>Ga0187868_1003034_pt1 | contig 10622 bp, 8 predicted proteins | sample June2016WEW_13_4_FD_133014 | JGI IMG/M metagenome (GOLD analysis project Ga0187868, IMG submission 133014) | Peatland microbial communities from SPRUCE experiment site at the Marcell Experimental Forest, Minnesota, USA - June2016WEW_13_40 | ecosystem: Environmental > Terrestrial > Soil > Wetlands... | reverse complement strand
GTCCGTCAGCGCAGTCTGTATGATTCGTTGCAGATCATCCCGGCCCGCGGCTGCGGCCTTGGCTTCACGATCTTCCAACAGGCGGAGGCCGGCGCGGATGACCTCGGATTTATTGTTGAAGCGCCCGCTGGCAATAAAACGATCTATCAGTTCCTCGAAGTGGGGCGTAATGACTCTGCTCATGTCAGGAGCACCTTGCAACAGTTTTGAACTGTCGTCAACCTTTTCAGCACCGGTTTTGGGCCGGGGGGTGCGGGGGCGCAGGACAGATTTGCGGCAAACAGCCCGCCCGCTTCACGGAGCGACCGGGGGCCAGCTCACGGTCTGACCGAGGACTTTGCCGGCAATCCGCCCAAGCCGGGTCTCGCCGTTGGCGAGGCTCTTGACGAGGGTCAATTGCAAGGTGGTCGGGCGGCTCTCCGCCAGGCCGGTGAGCAGAATTTGCGACGAGCCCAGTTTGAATGTGCCCGCCAGGTTGGCATTGAGCGTGAGGGTGCCGGGCAGGTAGGCCGCCCGGTCCGGCGCCGCCGAGCTGTGAATCACAACCGTGGCCGTGCCCCCAAGCCGACTCAGCGCCAGGATATCCATGTTCACGCTCCAGCCGCCGTCCACGCCGGGCGGCAGGGCGGCGACGGTCAAGTCATCGCCTTGGACGACAATGCCGCCGCCAACCCCGGAGATTTGCGCGCTGCCGGTCACTGCGGCGCCGTGCTCGGGCGCGACCCAGGCCAGCGCGCCGGCGTCCACCCTCAGATTGTAGGCCAGGGAGATTTTGTATGAGCGAGGCGCGCCGGCGATGAGATCCAGGCCGCTTCCGGCCAGGGTCACTGTGAAGGCGGCGCGCGTGGCGTTGCCGCCCCCGCTGACGGTCCCCTCCACCACGTAATGGGCGGCCGCCACATCCTGGCCGAGGGTGACTATGGTCGTTCCCGCCCCGCTCAGCCGCCCGGCCAAGTCATGAGTTATGGACACCGGGAAAGAGAGAGGCAAAACGGCCTCATTTCCGACTATCTGCTGATTGCTAAACTGGTAGGCCCCCGTGAAATTCCAAACCGGGAATGCGGAAGGGTCGATTGTGAACGAAACAGACCCCGTGGGCGCCTGGGCCAAGGCCAGCGGAAACCAGAGCAGCAGGGCGGGAAGGAACAAAAGCCGGTTCTTCATGGCGCTAATCATATCTCAATGCCCGGGCGCAATTATGCCCGATTGGTTGCAAGCATGTCCCCGCGACGCCATTTCGTCAAGCACTGAAATCATCTGAAAACCATTGCCTCCGGATCGGGCCGGCCCTAACCTGCCGGAGGTTGCTGTGAGTCGGATCGAATCAAAATACATCGAGAACAAATCGTACTGGTCCCGTTACCCGGGCGATCAAACGCCGGCCATGCGTGAAGCCCATGCGCGGCGGGCAACCGAGTTTGCCGACGAGGCGGAATGGTTCCGCTCGGTCAAAAACGATTTTCCCAAATACCTCCCTTTCTTGAAGGAACAGTGCGGAATTGAGTTCTTCGGGCGCATCCTTGAGATCGGCGCCGGCGGCGCCTGGCTCAGCGCCGAACTCTCCAAGCAACCGCGCGTCGTCGAGATTGTGGCGACCGACTTTTCCCAGCGGCTGCTCCGGGAACAGGCCCCCAAAGTCTTTGCGCTCCTCAACGCCAACGCGGCGAAAATCACGCGCATGCCCGGCGATTTTCACCAGCTCGATTTCGACTCCGATTACTTCGATTTTGTGGTCAGCTCGGCCGTCCTCCACCACGCGGACAACATCGTCCAGGTCTTGCGCGAAGCCAAACGCGTGTTGAAACCCGGCGGGCAGTTCGTGGCCATCCGCGAGCCGGTCTGGCCCCTGGTCAAAATCAAATCCCGGGCCAGGATGATCGAAAAACTCGTGGCCACAGGCGTCAACGAGCGATTCTATACCCTGGCCGACTACAAAGAGTTTTTCCGGCAGGCGGCCTTGCCCATGGATGTCAAGCGCGTCAACCTTGCTCGCGGCTTCAAGTATTACGTCAATGAAGTCGTCAACGGCCTGACCCACGCTCGCTATGCCTTCGTGGGCGCCAAGCGCAGCCCCGCCGCCAAGAGACAATAACCCATATCCGAGTCATGCCTGCACTGTCCCAATTGACATTGACGGCAAATTCATTATATTTGCCCCCATGGGCAATTGAGGGAGAGCGGCTGGCAGAGGGCCTTGGTGGCGTGGCTCGGTTCTTGCTTTCCTTCTTTGGCATTGGCATGCGACCCGGCGAAGTGAAGCGAGAGTTCCCCGGCCTGCGCCCAGTGAAGAGGGACTTGCAGTCGGACCGGTTGCAGATTCGGGCGCCAGAGGGAGCGCGGCTGCGAGGTGCCTGCCGGCAGGGGGAAATTCTTGCCGGGTGGACACAATGACACAAGCAATTCCATTACAACATGGCCACGCAAGAGCACTTGACACTGCGTATGGTCCGCTTGAGGCCCCGTGAAGAGTGGGGCCGCAACGGGCAAGGCTTGGCCTTCGTGCTGGCAAAAAAACATACAGGCAGGCGATCAAGATGCCACTGGTGGATAGGGCCGGGTGCCGCCGCCCTGGCAATTCTCACCTCAGGCCAGGGGCGCGCACAGGACGCCCTCCAGGTCTTGAGGGCAGACCTGGCGGCAGCCGGCGCCCGGCGCAGCAACCTGGAAACCCAGCCTTACACCCTAAAGGTGGATGAATTCCGGATGTTGGCCAGCTCGGGCCTGGACCTGGATTGGAACGACAATGTCAACGCGGCCCAACACGGCGCCGAGTCGGATTTCGTTGTCCGGCCGACGGGACTGCTCACCGCCTCGTATCCAGTCACCCAGAATAGCCTCCTGAGCCTGAATGTCACGGCCGGCTATAGCAAGTACCTCGAGCATGATGAATTCTCCGCTGTGTTTATCGGCTCGGGCTCGGGGCTGGCTCTTGACCTCGATGCCGGCCAGTTCACCTTCGATGTGCATGACCGCATGCAATACATCCAAGACTCCACACAGCAGAGCTCCGTGGCCGGGACGGGCCTTTACGGCTTGTTCGACAATGCCGCCGGCCTTATGGGGACGTGGGACCTGAACGACTTGGCGCCGAGCCTGGGCTACGACCACGAGAATTACATCGCCTCCTCCTCCAGCTTCAGTTACACCACGCACGCCTCGGAGGATTTCTTTGCCCGGACCACGTTGCGGGTCCAACCGCGGCTGAGCCTGGGCCTTGAGGCCACGGCTGCGTTCACGACCTACCAGGAGAAGGTGTTAAACGACAGTACGGACTTGAGCGCCGGACTCTTTGCCGAATGGCGGCCCAACTCCGCGTTCCGCCTTACGGCCCGGGGAGGCTATGTAGCCTATCTCTTTGACCAGACCGGCACCCGGATCCCAGCCTCCAACCAAGACACCTGGTATGTCGATGTGACGGCAACCGACCAGGTCACGGACAAGATCTCGGCCGGTCTGAGCGCAGGCCGCGAGCTTCGCCTCGGAATTTCATCTGACGTGGTCACCGTCTGGTATGCGCGCCCGGGCCTCGCCTGGAGAGTGCTGCGAGATGTCAGCGCGCGGGCGACGGCCGCCTATGAGAACGGAAGTCAAGACTTGGGAGTTCTACCCGGCAGCCCCCACGAGGGTTACGATTGGTGCAGCATTGATCTGGGTTTGACTTATTCAGCCCGCAGGAATATCATCATGAGCCTCGATTACCGCCTGACTTTGCGTTACTCCAACGTCTCGCCGCTTTCTTACACGCAGGATCAGATTGGGTTCACCCTGACCTATGCCTTCCAATGAACACGCCTAACACACGTTCGAGCCAGCCAGACAAATCGGGGTTCATTCAGGGGCTCAATGAAACGGCAGGGGGCATGTCACGGAAGGGAGGCAGCCTGGCGATTTGGCTGATGCTGGCAGCTTGGGGCTGGGGCGCCCCGCAGGGCAACACGCCGGCCCCGGCCCCAGGTGCAACCAACGCATTGCCGGCGGGCCTGCCGAGCGAGCCGGCCGCCTCCCCGAAAGCCTTGAAGGCCTCCTTCATCAACAGCATGGATGCCCTCGATGAGAAACATAAGCTGGCCATCGGCGATCGTTTGAGCTTTCGCATCCTCGAAGACGAGGAGGATTCCAAGCCGCTGCCGGTGACCGATTCCGGCGAATTGGAACTTCCCTATCTTGGCCGGTTTCCCGCCGTGGGCCGGGACTGCAAGGAACTCGCCCAGGCCGTCAAGGTCGAGCTGGAAAAGGAGTATTACTACCATGCCACCGTGATTGTGGCGGTCGATGCCATGGCCAAGAGCCGGGGCAAGGTCTATCTCAACGGAGCGGTGCGCCTGCCGGGTCCCCAGGACCTTCCGAGCGATGAAGTGCTGACCGTCGGCAAAGCGCTCTCGAAGGCGGGCGGTTTCACCGAGTTTGCCAACAAGAAACAGATCAAAGTCACACGCAAGGCGGCGCAACCGGGCGGTGAAGAACGCACTTACTTTGTCAACGGGGTCGACATCCTGGAAAAGGGAAAGACGGAGCGCGATCTGCCGCTCGAGCCGGAGGACATGATTTTTGTTTCTGAAAGGGGATTTCACCTTCGGTAGCCACAGTCCAGAAAGACCGGACCTGCCATGAGGAAGCATTTGCCAGCGCCACCCCACCCGCTGCTGCCGCCCGTGGAGCCGGAGTTCGACCCGCTCGGCAACAGCGAGGAGGAAACGGCCCCGGCATCCTCGATTCCGGTCCAACGATTCCTGTCGTTCCTGCTCAAGTACTGGTGGGCGCCACTGGTCACGATGGCGCTGGCCCTGGTTGCGGCAGGCGCCTACGTCTGGCTCCAGCCGCCTACCTATGTCTCGAAAGGCGTCATGTGGGAGACCGAACAGTTGCGGATGGGAGACATGGGTTTTCAGAAGGAACTGCAGAACTTCTCTGGCACCGAGGCTGAGTTGCTCAAGAGCCCGACAATGCTGGACAGGGCCGTTGAGATCCTGAGGTCCTCCGGCACCAACGGTCCCCTCCTGGCCGCCGCCGCCCCCCCCAGAATGAAGGTCCAAGTGACCCAGGTACCCAGGTCCACCGTCTTCGAGGTGTTGGCCACAGGCCCGGAGCCGGCCTACACGCAGGCCTTCCTCGAGGCCCTTATGAACGAGTACCTCGCCTACAAGCGCAATGTTCACAAAGAAATCGCCGGTGGCGCGGAGGCCTCGATCAGCAAGCAGGTCAACGACTATGAAACCGAAATGCGAGACCGGGAAAAGGCCTTGAGCGTGTTCAAGAGCACCAACGACCTGGCGGTCCTGGAGGAGGAGGCCAAGGGCGCAGGCAACTACCTGGCGATGTTGAAAAGCCGGCTTTCGGAATACGAGCTGGAACGTAAGATCCTCGAGGCCACCGCCCTCGAGCGGAGCGTCAGGGAGGCAGCCTCGACCAACCGGACCCTGGGGATTTCAGACTACTTGAACGGCATGACGGCCGGGGCCCCCTCGGTCATGCCTGCGGAACGCTTCGATGCGATACGCGAGCTGGAGATGCTCAAAAAAGAACGCGACCGGCTGGGCCGCAACTTGCGGCCCAAGCACCCCAAGATGATCAAGCTCAACGCCCAAATCGAGAAATACGACAGCCTGGTCGAGATCTTCGGCCGCCAGAACGAGGAGCAAATGGCCGCCTTCAAGAAGTCGATCCAGATGAAAACCGATGACGTGCTGGCTTCGATCAAGGAATGCGAAGCCAGGGTCACTCTGGCCAGCCGCCGGCTGGCCGAGGCCGAGAGGCTCAACCAGGATGCCGAAAGCGCGCGTAGCGTTTACGACCAGACCCGCACCGTGCTGCATCGGGCCGAGATCGGTGGCAGCGTCGAGCAGGAAACCCTGCAGATTCTGGCGCATGCCGGGCCGGCCGTTCGCTCGTACCGCCAGGGGCTGCGGGCGATATGCCTGGCAGCCTTGGCCGGGCTGGCTGCAGGTCTGGGCATTGTGTTCGTCGTCGCGATCAGGGATGACCGGTTCAACTCGCTCGAGGAGGTCAAACAGCAGCTCCAGCAACGGGTGGTCGGGCAGGTACCGGAGGCCGGCGGCACCGGCGGCAACGGGCATGTTCCCTTGATCGAGATCGAGGACCAGCGCCAGACCTACGCTGAAGCTTACCGGAACCTGCGTTCGGCCATTCTGTTTCTAACCCCGGTGCAAAACGAGCGCCCGAAGATCCTGCTCGTCACCAGTGCGACGCAGGAGGAGGGCAAATCCACTATCGCCGCCAATCTGGCCCGGACGCTGGAGATGGGCGGCTCGCGGGTCCTGCTCGTGGACGCCGATCTGCGCCGGGGCAGCTTGCACGAGACGCTGGGCATGGAGCGGTTGCCCGGTTTGACGGAGGTGCTTCGCCAGCCCACGCTCCTGGCCAAGGCGATCCAGTCCGCAACCGCTCGGCGCCGTGGGCCGGCTCGGCGAGATCAGACCGCCGAGCCCGACAACTCCGGGCAGCCGGGACCCACGCGGTCCAGCTCGCTGCCCAATCTCTCTTTCCTGGCGCGCGGCGGCAATGTGAACAACCCGGGCGACTTGCTCCTGAGTCCCGCCCTGGACCAGATCCTGGCCCGCTTGCGCAAGCAATTCGATTACGTCCTGATTGACTCGTGCCCCATTTTCGCGGCGGACGACGTGACCACGCTGGCCCCCAAAGTGGATGGCACCTTGCTGGTGGTCCGCAGCCGCTATTCCCGTTTTGCGCAGGTCCGCGAGGCCCTCGAGTTGCTTTACCAACGCCACGCCAAAGTCCTGGGCATCGTCTTTAACAGGACCGATGCGCGGGCCAGTTCCTATTACTACTACACGAACCCAAAATACCATATTCCGCCTTCGCCCCCCAGCGAAGTCGCCAATCCAACCTAACTTGGACCATCTGACTGGTCTTGCCTCGGCTCCCAGGCGGATTGGGATTTGCTCTGCAAGGACTTGGCTTTCGGCAGCGCGTTTTGTACAATAAAGCCCCGGCGCGGCCTTTGGCCGGGCCTCTGAACCGGCGCGCCCGGCGGTTGCGCAGTCGGGGCCGATGGGGTCGAGCTTCGGAGGGCGCGCCCTTTGCCGGAAGCTCGGCTCAGAAATCGATGACAGACATTAATCCCGCCCGAGCAAGTAGATCGCAGCCGATGCGAAAGGCAGGCTGCGAATTGACCGGCACGGAGTGTCCGCCAGGGAGATTCATCCTTGAAGGGCAAAAGCCATGACCCCAGGAACAACTCCCAACGCTCAAGCCCCGGCCGGGGCTTGGCCCGCTGCCCCCGGGCAGTGCATGGTGATCGGAGAGGTCGCCCAGGCCCATGACGGCTCCCTGGGCATGGCCCACGCTTTCATTGATGCCATCGCCAATTCCGGGGCTGACGCCGTCAAATTCCAGACCCACATTGCCGCCTGCGAGAGCACCGCGGCCGAGCCCTGGCGGGTCAAATTCAGCTACCAGGACGAGACTCGGTTCCAATACTGGAAGCGGATGGAGTTCACGCCGGCGCAGTGGCAGGGGCTCAAGAAACATGCCGACGACCGCCGGCTGCTGTTTCTGAGTTCGCCTTTTTCGCTCGAGGCGGTCGAGTTGCTGGATGGCATCGGCGTGGCGGCGTGGAAGGTCGCCTCGGGCGAACTGTCGAACATCCCGATGTTCGAGCGCATGGTGGCCAGCCGTCGGCCAATCATCCTTTCCAGCGGCATGAGTCCCTGGGCGGAACTGGACGCCGCGGCGCGACGCGTGCAGGAGGCCAAACTGGACCTGACCATCTTGCAATGCACTTCGGTCTATCCCGCGCCGCCGGAAAAGCTCGGGCTGAACCTGCTGGCGGAGATCAGAAGCCGCTACGGTTGCAAGACGGGGCTCTCCGACCATTCGGGCACCGTCTATGCCGGGCTGGCGGCGGCCACCCTGGGCGCGGACCTCCTCGAGGTCCATGTCACGCTTAGCCGCGAAGCCTTCGGTCCGGACGTGATGGTTTCCCTGACCACCGCCGAGTTGCGCCAACTCGCAGACGGCGTCCGCTTCATCCGCACCGCGCTCGAACACCCGGTTGATAAGGATGCGCTGGCCCAGGAACTGGGGCCCATGCGTGACCTCTTCACCAAGAGCATTTCCACCAACGCAGACCTGCCCGCCGGCACGCGCCTCCAACCCAACCACCTTTGCCTGCGCAAACCGGGCACCGGGCTGCCCCCCGTCCGTCTCCCTCAAATCCTGGGCCGGAAACTGCTCCGGCCCCTGGCGGCCGGAACCCTCATCGCGGAGCAGGACCTTGAGTAACAACAGCCGCAATTCCCGAAGAAAAGTCTGCGTCGTGCTGGTGGACCGCGCCAATTACGGCAGGCTCAAGCCCGTCATGCGGGCCATGGCGGCGCACCCGGCCTTGCAACTCCAGGTCGTGGCCGCCGGCACCATGGTCCTCGAACGATTCGCTCAACCCGTCCAGATCGTCCGGCAGGACGGCTTCCCGATTGATGGCGAAATCTATCTCGAACTGGAAGGCTCGACTCCGGCGACCATGGCCAAGTCCGTCGGCTTCGGCATTGTCGAGTTCGCCAGCGAATTTCAGCGCCTCAAGCCCGACCTCGTGCTCCTCATCGGTGACCGCTACGAGGCGCTGGCGGCAGCCGTTGCCGCCGCCTACATGAACATCTGCATCGCCCATATCCAGGGCGGCGAGGTCTCCGGGTCCATCGATGAGAGCGCGCGCCATGCGATCAGCAAATTCGCCCACTTCCACTTCCCCAGCACCCGCCGCTCGGCGGAGTATTTGCTGCGCATGGGCGAGCGGCCTGACTCGATCCTGGGAATAGGCTGCCCCTCCGGCGACATTGCCAGGCAGATGGACCGCGTCCTGACGCCGGAGATGCTCCACTCGCAGGGCAGCGGCAGGGTGCTCGACCTGAACCGTCCCTTCCTGCTGGCCATCTTCCATCCGACCACCACCGAATACGGCGGCGAGCGGCCCCAAATGGAGGCCCTGCTCGCCGCCCTGGATGAGGTCGGCCAGCAGACCGTCCTGCTCTGGCCCAACATCGATGCCGGCGCCGACCACGTCAGCAAGGCCATCCGCGCCTTCCGCGATCGTGCCAGGCCCGCGTGGCTGCGGACCCTCATCAATCTTCCCCCTGAAGATTACTTGAAAGTGCTCGCCAACACCGCCTGCGCCATCGGCAACTCGAGCAGCTTCGTCCGCGACGCCGGCTATTTCGGGACCCCCGTTGTCCTGGTCGGCGACCGCCAGAAGGGCCGCGAGACCGATGCCCATGTCACCTGCGTTCGCCCCGCGCAGCAAGACATTGCCGCGGCCATCCGGCTTCAACTCGAACGGGGCCGCTACCCGCCCAGCCAACTCTATGGCGACGGCCACGTCTCGCAACGCATCGCCGACCAATTGGCGGGCCTGAGTCTGTATGTCCAGAAGCGCCTTTACTTCGTTCACGAGCCGGAGGCCCAGGCCGTTCCAGCCCGGAGGACGGAAATTGCCGGCAATGGCGCGCCCTGAATTAGAGCAGATGAATCCAACCTTGCCTGAGACTCTTCAACCTTGCGGCGTTTTGCGGTTTGGCCCGGCCGAGTTGCGGCCCGGCCCTGACGGCGTAGTGAGGTGGCCTCTTCCCGAGGAGCTCGTCGCGGCGCCAGCGGTTGCCTGGCGAAACCTGTCTGCAGAGGCCTTGTCCCGCAAGTGCGCGGAGGAGATAGCCAGTTCCTATGTGTACATGACCCTTGCCCAGATGCGGCGGCTGGTGAAACTGGCGCTCAAGCGCGCAGGCAAGCGGCCCCTGACCGGGTACGGCATCGAATTGGGCGCCGGCTGCGGGCTGCTCTCCGCCGTGGTGGCCGAGCAGCGGCAGGTGCGGGGCATCCTGGCCCTGGAAGTCTGTGAAAAAGTGGCCGAGTTGCTTATCCCGAAAGTTTCGGCCTGGGTCCTCGGCGGCGCCGCTTCCAAGGTCGTTCCAATCGCCGGCTCCTTTGACGACCTCCGGTTGCCCGACGCCGCGCTTGATTTCGCCATCGAAATCGACGCGCTCCACCATTCGGACAATCTGGAACGGACCTTGCGCGAATGTGCCCGGGTCTTGAGGCCGGGCGCCGTCCTGCTCTGTTTCGACCGCTGCCATCCGGACTCCCTCACCGATGCCGAGGTCGAGGAAATGCTCGGCCAGGTCTATTCGCGCGAGTTTCTCGTCGCCAACCACTATCCTCCGGATGCCAGGCTGACCCGCCGGGCCAATGGCGAACACGAGTACCGGAGATTTGAATGGGAACGCGCCTTCAGGACGTCAGGGTTCAGCCTGGTCAAGACACTGCGCCTCGAGCGGGCTCTGAGAGCGCGCGCCGCCGCCAAAGGGCTGCTGAGCATCCTGCCGCCCGCGCTCAGACCTCCATGGACCATTCGCCCCAGTGACACCCCCCGTGCCACTGCCTTGTGGTCGCGTCAGTCCTGGCGCCGCCTCACGGGCCTGCCGCCTCGGCCCGAAATCCTGGCCCCGTGGGGCGGAACTGCTTTTTTGCTCGAGAAATCCTGAGTTTTTGAAAGTTCTGGGCGTCATCACTGCCCGCGGCGGTTCCAAAGGCATTCCGCGCAAGAACATCCGCCTATTGGCTGGAAAGCCCCTGCTCCAGTACACCGCCGAATC
>Ga0187868_1003032_pt1 | contig 10623 bp, 9 predicted proteins | sample June2016WEW_13_4_FD_133014 | JGI IMG/M metagenome (GOLD analysis project Ga0187868, IMG submission 133014) | Peatland microbial communities from SPRUCE experiment site at the Marcell Experimental Forest, Minnesota, USA - June2016WEW_13_40 | ecosystem: Environmental > Terrestrial > Soil > Wetlands... | reverse complement strand
GTCTGCCGTATCGCGGATTTCCAATCCGCAAATTCGGCCAACGGCACGAGTCCCGAAGCGAACGCCGTACACGCTGCACGGCATAAAAAAGCCACCATGCACTCCGACGCCGCCAAACTGAAAGAGGAAATCGTTCGACTGACCCGCCAATTCGCGCGTCTGGCCCATGGGGCCAATCGCCCCGGCTACGAGTCGGCGGAGGAATCCGGAGTCGAGCGCCCGCCGTTTGTTCCGGGACAAACCCCGGTGCCTTATGCCGGACGGGTTTTTACCGAGGAGGAAGTCGCCGCGGCCGTTGGGGCGACGCTGGATTTCTGGCTGACGCTTGGGCCCGAGGGCGAGGCCTTTGAAAAGGGCCTGGCCGAGTTTTTGGGGGTCAAAGCCAGCGTTCTGTGCAACTCCGGTTCCTCAGCCAACCTGCTGGCGATGGCGGCGCTCTCGAGTGCGCGCCTGGGCGCGCGCCGGCTCAAGCCGGGGGACGAGGTCATCACGGTCGCCGCCGGTTTTCCGACTACGGTCGCCCCTATCCTCCAGAACGGTTTTGTCCCGGTCTTCATCGATAACGACCCGCTGACGCTCAACGGGCGGGTCCAGCAATTGGAAGAGGCCTGCGTGCCGGGCCGGAGCAAAGCCGTCCTGATGGCCCACACGCTGGGCAATCCTTTCGACGTGGCCAGTGTGACCGAGTTCTGTCGGCGCCATGACTTGTGGCTCGTCGAGGACAATTGCGACGCCTTGGGCTGCGCTTATGACGGTCGGCGCACCGGCAGCTTCGGCGACCTCTCGACGCAGTCGTTCTACCCGCCGCATCATCTGACTATGGGCGAAGGCGGGGCGGTCAATGTCCGCGACAATCTCAAGCTCCGGGTCCTGGTCGAGAGTTTGCGGGATTGGGGTCGGGATTGCTGGTGCGCCAGCGGCAAGGACAACACCTGCGGGCGCCGCTTCCAGTGGAAGCTGGGCGAACTGCCCGAGGGCTACGACCACAAGTACATCTACTCGCACCTGGGCTACAACTTGAAGCCGCTGGACCCGCAGGCCGCCATTGGCCGCGCCCAGTTGCTCAAACTGCCGCAATTCATCCAGGCCAGAAAAGCCAATTGGGAACGGCTCCGGCGGGGCCTGGCGCCCCTGGAGGAATTCCTGGATTTCATGCTGCCGACCCACGCCACCGGCTGGTCGCCCGAGGGTTTTTCCTGGGACAGTTCGGGCCACCGCGCCGATTGCTCCTGGTTCGGCTTCATGATGCTCGTCAAGCCTGGCGCGCCCTTTACCCGCACCGAGCTGGCGCGGGGTCTGGACGCAAAAAAGATCGGCAACCGCATGCTCTTTGGCGGCAACCTGGTCCGTCAACCTGCCTTCGTGCAACTCCGCAAAGACAATCCCGCCGCTTTCCGGGTCGTCGGCGATTTAGCCGGCGCGGACCGCATCATGAACCAGTCGATTTTCGTCGGCACCTATCCGGGCCTGACTCCGCCCATGCTCGATTACATGATCGAAGCCATTACTGAGTTCGTAAAGAGAGGCGGATGAGCATGACTTCCTTCCTATGCCTCAAGTCGTTCTGGTAACGGGCGCAACGGGCTTTCTGGGCAGTCATCTGTGCCGGGCGCTGATCGAGCGGGGGCACACGGTCGAGGCCTTTCGGCGGCGCTCGAGCGATGTCTCGAGACTGGGCGCCCTGGCCGGGCAGGTCCGCTGGCACTGGGCCCCGGACGAGCTGGAGGCGCCTTTTTCAGGCCCGGCAGTCCCGGATGCCCTCATCCACTGCGCGGCCCTCTATGGCCGCCACGGCGAATCGCTCGGCCAGATGCTCGAGGCCAACACGCTCTTGCCGGTCCGCCTCTATGACCTCGCCGCCCAAAGCGGCGTGCCCCTCTTTCTGAACACCGATACGGTCCTGGACCCGGCGCTCAACCTCTATGCCCTCAGCAAACATCACGCCGTCCAATGGTTGATGCGCGCCGGCGGCCCGACCCGGGTGCTCAACTTGAAAGTCCAGCATTTCTACGGGCCCGGCGACGATCCGGCCAAGTTCATCACCGGGCTTATCGCCCAATGCCTGGCCAATGTCCCGGAAATCCGCCTGACCGAGGGACGCCAGCAGCGAGACTTCATTTACGTAAGCGACGTCGTCAGCGCGATGCTCGCGTTGCTGGAACGCGAGGCGCCCCGCAGTAGCGGGGCGGGCGTCTCGCCCGCCATCGGGGCGTCTGTCCCGGGTCTCGACAGACGCGGGCAAGATGCCCACGCCACGGCTCCGGGCGAAAGACGCGGGCAGGATGCCCGCCCCACGGCTCCGGGCGAAAGACGCGGGCAGGATGCCCGCGCCACGGCTCCGGGCGATGCGGCTCAAAGCCGGCATGGCGGCGGATTCGCCAACTATGAAATCGGCAGCGGCAATCCGGTCCCGGTGCGCGAGCTTGTGGAACTTATCCACAGGCTTACCGGCAGCCGCTCCCGTCTGTTGTTCGGCGCCCTTCCCCATCGTCCCGGCGAGCCTATGCTCACCCGCGCCGACACCTCCGCCCTGCGGGAGTTGGGCTGGCGCCCGCGGGTCCAACTTCCCGAGGGCCTCGCGCGCACGATCGAGGAACGGAAACTTCTATGAACCGACTCCTCATCACTGGCGGCTGTGGATTTCTAGGCTCCAATGTTGCGGCCCATTTTCTCGAGCAAGGCTGGCAGGTCACGGTCATTGATGCCCTTTTTCGGGAAGGCGGAGAGGCCAACCTGGAGTGGCTTCGCTCGCAGGCGCGCGAGGGCCAATTGACCTTCTTCAAGCAGGACCTGGCCCAAGAAGCGGGAGTAACGCAGGTCTTCGGGCAGCATGGCCCGTTCGATTTTATATGCCACCTTGCCGGCCAGGTCGCCATGACGACCTCGCTCTCCGACCCGCGACGCGACCTTCTCACCAACGTCCTGGGCACTTTCAATGTGCTCGAAGCGGCGCGCCATCACAGCCCCGAGGCCCTGGTCGCTTACAGTTCGACCAACAAGGTTTATGGCGATCTCGAATGGGTGCGTTGCCAGGAAACGCCCACGCGCTACACGACGCCGGATTATCCCGAGGGATTCGATGAATCCATCCCGCTGGATTTTGCCAGCCCCTACGGCTGCTCCAAAGGCGCTGCCGACCAATACGTCCGCGACTGGCACCGGAACTTCGGACTCAAGACCGTTGTCTTCCGCCATTCGTCCATTTACGGCGGCCGGCAGTTTGCCGCCTTCGACCAGGGCTGGATCGGCTGGTTCTGCCTGCAAGCCATCCGCCAGCAGCGAGCCGCGCGGGCGGGCCAAGGGCCCACGCCCTTCACCATCGCCGGAAACGGCAGGCAAGTCCGCGACGTGCTCCACGGCGATGATTTGGTCCGCCTCTACGCCGCCGCTTACGAGCACCGCGACGATGTTGCCGGCCAAATCTTCAACATCGGCGGCGGACTGGCCAACAGCCTCTCGTTGCTCGAATTGTTCGAGCTGCTGGGCCGCCTGACCGGCGTCACTTTGTCCTTCACCCAAAACCCGCCCCGCCGCAGCGACCAAAGGGTCTTCGTGGCCGACGTCCGCAAAGCCGCCCGCGTCCTTGACTGGAGCCCGTCCCTGAGCAAAGAGCAAGGCATCGCCCGCATGCTCCGCTGGGTCGGCGGATGCAATCCTTGACAGGTCCGTTTGGCGCGGCTAATAACGGGTCCATGAAGAGTCTGCGGACAAGGTCGCCACGGGTTTGGGCCCGCGCGGCACGGCGAGCGGCTCATAGCGGGGCCATGAAGGGCCTGCCGGCAAGGCTTTGGCTGCTGGGGATGATCGCGGTTCTTTTGTTGTTCACCTATGTGATATTCTGGGCTCAACCCCCTGAAGGATGGGCCTCCGGGAGTCCGCCCTCGGTGTCCACGATAATCCGGGCCTTGCAGACAAAGGACTCGAGATTGAATGACCTCGAAGTGGCGGTCTGGCGCCACCTGCCGGTGTTGGTCCAGAGTCATTGCGATTCCGTCGGGCCGAGACTGGCGCGGGAAACGCGGCGCGAGGCCTGCAGACGCTTGGGCTTGCTCGGGACGCAGGCCACAAACGCCGTTCCCTATCTGATCAAGGCGCTGGATGACCCGGACCTCGTTGTCCGCTCCAGCGCGATCCTGGACCTAAGGGCAATCGGGCCACCGGCTAAAGCCGCCAAGGGCCCTCTGCTGGCCACCCTGAAGGACTTGGCCTACGGAAGCCCGACAAACCAGTTCTTGGTGATGGAAGCGGACCTGGTGCCTGACACCCTTGCAGCCATAGCCCCGCGAGATCGTGAGGTCGTGTCGGCGCTCCTGGAGCTCATAGCCCAGCGAAGTGCGACCAACCAGTTTTTCATCGTGCAAGCCGGACGGGTGGCCGCGACCCTTGCTGCCATGGCCCCGCAAGATCCCGAGGTCATCTCGGCGCTCCTGGAACTCATAGCCCACCCAGGACCATTCGTCTGGCCCAGCCCGATTGCTCGCGCATGGTTACAGCACACGCCGGAACCACTGCCGGTTTTCGAGTTGATTCGGAAGGTCCTCCCGCAGAGAGACAGTTGGGACCTGGTTTCATCCGTAGCTCAAAGTTGCCAGGACCCGAAAAAGAGGCTGGCCGTGTTCCTCAGTTTGGCGGGGGACCCGGACTATGGGATTCGATACCACGCTGTTCACGAACTTGGGGCGCTTGGCCAGTTGGGGGCTGGGGCGGTCCCGAGGCTGATGGAGTTGTTTGGCGCGACCGAAAGAGAATGGGAAGACCTCCCGGAGAACCCACAGCAGGCCCGGTTCGAGGCATATACCGCCTTTGTGAAAGCGACGACGCCTCAAGGCCCCTTCGCGCATCGCTACGGCCTGCCTCCGGGGCCGGTCCAGGTCCTGGCCTCCACGGCGGGTCCCGCAGCCGCTCCGGCGCCTCGGCCCGCGCCTGGCCTTGCCGCGAGCCCGCCGCCGGCTGAAGCCGGCGCTCCAGCGCCTCCCGCAGCGCCCCCGCCCGCGCCCGGGACCGCCGCAGCAGCGGGCGCGCCCATCGCCCACAGATTTGCAACCAGAGGCACTTCACAGCGGCCGATGGAGAGCGTCCCCGGCTTTTTCGGGCTGCACCACCAGGTCATCCTGGCTCTCGGGGAAATGGGTCCTCGCGCGCGGGACGCCATCCCGCTGCTGGTGCGAGAATATCAAGACCCAACCAGCCCGTTGCGGTTCGAGGCCGCAGTGGCCCGGGTTCAGGTTGACCGCAACTTCCCGGAGGTCATGCCAGTCCTGGCCGCCGGGTTGGAACAGGCGGGTCCTGGACTGCGGGCCGCGCTCTTGCCTCGGATAGCGCAATTGGCCGGGAGCTATGATGGAGCCGTGGTGCTGTTGATCAAAGCCCTTGCAGATTCCGACTCGAAGCTTCGGCTCCAAGCTTTCAAAAGCCTGGCCAGCCTGGGCGACAAAGCCGCGCCTGCTCTGCCTGTTTTGATAGCGGCCCTTGACGATCCGGAATCGGAGATCCGCTTCCAGGCCCTCAGAGACCTGGGGGAATTGGGCGCCAATGCCGCCCCTGCTGTGCCTGCTTTGATCAAAGTCCTGGGCGACCCTGAGAGGTCGGTCCGGCTCCAGGCCGTCACCAGCCTGGCCGCACTGGGAGACAAAGCCGCCCCCGCCCTGCCCGCCTTGCGCCAGATGGCTTCGGATCCGATTTTCTCCGTCCGCATAGTGGCCAGCAATATCGTCAGGACGCTCGAATCGGCAACCAATTCCCGGCCAGGAGGGCAGGGTTCCGGACCTGCGCGGTGACTGCCCGCGAATTGCGCGAGGTTTGAAAATGGAATCGGATTGGAACAGGTTGCGCGCTTTGGCTGCCGAGGAGGTGGAGGCCACGCTGGCGGCGCTTCCGGCGCCGTTGCGAGAGCGGGCGCAGGCCCTGCCAGTGACCCTTGAACGCCGTCCCAATGCCGCCCTGTGCGCCGACGGCATCGAACCGGACACCCTTGGGCTGTTCGTCGGGCCGGAGTTTGGGGCCGAGGAAACCGCCGCCCTGCCGCTCCCGGCTCAGATCATTCTTTTCCTGGAGAATTTGTGGGACCAGGCCGAAGGCGACGAGGAGGTCTTCCGCGAAGAAGTGAGTACCACGTGCCTCCATGAACTGGGCCACTACCTGGGCCTGGACGAAGACGGCCTTTTCGAGCGCGGACTTGAATAGACGCCGGACTTTTTCCTTTCTTTCCGTGACAGGCATGCTATTTTGGAATAAGAATTAACCAGATGAAAGCGGACCGATAGACGCACCGAATTGAAAGCACTCATCGAGACCCGGAACCGGGGGACAGAACGAGTTTTTCTCGTTGGCGTAGAACTTAAAACCCGCAGCGGCTGGGAAATCCGCGACTCACTGGATGAGTTGCGCGAGCTGGCCACCAGTGCCGGAGGGGAGGTGGTGGGGGATGGGCTCCAGAAGATGGCCGCCCCGTGCGCCACGACCTACATCGGCAAGGGCAAGGCCGACCAATTCGCGGCGCACTGCCACGAGGCGGATGTCGATACGGTCATCTTCGATGACGAGCTAACGCCAGCCCAAAGCCGCAACCTGGAGAAGGTTTTCAACTGCAAGGTCCTGGACCGCACCTCTCTCATTCTGGACATTTTCGCCCAACGGGCCCGCACGCGGGAGGGCAAACTCCAAATCGAACTCGCCCAACTGCAGCACCTGCTGCCCCGGCTGACGGGGTTCTGGGGCCACTTGTCGCGCCAAAAAGGGGGCATCGGCATGCGCGGGGGCGAGGGTGAGACGCAGTTGGAAACCGATCGCCGCCGCGTGCAGGACCGCATCGCCCGCCTTGCGCGAGACTTGGAGGCGGTGCGCCGGCAGCGGGCGACGCAGCGCAACTCCCGCCAGCGCAATCACTTCGCGCTGGCCTCGATTGTCGGCTATACCAATGCGGGCAAATCGACGCTGCTCAACCGGCTGACGGGCGCGGATGTCCTGGCCGAAAACAAGCTGTTCGCCACCCTGGACCCCACCACTCGCCGGCTGCGCCTTTCGACCAACCAGAACGTGCTCCTGACGGATACGGTCGGGTTCATTCGCAAACTGCCCCACGGGCTGGTCGAGGCCTTCAAGGCAACCCTCGAAGAGGTCTCTCAGGCGGACCTCCTGGTGCATGTCGTGGACATCAGCCACCCGCAGGCGGAGGAGCAGATCCAATCGGTCGATGCCGTTCTGGGCGAAATCGGGGCCGAAGGCAAGCCGACGCTCATGGTGTTCAACAAGATTGACCAACTCAACGGCAGCCGGGACGTGCTTGCGCGGTTCCTGGAGCGTTACCCGCGCGGAGTCGCCCTCTCCGCCACCAGCGGCGAAGGCGTCCCGGCCCTTCTGTCGGAGCTGGGCAGCCAATTACGCCCCATCCGCGAGTTCATGGAGCTCTCGGTCCCTCACGACCAGGCGGGCGTCATCGCCCGGCTCCATGAGGTCGGCCAGGTCGTCGAACGCGACTACAACGGCGAAACTGCCCGTTTCAAAGCCCGCATCCCCCCGCACCTCCACGGGGAATTTGCCCCGTTCTTCGTCCGCGAATTGCAGACGGCCTGAGCCAACCAAAAGTATGAAGTATGAAGTATGAAGTATGAAGTATGAGTTGTGAATTCACAATTCATCCTTCATAATTCATAATTCCCCATGAACAGCCTGCGGATCAAGGACCAGCCTGCCGGGGAGCGCCCGCGCGAACGGCTGGCGGCCCACGGCCCGGGCGCCCTGAGCCAGGCCGAGTTGATTGCCATCTTGCTGCGGACCGGGCTCAAAGGGACCAACGCGGTAGATATCGGGAGGCAGTTGATCGCCAAATACGGTTCGCTCAACTCCCTGGCCCACGCCTCGCTCGAAGAACTCCAAACCGTCAAAGGCATTGGCCCCGACAAGGCCGTCACCTTGGTCGCCGCCTTCGCGCTGGCCCGCAAAATGGCCGAGGAACTCCGCGACGACGCCCCGCTGATGGACACCCCGGAGGCGGTTGCCAACCTCATGCGCGAGGACAACCGGCTCCGCAAAGTCGAGACCTTCCAAATCCTTCTGCTCAACACTCGGCGGAGGTTGGTGCGCGTCGAGGAGATCTCCCAGGGCACCCTGGACACCATCCTGATTCACCCGCGCGACGTCTTTAAGTCTGCCATCGCCGCCGATGCCGCCGCCGTCGTGCTGCTCCATAACCATCCCAGCGGCGACCCGACGCCCTCGGAGGCCGACATCAAAGTCACACGCGACCTGATTCGCGCCGGGCAACTCCTGAAGATCGATGTGCTGGACCACGTCATCCTTGGCTGCGCCACCCAGGAACGGACCCAGGATTATGTCTCGTTGCGCGAGCTGGGATATTGGGCCGGGTGCTGATTCGCTACTGTTTTTCATACTCGCCCTTGCCAACGCGCTTGAGGACGCTGAAGCCGGCCTTTTTGGCGTCGGAAATCGAGAGCGTCCTGGGCGAATTGAAACTGGATAAGACCTTGCGCACCGGCTTCTTGCAGGCCGGGCATTGGGTCAAAGGAGGCGCCGAGAGCGGCCGGCGCAGGGTAAACTTGCCGCCGCACACCGGGCAATCGCCGTCGCAAAGTTCGTACTCGTAGAGGGGCATAATGCCAAAAACCTAGCGTAGTCTGCGCGAAAGAGCCATGCAATTTTTCGCTTGTATGAGGGAGAAAAACGGCTTACTGACAAGACCGCAGTTCAACGGCATCCGGCGGCAGGGGTCGAGGGGCGAGGGTCGAGGGGACGAACCGCCACCCCTCGACACTCGACACTCGACCCTTGCACGTTGGATAGCTTATGACCCGGCTAAACCTGAACCGACCCGACATTGCGCCGTGATGACAACCGAGCAACTCCAGAGCCTGGCCCGCGCCCACGGGACGCCCATCGTGGTCGTCGACCACGATGTCCTCCGGGAAAACTACGCCGCATTCAAGAGAGATCTGCCGAAGGTGCAGGCTTATTATGCCGTCAAGGCCAACCCTGAACCGGCGATCATCGGGACGTTTTACCGCGCAGGGGCCAGCTTCGACGTGGCCTCGCTGCCGGAATTCATGCTCGTGTATGAGAACATCAAGCACCTGCCCCCCAAGGAACAGCAGGACTTCATCTGGGACAAGATCATCTTCGCCAATCCGACCAAGCCCAAAGAGACGCTCCGGGCTCTGGACCAATACAAACCGCTGGTCACTTATGACAACCTGGGCGAATTGAAGAAGATCAGGCAATTCGCTCCTCACGCGGGCGTCGTGCTGCGCCTGCGTGTGCCCAACACCGGCTCGATGGTCGAGCTGTCTTCAAAGTTCGGCTGCGACCCGGGCGAAGCGGTGGACCTCATCCAGGCGGCCTTGGGTTTGGGGCTAGTGGTCGAGGGCCTCAGCTTCCACGTGGGAAGCCAATGCACCAATTTTGAGAACTTCGTCCAGGCCCTGGACATCGCCGCGGCGGTGATGCGGGAATCCAAGTCGCGCGGCCATGAAATCAAGATCCTGGACATCGGCGGGGGCTTTCCCGCCGCCTATAACAAACACGTCAAACCGTTCAGCGCCCTGGCCAGGAAAATCAATGCCGAAATCGACCGCCTCTTCCCAACCGACATCCAGATTCTGGCCGAGCCGGGGCGGTTCCTGGTCGCCACGGCCGCCGCCTCCGTCGCCCGCATCATCGGCAAAGCGGTCCGCGACGGCAAGACCTGCTACTACATCGATGACAGTGTCTATCACACCTTCAGCGGCATCATCTTCGACCATTGCCAATACCATGTTAAGAGCTTCGCCGAGGGCAAGACGGAGATCTGCGCCGTCTTCGGCCAGACTTGCGACGCTCTGGACACCATCTCTCTGTCCGAAGAGCTGCCGGAACTGGACATCGATGACCTGGTCTATTCCGAGAGCATCGGCGCCTACAGCAGCGCCTCGGCCACGTGGTTCAACGGCTTCCCGCCGGCCAAGGTGGTGCATTTAAATGCCGGTTAAAGTCAAAATCTGCGGCATCACCAGCCTGGCTGATGCCCGCATGGCGGCTGAGGCAGGCGCTGACGCGCTGGGGTTTGTATTTTACGAACCCAGCCCGCGCTACATCTCGGTCGAAGCGGCGTCGGTCATCATTGGCCAACTGCCGCCCTTTCCGGTGAAGGTGGGGGTGTTCGTCAACGCGCCCCAAGACCTGGTCTTGAGGGCCATGAGCCGGTGCGGGCTGGGCCTGCTCCAGTTCCATGGCGATGAACCGCCGGACTACTGCCTGCAGTTCGGGCTTATGAGCATGAAGGCCTTCCGCATCCGGAGCGCAGATTCCCTGCAACCGCTCGCAGACTACCCAACCGAGGCCTGGCTGCTGGATGCCTGCGCCCAGGACAAGCCGGGCGGCACGGGCCAAACGTTCAACTGGGACCTCGCGCTCGAGGCCGGGAAACTGGGCCGCCCGGTCTTTCTGGCCGGCGGACTGACCCCGGAGAACGTCGCGGAGGCCGTGCGCCGCGCGCGCCCCTACGCTGTGGACGTCTCCACCGGCGTCGAGGCCGCGCCCGGCAGGAAAGACCCCGCCAAGCTCCGGGCCTTTATCGAGGCGGCCAAGGCGCAATAAGGCTTGAGATTCTCCACGAGGCCGCTATTTTCTCCT
>Ga0187868_1003029_pt1 | contig 10641 bp, 5 predicted proteins | sample June2016WEW_13_4_FD_133014 | JGI IMG/M metagenome (GOLD analysis project Ga0187868, IMG submission 133014) | Peatland microbial communities from SPRUCE experiment site at the Marcell Experimental Forest, Minnesota, USA - June2016WEW_13_40 | ecosystem: Environmental > Terrestrial > Soil > Wetlands... | reverse complement strand
GGAGCAAGACGCGGCGTTCGATGGAACGGCAAGCCGTATCATAAACGTCAGAGCATAAATCTCTCACCTCTACGACTTCTCTGCTGTTGCCCTGTCAAGTGGTGCTTGGCGTGACGCTTACCGACCATCGGCCGGCGATGGTCGCGCCAGTAACAATCTCCCCACTATTTCGTTTTACCACGCCCGCTGATTTTCCCCATCCCGGCCAGCAACCCTAAACCCATGATGCCTAACGCCCAGACAGACGGTTCCGGCACCGTTACGATGTCCAAACTCCAACTTAACAACTGGCTTTGGGAACCGACGGACAAGTCCGCCAGGAACAACGTCCATCCTCCGTTCGGGTCCGTCCCGTTGAATGAACCCAGCAGCGCGGAAGGCGCGGTTGAGCCGAACAACGACGGTGCGGATTGCGGACCGATGTTCCGTCCATCCGGCGCCCATGTCCCCGTCAACTGTCCGTTCCCGTTCAACGTGTAGCTCGCACTTTGGTAGTAATGCACGTCGTTCGCCGCCGAGTCCGACAGCACGATGTCGAACCCGCTGTTGCCGTACCCGAAGGACGAGGCGTTGTTGCTGACACCAACGCGATTCAGCAGCACGGCGAACCCGCCATTGGGACCCGCCAGATACGCATACAGGTCGCCATTGTAGCCGCCGCTGATGTCCAGCGACACCGTTACATCGCTGATGGTACCACCCGTGATGCTGAGGTTGGTCGTCATGGACAGGCCGTTGACGTTGGCATCCGGCACCAACTGGTTCACCGAGAACGTGAAGTTGGTCTCGCTGGTTTGTGCCCAGGCCGCGCCGGCCCACACCATTAATCCAGTCGTTATTCCCAATAATTGCTTCGTTTTCATACTCGTTTATCTCCTGAGGTTAAGGTTATGGGTTCGCAGTGCGATAGTATGCAGCGGGCGGGGCCACTCCGCCCAGGTCGCTGAAGTTGTCTGTGTATTTAATCACCCCGTTGCCGGGCGCGCTGGTCGTGTATAACGTCACCCAGTCAACCAGGTTGGTCGAACGTTGGATCTCGTATTGATAGGTCGGGATGCCGGCGAAGATCACCGTGGCACTGTTCCCCGAAACCGTGACCGGTTGTGTCACGCCAACCGACGTTCCTGTATTGACGAGTATGTTGATCACCCCGGGACTGGTGCTCTGCCCATCGCTGATCGTGTAATTGATCTGGTCGGCCACGTCATTCGGGTTGCTGTAGTACACAAAGTTGCTGTCGTAGCTCACCGTCGCCCCGTTGGTGCTGCTGATGGCGCCGGTCAAAGCGACTGGATCGCCATCGGCATCGCTCCAGTAGGTTGCCAAATCACCGGCAATGGCAATCTTCAACGAGAACCCGGCCGGACGCGAATACGTGGACGGGTTGGCCACCGGCGCCACATTGCCGGTGTAGGTCAGCGTAGCCACCAAACTGGTCACGCTGCCGGAACCGTTGTTGACAATGACGGAATAATTACCGGCATTGGCGCGCACCGCATTGGTGATGTTAAGCGTGGCGTTGGTTGCGCCGGAAATGGGTGTGCTGTTGTTCAACCACTGATAAGTCGGATCGGGAATGCCCGTGACGCTGACCGTGAAGCTTGCGGACTGTCCCTGGCTGACGGTTTGGTTGCCCGGCTGGCCGATGATGTTCGGCGCCAACGCCGGCGTCCAGCCATAGAGCCAGTTGGTGACGTTCTCCGCCAGCAACAAACGCGGGTCGCCGTTGGTCAACTGGGTGCCGTTATAGCTCACGGGCAACGTAGCTGTGATATTGCTGTTGCCGTACTCCCAATAGCGAACATCCACATTATTCCAGCCAACAATATGAGCGTCAATCAGGCAATTAATATAAGCCACATTACCGTCCGTATAACCCAAATCCCGGCCAAGTCCGCCATACGTTATGGTGCTATTCAGTCGCGTCAACTGGCAGTTGACAAACGAGAATCCGTTTGTGCCGGCGACGGTGCGTGCTTGGGTGATGTTCTCGTAGTTTTGCGCGTTGCCGCTGGTCAGTGTCATGATATCGCAGTTGGTGAAAAAGGCGGTACCGGCGCCCCAGATAAAGTCGGTGTCGCCCTGAATATGGTTGCTCTGGAAATAGGCCAGGTCGCCGCTGGCATTGACCAGCAAGGTGTCCTGGAAGCTGTCGAGGTCGATATTGTAAACTATCACGCGTTTGCAACCGTTGATATACAACGCTTCCGCCTGCGAACCACCCTTGGGCGTGCTGTTCGTCAACGTGAGATTTTCAAATGCCACGTCATTGGCACTCAGAACGCCAAACATCGGGCGGACCGCGGTGCTGCCGTTGATATTGTTATCGTTCGCGTAAGAGATGACGGTCTGATGGCGATTTTGTCCGCGGAACGTGATGTTGTTTTTCGAGCTTAATCGGTCAATTTCCGTGTAAGTCCCGTTGCGAATGTTCATCAAAACGTGCGTGGTGTTCCCGCTCGGTATAAAGTCAATCGCGCCCTGCACGGTGGCAAAATCGCCGCTGCCGTCCGCAGCAACAACCAGGCTTGTCGGGTTGGCCGGGCCGGCGGGTTTGGTCGTGAATTGCCATGTGTTCGTAGCGGTGACGCCCACAAAGTATGCGCCGGCGCTGTCTGTCAACACGCCGTTGTCAATCGTGACATAATAAGTCTGGTTGGATGTCATCACTCCCGAATGCGGATAAATCGCCGCGACGTTGCCGGAAATAATCACGGGATATGCGTTCAGCGTTACGCCGCCGATGGTCCGGAGTTGCGGACTGCCCAACGCCAGATTCAGCGTGTCCACCGGCGTGCTCGGATTGGTCACGTTGTAGATATTAATATTGCCCATGTTGTTCAAGACGGGCGGCCGATCGAACGTGACATACAAGGGCGTGTCGTAACAAATTCCCGTCGCGCCGTTGGTGGGTGAAAAGGCAACTGCTGACATCAAGGAATTCACCGTGAGCGTGACCGTCACGCTGTTGGTCACACCGGCGGCGTTGCTGACATGCACGAAATAAGAGCCGTCATCCGACGGAGACGCGCTGCCGATTGACAGCGTGGCGCTGGTGGCCGTTGGATTGACGCCGGTAGAGATGGCAGTGTTGTTCTTGTACCATTGATACGTTGGTGAAGGCACGCCACAGGACGCCGTCACTGAGAAGGAAGCCGCCTGGGTGTTGGTGACGACCAGGCTCACAGGTTGAGCGACGATGCATGGCGGTACAATGACTGTAAGAACAGCGCTGTTGGTGACGACGCCGCATCCGTTGCTGGCAACGATGAAGAATGTCGCGCCATTGTCCGCCGGATATTGAACATTGGTCACCACCAAGGTGTTGTTCACGGCATCGGTGATATCGGTTCCATTTCTCTGCCACTGGATGCTGGCTGCCGGATTGGCGGCTACAGTGGTGCTGAAGGTGGCGTTATTGCCCTCAATGACTGTTTGAGGATTCGGCCCGGTGATGATGGGCGCAGTGCAGCCTGGAGAGAAGGTGACTTGCGCGATGCTGCTGGTGACGGCTCCATAGACATTGGTGATCGCCACGAAATAGCCGCCGTTGTCGCCAATCTGTCCGCCGGTGATGGTCAGAACATTGCTGGTGCTGCCGAAAAGCGTGGAATAGGTGCTGGGGCCGGAGCCGTCCGACAAAATGTAGGTTGAGACTCCGTTGGTATAGTACCACTGATACGAGAAGGGCGCGTTGCCTGTGTTGGTTACAGTCAATGTTGCAGTGTCGCCGAGATTCCCGCTGAACGGCTGCGGCTGGCTGGTGATGACCGGCGCGGGACTTACGGGCAGGTAAAGGTCAATGGTTACGCCATTATTGATGAGGTAGGCCCCGGGCGCCGTCGCCGGCACGTTCGTCAAACCGAAATTGAAACCAGCTCCGCCGATCGTGGGAGTGGTGTGTTTTATGAGTGCAAACTGCACGGGATAATTCCCACTCGGAAACACCGGCACCGACGCAAGCTGAATCACGTTCGTTGTGCCGCCCGTGTTCAGAGTGGCAACCAATCCCTTGAGCGACGTATCGCCAATCGTCAGTCCCAGGGTGGAATTGGTCATTCCCAATGCGAACAACCCGGCGGCGTTGGTGGCCAGCGTGTTGGTTACTATGAGCGTCGCATTGTTCATGCCGATGGTGTTGGTGACGCTTAAAACGCCGACAACGATATTGCTGGCGTAAACCGTACTGTTAAAAATGTTCAACACGCCAGTTGCACTCGTCGCTGGCGCTCCTGGTCCCGGCAAGGTCGTGTAGCCAAGTCCCAAGGTGTTGTTGACCGTCAGCACGGCGTTGGCGCCATTGACGTTCATGTTTCCGGAAACGATGCAGCCGGTGCTGCTGGATGCTTGATCGCCCACAATCAGCGAGTTGACGTTGACATTGCCGGCGGTGAAGGTGAAGACACCGCTGTCGATACCCGTCGCGGCACCGTTTCGATCCCGCCCCAAGACCATGGTGTTCACCAAGGCATCCACCGATCCGTTGCTGAAATCAACTTTCCCGTAGCATTGCGCACTGGAACTGCTGCCCACTGCGGTGTCACCCACACCCCAAAAACTGACACGGCTGTTGGGGCCGTTGATTCCACGAAAATAAGCCGTCGGGCTGCTGTTGGTAAATGCGGGTGCAAATGCGATGAGATTTGGGCCGGATGCGGAACCGCCGGCTTTTATTCCGCCCACGCCTATGCTGTCGGTAAAAAATCCGTTGGTCAGTCCCAAAAACATGGCGTTTAGCCCTCCTCCCAGTGTTTGACTGCTTCCCTCGCCCAACTGAATTGCGTTCGTCATGGTAACTGAATAAGGGGACGAGTAATTTCCGACCCAGGCCGTTGTAATCGTGTTCGTTTTGGCCAGAAAGAGAGAACCTTGCGCGTAAGTAGTGCCTATGCCAAAAAAGTAATCACCAATCGCGATTTTATTGATGCTGGCGACGAAGTTATCCAAATTGGTCATGTTCAGAGTGCCGAGAGCGGTGCTGGCGCCAGACTGCGAAATGCTGATGACGGCGTTGATATTGTTGATGTTGAGCGTGGCCCCAGGCCCGGAAATAGTTGCATAAACAGATGCGGCGACGGTGCCGGCCGTCGGTGTCCCCACAAACAGGGCGCTGCCGAAAGGACCGGTGTTATTGGTAATATTCAACGTCACGTTGGGGGCGATCAGCGTGTTTTGATACGAACTGGTGCCGTTGTTTGTATAAGCCAACGAGTAGATCGTGCCGGCAAAATTGCCGGATGTGCTGTCCACCACATTGCCGAATACGGTGGAAGACGATGTTACACCGGAGCTATTCGTACCGGCATTGCCGAATATTACATTGTCGGTTGAGCCGGGCACACCCGCCGTGCCGGTTCCTCCCGTCCAGTTGCCGCCATCAGACCAGTTGGTGGTGGTACTGCCCGCACTCCAATACGCGGTACCCGCCCGTGCCCGAGGCGAGAATGTCAGCAGTCCAATCAAAACGGCGAATAAGACAGTGCTGGAAAGAGGATCCAAGTTTTTCATAGGTTTTAGGTTTTTACTTGTTTCCCACGCAACTACAGACGCATTGCGATGGTAATTATAGTCGGTTGCCAAATATGTATGACTCAGCGCGCCCATTCTGCCTGAATTTGCAAATTTGCCTAGCTGCACAAATGTATGGTTTTAGTGCCAACACCATTTCGGCAAGAATCCCTGCCATCAAAGAGGGCCAAAACCCTTGGATATTAAGGCGGCACAGGCGATGCCCGGCCAATTGGGTTATCCAGTCTTGGACGAACGGAATTTCAGTGCCGCTTCGGTACGGGAGCGGACATGCAGTTTGTCGTAAACATGCCGGAGATGCCACCGGACGGTCCCGTCGCTCACGCCCAGCCGGTGGGCGATTTCCTTGTTGGGAAAGCCTTGGGCCAGCAATTCGAGAATCTCGTGCTCGCGCGGCGAGAGTTCCTCCACCTCTGCCGCCGCCTTGAGCGGCTCCCGGAAGGAGGCGATGACTTTGCGCGCGATTTCCCGCGACATCGGCGCGCCGCCTTGCCGGACCTCACGAACGGCGGAAGTGAGTTCTTCCGGCGTGCACCGCTTCAGCAGGTAGCCGCAGGCCCCGGCACGCAGCGCCCTGAAAATCCTTTCGGTGTCCTCGTACACGGTCACCATGATGATGTGGAGCGAAGGGAGCAATCGTTTGAGTTGAGCGGTGCATTCGATGCCCGAGAGTTTCGGCAATTGAATGTCCATCAGCACGATCTCGGGTTGATGCCGGGGGATAGCCTCCAGGGCTTCCTCCGCCGTCGCGCAAGCGCACACGCAGCAACACTCCGGATCCGCCTGGACAAATTCCATGAGGCTTTCACGGATTATTTTGTTGTCCTCGACGATGGCAATCCGGGTCATAAACTCTCACTTTGAAGGCACGTGGAACCGCAAAGTGGTGCCCTGTCCGGCCTCGCCAATCATTTCAAACCGTCCGCCCAGTTTTTCAATGCGCGCCTGCATGTTGGCCACGCCGTCCATTTCCACGATGCGGGCGTTCAATGGCAGGCCGCGTCCGTTATCGGCAATGGATAGCAGCAATTCCCCCGGTTCAACCTGAATGCCCAGGCGAACTTCGGTGGCGTCTGAATGGCGCACGACATTGGTAAGCGCTTCCTTGAAGGCCAGGAATAATTGGTGCCGATGCCGGGAGTCCACCACCTGGTCAGCCGGTCCGGTTGGGCCTTCGAGCCGCCAAGTGATGTTCGCCAGTCCCAGGAAACGATCCGCGTAAAGGCAGAAATAACTGACGAGCGAGGCCAGCGAGTCATGGGCGGGGTTCATCGCCCAGACGATTTCGTCCAGGGCCGTGACCATTTCCCGCGCTTTGCCACCCATCTGATCGAGATACCGGCTTCGCTTTTCGTCGGGAGCGGATGCGGATTTTGCCCGGGCGGCCAGCATGCCGATTTCAGTGATGCCCGAGCCGAGTTCATCGTGCAGGTCCTGGGCGATGCGGGCGCGTTCCTGTTCCATCTTCCGCTGGTGTTCAACGCGCTGGCGGTTCTGGATCTGGGTTTCCACTTCGGCGGTGCGCTTCTCGACCTGCCGGTGGAGCTGGGTGATCCACAGCACCATGCCGGCCAGCACGCACGCGAGCACACCGACGATCACCAGCAGCTTTGGCAGGGTCCACCAGGACGGTTGCGCCAGCACCTTGATGTCCGCAGGCGAGTTGAGCAACAAATCAACCGCGGCGACATCCTGCCCCAATGCCTGATACCCGCCCTGCGCACAATACACTCCCACCAACTCCAGCCGGCTCCCGATGCGGAGCGACCGCACGAATTCCTCGTTCGCCTTCAATCGCGCCAAAAATCTCCACGACCCGGCCTGTATTTCCAGCACTTGATTCGTCCGTGTGTGTCTTGCGCTTGCCAGCAATCCCTCCACCCGCACCAGGGTCGAGTCGTGGGTGGGATCGATTAAATCATCCGGCGAAAGTTTCTTCGGTTTCGGCAGCACGGCATGGCCGGTTTTGCGCGCCACTGCGCCGCGCAATACGGGAGCAGCACCGCTCAATTCCGGAAAGCCCACTGCTTCCACCAGGTCGCCGGCTTCCAACCCGAGAGGCTGCTTTGCCCGGAAACGCAGACCGTCAGTGCCGTCCATCATGAAATAATCCGCATCCCGCACATAAACGATCTGCCCCGACACTTTTACCCGGTGAGAAGCATCAAACGCGGGATCGAAACGCATCAGCGCCGCCGCCGTCGTCCTTGGAATCGAGAAAAAATCTGCCGGAGCGGGTTCATCCACCATGACCTCCACATTGTACATCCGAATCTGGCCCACCTTCAGCCGGAAGTTCGGAAGCCAGTCGGCAAACACGCAGCCCCGCAGGCGAACAACGGCGTTTTCATATTGTTCCAGCGGTCCGGGCCGGACGCCGGCCCTGCGCAAGTCAACTTTGAGCATACCGGCGCGGGTGCGCAGGTTCACCCGCCACCACCCATTCGAGCGGTTGACCAAACTTTCGACCAGGCCTCCAATTTCCACCCATTGAGAGTCCAGGCTGCCATTCATGAGCTGATCCCAGGCCGGATGCACGGGTTCGGGCAAATCCCCCGCGCCCAGACGCTTTATCTGCTGTGCCTTCGCAATCCCCGGTTCAGCTGTCACACCTTCAATTTCCAAAAACTCTCCGACTTGCGGCAAATCGAATCGCCTCGTGGAGGAATCAATGACGTAAAGCCCGCGCGTGGAATCCTGAATGACGAAAGCCCGGTTATCCGGCTGAACGCAGGTGACCACACCCTGAATCCTGACCGGGTATCCCCGCTGCGCCTCCTGCGGCCTCAATTGGCGGACCGCGCCCGCAGTGGTCAGGACCGGAAGCGCCCCGGCATTGGTGTGTGCCTCTCCAGCCACCACCCGATTCAGCGGCGTTTCGATCAACTCAATCTCTTTTCCGCCCGGCACCAGCAGCACACCCGCGACCTTTTCTCCCTCTGGGGTAAAGGCGCTCTGGCAAAATCCCACGGCCCGAATCCAGCGATGCAACAGTGAGGCTGAAGACAAACCTGAAACATCACCAACCTCCACCCGAACCCGGCTCGCTCCGGCACTCAACTCCATCTGCAAACCGTCCGGCTGCTCACGCACCATCGTTACTTGTCCTTGCACTTCAGCCCACAGGCCATCCTCCCCGTCTTCCAGTATTTGACCGATGGCAATCCGGCGTGGCTCCGGGGGCAACGCCGCGCGCCCCAGCGCGGTCAGCCGCAACAACGGTTCGCCGATAGACAGAATGCTGCCGTCATCCGAGTTGAGATGGAATGTGTACAGGCCCTCCCGCGGCAGCTCAATATAACCCGTGAATTGCAACCCCACGTGATCGTCGCGGATCCTGCCCCTGAGATCGAGGTTGGCCACCGTCCCCGTCTTGACCGGCGTCAATAGGTTGAAATTAGGCAGACTTTCCCAAACCCCTTCGTAACATCGGTAATCCAATCCGCTGACCAGATTGCTGGTGCCGTCGGCAACGTTCACTTGCATCCGAAAGAGCGCTGAATCAGGGATTTTCTGCCGCGGCAATTCCGGCCCCTCGTAATTCACTTGCAAGCCGAATTTTGCGGTTCCGTTGAACCAATCAAGTTGGAGCGGATGCCGGCCCGCTGACAGATAAACTGTCCCGGATTTCTCCGTCATCGTGTGGATTCCGTCATTATCAACCACCGGCCCTTTGACGCCGATTTTAAAACCGGCGCCCCTCCTGGCGATCGTCCCGTTCCCCGCCAAACGCACCCGCTGTCCCGCCTGCACCCACTGGCCTTGCAAATCCAATTCCAGCTCTTCCGCCCCGGACTCATCCTGCAATACGAATTTCCCCTGCCCACCGCTGGCCCACCAAATGTTTCCCTCCAAACGAATCGAATATTTAACGTTTGGCTCCTGGGAACTCAGGCGTCGCAACTGCGCGATATTGGTCACCCCGGGAGACGAAAGCCCCGCCGGCTCCTGGCCGGCCGCGGCAAGTCCGGTCGCAACCAAAATGACCGTCAACGCCAGGCGGCAACGGCCCGCCGTCCGTCCCGGACGGGCAAAGGAAATGGCGTGCATGGAAACAGGGTAAACCATCACCACTGCTTTTTGAACCATTAAAGGGTGCCGACGGGGGAACCGGGGATATTTGGGCCCTCGCATCAAACTGGCGGCTGGAAGCCGCCATTACTGGCACGCTGGGAAGCGTGCCGCTACACGTGGCGGCCAGGCCTCCCCGCCTGCCAGTGAGCGCGGCTTCCAGCCGCGTAATCCGTTTGCCGTGGTGCGAGTGTCCGGATGCACCCCAAGGAGCCGGGTCCGGACAGGGTGTTGCTTCTCATTGGGCGTTTGCTTTGGCGACGGAGACCGCACTGTCGCTGGTCGCGGGCTTCCGGCGGCAGGTCGAACGTTTTCCGGTACCAACAAATGCCCTGCCACTGGCGCGCGCCCCGGCCGGTCACCAACGCTTCCGTGTGGGCGGTGTGCGGCAGGGTCACTGTCTCCCACGTTTGATCGTCAAATTGCGGGATTTGTGCCTGCGGCACATCCGCTCGGATAAACCGCCACTGAGCGTCAAAGGGAATGGAGGCGGATTCCGTCGCGCGGGCGTACAACGCTCCGCTGAACAACAAGGCCGCAAACAACCACCGTCGGCAGTGCATTTTGAGTTGGTTTGTCGTTCCCGGTTCCAAAGGTTGAATGCTCCGGTGTCAGTTCGATTGCAGGCCATAAAAACGGCTTTGGCTGGAATCCAGCGGCAGGGTGACGGTAAACACCGCTCCTGTGGTCTGGATCGGATTGGGCACCGACGACCACACTGTTGAAGGCGCCAAAGTGGTTGAGGTCATCAACTTCGAAGCAGCTCCACTGAATGGCCACTGTAGCTGCAGATTTGAGCCATTGAGGGAGGGTCTTATCAAGAGTGGGGCGGCCATTCCACCAACGGCGCCGGCCACTGGCAGAACATTGCCATTTTGATCAAAAAATGACGATGTATTGAAACCGGCTTCGTTGACACCGCTGACCGCCTGGTATTCTGTTCCCCAATAGAAGAAGCCAGCCCCGAGTTGGTTGGGCACGCTTTTCACAATCTTGGCCAGAGCCGCGATGAAGCTGACCTGACCGGCTGGGGTGGGAGGG
>Ga0187868_1003028_pt1 | contig 10645 bp, 12 predicted proteins | sample June2016WEW_13_4_FD_133014 | JGI IMG/M metagenome (GOLD analysis project Ga0187868, IMG submission 133014) | Peatland microbial communities from SPRUCE experiment site at the Marcell Experimental Forest, Minnesota, USA - June2016WEW_13_40 | ecosystem: Environmental > Terrestrial > Soil >... | reverse complement strand
TGTTGATCACCGTTTCCAGCCGCTCCCGCTGGTTGCGGACTTCTCCAACCAGGCCTGACACCGAGTCGGCCATGGCATTGAACTCCTTTGCCAGCCACGCCAGCGTGTCCGAGCCTTCCGCTGGCACACGCCGTTCGAGATCACCCTGGGAAATCAGGCGCGCCGTGGTTTCAAAACGCTGCAAGCGGCGCAAGACCGACACCCGGATCACCAGGGCGATGGCCCCCACGATGACGAAGGTCAGGGCACCGGTGCTGGCTACCATCCAGCGCAGGTCCCGCGTCATCGCGGCACGGACCTCTCCGGCGTTGTAGTCCAGAATCAGGATGCCATTGATCTTTTGGCTTGGATCGTGGCACCGGTAACACTCTGCGCGGTTACGAATCGGTACGACGGTTCTCAGAATCGTTCCACCCCGGGTCTCGATCACGCGGCTGGATGCCCGGCGTTCCGGCGGATCGCGATGGCAGGCCTGGCAGGTGGGAGAGTCGATCCGGAAATCATTCCCCACAGTCCCCGGCTTACTCGAGTAGCGTTCCACGCCGCTGCGGTCCAGCACTACAAGTTGTTCGACGCGCGACTGTTTACCGAAGCTCTCGATCATTTGTGCTATCAGAGTGCGGTCATTTGCAATCATCTGGTGCTCGAGCGCGGTTCGGATCAATTCGCCTTCGGCGAGAGCACTGGTGCGTACGGTATCGAGAAGGCTTCGAAAGTGATGGACCGAATAGACGTAGGCGGCGACCGTGCAGGCCACTACCACCGCCGCGGTGATACCGAGCGCGAGACCAACCGTCATACTGGCAAAACGTAACTTCATGGTGAGGACAACAGAGGTTGCCGGATGATGGCACACGCGGTGGCAGCCGTCAACGACTGACAAAAAGTCAGGCCCAACCTGACAATCTGGCAGTCCGTTGTTCAGGCACATCCCCGCCTTGTCTGAAAGAAAAGGAGTTAGGCCACGGCCAATGTTGGCATACCACGTGCCCTTAGGAAGCGCTGAAGGAGGATTTCTGCCATGGAAATGTTCTTGATGTGCTTGTGCATCAGCGTATTTGGGCTGGGAGTCGCGGCTGCTGCGTTTGGGACGGCGACGCGTTCGGAGTCACCAGATTCAGCTGTGAAGCCTGAGCTTCCGTTGGTCAAGGCGGTTGCCCCGGCCCACTTTTTCTCGGACCATGTGGCTGCACCGCCGCCTGTACCGCCAGTTGTCCAGCCCTGGCAGGTGCCCATTGAGGTCCTGTTGCTGCAACTTGAAAACCACGTCCGGCTGGAGCAGGCCGCCGCGGAATCGTTCGTAGAATTTCCCACGTACGCCCTGTTGCACAGCAAGACAACTTCGCGGTTTATGAACTGAGAGAGTGGCTCATGACGCATGAACTGCTGAACGGTCTCTCGTCCGCCGAGATGGACCAGGTTCTGGGACTCGGCGCCAGGCTGACCGTTCCCAGCGGAACCTCGCTGTTCCACCTGGGAGACCCAGCCGATCGCCTGTTCCTGACCGAACGCGGCCGAATCAGGCTTACCCTGCCGATGCAGGTCCGGGGCAAGGAAGAGGAGATTCTCGTGGAAGAAAGATCTCCCGGCCAGATCGTGGGCTGGTCGGCCCTGATTCCGCCCTACCGGTTCACCCTCACCGCGACCGCGCCGCTGGAAACGGAAGTTATCGCCCTGCCGCGGGAGACGTTGGTCGACTATTTTGCCGCTCATCCGGCGGCTGGGTATAAAATCGCTCTGAATCTGGCAGTCGTCATTGGACATCGCCTGCACCTGTTCCAAACGATGTGGCTGCGCGAGATGCAGCGTAACGTGGAAGCGCGTTCTGCTTGACCCGGGGAATCGACCTATGAGACTGGCAATCCGGATCCGGAGTGGTTCCTGCGGCAGGGGGCGCAGCGAATGACGGCTGACCAACTTTCCCAACCCGAACCGACGCGCCGCCGCGTGATTGGAATCTTCCTCGGTGGCGGCCTGCTGGCTTCTTTTGCTTCTTTCATCTACCCCGTAATGCGCTATCTTGTTCCTCCGGCAGTGGCAGATCTCGGCGGGAACGACATCGTCGCCGCCAAGATCGCGGAGCTGAAGCCGAATTCCGGCAAGATTTTCCGTTTCGGCAGCCGCCCCGGCCTGTTGATCATGAACAGCGACGGCACTTATCGCGCGCTCTCCGCCACTTGCACCCACCTCGGCTGCACGGTGCAGTATCGCAGCGATCTGCGCGAGGTCTGGTGTGCCTGCCACAATGGAATCTACGATCTCAATGGCCGCAACGTCTCCGGTCCTCCGCCAAGGCCACTCGATGTGTTTGATGTCCACGTGCGCGGCGATGAGGTTGTCGTCAGCCGGAAGCGGGAGGTTTGACCTTGTTCGCCGCCCTCAGCCGCTGGCTTGATGAACGACTTGACTGGGACGACCTCACAGCCCCGCTCCGCCACAAGACCGTCCCCACTCATCGCCTGTCCTACTGGTATTTCCTCGGAGGCATTACCCTTTTTCTCTTCGTGATCCAGGTGCTGACCGGGATCTTGCTGCTCCTGTATTACCGTCCGGGTGCCAACGAAGCCTTCGAAAGCGTCCAGTACATCATGACCCAGGTGCGGTTTGGCTGGCTGATTCGTTCCATCCACTCCTGGTCAGCCAATCTCATGGTTTTTACTGCCTTTGCGCACATGTTCAGCGTGGTGTTTCTCAAGGCCTACCGCAAACCCAGGGAGCTGACATGGATCAGCGGTATGCTTCTTCTATTTCTTGTCATGGGATTTGGGTTCAGCGGGTATCTGCTGCCCTGGAACACGCTGGCCTTCTTCGCCACCAAGGTCGGCACCGAGATTACTGGGCAGGTTCCGATCATCGGCAAGCCCATGATGATCTTTCTCCGCGGTGGTGAAGAGGTGACTGGAGCCACGCTGACCAGGTTCTTTGGATTCCATGTCGCCGTTCTACCCGGATTGGCAACCTTGCTGATCCTGCTGCACCTGTTGCTGGTTCAACGCCTTGGCATGAGCATTCCCCCGAAACTGGAAGTTCAGTGGACCGCGAATCCGTCTGCCAAGCGGGAAATGAAATTCTTTCCTAACTTCTTGCTGCGAGAATTGATGGCTTGGTACGTGGCCCTGGGAGTGCTGGGCGCGTTGGCAGCGGTCTTCCCGTGGAACCTCGGTGTCAAGGCAGATCCTTTTGTGCCTGCCCCAGCGGGAATCAAGCCCGAGTGGTACTTCCTCTTCATGTTCCAGACGCTCAAGCTCATCCCGTCCAAAGTGTGGTTCATCGACGGGGAGGTTTTGGGCGTACTTGTTTTCGGCCTGGCCGGCTTGTTGTGGCTATTGCTGCCTTTTTTTGAGAGTGACCAACCCTCACGCACGAAAGGGTGGATCACTGGGCTTGCAGTCTTTGCTCTTGCGTACATGGCAGGTATGAGTGTTTATGGCTATCTTGCGAAATAGGCTCCGGCCGTTCAGCGCAGCCCGCTATGCCGGACTGGCCGGCTTCGTCGTGCTCGCAGCGTGCCTGGGTTATGGGCAAACCAAGAACTCCTGCCTGGATTGTCACTCTGCCTTGCCTGATCCCCTGGGGGTGAGCCAGGAGAAGTTCAGCCAGGATATACACGCACAAAAGGGTTTGACTTGCGCCAGCTGCCACGGCGGCGACCCAACCAGCGACGATCCAGACAAAGCCATGAGCCGAAAGGCGGGGTGGAAAGGCAAGATTGATCGCAAGCAGATCCCGCAGTTGTGCGGAACTTGCCATTCGGATCCGGCCTATATTCGGCAGTTCAACCCCAGCTTGCGCACGGACGAGTTGGGCCAGTACCGCACCAGTGTGCACGGCAAGCGCCTCGCGGCTGGAGACACGAAGGTTGCAGTGTGCACGGATTGTCATAGTGTCCACGATCTAAGGGCGCCCAGCGATCCCCGTTCCACGGTTAACCCGGTCAACGTGGCGAACACGTGCGCTCGCTGCCATTCTGACGCGGGTTACATGAAGGGATACTCCATTCCCACGGATCAGTTCGCCAAGTACAGCACCAGCGTCCACCACGATGCGCTCGCGGTGCGCGGCGATCTGAGTGCACCAACCTGTACAACGTGCCACGGAAACCATGGCGCGGCGCCGCCAGGAGTAGATAAGGTTCAGAATGTGTGTTCGAACTGTCACACTTTCCAAGCCCAGATGTACGACAAAAGTTCGCACAAAGCGGCCTTTCAAGCGGCTTCTCTTCCAGGATGCGTTGTGTGTCACAGCAATCATGGCATCAGCCATCCAACTGACGCGAAGCTGGGCAGTGGCCCTGACACCGTCTGCATGCAGTGTCATTCCCCAGGTGACGCCTGTGATCAAGCAAGGGCAGGATTGCAAAGTGCCTTGAGTCAATTGGACAAGGCCATCAAAAGCGCAGACCACGTTCTCAGTGTCGCCGAGTCTTCCGGCATGGAGGTGAGCGAGGCTAAGCTGGGACAGGATCAGGCACGGGATTCGCTGACCAAGGCTCGAGTCACGATCCATAGCTTCCGGACGGACTTGGTGGATCAGGATATTCAAGCCGGCCTGAAAATCGCCGCCAAAAACCTGCAAGCTGGGAAGGAAGCCATGGTTGAACGCAACCATCGCCGTGTCGGGCTTGGAATGTCCCTCATCGCGATCGGGATAGTGTTGGCTGGGCTTAGGCTGTACATCAAGAAGATAGAGAGTTAGACCCACGGATGCATTTTTCTTGCAAGCGATTTGCGTCATTGAGGTGCACCGGTATGAACCTCTTCAATGATCGCGGGATTGTGGTGAGCTACGCAATCCCGTTCAAGCGCCCAACGCGGGCCCGAAGTCTGGATGTGGGAACTCAGCCGTGGTCAGTTGATGAGTCACGGGCTATCCGGAAATTATGCCGAATGAAGAGCCCAGAACTAACAACTGCATTTATGGGACGGGTTCTCTGCTGGTGTTACAGACTGCGGAACCGTTTCCCCTGTGATGAAATCGTGATAATGCGGATGCACGTCGCCGACCAATTCGATGCAACCTCCGTGAAGTATCCCACCCAGCCTGCGTCAAAAACGATTGACAACCACGACTTTGTTTAGCTGGACCGCCTTCACGCCGGGTATCGAGCGCGCAATCCGAGTGATTTCCTTGGCCTGACCTGCACTTAGGAGCTCCCCTTTGAACGATACTGATCCCGCGACGGCAGTGACCTCCATTTCGAGATCCGAGGTAGAGGGATCAAGGGCCAGATTGGATCGAACGAGGCTAGCCAAAGCCAAGTCGTCCATCGCTCGCTTGCATTCGGGCGTGAACTCAAAGCGCGGTTGTTTCAGTGCCGAACAGATAATTTCACCGGCATCTCCGATACTCATGTGTTCAAGGTTGAGCAGCACGTCATACAGGGACGGATCCCCCCAATCCACTCCGTAGAGGAATTGGGTCCACTTGCGCCGATCGCGGTCCATTCTCTCGATATAGGCAATAGCTTCACTGTCGCTATAATTCAGCTGCTTCCTCATCATGCTGATCCGGGCCTCCAGGGGAGCGACGATCCGGGTGCGTAGGACGTTCGGTACACCCCTGAGCAGCAAGTGACCCGCGAGACCGTGGTAAATTGCGTTCCCATTTCGCACTTCCGCCGTGAGTGCCGCCTGAATCAGGGCAAGGTACCTGTACTTGGTGTGCGCTGACTGTCCAAGGAAGGTCGGCGGCTTCTCGATGGCCAACCGGAGGTCATCCTGTGAAACGCCCGATGCGGCAGCTTTCTCGACGATGCGGTCTCGATCGACACACCGGTAGCCAAGTTTCTGGGCCAGGTACTCTGCTAACATCTTGCCACCACTAAATGTACCTCTTGAAATCGTGATGACGGACATTGCGCTCCTCTGTTCTGCCTAAATCCGGCAAACGTGAATATAGGTCTTGCTACTTCTCTTCGCCTTCAGACGGAATCTTTTTTGGCTTCAGAAACGGCAACAATTGTATACCCATCCCGCCCAGCCACGTCTTCAAATGTGGCCCTCGCAGTTGGCGTACCAAGACCGACGAACAGCGAGGCGAACCGCCCGCGTTAGATCCGGGGACAAGTCGCTCGAACTTGCTTCCCTGCGGTCCTGGTAGTTTTCTCGGGCTCACAGCCTGACGCCCAAGCGACGAGCGGCCCGGCCATGCGGTTCGGTGCATAGGTTCCGGTTTGTCGGCAAACCGGAAGTTGGGAACTTCGGGTCGGAGTGCTGCGCGGTGTTCGACAACAGGCGACTCGCCTGCGCTGTCCGTTGGGTCGAGTCCAGACTGTTACAGTTTCGGCGAAATGATGTTTCGTCGTACGTGATGACTGCGCTTGGTTCACTGAACGAACAAGTCTGACGACGAGCTGCGGATCTCCCACGACGGTTACGATTCGGGGTACCGTTAAGCTAATTGGCGTCGCCCGTCGCTTGACAACGCATCGGACCGGCACCATACTTTTTTCATGCAGCTCGGCCCCTAACTCCATGTTGGAGGCCCGCAATGTCCGTTGTCACGTGGTTCGTATTGCTTTTCTTCCTAACATTCTTCACGCCTTTACCCATATGGACCCTGTTGATGCTGGCACTGGTGCCATGTGTTTGGCAGATACGTCACCAATAGGCGAATCCCTGGTAATAGGTCAGACTCGACTTCGCACACCTTGCTGTCGGATTGGGGCTGGCGTGTGAAATGTGCAACGCCATGTTCATAACTTCTGGATTGCCCATGATCCCACTGGCTTCGTGACGATAAAAGTAGATAGCGGTCGGGATGAGTAACTTCCGTGTTGCCCGTGATTCATCAACTGACCACGGCTGAGTTCCCAGAAGCTGACTTGGCGATGTTGGTAAGTTTAATTCCCCGACCGTCTGCGCTCGCGGCTTTCATCACCACCCCTATTGCGCCCGGCTGTGCTGAAGGTGTTTGGGAACCTGCTGTTGCCGCCTGTGCGCTCGTATCCGTCTGGGTTGCGGCATTACCCCCTTGGGGGTTAGAAATCGGGCTGGCTGAGGCGGTAGCCGCGATCAACAGCACAAGGACTAGCGCGCACCACATGGTCTTTCTTTCTGCTCATTTGATTCTCCAATGTCAACGTTAGTGTGCTGCTTGGCCACGGACGAACTGAAAAAAGGAACTGGTACTCGAAGTTCGGCTCCCAGCGCCTACCGCGCTTTCGCGCCCATCTGAACCTCGCGGCATGGCGAGGCACCCTGTGGTCCCTCAGGCGTCGAGTTCAGTTGCGCTTCGATCTGCTGAATTCTTCCGACAATCGCCTTCATCCGTTCGCCGCTTTGACGCACCGCCTCCAGGAACTGCATGGAGTTGTGGTCCAACTGCTACACATTGTTCCAAGTAACTGTAAAGTCCGAGGCATCGTAGGCGTTGTCGATCAGATACTGCGCGCAGTGAATGTAGAACAAGGGCTCCCAGTCTAAGTTCTTTAATGATGACAGGTCGATGATCTGCCGGATGAACCCATCGATCTGCTCCCATTCGTTCTTGTGCGTCAAGGCCCATTGTGTGTAATCGCCGAAATCCTTGATGTTCTTGACGAGCTCGAGCTTCTGCAGCTTCTCGGCGCGCTCGTAGGGAGGCAGTGGCATTGTCTTGAAATGTTTTTCCTCATAGTCGATGAATTTCTCGAATGCCGCCTTCGTCCACATGTCCCAAATGCGCCCGTTCAGGCGATTGACAGCCGCGTTCGCCTCGTCCTCCCAGACAGCGAACTGCTGTTGGTCGAGCTGTATGGTGCGATTCAGACGCACGATTGTGTTTTTCAGGCTCTCGAGTTGGGCGTGCCGCACTGCCAGTTCCCTCTGCAACTGCTGGCGCGATGGGATTACTTTTTCGATGCCTGGCGGGCACGGTGCTTCTGCCACCTCTACTTTTTTCTGGACAGAAGTTCCCACGGGTTCCGGTTTCGTCCCGCCGGGGAATGGAGTCAGATCGAACACCTGCGCCGGCGCTGCAGAAGATCCGCTAGAAGGTCCCGAAGCAGGACGGCTTGCAGCAGCAAGCTGACTTGGTGGAGGATTCGGTACCGATACCGGAACAGACGTACCTGCCGGCGCTACGCCAGGCTTTGGCGCACCATAAATCGGTTGATCGAAGCCAACCCTGGCTATTGCCGCCGCACCGTCCAGTCCCGGTGCCGCTGCCGCGGCCTGCGAAGCACCAGCAATCTGCTGCAACTGCGACATGACGGGCTTGCTGGGAGCTGCGGAAGCAGTCGACTGGCTGGCGGCTTCGTTGTTCGCAGCTTGCGCATTTGCCTTGGCTGCATCCATCAGGCGCTGCTGCTCCGCTGGCGGAAGGCTGTTGACCTGCGTGGCCAGGTCGGCTAACTGCTGCGGAGTCATGTTGCGCGCATTCGTGACCGTATCCGCAGGCGCGGCGCCATCAGCTGGCGCAGGTGGTGCGCTGGGAGCGCTCGCCACCGGCATGGAAGAGGTGTCATCCTCGCCGGTTTTCAACTGCAGCGCGCCGCCGGAGAGCGGCCCGCTGCCTGACGGCGGAGTGGGCGGGGAGAGCGGCTCTTCGAGATAATTCACGACCTGGTAGCTGTTGCTGTCGCCCAGCTTCAGCTGCAGCCCACCGCCGCTCGAAGTTCCCCCATCGTACTTCAGTTGCAGATCCGGCAGCCCGTTCAGCTTCAGGGTTGCCTGCAGTCGGTTGCAGATCGCGGCCAGGCGTTGCGCCTCCTCGATCTTGTGCTGCTTTTCAGCTTCGGCCTGCCGTTGCGCCAACTCCGCCATCATCTTCTGTTTCTGCGCGTTTGCCTGCGAGTCGTTGCTGAAGAGCAACTGGAAGAAGCTGTCGGCAAGAGTGGAAGCGATGGCGCCGCTGACCGTGCTCGAGGTGCTCATGCTGTGCTGGCTGGTCGAACCGGGGCGCGACACTCCGTTACAGGGCTGCCCCGGAATATTAACGCACTCGGGCGCTGAGACGGCTGGAACTTGTTGTGGATACGCGAAACTAAGTGGAAACGTGCTTACAACCAGAAAGAGTGCGACAAGGAAGACTTTCTGCCTGCTCACGCAAGCCCCTTTCGCTTTGGGTTTATGAAAAATTGATTGTAACTCTTTCTAGCGAAATTAGTAGCCAGAAATAGTCCAACCAGACTTTGCCTTGACAGCCGGCGAACCGGGAACACAGAATGTTTGGAGTTCCAGCTTTGATTTCATGCGCCCTGTGACTTGCCGAGTGCGTTTGGTTACGTCGCATACGCTCACGGCAAAGGAGCCCCGATGAAACGCGCTGTCCGATCTTTTGCTGCGGTTATTGCCCTCCTCTTTCTGCTGATCCCTGCCCTCGAAGCTACGGAACAGGCTAAGACCAACACAACTTCCGCGCCTTCCATGACCCTCTGGCAGGCGCGCCGTGCGGTAGTCGCGGGTCTTAGCGCTAGGGGTTATAGGCTCTTGGTAGATCCCCGGAGCTTCCGTTTCACTCTCGACGACTTTGAATTTGACGCCGTGGTCTACAAAAAGCATCAACAGCACTACAAGGTGGACTTGAGGACCCTGGAGCCGGTGTTTGCCCAGCGCAGGGGCTTAGGTTGGGGCAACGAGCACGTATTGAGGAATCAGGCAGGACGAGATATTGCTTACCCGTTAAGTGAGAAGGGGTTTTGGGAAGGTGATCCTGCCGCTGCTGCCGGGTCGCTTGCAAACGCGCTTAACTGTTTACGCGCGTTTACTGGAAAAGCCGGTGATCCCTTCCGCACATTCACACAGCAGGCCGCTCTCTGGCGGGCGCTGACCAACAAACCTCCGCTATCGGAGGAGGTTCGGGTGCGACGCATGCTGGCTGAGGACGCAGTGAGGAATAACAAACCGGAGGACGCGCTGAATTTATATGAGCTTGGGGTGCAGATTTATCCCATGTGGCCGCAGGGATGGTTCAACGCAGCTGTGGTTGCCGCCAGTCTTGGCTATTATGCTGACGCCGCCGAGCACATGCAGTCGTATCTGGAGCTGATGCCTGACGCTCCAGATGCACAATCCGCACGCGACCAGATTGCGATGTGGCAGTACAAGGCAAAGCAGCCGCAGCCGGTGCCGGGCAAGTGACTCATCATTCAAGCCGTACAAGGAGAGCGATGAAGCGAACGGGCAGGGCAATCATAACGTTGGCTGTACTCATTGTAATGTTAATCCCCATAACAGCTGTGGGCCAGTCGTCGCAGGCACCGAATCCTGCTGCCGAGTCGATGAGCTTCTGGCAGGCACGCCGCGCCATCATCGCAGCCAGTAGGTATGTCAGTGTATTTAACATTGCGCGACCGGGCGCTCCGGTTTATTCGGTTAATCCCAGCAGCCTTCTGCTTACTTTCGACCGACTCGAATTCAACGCGACCAACAAAAATGGGGAGACGAAGCACTTAGGCCTCGCTCTCAAAGACGTCGTCGAAAGACTTTCGACGGATTGCGTTGCCTATTTTTGCTGGCTAAAGAACGAGTCGGAAACGCGACGTAAAAAGCAACCCGATCTACTCCATGATGGGGATGGAAAAAGCTACGGCTTCTTATTCGGGCTCTATAGCAGAATTTGTGGGTGAAAGGGCTATGGAAAAAGTCGCTTCGTGGAAAGGCCCAAAGACGGGACTTTCCACTGCGCTTGGAAATCCCGCAAAGGCAGCGGGATTTCCACTTTT
>Ga0187868_1003021_pt1 | contig 10662 bp, 12 predicted proteins | sample June2016WEW_13_4_FD_133014 | JGI IMG/M metagenome (GOLD analysis project Ga0187868, IMG submission 133014) | Peatland microbial communities from SPRUCE experiment site at the Marcell Experimental Forest, Minnesota, USA - June2016WEW_13_40 | ecosystem: Environmental > Terrestrial > Soil >... | reverse complement strand
TTGCTTTGACATCTGTCCACGTGGGTTGCGATCTTGACTGACGCTTGGTCATGCGCTTCCTCAATTCCAGTCATGCGAGCCAACGTCCGTGGCTCCGACCCAGCTCGTCTGCTTCAGAAACAGTAACCTTGCGCCACCCAGTAATGCCAATCGCCGACGGCTTCGGTTGTCGATTCGCCCGCGTCAATGGCAACCAGTTGAGACAGGGGAACCGCCATATTGCGACCCTGCCAGCGGATCAGTACGAACATGTCGCTTGAGCACGCTTCTTCGGGCGCCATGCGCCGTACTTCGACGGTTTCCCCCTTCCGGAGCGGCGAAACCACTTTGGAAACGATGCACTTGGCTTGAAACGGGAATCGCAGTTTGTCTTCCAGGTAGTAATACCACCCCATGGCCTGCTCTTCCGGCCCGTTTGCGTCCACGATGACTTCTTCGTGGATACGGTCCTCCCGGATCGGGTCTCTTTTTGGTTTCGCCATTACTTTGGTAGCCTTTACCTCTACTGTTGAAGGAGTTGCCGGATGCGGGAAAAACGCAATAACTCGGCGGCGCCCAGAACGGGATTTTCCAGCCAAGGTTCTTCTTCGGTCTCGTCGTCCAGATCATCGCTTTCCAGATCCGGCTCTGGGGGAGCAAGATACTTCGCGCGCTCCAGGTGGTCGAGATACTCGCGGATTTCCCCGGGCGCAAAGAGCCGCCGAATCTCGGCGACGAACGCCGGCAGCTCCGCGGCAAACTCGGGATCGCGCTCTGATGCCATTACGAAACTGAACAGTTTCTCGCCGATCAGATAATCCAATGCGTCTTTCAGCCCGAAATTCTCGCGGATGTCTTGGGTCGCCGCACACTGTTCGATCCAGATCTTGTGGAATTCCGTTGATGAGCTGCTCATGATCGAATCCTTTCCCTCAGAATACCGCGCACTGAGGTACACCCGATGTGGAGCTGGCGCTCGCCCGGCCGGCATCATCAGTTCCAGCGCATGGTGAGCGATACGAATCCTACCCAATTGCTCAAGTGCCTGCAAGGTCGTCACCAAGTTTGCCAAAGACCGATTCCAACGGTCCCGTGGCCGGCAAACGATTCGCGTGCTTTTCGTTGCGGGGTGCCGATTGGGCTTCCGCGGACAAATGAGGAACTTGGTTTTTCGGGCGAAGCCGAACGACGCAGTAGCTTGTGCACCAGCGGATGCAAATGCCTTACCGCCCTGCGCCGACCATGGGACCGTCATTTTGCCATAAAGAATGGCTTTTTGAAGCGGTGAACGGTCGCGGTTGCCTCTCATGGTTGCGAACTCGTTGCGGAAGGTGCAGGGAGGGTGGTCAATAAACCCCGCAGAAGTTGCGAACCATCCCGACGACCCAACGCCCCATTCCCAGCCCGCCGACCGCTGTAATCGCTCCTGTGCGTTTGTGGGTGGCTGGGGCAGTCCCTGTCGGAGGGGCAGCTTTTGGGGTTAGATAGCGGATTTCTGCGTTTCGACCGAGGCGGACAGGGCAGGGCCGTCATCTGAAGCTCGGCGTAGACGTTATCCTCGATCGGCTCAACTCGCTTGACCTGCTGGTTGCCTGCACCCGTTATTGCCAGGCCGTCTGTGCGGAGGTAAATGACGGCTCGCGGCTCATCGTGAAGGACTCTTGGAACTCACAATCGGCCGAGATTGTCGCCGCCCGACCCGACCTGGTCATCGCTTCGGTGCCGTACCAAGCGACATCGCTTGCGGAGATTCTGAAAACGGGCACTCCAGTCCTTGCGCTAGCCCCGCACAGTCTCGCCGACATCTACCGGGATATCGCCATGATTGCCGGCATCATCGGCCGCTTCGAACGCGCTGAAGCCGTCATTTGTGCCATGCAAGCCGAGATCGAACAAGTCCGCCGTACTGCATCCCAGGTAGCCACTCGTCCCAAGGTGTTCTGTGAGGAGTGGGGCAAACCTATTATCCGTTCGCAACCTTGGGTGGCCGAACTGGTGGAGGCCGCTGGAGGAGAATTTGTCGGCCCTCCGGGCGTGCAGACTAATGCGGAGGAGGTTCTTCGGGCCGCGCCGGACGTGCTGGTGGCTGCCTGGTGCGGCGCCGGAGATCGCGTGCCGCTGGAAAAAACAATCCGACAGCGCGGCTGGCAAGACCTGCCGGCCAGTAAGTCTGGGCGCGTCTTCTGCATCCGCGACGAACTGCTGAACACTCCCGCGCCTATCCAGCTGCGGCTTACCGGGTGATAATCGCCAGAAGTGCTGTTCGTCACTGAAAAGTCACACGGATTGCGGTATGTATAGTTTGAGGCGGCTCAATCCATGATGAGGACCCGTTTCGAAGATTACCGCTGTGCGTTGAACAGTTTTACCTTAGCGACTGAAGTCGTGCCTTTCCACAAACTGATCCTCGGAGCTAGTCGTGGGTTCACCGGAGAACCCTTATGAGCGCAATGCGCAGCACCAGTCGGCGGGATTTTCTGAAGAAGTGCCTCACTGGCGCTGCGGTTCTGCATACAAGCGGCAGGATGGGACTGCTCGCAGCAGCAGAACAAGGAGCGGCGCTCGCAAAATCCAGGGTTGTGATCGCGCGTGATGCCATGCTGCGTGGTGTGGGCACCACGGTGGATTCGCGCCGGATGCTGAGCCTCCTGGATCGTGCCATGCAGACTTTTTTCGACGGCGATAATCCGATTGAAACGTGGAAGAAGCTGTTCCGCCCGGGTGAGACGGTGGGGCTGAAAGTAAATGCACTTGGAGGACGCGGATTCTCCAGCAACCTTCAGCTCGTCGAAGCCATTTGCGAGCGGTTGCAGGAGGCCGGAATCAAGGCGAACGATATCGTGGTCTGGGACCGCGACAGCGACGAACTGGAACACACTGGATTCCATGTGTCGACGGGCGGAAACCGTGTTCAATGCTTTGGCACCGATCGAGTTGATTACGAACAAGAGCTGGTCACTCATGGCAGTATTGGCAGCCGGTTGTCGAAGATTCTGACGCGACGCTGCAACGTCCTGATCAATGTCCCTGTGCTGAAAGACCATGATGGCGCCGGCGTAACCATCGCCCTGAAAAACATGTATGGCGTCATTCATAACCCGAACAAGTACCACCCCAACGGCTGCAATCCGTACATCGCAGACTTGAACATGCTGCCGGAAATCAGAACAAAGATGCGATTGACCATCTGCGACGCGACGACGGCATCGTACGAAGGCGGACCGGGATACAAGCCGGAATACAGTTGGAAGAACAATGCCCTGATCGTTTCGCATGATCCCGTCGCGCTCGACTACACCGGCTGGCAAATCATTGAGTGCAAGCGAGCCGAGCAAGGATTGAAGACGCTGGAAGGCGATGGCAGAGCACCACACTACATCGCGACCGCTGCTGATGCACAGCATCGACTGGGCACGAATGATCCCAAGAGAATCGCGGTTGTTGAGGTGTAGGCGGGTGCGTGCTTGAGGGTTCAACATGTCGCGTGAGTTCGATGCGCAAGAAGGCATAAAGGTCCCAGCCGACGGCGCAGGTGGAGACGGGGGTCCTGCTGTCCGCGGTGAGCGAAGCCCGTTCTCGTGCCTGCTCGATCGCCGTTCGTTCTTGAAGTGCGCTCTGGCGTCAGGAGCAGCTCTAGGCGTCTGCGAATTTGCCCAGCCCCTCGTCGCGATCCCGTCGTGGGCTGGTCCGCAGAAGCAGGATGATTCGCGATTCACCGTCGAAGCCAAGTTCTACCAGAAACTTCAAAACCAGAAGATCAAGTGCAAGCTGTGCCCGCGCGAATGTACGGTGGGAGATCGAGAGCGCGGATATTGTGGTGTGCGGGAGAATCGTGGCGGAACCTATTACTCGCTGGTGTACTCGCGCGTGTGTGCAGCACACGTTGACCCCCTCGAGAAGAAGCCCCTGTTCCATTACCTGCCGGGGACGCTGGCTTTCTCGCTCGCCACGGCCGGCTGTAATGTGAACTGCAAGTTCTGCCAGAATTGGGATATCTCGCAAGCACGTCCGGAACAGGTTCCGGCCGATTATGCTCCCCCAAAAGCAATTGCCGAACTAGCAAAACAGTACCACTGCCCGACGATTGCCTATACCTACAGCGAGCCGATGGTCTTCAGCGAATACCTGATGGATGCAGCCGATGCCGGGCACGAAGCCGGCGTCCACAGCGTGGTCGTGTCGAATGGCTACATGCAAGAGGAGGCGCTGAAGACGGCCTACGGGAAGATGGACGCGGTCAAGATCGATCTAAAAGCGTTCTCGGAGGCGTATTACCGGGACGTCGTTGTCGGTGAGTTGAAGCCAGTGCTGGATTCGCTGGTCACGCTGCGAAAAATGGGCAAGTGGACGGAGATCGTTTACCTGGTGGTGCCGACTCTCAACGACAGCGATTCCGAATTTCGCGGCCTGGCGCGCTGGATCAAGACAAACCTGGGTGTGGATGTGCCGGTACATTTCACGCAATTTCATCCGGAATACCTGTTGAAGAACTTGCCCATAACGCCGGTGCCCACTCTGGAGCGTGCCAAGGCAATTGCCGACGCCGAGGGGCTGCACTACGTATACATCGGCAATGTGCCGGGACATGCAGCGCAAAATACTTACTGCCCGAAGTGCCACCGCATGTTGGTAGAACGCGTCGGGTTCACGGCGAGTAAGATGCTAATCCGCAAGGGCAGTTGCCCATTCTGCCAGCAGCCAATTCCTGGTGTTTGGCACGCATGAGAGCGCGAGAGGAGCATTCGCATATGAATAGCAAGATGCGCTCCAAAATGTATTGGCTGGCGGCTCTACTCATTGCGATACTGGCGATTGAGGCACTGCAGCACGCCCGTGCTGCCAATCCGCAGAACGTGAGACAAGCCGCTGTCGCCGGCAGCTTCTATCCGGCCGACCCAAAGACACTTTCGGCGATGATTGATGACATGTTGGCGCATGCGTCTCCGCCGCCGATCGACGGCCAGATCCTCGCTGTGGTTGCACCTCACGCCGGGTATCAATTCTCCGGCCCCGTCGCTGCCTACACTTACGCGGCGCTGAAAGGGCGTAAGTTTTCGCGTGTTGTCGTGATTGCCCCGTCGCATTACGAGCCATTTGATTTCACGTCAATCTATGATGGCGACGCCTACGCGACGCCGCTCGGGACAGTTCGGGTAGACAAAGCGTTTGCAAAACAGCTGGCTAAAATGAGCCCGACCTTCCGACTTTCCAGCCAAGGGCATGTTCCCACGCCGAAGGGCGCTGAGCATGCGCTCGAGGTACAGTTGCCGTGGTTGCAACGGGTGCTGGGTGACTTCGAACTCGTGCCCGTCGTCATGGGAGATCAGAGCTATGAAAACAGCCGTGCTCTGGGAGTAGCCCTGGCGAAGATGGTCCAAGGCAACGACGTTCTGATAGTGGCCAGTTCCGATTTATCTCATTATCACCCCTACGACGAAGCTGTGAAGATCGACCATAAAACCCTGAACGCCTTGCAGGCGTGGGACTACTTCAGCATGTCGCGGAACTTTGAGGCGCAGATCTGGGAAGCCTGTGGCGGCGCCCCCATCGTAGCCGCAATGATTGCTGCCGAACGCATGGGAGCGAACCAAGCGCTGGTGCTCAAGTACGCCAATTCAGGCGATACCGCAGGTGATCACTCGCGCGTGGTCGGATACAGCGCGGACGTTTTTTTGAAAACTGAAAGCGGCAAGACAGTAGAACCGCAGTTCTCACTGAATGGCCACGAGAAAAACGAACTGCTCACTCTGGCTCGCAAGTCGGTGGAGTATGCGGTACGGGAGAAAAAGGCGTATGAACCAACTGCGAGCGCAAGCGAAGCGCTGATTCAGGAGCGCGGTGCGTTCGTGACCCTGCGCGAATCGGGAGAACTGCGGGGGTGCATCGGCTATACCTCTGCGGTTAAACCTCTATACATGACCGTGCGTGACACGGCCACGCTGGCCGCCCTGCGCGATTCCCGATTCCAGCCGGTATCAGCCTCGGAGTTGCCGAAACTTGAGTATGAAATCTCAGTGCTGTCGCCCCTTCGGCGTGTGTTGGACATTCGACAGATTAAGGTTGGCCAGCACGGTTTGCTGATGAAGAACGGTGCGTACGAGGGCATTTTGCTTCCGCAGGTGCCGGTTGAAGAAAGATGGGATCGGCAGAGGTTCCTGGAAGAAACCTGCGCCAAGGCGGGTATGCGCTCCGGCTGCTGGAAGGATGAGAACACAGACATCTTCATGTTTACAGCGGTGATATTCGGCGAGAACAGGCCGCAAGCGCTTATGCCCGAGACATCTTTGCCTCCAGGCTTACCCACGCGGCCAGGAGAGCCGGCGCCAGGTTTACCGCCGCACTGAGCCATGCAGTTTTCCAAAAACCAAACACCGGGATGAGATAAGTGCTCAACAAAAGCGCTCCCGCGCATCCGCCGAGTAGGTCGATGGCATAGAGTGCACCCAGTCTTGATCGACCGCTGTTGTCATGAAGGTAGATCTCCATCGCGATAGGAAATTGATAGCCCCCCAGCATTCCGCAGAGAGCAGCCAATATGGGGAAGACAAACTGCGCAGCCAGCCATGTTGCCGCTATCCCGGAAACCTTCGATAGCAGACTTACCACAAATATCAGCGCAGGACCAGCAAGGGCGAGCAGAAACTGGGTAGTCGCAATGCTGCGGTAGGGTGGACTGTCACAGGAACGAATGCGGCGGATGCCCAGCCAACTTCCGAAGGCGATGCCAGCCATGCACATGGCGATGAGAATCGTGAGCTGGTGGTAAACGTAACCGTAGACGGACTGGAATGTCAGCAGCAGGAAAATCTGCAGAGCCATCAGTGTGAACCCGGTCGCAGCCATGCAGTAGGCCGCAGCAGAACGGGCGCGTCTCTCGTGAGCGGGTACAGACGCCAGAAGAACCGCCGCAAACGATGCGATAACGAGGACCGCAGTGATGACACCGCTGAAAGCGACGTGCGCTGCGGTCCGGAACCAACGGGAATAGCCCAACTTGAACTGCATGCTCCATAGCACAACGTCGAAGTAATAGGCAATCGGCTCGAAATCCCGATTGACTGGCGTCGAGGCCAGCGGCTGCAGTTGCTCGCGAACCTGCAGCATGCGATCGGGCATCATGCGGAATGGGATGAAGTATTCCCGAACATACTGTGACTTCAAATTCCTTCCCTGCAATCTTGAAATCAGGGTTTGGGGATTGTCTGTCAGAACATCGGGTCGCGTAGCGGCGAAGAAGTGGATCGTTTCGCCTGGGACAGCGACAACGTAAGGGAAAACTTTCCGCAGGGTGCGGTGAATGCAGCGCAGAAATTCCGCCAGATCGGGGCTGATGTAATCCTCCGACGAGCGCAGTTGCAAGGCGAGCAGTCCACCTGAGGCAAGGTGATCGCGAGCGGAACGAAAGAACTCGGCCGTGTAGAACCGGTTCAACTGCGCGGTCTGCGGGTCAGGCACATTCAGAATGATCACGTCGAATGTGCAGCCGGCCGTCTTGAGATAGTACCGGCAATCCCCGTAGTGCATGTGTACCCGAGGATCCGAGATTACAGGAGCAGACTGCACGGGAAAGAACTGTCGCGCCATGTCGATGAGCGCTGGATCCAGCTCAGCATAGTCGATCCGCTCGACGGTAGGATGCTTCAGCGCTTGGGCGATGCTGCCGTTTACGCCGCCGCCGATCAACAGAAGCTGCCTCGGCGCTGGGTGCTCCAGCAGCGCGTAGTGAACCGCCTCTTCGGCGGCGTTCTCGTCCGGCGCACTGGCAAGGATTACGCCGTTGTCATAAATGCTGCGGATATTGCCCGTTTCGATGACCGTTAGGTTGCCGTAGATTGAATCGCGTGATCCCACCAGGTGGAATCCCCGCCACAGGTGTGCCTGCGCTGACCTCTCCAAAGACGGTACAACATATATAAAGAGAAGGATCGCGAGAAGTGCCGCTGCTACCGCCACGCCCGCAAGCTGCTTGCTTCTCATCCGGAACAACAAGGCTGCTGCCATACATAGGTTTAGGAGAGCCACGACGGTTGCGATCTGGAAGGACTCAAGAAAGCGCAGCAACACAATGCTGGCCAGGATCCCTCCGAAGCCGGAACCAGCGGCCTCCAGCAAATAAGCCGAGCTGGTAGCGACTCGTGCAGAGACAGCGCACTCCTGTTCGTACATCCGGGTCGCAGCCATGAAAAGCGCCCCTGAGACAATGCAAAACACGCTCAGACATGCCAGGGCTGTAAGCAGCATCGGCAGCGGACCAACCAACTCGCCCGGCACCGTCTGAAAAAAAGTTTTGGAGGCGCGCAATGCCCAAATCGTCGGCAGCAGGCTGACGCCGAGCAGGCATTCGAGCGCGGCGACCGCTCGGCGAGCGTTGTTCCCGCCCAGTGCAAAACCACCGCTCAGGCCAGTGCCGAAGGCGGTCCAGAAGAGCCAGGTGGCTAACATAATTCCCAACGAAATCTCGTTGCCGTTGAAGACGACGGTGAGTTCCCGCATAAGAACGATCTGGCCGATGACCGCGCTGAATCCTAACAGCGTCAGAGCCACTCTTACGACAGACGTCGGTTGTTTTGCACACGGTATCGTCACGGTCTGCATAGGTACTGCCGCCAGAACGAAATTAGAATTTAGTTGTTGTGCAAAAGCAAAGACGTCAAAGCGATGCTATCGACAGAGGGCGCCACACTCAACTGTCGTGAAACGTGAATCAACGCTTCGCCTGGGAGAAGAGGCTATTTGAGTAGAAAAATTCGTGGAACGGCAAGTGTGCCGATCAAGGATTGTCTCAGCGAAGGGGTTCACCCCTCAGAATTGTGCCCAATTTTGTGCCTACCAGCAACCCCGACGAGTTGCGGCGAACTACGATGCTGATTCGATCAACCGCTTGCAACATCGTCACTTATCGCAATTCTTCGCTACCGACCGTATTTCATGCAACCTATTGATTCTAGGCTCATTAGGAACTACGAATCAGTAGGTCGGGAATTCGGGTCACGAACCCGGAGCACCTGACAAAACCCTTTCAATCGGGCCGGGTTTACTTAATTACAGAAGATCGAGGTCTGGACAATGAAAAAGACGCTACTCGTGCTATTCGGTTTGGTTCTGGCGTTTGCCCTGGCTGCGCCCCCCAAGGCGAGCGCGCAAGTGGCCATTGGAATCGGCGTTGGACCATACGGGTACGTTGCGCCTGGCATCCGCATCGTTGTTCCAGTTAGCACGAACTTTGGAGTCCGGTGTTTTCCACTCAAGATTTCGCTGGACCGCAGTAGCTCCATTGCTGACGACAAATGTCGAGGGTGAAGCCTCATGATGTCTGCTCATGCAAACACCAACGGCGTCGGCATACGCAATGCAAAGAGGCTCATAGAAGCCTCTGTGTTTCTTATGCAACGTGTACAGATCTGGGAATGCAATCCCGCTCTTGGCCATCTCCGCTTTTGCTTTACGGGCCATAACGTACACGCAATACTACTTTTAGCGAAGATCCCTGTCGAGACGAGAGAACGGGCGATGATTTCTGGATGGATTTGGCACGTCTTGAGGGTGTTTCGGAAAAACTAGGCGAACCAAGGAAATCCGCCCCAAAAAACAAAAACGCAACTGCACGCAACTGGGACGCAACTAGCCGAATTAGGCTGTTTTGGAAAAACTTGCAAGTCCTTTAGAATCTGGTGGCGGCGGTTGGACTCGAACCAACGACCTACGGATTATGAGGGCATTAACGGTTAATGTTTACAACAGTTTACAGGAACTCCAAGGACTGCCAAGTTTCTGTAACTGCTTGTAAATACAAGAAACGGTTTTGAGCCTCGGGTTGAGCTTCGGGTTGAACGTAGTGCCTTGCGGCACGCCGCCCGGTATTTCAATCTTCCCAGAGCCTTTTGTACCAAGCTGCCGTCCATTCTGGGCAGCAGTCGCAACGATCCAGAGCCCCCATTGCCCCTTGCGCCAATGCATTTCCTTATGGCGAACAAAAAACGAAAGTGATAGACTTCCCGTTGCTTAAGGTTCCCGGCGAGCCTCGGGATGTCGAATATGGACGAAGGCAGAAAACGAGCGCTGGCAATCGTTGCGGGAGTCCTCGTAGCGCGGCACCTGAAAACAGCAGAGGATTTATTTAGCGGCTCGCAGGGCAGTCCCCGAACTGACGCCATGGTCGCCGCTGCGGTTCAATGGGCAGAGCGGATCATGCAGAAGATTGATGCACAGTGGCCGACCAACGTGAGCAATCGAGGAAATCAGAAATGAAAATTCCGGATTGGGTCGATGCATTTGAGGGTGTGTGCCCGTTCGCAGCCTCGCAGCGCGGGTATACACCTTCTAAACATTTTTGCCGGTGAAATGGACTATACAAGTGGGAGGCAGTTCCACATTCTGACGCTGCCACATCGGGAGCCGCATTATGAATGCTGTTGTCGCTGTGAATTACTTCGATGAGAGTAAAGGGTTTTGGAGGTTCGGTTATTTGGTAAAGGCTGACCGCACGTGGGCGTGGGTGCGCCCTGTAGTGGGCCGGACGGTGCGCGTTCCCGTCGCCCAGACGAGAGAGGTTGAGGCGAAAAAGTCGGGAGATTGAGACCTCGCGTCAGTTGAGGGTTCCGTCCACGTTGTCCAGAAGGACTACGACCGTGGACGGGACAACTCACGCGGAAACATCCTGCGGCGAAACCGCCTACGGGGAAT
>Ga0187868_1003015_pt1 | contig 10670 bp, 11 predicted proteins | sample June2016WEW_13_4_FD_133014 | JGI IMG/M metagenome (GOLD analysis project Ga0187868, IMG submission 133014) | Peatland microbial communities from SPRUCE experiment site at the Marcell Experimental Forest, Minnesota, USA - June2016WEW_13_40 | ecosystem: Environmental > Terrestrial > Soil >... | reverse complement strand
TTATCGTTGTGGGGGCAAATGACGGCCAGTTCCATGCCTTCAAGACATCGGATGGGACGGAGCAGTGGAGCTTTGTTCCCCCCAACCTCCTTCCCCAGCTCCAATACCTCGCCCATACCACCAATCCTTCTACGCTTGCCCACGAGTATTTTGTGGATGGTCCGGTAACGGTGGCTGACGTATGGTGGCAGAGTGCGGGTGGAACGGCCGACGGGACCAGCAAGGTAAATTCTGACTGGCATACCTTGGCGATCTTCGGCGAAGGGGATGGGGGTATCCCTACAGGGAGTTCCAATGCCCAGATATGGAGTTCCAGTTCCCAGTGTGACGGAAACTTTCAAACCACCTATGACTCCACATATCATTATTATTGCGGCTATTACGCCTTTGATGTGACGAACACAACGGCGATACCGTCCTCCTATAACTGGCACCTCGGTGGCTCCACTCAAATAAGCTCGACCGATGGGCCCTACCTCGGTGCACCCTGGAGCAAGATGATGGTAGGCAGGGTCAGGTACAATTCGGGCGGTACGCAGTATGAGAAGTGGGTCGGGTTCATCGGAGGAGGCTACAACATCTCCGACTGCTCCGGCGGAGGCGCCTGCGGGGTTTGCGACTGCCGGGGGAAGGGATTTTATGTCGTCGACCTCTCCAATGGCCATATCCTCTGGAGCTACACATACGGGAATGACGCGAATATGAAGTACGGTATACCGGCAGCTCCGGCTATTGTCGATACGGACCAGGACGGCTTTATCGATACGGTTTACGTGGGAGACCAGGGGGGAAACATGTGGCGCTTCAACTTCTGCCGGGCCGCAGATATGCTCGCACCGCCGACACAGCTGAACTCTTGCGGGATCAGCGGCCAAACCGTCAACTGGACAGGCGGGCGCCTCTACATATCTGCCACGGTCCAGCCCATCTTCCAGAGCGCTGCCGTTGCTGTGGATGATCAGCAGAATCTCTGGGTATACTGGGGCACGGGAAATAAGGAAATGCCCAAGGACGCCACCACCAGTGGCACGCTATTCGGCGTGAAGGACAATGACCGGAGGACAACCTACACATCTGGCAATTTGGAGAATATTTCAACAGCGGGACAGGCATACAGCCCTGGCGACAGCCAGGACGGGTTTTACATCAACCTACCAGGAACGGGGGAAAAGATGCTCTCCGATCCCACCGTGTTTGGCGGCGTTGTCTACTTCACAAGCTACACACCTCCTACAGGGAGCGGCGACCTCTGCTTGCAGGGTGGCACATCATCGCTATATGCACTAAACTATACCTCAGGCAACGGCGCATTCGGCGGCTCGGCACGAAGCATGTCACTCGGGGCCGGTATCGCTTCTTCACCCATGCTTTCCATGAAACCGGGAGCGTCGACCATACCGGATATTTATGTGACGGTGAGCGGCGGTGGCGGTGTCTCGGCAACCACGCAGCGCGTGAACTTCAACCCTCCGGGGATCTCTAACAGGGTCAACATCCTCAACTGGAGGGATCGGAGAATACAGTGATAATCCCAAAAGTATGCAAATCAAACTTCGTTGATTACAAAAAGCGATAACCATGTTCCGCTGCTCCTCCGATGACATAGAAGCAAGGAGGGAAAATTTTTAGTTGGCGTCATGGCGAACAGCAGCGGCTATCCAGGGGATCTTGCTTTACACGGCTATCGTGAGAAATATAATGGATGCGGATGTAAGAAGGATAGCCGAAGGGATAAAGAGGTAATTTCTGAAGTTGTTATAGTGAAAGGGAAAAAGGTGACATGTCGCGCGGCTGTTCTTGTTAACGTCCGGAGACGATAGAATCGAGGCTTTTCTTGGCCTCTTTCCCCAATTCCGAATCAGGGGATGCATCAATAATGGCCTTGAACTCTGCCTTTGCCTTTTCCGGATCATGCAGTTTGACATAAGACAGCCCCAACGAGTAGCGGGATTGCAATAAATTGGGGTCCGTCTTAATGGATGATTTAAAGTAAGAAACGGCCTTTTTGGTATCACCCTGTGCATAACAGGTTAGTCCCATGTAGAGGTCTATCAGAGCGGGTGGAACGGTAGTCGGTTTCTTATTTTTTGCCTCTTCAAAATTTTTCAGGGCGTTCTCGTAATCCCTTTTTCCAGAGTAGGCCATTCCCATATTGAAGAGTGCCTTGTCAGGTGTCTCATAGAGCATGTTGGAAAGAGTTTTCTTAAAGTACTCTATGGCAGTGTCCCATTGGCCCTTCTCTAGGTAGATTACCCCCAGATAATTTTGCGCCTCTGAATAGTCAGACTTTAAGGCGATGGCCTTCTTAAATTCATCAACTGCATTATCAGTAAAACCCTTCCTGTAGTAAGAGATGCCCAGATAGTAATGCACCTTCGGGTCCCGGGGCGAGAGCTTTTCTGCCTCTAGGATTTCCTTTAGGGCATCGTTGTACTGTCCTGTCCCTAAATATGCAGTCCCGATGTTTACGTGCGAATCTGCCCGTTCCTGATCCCAGGGGCTCATGGCGCAAGCCGCGAGGGCAATAACGCATGCCATGAGGGCGGCATGTCTTATTGTTTTTGAACGGTTCATCTTCACTTTCAGAATTTTAACTGTAAACGGAATAGCGCCAGAGACGGCCGACACGTCTTAAATGTAAGAAAAAGAAGATGTCCTATCCCTCCGGCTTGTATAATTTTTCGGAACCTGTATCTTCTTTTACTATTATCTTAGGGGTGATAAACACCATAAACTGCTGGCGTTTTTTGTCGACACTTTCAGTTTTGAACAGCCAGCCCAACACTGGTATCTTCATGAACCAGGGAACACCGGAGACTTGCCGTTGGTCCGATGTTATTAGGATTCCCCCTATGACAATGGTGTCTCCGTCATTGACGACAATCTTGGACTCAACCTCACTCTTGTTAATGGGTGGGTTCCCACCCAGTAGGACACCCTCGGCATAGTCCGCAGAATCGTTTGTCGCTTTAATCTCCATGGAAATTGTGCCATCAGGCGTAATCTTGGGTTTGACGTCCAGTTTCAGGACGGCTTCTTTAAAGGTAATACTCCTGTTTCCATCTTTGTCTATTGTGACGTAGGGAATTTCCTGTCCCTGCTTTATCGACGCCTTGACATTATCCATGGTGGTAACTTTTGGCGATGAAATGATCTTCCCCAGATTGTTCGTTTCTAGGGCCTGAATCTGGGCTTCGAGAACAGCATTGGCCCCTCCTATGATGAGACCGAATGTCGGCGACCCCGGGATTGCTGACGGATAATTGACAGCAGCAGACTGCATTATGTTTCCAGACGTGTTCGCAGTGGGAAGGCCGGTTGGATATCCCCATGTTACGGTATTCGGCGTCGTGGGGACGCTTGTATTTGTACCACCAGTCAAGGCGGAGGAATAGTTTCCAATAGAATTGTATGATACAGCTCCCCAGGTAACCCCGATATTTCTGATGAATTCATCCGTGGCCTGAACAATTTTTGCCTCTATGGATATCTGCCTCAGTTTTCCTCTCTCTTCGAGGCGATCCTGTTCTGCCTTCTTCGTAATAGCCTCGACTTTGAGGCGATCTTCCTCCGCCGTCCTACGGTCAGCCTCGTCTTTTTTCCATTTCTCAACAGTCATGATACTGATTACGTCACCCTTCTGTTTCTTGACAAGACCCTGTACATCTAAAACGGTATCAAGAGCCTGATTCCAGGGGACCTTCTTCATGTATAAGGTCACGTTCCCCTTGACATCATCTCCGGATACAATTGTGACTCCCCCCACCTCGGAGAGCAATCTGAGGACGGTCTTAATACTTGCATCCTGAAAATCAAGCGTCACCGCACGACCTGCATAGGGAGGCCTCCCTTGCCTTTGAGTTGTATCTTCTTTAGAAACTTCCGTAGCTATTTGCGATTCTTTTGTGATGTGTGGTGCCTTCTGCCCGGCTACAGGGGACTTGGCAGCAAGGGTCCTGACATCGAAGTCAATCAGGACATTTTGTCCTTCCTGATTCACCTTGTACGGGACAAGCTCTCTTAATGCGATGGTGATAAATGCCCATTGTTCACCATCAACTGTTTTTTGGGAAGGCACAACACTTACTATATTTGAAAGCATTCCTTCACCAAGGGTACGTTTGAGCTCCTCAGGTACAAACACATTCGCCATTTTTACCAACAGATTATTGCCACCTATGGATTCAATAGCAACACTTGATTGTTTGGATAAAGCAATGGTGAGACGCTCCTTATCGTTTATTCTGTCTAATTTTATATTTTCCAGGTAGCCGAAATCTCTGCCCTGTACCTTGGCTGCAGGTGCCTCCTGAGATGTTTTCTCTCCCGGCGGAACGCTGCCGGCAAATTCGGTATTGCCAAGAAATATTACAGAAGCAATGAAAATTATAATCCAAGGCGCATTTTTTTTCATGGCTAGTCCTCACCTTCGTCCTTGCGAAGTTTCATTGTCAGTCTTTTCGCTTTCACCTTCTTGTCTGCTGCTTTGATTTTTTCTTCAATAATGATCCGGTCCGGAAGTATCTCTACTACCTTCCCGCCATTTTGGCCGATATAGGTGCCCACAAAAATCGGGTAGGCTCTACCTTTAACATCCTGTACCATAGCTATTCTGTGATAGTCATCACTGGAGACCCCAACAAGCCTGAAATCATTAATACTTGCCCTCTGGAGAGGTGAGATGGGCATAGTTCTTGGTGCAGTCTTTTTTTTCGGACTCGGCTCCAGTTCTATAAAAGGTCTAAAGGGATCAGGCTTTCCAATCGGGTTATAATTGTATGTGGGGGCCGTTTTGACATCGGGGATCTTCGTCTCAGCCACGTCAGCACCCTGTGCTTTTGTTTCAGTTGATTGCGGAAGCACGGCGATAGACGTAGATACAGAAAGCAATAGAACCGTAATTGAGGCCAGAAGGATTCGCATTGCACAAAACAGGGGTCTATTTTGTCCCATCACCTTTCTTCTCATCCATTTTTTCGAGGAACATGTAAGTCTTTATCACACAATTCGTGGTAAGAAGCCGTCCCAGTTTTACGTCCTTTGTTTCTGACATGGTTATATCTTCAATATTGACGATCCTGGGAAGCTTTGCGACCCTCGCGAAAAAAGCCACCGTGCTGTGAAAGCCTCCACTGACGGTCACTTTAACTGGTATCTCCTCGTAAAACTGCTCTTCCTGTGGGTTTGGTGTATCGGCACGTTTCTTGTCAGCTGGCTTTTCTGCCGCGGCCTTTTGAGCTGGCTGCTTTACTGTGACAGATTCTGCTTCACGAGGTTTCTTTTCTGCTTGTTTCGGTTCGAAAAGGATAAAATCTACGCCGGAATCTTTCCCAGCCTCGGCAACAGCATATAAGAGACCCGGTATCTCACGCTGGTCTGGCAGCTTCATGAGGGCTATCTTAAATGCTTCCCTTAGGGCATTAACCTCTCTCGCATATTTGCCCTTTTGTGCTGCCAGGCGTCCTTTTTCCTGAACCTGCTCCTGGAGCTCGGAAAGTTTCGTTTCCAGAGACCCTTTCTGATCCATTGATGGTTGCATAAAAAGAGAATAGTATGCGCCACCCAATAGCAAATAAATAAGGCAAAGCGCCATTGCCTTACGCTTTGGGGACCACTTTTTTATGTCATCGATAGTAATGGCCACGCAACTATTGAACCTTTTTTTTCACACAAGATATAACGAACTGTTGCAATTTTATGCCAGCGATTTCTTTTTCCCTGGTGGATATCAAGTCGACAGCCTTAACAAAGTTGGCCACAGAAAGATTCTTCATAAAGTGTGCAACGGCGATATTGTTTCTCGCCATGCCTTCCATGGTAATTTCAGTTCCTTTTTCTGAGATTTTATCGAGCCACACTTCCTTCACAGGAACCACTAGTGAAAGTTCGTCGAGCATCTTAACAGGTGCCAGACGGTTTTCTTCGAGGGCGTTGATTATGGCGAGTTTTTTCTGCAATGTCGCCATGTTCAACTTATACTGTTCTATGTCAACTATAGTCTTTTTTAGACGAGCGAGCTCCTCTTCCTGAATCTTTACGTCCCTCTCAAGGTTGCTTGTGCTTATTACTAGATAAAGTTGGAATGAACCGATGGCAAGGAGAAAGACGACGGAGCTAATGACAATGATAACAATCTGCCGAGTCACACCTTCCTTTTTTTCCCTTTCCCGGTAGGGAAGAAGATTAATCCTGATCATTTGTCATCAACTCTTCTCAGCGCCAGTCCGACTCCGACAGCAGCGATCGGTATAATCTCTTCAATTGTAGCTTGCCCGAGGGCATTTTTATCATAGCCTATTTTCTTAAAGGGGTTGGCGATTTCCGCTTCCACGCCGAGCCTATGTGTCAGGTCACTCACTAAGCCCGGAATTCTTGCGCTTCCACCGGAGAGGAGAATGCGTCTCAAATATTCCCCCCCATAGGTTGACCTGAAATAATCGACGGACCTCTCAATTTCCGCACAGATCGGCTCGGCATAATGGAGAATACTCTCCCAGAATTCTTTTTCTGTAGCTACGCCGCCATTCGGACCTTCAATCTTAATTCTCTCAGCTTCTTCAAAGGCGACACCCATTTTCTGCCCGAGGGCTTCAGTTATGGAATTTCCCGCCAGCATAAAATCTCTGGTGAAGACTGAGGTACCACCCCTGAGCACGTTTATATTCGTAATACTCGCTCCGATATTAACAAGGACAACCATTTCATTATCTTCAAAGGCGTAATTCTCTTCACACATGGTCTCCAGTGCGAATGAATCTACGTCCATGATAACTGGCAAATAGCCTGCCTGCTGGATGGCATCGGCATAGGAATTTACGATTTCATTCTTTGCCGCAACAATGATAACATCCATCTGATTTGGGTTAAATTCATTTTCGCCAAGGACTTGAAAATCGTAACTTACTGTTTCCATGCTATCAAAGGGCAAATATTTACCCGCTTCATCTTTTATCAGATCACGCAATTCCATTTCATCCATCGAGGGAAAGGTGACTTTTTTAATGATCACGGAGTGTCCTGAAAGAGAGGTAACGATGGATTTCCTTTTGCAACCGGACTGTTTGAATAATTGCTTTATTTTTTGGGCCAATTCTTGATGTTCAACGGGCGCGCCATCCACTATTACACCCTTTGCCAGAGGTATCTGGGAAAACCGAGAAAGGATGAGTCCCTTGGATGTTTCGACTATTTCAGCAAGTTTTATAGCACTTGACCCTATATCAAGTCCGACTAGGTTTTTGCTGGCTGGAAACAGGTTCTTAATGGCATCAAGACTGAACATTTTTTTGCTGCCTGCTAACAAATTCTTGACGTCAAACATAGATCACCGTGCCTGGTTCTTTTCTTTCATGTAGCATCATTTCACATATCTATAGATGAAGTCTCCCTTTCTAACCATGCCAAGTTCATTTCTCGCCAGCATTTCTATATATTGAAGGTCACCCCTGAGTAATATCACTTTTTTACTTAATTCCTTGTTTTCAAGAGAAATATCTTGATTAGACTTCTTAAGAGCCATTAATCGTTCTTTCATGGCGTAGTTATCGACGAGACCGCGCTTGCCAAAGATGATGAGAATACTCATCACAAAAATAAATACAATAAGATATCTTCCGACTTTCATCTAACATCCTTGTCGGTGGCTATTCTGTGATGGTTATCACTGGAAGTACCAACAGACTTGAAACTAGCAAACTTCTAAATACTCGTTTCCAACAAGCCGTCAAAATATTTCGCAAGAAATATAATATGTCCTTACTCCGATAAAAAAACGTCGTCGTAATCTTTTTGTAACGCCTTTGCGACCTTTAGTTCAGAGTACTTTCTTGTTGGCAATCCTTTTTCCATCTTTGTTACAGTCTGAGGAGTTAAGTTCGCCTTTCTTGCGAGTTCGGCGATGCTTAAAGGGATCGCTTCTCGGAACTGTCTAACCTTATTTTTTTTCATACCAATGTCCATGCATGCAATATAACCTTGATATGACTTTATGTTAGTAAAATAAATTATGTCAAGTAAATAACATCATTTATATGCAATATTCTTTAATATTAATGAACATTAACTAAAAATGGTAGCATTGCAAAATATCCGCAGTGGTGTTAAGACATGCTGTAGTGAACAATAAAATTAATTATATTAGATACTTAATAGTTCTAATGGCGGGCCTTATGTGCCGTTAAACTTCTTAAAGAGCGGTCATTAGATCATGACGGAAGGCAGGCACTGCTGGGGTTCTCCGAGGAGGAAGTTCCCTCGTTCAATCCATTCCTTTAGGATGTGTGCGATTTCCCTTGCCTTAAAATAACTAGACAAGGATGCGGTGATGACTTTTTTACCATTTGTTACGATCTCGCCGGAGCGGAGTTCCTTGTAGCTTACTTCTCCTAGGCTCTTAAGAGCGCCACCCTTGGGATAATCCATGCTGTAGTCATAGATCTGCGTATATATGTTTTCATCTTTAACTGCCGTATAGCGCGCCATATCTTCGTTCAAAATGGGTATGGGTATGCCTATGCCCACATACAGGGAAACACCGTATCCCAGCATGCTCGCGCCCACAAGCCAACGGGAAGTCATTTCTTTAAGGTTTCCTATCGCCGCAATCGTTCCGGCACCTTCTTTGGGCACGCCGTGTTTGCCTCTCTTGACATTCGGGTTATGTTGGGTCCCGTTCCATGCTACATAACCCTGGGCTCCTCCCAAAAAGATTCTCGTTCCGATGCCGATGGTCAGGTAGTGGGGATCGTTAAAAAGAGGACTCAATTGGCCCGCTGTAGCGTAATTGGCATTGGCCATGCGTGGCCTCAATACCCCCATGTAAGTATATATTGTTCTGTCAGACATGTTAACAGCACAATTGTAATTTTGGTAAGCATTCCGCGGGTTGAAGAGAATTGCATCCCGCAGATCGTTAATCGTGATATTTTTTTCATATTTCCGAGCAGGATAGCAGTCAGTCCCATACCCCTCAGCACGCAATCTGATTACGTTGCCTGCTACCAGGTCTTCAATCACATGCCCACCTCCATACTTGAATTCCCCCGGATAGACACTATTTAAGGGATCCCCTTCAGCCACCTCAGTTGCACCAATATAGCAGTCCACTGCCGCGATGCCCCCGTATGCGAACACGTCGTTCAGCCACACTTTGGACGTTTTTATCCTTGGAGCCGTGTGCCCGAAATTCAGAAAAGCCCCAGATGAGCACATGGGAGCGAAGGTCCCCGTCGTGACAACGTCAATCCTGCGGGCCCCTTCCACATGACCATGCCTCTCAACAATATCGATCATTTCTTCAGCTGTTGCAACAACGGCCTTTCCCTTCTTGATCTTCTCGTTGATGTCTTTGTATGTTTTACTTACTCTGAATTTCTTCATTATGCGCTCACCCTCACTCAGTGTGACCGAAGCCCCCTTCCCCTCTCGTGGTTGCATCTAGCTCCCCACACTCTATCCATGAAACCTTACAGATCCTGTGCACTATCATCTGTGCAATGCGATCACCACGCCTGATGACAAAGGGTTCTTCTCCATGGTTAATCAGTATAATACCAATCTCGCCGCGGTAGTCTGCGTCAATGGTACCGGGAGAATTAACCAGTGTCACACCATTTTTTACTGCAAGGCCGCTTCGAGGTCTTATCTCTGCCTCATAGCCTTCCGGAAGCGCAATAGCTATACCTGTAGGAACTATTTTCCTATGTCCCGGATATATGGTCTCATCTTTCTTTACAGCTGCGTATATGTCCATGCCTGCTGAACGTTCCGTCATGTATCGAGGAAAAGGTATGTCCACATAACCGGGAAGCTTATGAATATGCACACCAATTTCTTCTATCATTGTGACCTATAGAGATCCTATCCTTCATACGAATCAAGAGAGATGTCCTTTTCCGAAATCCTGCCCATAACGGCTAGAGATATGGCGCCTGCCCTGAAAATATCAGAGGCAAGATTTCTAACGTCTTCTGCCTTGACAGCATTTATGGAGGCAATGACATCACCCTGTTCGATATACCGTCCGAAAGAAATCTCATTTTTAGCCAATCTTATCATGCGGCTGTCAGTGCTTTCCATAGAGAGGAGGTAATTTCCTTTGATCAACTCTTTGACCTGTGACAGCTCTTTTTCCGTTAAAAGCTCGTGGCGCAACCGCTTTAGTTCTTCAAGAATGAGACTGATGACGACCGGGACTTTCTCCTCACTGGTTCCTGCATATATGCCCAAGAGACCCGCATCCATATATGGGGAGACAAAGGAATGGATTGCATAAGCGATCCCCCGATTCTCTCTGATTTCCTGGAACAGCCTTGAACTCATGCTTCCGCCCAAAATGGCGTTCAATAGAAAACCGGAATATCTTTCAGGGCTAACGGCTGAAGGGGCGAGGGCGCCCATGATCATATGCGCTTGCTCCAGGTCTTTCTTGAGGACGGCAACCTTTGATGATGCCGCTGGTTTATTTATCAGCGGGTTGATTGCTTTTGCCGGTATGGATCCAAATTTCTTTCTCACAAGATCAACGAATTCGTCGTGGTTCAGATTACCAGCAGCAGCGAGCACAAGATTATTACCTCCATAGCGTGCATCGAAGAAAGACAGAAGAGTCTCCCGGTCTAAGGACGCTACAAGTCTTCTAGTCCCCAGCACAGGAAACCCCAAAGGGTGGC
>Ga0187868_1003014_pt1 | contig 10671 bp, 8 predicted proteins | sample June2016WEW_13_4_FD_133014 | JGI IMG/M metagenome (GOLD analysis project Ga0187868, IMG submission 133014) | Peatland microbial communities from SPRUCE experiment site at the Marcell Experimental Forest, Minnesota, USA - June2016WEW_13_40 | ecosystem: Environmental > Terrestrial > Soil > Wetlands... | reverse complement strand
CGGCAGGCCTGGGCCTGGACGACCTGGGCGCGGCCCATCTCGCCGCCGTCTGATGTGACGAACGAGTTGAGCGACATGTTCTGCGCCTTGAAGGGCGCGACGCGCACGCCGTCCTGGAGCAGTATCCGGCAAAGCGCCGCGGTGAGGATGCTCTTGCCGGCGTTGGAACTGGTCCCCTGGAACATCAGTCCGGCGGCGCGCCGCGGAGCGGTCTGCGTTTTCGGGACGCCCAGGAGACCCGCCAGCGCCGCGCAGAACCGCGCGTTCTCCTCTTCGGTGCGCACGGCGACGCGGAAGAAGCGGCCATCGAGGCGCTGCTCCTCAGGGAACGTGCGGACGGCGATGCCCTCTTCCAGCAGACGCCGCGCGAGCGTCGGCGCATCCAGGTCGGCGCGGTTGAGACGCAGCAGCAGGAAGTTCGCCGCGCCCGGATAGACGTACAGGCCGGGCAACTCCTGGAGCGCCTTGCCCAGCGACTCGCGTTGCGCGCGGACATACTCGCGCGTGCGCCGCGCGTAGTCCGCGTCGGCCAGCGCCGCCACGCCGACCGCCTGCGCCAGCGCATTCACCGACCAGGGCGGCAGGCGGCGCCGGATTGTCTCCGCCGTCTCCGCGCGGGCCACGCCGAAGCCCAGGCGCAATCCGGGAATCGCGTAGAATTTGGTCAGCGAGCGCAGGACGACGACGTTCTCCCCGACGTCGCGCATCAGCGTCGCGTAGTCGGCGACGAACTCCGCAAAGGCCTCATCCACGACGAAGGTCGTGTCGGGATGTTCGGCGGCAAATGCGCGGAACCTCGCGGTATCGAACGCAAGGCCGGTGGGATTGTTCGGCTGGCCGAGAAAAACGATTTCCCCGCCGCGCAGCCGCTTCTCCAGCGCGGACCAGTCCAGTGCAAAGCCGCCGCGCTCGTCCAGCGAGAGCAGCGCGATTTCCATCTCCGCTTCGCGCGCGGCGGTCATGTAGTCCGCGTAGCACGGCACGGGTATCAGGGCGCGGCGGCGCTTGCCCCGCTCCGTTCTCCCGCTTCGAGAAACGAAGCGGGGGACGGAGAGCGCGCGCGCGAGGGCGAACAGTATCTCCGTCGAACCGTTTCCGACGACGATCTGTTCGGCGGGCACGAGCGCATGGCGCGCAATCGCAGCGACCAGCTCATGGCTCTCCGGGTCGGGATAGTGGACGACCTGCTCCAGCGCAAGGCTGACGGTCGGGCGCAGGCAGTCGGGCGGACCGAGCGGGTTGATGCTGGCGCTGAAATCGAGGAGCGCCGCCGGCGCGCAGCCGGCGTCGCGGGCCAGCTCGCGCAGGTTTCCGCCATGGCGGCTCATGCGATCCATCCCGGCGCGCCTCGTTTCATTTCACGGACATTTTTTCCGACGTGACCGGCCGCGCCATCCTGCTCGTAGTGTGCCGCTCGTAGTGTGCCCGTAAGGGCATACGTATTATAGCGTCTGACGGCGCCACTATAAGCGATCCGACGTAGCGCCTGACGGCGCCACTACAAGCAGCGGATCAGCCTTGCTTCGCCTTGCCTTCGACGCGCTGGGCGAGGCGCGCGCCGAGGCGCTGGAGCGCGGGCGAGATGTCGCCGGCGGCGAGTTCGACTTCGAGCAGGCTGTAGCTCTTCGTATTCCGCAGGGCCGCGTCGAGCGCGGCGCGCAGTTCGGCGACGGTGCGGACGTGGAACGCCCGCCCGCTCCTGAGGAGTTCCGGCAGCCTGCAATACTCCCACTCGGCGATATCGTTGAACGGGCCTTCCTTGATGAGCCGCTCGGTGCCGTAACCGTGGTTGTTGAGGACGATGACGATCGGGTTGAGGCCGCGCCGGGCGGAGGTCGCCAGTTCCATCCCCGTCATGAGGAACGCGCCGTCGCCGACGAGGACCAGCGGGCGCAGGTTCCGGTCCGCCAGTTGCGCGCCGATCGAGGCGGGCACGGCGAACCCCATCGAGGCGTAATACGCCGGGCTGAGGAACTCCGTCCGCCGATGGATGGTCAGGTCGGCCGCGGCGAAGAGCGCGTCGCCGATGTCGGAGATGACCACCATGTCGTCGGCGAGGAATTCGTTGACCGCCTGGAAGAGCGCGCGCACGGTCACGCGCGAATTCCGGGCCGGGGTCCTTCCCCAGGCCGGCGGGTGCGCGGGCAACTTCGGCGCGGCGCGGCGGCGCAGCGGGGCCTTGAGCAGCGCCTTGAAGAAACTGCGGAACGGGACGTTGTCGTAGCGGTGCCGGCGGACCATGAGCTTCTCGGACGTGGCGTAGATGGCGCGGTCCGGGTCGAGATGGGCGGTGAAGATTCCGAGGTTGATGTCGCTCATGAGGCAGCCGAGCATGATGAGGCAGTCGGCGGACTCGACGTATCGCCGGACCTCGTCGCGGCCCATCGCGCCTTCGTAGATGCCCAGGTAGAGCGGGTGCCGCTCCGAGAAGACGCTCTTGCCCAGGAGCGTCGCGGCGACGGGGATGCGCGTCTTCTCCGCCAGTTCCAGCAGCGCGGGCTGGAGTCCGAAACGGTGGACTTCGGCGTCGGCGAGGATCACGGGCCGCTTCGCGCAGTTGATCATCCCCACCGCTTCGGCGATGCACTCCGAGAGCGCGTCCGCGTCGGTCATCTCCTCGAGCGTCGGCAGGTGCGGGCGGTGCGCGCGCGCGACGTGGACGCGGTCGCGCGGGAGCTCGATGAAGCCGGGCCGCTTGTAACGCTCGATGGCGTGCAGGACGCGGTCCACTTCCTGGTACGCGGTCGCCGGGTCGTCGAGCGAGGCGACGGCGGCGGTGATGTGGCTGAAGATTTCGCGCTGGGTCGAGAAGTCGCGGACGCGGTGATGGAGCAGCGGGTCGCGCGCGCGTTCGGCCACGCCCGGCGCGCCGGAGATGACGAGGACGGGCGATTTTTCCGCCCAGGCGCCGGCGACGGCGTTGGTGAGGCTGAGCCCGCCGACGCAGTAGGTCACGCACGCCACGCCGAGCCCGCGCAGCCGTGCGTAGGCGTCGGCCGCGAGCCCCGCGCAGTCCTCGCGCGTCATGCCGACGAACTCGATGGGACCTTTTTCCACGAGCGCGTCGAACTCAAGGACGTAGTCGCCCGGCACCCCGAACACGTGCCGCGCGCCCCGGCGGTAGCACTCCTGAATCAGGTACTGCCCGATCGAGATCGGCCTGCCCATCCTGCGCTCCTGCCTGTTATCCTCGTTGCTCCGCCGCCGACGCTATTCTACGGGGCGATGGGCGGGAGGGCAACTCGGCTGAGATTGGATCACTGGGAGATTCGGAAAACTTGCGGTCGGCGGGATTCTCGAATGCCGAATGAAGACTTGATACCGACACGCGGACAAAAAGACGAATCGCCTGTTGACTTGAATGGCGCAAATTTGATACATTTTCCGGGTAAAGCTATAGGAGTATAAAGGAAGATGCGGGAAGATCACAAACCGCACGAGATAATGACTTTGTCCGAGGCCGCCAAATTCATTCGCGTGAGCGAGAAGACACTCGGAGAACGGGCGAGGCGCGGTCGCATTCCATCACAAAAGGTCGGCCGTGAATGGCGTTTCCTCCGGCATGCCCTCGAAGAGTGGTTATCCGGCCGATTGGAGGCTAACGGAAAACCGAGGTTGGCCGAAGGCGTGGCAATGAGCAAAGCGACCCACGTCCGGGAACCGGAAGTACAGTATGAAATCCCGTTTGCCGGATTCCGTGACACTGCCTTCACAGAAAACCGCGATCGTTCGTTACACAGATGGGTGCCGTGGATCGCCGGTTTCTCCGCCAGTTTTGTGGACGGTGTTTTGGACAAGGTTGCCGCTCGAACGCCCGGCCGTCTCACCGTGCTCGATCCATTTGCCGGAGTTGGGACCACTTTGATCGAAGCGCTCAAGCGCGGGCACGATGCCATCGGCTTCGAGATCAATCCCTATGCGGCGCTTGCCTGCAAAGCGAAGGTAGGCGCTGCCGGTTATGACGTTCGCGAGCTCAAGGACAAGGTGCGGGACTTTCAAGCCCACATGGCCGGCGAATCAAAAACAAACTCTCGCTCGCCGGCGGGTTTCGCAAGCCGCGTGCCCTTCTTCAGCGCGGTCGTCGAGCTACAAGTACTGCTCGCCCTCGACTTCATTCAGGCACAAGACAAGACATGGATTCGTGATCTTTTCCGCGTCGCAATCGGATCTGTAATGGTCAGCTTCTCCAATTATTCTTATGAGCCGAGCCTTGGAACGCGCGCCGCGGCGGGAAAACCGAACATCGAAGAAGCGGACGTCGCGCATGCGGTCGTGGAAAAGCTTGATGAGTTCATCGAGGACATTTCGTTCTTTCAAGGAGCGACGGCGAGGTTCGATCCAAAGCCCACGGCGCAGGTTTACCACGGGTCTTTTTTCGATCTTGTCGAGAAAGTCGCGGACGGAAGCGTGGACGCGCTGATCACATCGCCGCCTTATCTGAACAACTATCACTACATCAGGAACACGAGGCCGCAGATGTTCTGGCTTGGAATGGCAGATGTCCCATCTGACCTGAAGGAGATGGAGCGCAAGAGCTTCGGGCAGTTCTGGCAGACCGTGCGCTCGGGTCCTCGGGTGGAATTGACGCCTGACATTGAAGCCTTGTCCGAACTCATCAAACAGCTACGTAAGCGCAATCCGGAAAAAGGCGCATACGGCGGAGCAGGTTGGGCCAATTACGCAGCTTCCTATTTCAACGACTGCGAAAGGTTCTGCAGGACTGCCTTGAAGGTCATGAAGCCAGGCGGAATCGCTGTCGTCGTTATCGGGAACAACATCTTGCAGGGGATCGAGTTTCCGACGGATCGCTTCTTCTCTGAGATCGCTGAAAAGTCGGGATTCGAGGTCGTCGCGCTTCATGAGGTGCGCAGTAAGCGGACCGGCAACAGCATCCTGAACTCGTCCGTTCGCTCGGGCACCGTGCGGCAACGAACGAAGTTATACGAGACCGCTGTTGAACTCCGCGCGCCTGCCCTCATTCCTGCGCGCGCTTGATGATGGCAATAATCTCTTCCTGAGTCGTTGCAGGTTTGAGGTTCTTCGCCCAAGGCCGACCCGGATGAAGGATATCCCATTGCGGACGCCGCCCCTCAGACCTTCCTTTCCCCACATGGTGGTTCCCGAATCCGTCCACAACCGTGTTCCAAACCGGCTGGAAATGGTTGATCAAAAACTGCTCCGCTAATGTAATCCAAACTCGCTCCACGACAAGGTAACGGCAAAGGAAATCTTCGATTCGAAGATTCTCCGCCTGTTTGATTGACTTCGCATGATCCGACAGCCTTCGATAAAGGAAATTGCCCTGCTCAAATTTGCCTTCTCGGCTGCCTTTCCTGGAACCTGACGGCACCGCTTCCCCAACGTAAATGGGTTTATTACACATCTTCGACGATAATTGAGAATAGAAAGGAAGTTTGCCATGGTAGTAGATAGCGTAAACGCCGCAGCCGACGAACGACATAAGAGGCGGTAGCGGGCCGGGATCGTTTTTCAGCAATGCTTCAACTACGCTTACTGCGAGGTTCTCGTACTTCAAAGGGTCATAAGGTTCGACCACGCACGCGACCTCCAACCAAGTATCACTTCATGCAACATGCTATCACCAACGCACGGCGGCGGCAAGCTCTCGGGCGCGTCGGGATCACGCCCGGAATTCGGCATCTTGCTCATCAACAGCGTGAGATTCGCTCAAACATGCCGCCATGGAGCGCGTCATGGAGCCCCTTGCGGTGCAGGAAATCCATCGGGAAGCCGAGTTCGATTTCGCTGGCCTCATCCAGGCGCCTGACCTGCTGCGCGTCGAGGGACCATTCGAGGCAACGCAGGTTGTCCTCGAGCTGGGAAAGTTTGCGCGCGCCCAGGATCGGGACCATGCCGCGTTTGGGGCGCAGCCAATTGAGGGCAACCTGCGCGGGCGATTTGCCGGCTCCCTTGGCGACCTCCACGACGGCGCCGGCGATGGCCAGGTTGCGCTCGGACATCTTCTCCAGCGAGGGCCACTTCTCCAGGCGTTTCTCCCCGGTGGAGCCGGGCGCGTATTTGCCGGTCAGCAGCCCGCTCGCCAGCGGCGACCACGCGGCGATGCCCAGGCCGAGCGCCTCGGCCATCGGCAACAGCTCGCGCTCCGGCGTGCGCTCGATCAGGTTATATTCGATCTGCAGCCCGATGAACGGCGTCCAGCCTGTTAACTCCGCGAGCGTGTTCGCGCGCGCAATCCACCAGGCCGGAGCGTTGGAGACGCCGACATAAAGAATCTTGCCGGCGCGCACGAGATCGTCCAGGCCGCGCATCACTTCCTCGATGGGCGTCAGTTCGTCCCAGGCGTGGACCCAATAGAGATCGAGGTAGTCCACGTTGAGCCGCTTGAGACTCCCGTTCAAAGCTTCCATCATGTGCTTGCGATGATTGCCGCCGGCATTGGGATCGCCCGGATTGCTGGAGAACGAATATTTGCTGGCGATGACGAAACGCGGGCGGTCAGCCTTGACGAATTCGCCGACCATCTTTTCGCTCGTGCCGCCGGTATAGCCGTCGGCGGTGTCAATGAAATTGCCGCCGGCCGCCGCAAAGGCGTCGAACATCCTGTGACTTTCGCTTTGGTCCGCGCCAAAACCCGTCTCAGTGCCGAAAGTCCAGGCGCCGAGCGCCAGTTCAGAGACACGAAGTCCGGATTTTCCGAGAAGCTTGTAGTTCATGTTTTTTCCTTTCATCGGCGCGCCAATTCCTCCCCGTGGCCCAAGCCGAATCTATCTGCGGGTGTGGAGGTTGTCAAGGAAGCCAAAGCGCGGAAAATCGCTTGACATATAAGAAATATTCTCGTAGTGTGCCGCTTGAAGAGGAGAGTTATTGCGCCAAGGAAACCGGCATGAACAGCCTGGAACGGTATTTGAGCATGCTCAAGGGACAGGCGGTTGACTTCGTGCCGCGGGTGCCCATTCTCATGCAGCTTGCGGCCGAGAGCATCGGGTCCAATTACGGGGCCTTCGCTTCGGACTATCGCGTGCTGGTGGAGGCCAACCTCCATTGCGCCGAAGTTTTCGGGATGGACCAGGTCAGCGCGATTTCCGATCCGTACCGCGAGACGCAAGGCTTCGGCGCGCGGATCATCTTCGAGCGGGACAGCGTGCCACGGTGCGAGCGCCATCCGCTGGAAGACCGCAGGGACTTCTCCGCCCTGCCTCGCCCCGATCCGCTTCGGTCGGAGCGGATGCTGGACCACGTCAATGCCGTCCGCGCCTACAAGACGCGCGCCGGCGGCCGGCGCTCCATCCTCGGGTGGATCGAGGGCCCGGCGGCGGAGGCCGCCGACCTGCGCAACGTGATGAACTTCCTCACGGACCTGATGGACGACGAGGGATATTCAGGGGCGTTGATGGACCGGTGCGTGGAAGTCGCGGTCGGTTTCGCGCGCGCGCAAGTGGAGGCCGGCGCCGATACCATCGGCATCGGCGACGCCATCGCCAGCCAGGTTTCGCCTTCGGTCTACGAACGGCTGATCCAGCCGCGGGAAAAGCTCCTCGTCAAGGAAGTGCAGAAGATGGGGGCGCTCGTGCGCCTGCACATCTGCGGGAATATCGCCCATCTGCTGCCGGGCATTGCCGATCTGGGCGTGGACGTCCTGGACGTGGACCACATGGTGGACATGCAGCTTGCGCGCCGGGCGGTCGGCGCGAAGGTCGCCCTGGCCGGAAACATCAATCCCCTCACGGTGCGTTACCGCGCTCCCGAGGAGATCGCATCGGCCATGCGGCAGACCTACGAAGCGGTCGGCAATCCCTACCTGGTCAACGCCGGCTGCGAAATCCCCGCCGGCACGCCTCGAGAGAACCTGCTGGCCCTCTGCGCGATGCTGCCCTGGCGCGGCTGAGCCGCAGGGCAGTTCCATTGACAGTTGCTCACTCGGCCGCCGGGCTCTTCTCGTCGAGCGCCTGGCGCAGGCGGGCGTTTTCTTCACGCAGGCGGGCGACCTCGCCGAAATTGTCGCCGGCAGCTTCCTTCGGAAGGTGGCCGATGACCGGATTGCCTGGCTCGTTGCCCGGCGAGAGAGAATCGTACCACGCGGCCTTGCCGTGCGAGATGCGGTCCTCCGTCCAGTAGACGCCCGACAACAAGGAGGTCTTGCAGGTCGCGAAATGCTGGTTGCCGGCCTTATCGTAGTAGACAACTTCGTAGATGCGGCTGTTCTTCTCGCCGAACCAGCCGACGCCGAAGGGCGCCCAGTTGATACTGACGATCCGCCCGTCGCGCTCCCCGACGTAGGCGGCGATGCGGTCCTTGTCCATCGAAGAGGCGGCGAACCACCATGCGACGACGACGAGAATAACGAAGATGATGCTCACCGCGGCCATCGCACCCTCCCATTGCGCAAGTTACGGTTCGGCAAGGTGTTACCGCTTGCCGGGATTCCCCGGTATTTTAGCTCGTCCGGGCAGCGTGTCAAGGACGGCGCGGCCTTTCAAAATGCGCCTTGACAGCCGCCGCACGGCGTTGATATACTCCGAATCCAATCATGGGGAGGCAGAGCGCCGCCCCATTCCCAGGTTCCCCTAACGCGCGGAGACTGCAACCATGTCAGACTGGAAAGATGTGTGGAAGAAGGTCGAGGCGTGCCAGGTGCCGAAGGTGACGAAGGTCGCGCTCGCGTATTCGGGCGGGCTGGACTCGTCGTTGAGCATCGAGCTGCTGCGGCGGAAGTACAAGGTGAAGGAAATTTTTCCGATCAACATCGACGTCGGCCAGGGCGAGCAGGAACAGGAGGAGATGCGGTCGAAGGCGAAGGTGCTCGGCGTGAAGCCGATCGTGATTGACGCGAGGAAGGAGTTCGCCGAGGAGTGGCTGCCGAAGGCGATCCGCGCGAACAGCGATTACAACGGGTATCCGGTTTCGACCTCGATGACGCGGCAGCTCGTGGCGCGGATCGTGGCGGAGAAGGCCATCGAGCTCGGCTGCGACGGGCTGATGGAAGGCTCCACCGGCAAGGGCAACGACCAGTACCGCATGCACAACGTGTTCAAGATGTTCGCCCCGCAGATGGAAGTCCTGGTGCCGGTGCGCGACTTCGACATGACGCGCGCGGAGGAGAAGCTGCTGTGCGAGGCCTGGGGCGTCCCGGTCACCGAGCAGATCACCGGCGGCGACGACAAGACGCTCTGGTGCCGCTCGATCGCCTCGGGCGCGGTGGACCTGAACCAGGAAATCCCGGACGACATCTGGATGTGGAAGGTGCCGCTCGAGAAGACGCCGGACCGGCCGACGACCGTGGACATCCAGTTCCGCGCGGGCCTGCCGACGACCCTGAACGGCAGGAAGATGCCCCTCGACGCGCTGATCAACGAGCTGAACGTCGTCGCCGGCGCGGCGGGCGTCGGGCTGATTGACATGTTCGAAGACGGGATCATGGACCTGAAGAGCCGCGAGATTTACGAGGCCCCGGCGGCGCACGTCCTGATCAAGCTCCACCGCGACCTGGAGCAGTACTGCCTGACGAAGGACGAGATCCAGTTCAAGAAGAGCGTGGACGCGAAGTGGGCCTTCCTGGTCTACCACGGAATGTGGTACACCCCGCTGAAGAAGGCGCTGGACGCGTTCGTCCTCGCGACGCAGGACGTGTGCAACGCGGATTACCGCGTGAAGCTCTACAAGGGCAACATCGTGATCACCCATCGGGCCTCGGAGACGAGCCTCTTCTCGCCGGAGATCCGCTCGATCAAGGCGACCGGCTTCGACCAGCGCTGGTGCTCGAACGCCGCCAGGGTCCGCGGGCTGCCCTTCGAGATCCTCTCCAAGCGCCGCAAAGCCATGGAGAAGTTCCTCCAGGGCTCCGGCGCCGTGACGCCCAAGCCGAAAGCCAAAAAGTAAGCGAATCCAGCCGCATGCCGGGAAGCGCGACGCGAATGGGCAATCTCCGTAAGTGGTTGCCCATTCGGCATTTAAGCGCGCGAAATCGCCAGAATTTGACTTTCCTTCTCTCCAAATGGCAAACTAGTGTCCGGCGCGGAGTCCTAATAGGAGAAACGAAGCGTGAATGCACGGCATGTGCTGAAGCTGGTCATCGTCCTCGCCGTCCTGCTCTTCATGGTCATGATGGGCATGTCGAACGGCGACCCGGTTCGTTTCAAGCTCCTCTCCTACACATCCGATCCGGTGAAGTCCGCCTTCATGTATTTCACCTTCTTCGCCGTCGGCGCCTTCACCGGCCTGGTCCTTGCCGTCGGCACCGGCGGCGGCCACTCGTCCGCTTCGAAAGGCAAGTAAGAAGCTGTCCTGCGTCCCCTCGTCATTCCCGCGAAAGCGGGAATCCAGGGTTTCGGCGGGCTAATCTGGATTCCCGCTTTCGCGGAATGACGGATTGACGGCTGCGCGCCGCGGAACCTCGGATCGAACCCACATGAAAAACTTTGCCGACCGGCTGATCGAAACCGTCGAGCGCAAACGCACCTGCGTGGTCGTCGGACTCGATCCGCAGCTCGACTCGCTCCCGTCCGATCTCCGAGAGAAGGCCCGGCGCTCGACCGCCGACGCGGCCGACGCGGTGATGGAATTCAACCGCCGCGTCCTCGCCGCCGTCGCCGATCACGCCGCCGCCGTCAAACCTCAGTCGGCCTTTTACGAGGCGCTCGGCTGGGAAGGCGTGCGCGCGCTGGCCGGCACGGTCCGCGCCGCGCACGACTG
>Ga0187868_1003011_pt1 | contig 10677 bp, 8 predicted proteins | sample June2016WEW_13_4_FD_133014 | JGI IMG/M metagenome (GOLD analysis project Ga0187868, IMG submission 133014) | Peatland microbial communities from SPRUCE experiment site at the Marcell Experimental Forest, Minnesota, USA - June2016WEW_13_40 | ecosystem: Environmental > Terrestrial > Soil > Wetlands... | reverse complement strand
GCGCAGGCGTGGATTTTGCACAATTACATTCCCGTTGTTTCCGGCGGTGTTTTCCGGGAGGCGCGGCGGCAGCAGGTCCCCATCCTTCAATACATCCACAATTTCCGTCCGTTTTCGGTCAGCAGTTACCTTTGGACCGGACGGCGGCTTGACCCGGCGCACTGGCCGGCAAATTTCGTCCGCGAAATTTGCTACGGCGCCTGGCAGGACTCGCAGTCCAAGACGGCATTTCTCGCGTCGTTTCTGGTCACGCTCCATCTCACGCGGCAATTCCGCGCCATCAAGGCGTGGGTGGCGGTTTCAAAGTTCATGCGCGAAAAATTCATTTCCGCGGGTGTTGCGCCTGAATCCATTTTCCAGCTTTACAATCCCTGGTCCACGCGTTGCACGGATCCGGATTCTCCCGAGGGCGATTACTATCTGTTTCTCGCCCGCCTCATCGAGGAAAAGGGGACGAAGGTGGTGGTGAACGCATGGCATTTGTTGCGCCAACTGCACCCGAACAAACCGCCGCGCCTCATTATCGGCGGCGATGGACCGCTCACGGACTGGGTGAAGGCGGCGGCGGCGGAAAATCCGCTGATTGAATTCCGCGGTTACGTCACCGGGCACGAAAAGGACGTTTTGATTCAGAATTCCCGCGCTTCAATTGTGCCGTCCATCTGGTGGGATCCGCTGCCATATGTCTGTTATGAGGCTTATGATTTTGGCAAACCGGTGCTGGCCGCCACATCCGGCGGTTTGACCGAACTCGTGCAACATGGCCAAACCGGGTTTCATCACATGCCGGGCAATGCCGAACAACTGGCACGGCAGGTTTTGGAAATGGACGCCCACCCGGAAATGCGCCGGCAAATGGGCGCCAACGGCCGCGCCTGGCTCGCTGCCAACACGCGGGAAGAAACATGGAAAAAGGGGTTCTTCAAAATCGTTGATTACGCCGTTGGAACCATGCCCGAAAAAGCCCGGGCCGGTTCGCGCCGCCGTCCGGCAGTTACCGGAGCGGCGATTGGGGTCGAACCGGTCGCACGAACAGGGACGCAACCGGGCCAACTTGGAACGAAGCCGAATCTGCTGGTATTCGAGATGCGCATGATGGGAGACGCCATCATGAGCCTGCCGTTTATCCGGGCCGCGCAGGAGAAATACCGCGTCTTTGTCTGCTGTCAACCGGCCGTTAGCGACGTGTTTCGGCTCCTGCTGCCGGAGGAGCAGGTCATTCCCTGGCGTCCGCCTTGGATAGATGAGGCCGCACAATACAACACCGCGAAAAGCAAAGACGCCGGGATGAAATCCGTGCTTCAGCGTCTGCAAAATATCAGGGCGCAAACCGCCCTCAGTGTCTGGGCCGACGCGCGGGTCCATGTCTTGATGGCCTTGACGGGGGCGAAGGAGCGAATAGGGTTCCCGATGGAAAAAAGGAATTTCTACGCGAGCGAACTGCCGTGGCGGCGCCGGCAAATCCTCATCGGGAAAGGCATAAACTTCCTGGGCAGCCTCTGTTTTTGCCGGGAATTGCTCACCCAAAAAATCTACCGCAGCGATTATTACCAGCATCACATTGAAGATTGGCGGCAACTGGCTGAAGAGCTGGATTTAAAGTGGAGCACCGCCCTTCCTTGGTTTTCGGCTCCGGAAACCTTCCTGCCGCCAAAAGTTTCCGAATGGCTGCAGGCGGCGCGGTCTCAGCGGCAAAAGATCTGGCTGTTGCACCCCGGCGCGCGGAGCCCAAGCCACCGTTGGCCAATCGAAAAGTTCCGCACGCTGATCGAGCAGACTTTCATGCACCAGGGGATTCCGCTGATGGTCATCGATCCGATCGAATCGCCGCTTCCCCGTGAATGGGTGCCCGGGACTTTGATTTATCGCCCGGGCAGTTTGGTGGAATTTTTCAGCATAGTAAGCGCCATTGATTACGTGGTTTGCAATGACACCGGCGTTTCTCATGCCGCGACCGCGCTCGACAAACGGGTGGTTTGCGTTTTTGGCGCGACTCTTCCCCAGTGGTTTGCGCCCTATCACAACCTGGACCTCGTCGTCCAAAACGATGTTTGTCCCCATCGGCCCTGTTTCGACCGTTGTGTCATGCCCTCTTACATCTGCCTCGAAGCCGTAACCGTTGAAATGGTAAAACAGCAAATCGAAAAATTGCACTCCCCGGGTCCGCCGCCGGCTGGATTTCAACCTGATTAAACCTGAAAAACGCAATTGGGATGGCCACCAAAAGGCGCAAGGAGCGCAAAACTATTTCTTCTTGTTCTCCTCCTCGTTCCTTGGCGCGGCGAAGTGTAACGAAGACGGCTCGTTCCCGGAAAGCATCAACCCCGGATGACACGGAGAGATGGAACAACCAAGCCCCATGCCAACGGATGAAGAGTGCCAACTGAAAAAGATAAAGAATTCATCCGTTGGAGCCTTTCATCCGTTGGCGCTCAATATTTCCGCTGCCTCTTGGCGCCTTGGCGTTGATGCGGTTCGCTGGGCACTGCCCCCGTAGCGGCAGCCATCCCTAGCTGCCGTATCGCCCGGCTTCCAGCCGGGTGTTCTGATGTGGAAGCGAGGTCATGACGTGGGTTCGGTTTTGTGGCCCGGGCGGCAGGCAAGGATACCTGCCGCTACAGATCGGGGGCAGTGCCCCTGAATGCGCCCTGTTCGCCCGCCGGTGCCGCTCCTGTTTTCGTGTCGTTTCGTGGTTCGCGATTCGAACTGCTCTTCCCGGCTTCAAGGCGGCGGTGTTTCAAAACCATCAGGCCCGGATTTTGGAACGTCGAAAGGTTGGTTGAAGATGCGAGCGAATACCACCAAAGGCTTGAAATTTGTTGGTTTCCCGGACCGGCGCCGGCGCGGGACGGCATACTCCGCCATTCAGGCCGACGCCCAACCCCAGCAACCCGCCGAAATTCCACATATCCAAGTCGAGCGCTCCAAATATCAGAAGGAAAAATATGGCGCGCGAGGTAAAAGCGACCAGCAAAAACAGGTTCACTGTTTGCAGCACCGGATCGCCGTAACGACAGTTGCGGTAGAGCACCCAGATGCCTGCAGCCACAAACCAGACAAAGGCCATAACCCCCCAAATGCCGAAGGTCATAACCACGGAAAGCGGGCCGTTGTGATAACCGCCGGATATGACAGAGATCTGGTTTTCCTCAAGGGTGTTATGAATGGCGGCATCGGGCCCCGCGAGCAATTGGAAATCGTTCGCGGACAATATGTATCCCTTGCCCAGCAAAAGGTGTTGGGGCACTTCCGGCAAAATCGCCTTCCACATATCAAAACGCCAGTCCAAGCTACGGTCGGCATTCTGTCGCACCTGCTGGTTTATCTCCAATGGCAGAAAAGCCAGCGCTCGTTGAATCGAACCGGGTAAACGCGAAGCCAGAAGAACCAGCAACACTGTCATTAAGATGCCGATGAAAGCAAAAATCGGCAACAATTTTGTCCGATGCAAACCCTCAAGATAAAACTGCAACGCGAACATCATGGCAAAAAACAGGACAAACGATCGAAAACCACCTAAAAGTAAATAGGCCGGCGCGAAAGAAAAAAACACCCACCGCCAGGATTTTCCAGAAAGAAAAATCCCCCGAATCCCATACTTCGCCATCATAAACGAGAAAATGGCAAATGCTACCGACCAAGACCCGCCAAAGCGCATGATCTCCCCATTCATTTCCCCACTCTCGGACATCGCCGCTGCCGCGTATCCATTGTAAGGAAAAACCAGGTAGATGTATTGCAAAAATCCGGGCAATATCGGCATCAGATCAGTGAGGAACCCCGTCAGGCCGGCAAGGCAAAACATCCCGACGTATAAGCCGGCGCGCTCAGGCGGGATCCGGCGCGAGGACAGGGCAAAATAAGCCATGATCGCACCCAGCAAGCAGATATAACGTCTTCCACCATAAACCTCGCTGCCGAATGTCCGCAGCCCCAACCCCGTCATCTTGGCAGTGAACACCACCACGCCAATCAGGCATACCAAAGACCATGTTACTTGCGGCACGCTGATGAGATGTTTGACGCCCCCCAATGCCCGCTGCACCAGCGAAATGCCCAGACTGACCGCAGCCATCGCCAGCCACAGAGCCGGCCGCCCCGGCAGGAAAAAAAGCGTCGCGCTCAAATTCCAGCTCAAAATCAGCAATGGCTGATGCCAGCGGAGCAATATTGGGGAAATGAGGATCAGCGCCAGCACACCGAAAATGGAAAACGACGAAAAATCCAACGGGTTGGCAAGCAGATAGCCAACAAAGAACGCCAGCGGCACCATCACCGCAAAGATGACGAGCGAGCGTAAAATGGCCGGGGCGTTATTCATGGACAGGCAAATTATAGCTGAAGAACACGCTCATGCAACACCCTTACTTTACTCCAATCTGCGAAACCCAGGCAATTGGATGATTCCAATGGGCTGGGGTTGTGTCGGCGCGCGTTTGATTTGCCTGGCACAAATGGTTGGAATGGTCAACGGATTTCCCAATCAATGACACCGGATTCGATTGAAGATGGATGCGATCCGGTTTTTGCGTCATCTGGTCCAGATTACAAAAGACGGCAGATATGCCATAGGCTTATACCCCTTTTGCTTGATGAAGTTTTGGACAACCGCACCTGGATCAAAAATTTCGGGTTTGGAGTAAATAATGACGTCCGGCGCAGGGATGTTTTCAATTTCAACCGATTGAGGCAAGAAAACCTTCCCCGCCTCCGGCCGGGAAAAGGCACAATCAAGATGATAATATTGGGCGTTAGATCTGCTGGCAACCCACCAAACGGATTTTTTTTCATCCAGGGCGTGGCGGGCAAATTGCGCCGCAGACCGGTAATCCTCTTTCCGATGTCGTTCGGCAAAGCGCAAATTCAACGAAGAGAAAAGGAGCAGCCCGATCAACAAACCGGGGAGGAGTCGGAGATAAAACCTGCGAGTTTCGAGAACGCTGAAGATGGCCATGCCCAGCAATGCAACATAGAATGGGAAAACCGGGGCGAAATGGCGCGCCCAGAATGCCTTTTGAATGCAAAGGCCGACAAGGATGAACACGAACGAGGTGATGCACAAAACGGCGACAATCCCGGCGCATATCCCGGCTTGAGCATTTGCCGGCCGTTTGCGCAAACCCAAAGCGAGGAGGAGCAGCAGCAGCAAGAAACACACCGCCGGAAGAATGAATTGAACACCATGCTGAACGATTGCGCCGTAGAGGTGCGAGGCCCTGGCAATTTCCCTGATGTTTTGGGTGGCCAGTCCCAAACCGCTCATTCCGGTCAACTCATAAGTCACATAGCCAAAAAACTTCAAATCGACATGCCAAATTTGGGCGCTTTGGGCGCCTCTGGCCAGAGTAGAAAAGTAATAGATGGCCAGGGGAATGTTGGCCGCCGCCCCGCCAAGCAAAATGAGAACGGACTTTCGGCTGATTTTCCACCGCTGTAGACCGGCAATTACCCCTCCGGCAATCAAGGAAGCGGCGATCGGCAACGGCGCAAGCAGGGTCGCGAAATTCAGAAAAACGGCGGCACCCGAAAAGAGCCAGGTCCATGTTTCCCCGGCTCCCTTCAGCGCAAGGAATTCCACAAAGCTCGCGAACAGCCATGCGCCGCAGGCGATTTGGAGGGAGTAGGGCCGCGCCTCATTCGAATAAAACCAAAAGTAGGGTTGAATCGCCAAAAGCAGCGGAAGCCACGGAAGCTGAAGTCGTTTCCCGGCGCGATACATGCCCAAAAGGGCGAGCACATTCCATAGGACATTGATTGCGCGCAATTGCCATTCTTGTGTCCCCAGCGTCTTGGCGGTCACCCAGGCAAAAAACATCCCGAGCGGCATTTGACAATTAGCGGTGGCGTCATGGTTGAGGTAATGCCACCAAGAATGAAAATCCGGCTGCAACGCATACATGGCGGTGTCGCCTTCATCAATCCACAGACTTTCATTGGTGAGCATGAGCGGAAGCAACAGCACACTGAAAATCAACCAGAACACCGGGTTGAATTTGGCCTCGTTGGTCTGGTGGTTCATTGTTTTTTGTAGTCGCCCCGGCTGAAATATTTTTCCAGCCACACATACAGGCAGATGAACAGATAACGGCTGCCCATTTCGTTGATTTTCAGCTTGGCCACGCCTTGGCGGCGGTTTCGCCGGGTGATCGGCATGGTCGTCCAGGAGTAGCCGCGTACGATCGCCTTCAAGGGCAATTCCACCGTCGGATTGAAATGCAGCGCGATGAGCGGACGACAGCCGGCAATCACCGCATAGATGACGAGCGAGCGCAAAATGGCCGGGGCGTTATTCATTGACTCGCAGATTGCAACTGCGGAACACGATTACTAACATCTTTACTCTACCTTAATCCGCAACGCAAAGGCAATCGGATTTTTCAACGGGGTGCATCTGGGCGCAGGTTGACACCACCACCAAGGTAGGGCGGCACTGCCGCGCCACCCAAACTTCCACCAGAACGAGCGGAGCGATGTTCTCGCGTGCGTATCCCCATGGTTCCGCCAGCATTGCTGCGCTGGCTGGCGGTGAGATTGAGGCAAACCGGCAGGTTTGCCCTACCATCGTTGGGGGGGCAACTTGCACCCTGATTGACCGGTTGATCGCGGTTTTGTCTTGCGCCCTTCGAGCCAAGTGCTTAGAAGTCAGAGTTGCAACGCGCCTGTGCAAAAGATTTCCGTCATAGTACCCTGCTTCAACGAAGAGGCCGTCCTGCCCAAACTTTTTGAACGGATGAGCGCCGCGGCTTCAAGCTGGGGAACAAATTACGAAGTGATCTGTGTGGATGACGGTTCGCGAGACCGCACCTGGCAACGGCTCAAACAGCAACACTTGGCGGATCCCCGCTGGCGCTGCCTTTCCTTCGCGCGCAATTTCGGCCACCAGACCGCTGTCAGCGCCGGGCTTTTCCACGCCACCGGCGACGCCGTGGTGGTGATTGACGCCGATTTGCAGGACCCGCCGGAGGAGGTCGCCCGCCTGCTGGCAAAATGGCAGGAGGGCTACGAGGTGGTTTTCGCCACGCGTAAAAAACGCAAGGACCCGCTGGTGAAACGCCTGCTCGCCTGGGGCTTTTACCGGCTGCTGCAAAAGATGACGCCGCTGCCGATGGCCCGCGACGCCGGCGATTTCTGTTTGCTCGACAAAAAGGTTGTCGCTGTCATGAACGCGCTGCCGGAGCGCAGCCGTTACTTGCGCGGCCTGCGGACGTGGTGTGGTTTCCGGCAAACGTCCGTGGAATTTGACCGGGGCGAACGCGCGGCGGGGGTGCCGCAATACACTTTCAAAAAATCCTTCAAGCTGGCGATGGACGGCCTGTTTTCCTTTTCAGCCGCGCCGCTGCGATTGGCGACGTATCTCGGCCTGTGGGTTTCCGCGTTCGCATTTTTCGGGGTGCTGTTCACGCTCGCGCAGAAAATGTTCGCGGCACAGTTCGCCAAAATCGGCCTCGCCCCCGGCGCGGGTTTCCCGACGATTGTGATTTCGATCCTCTTCCTCGGCGGGGTGCAACTCATCTGCCTCGGCATCCTCGGCGAATACATCGGCCGCATTTACGAGGAGGTCAAAGGCCGGCCGCTCTGGATCATCCGCGACAGCGCAGGCATCGTTCCGCCAGATACAATCAGCAAATAGACTCTATGATTAATAAACATTTCATTTTGACCAATCCGCTGACCAAGAGACTTTACCCCCTGTTTCTGCATCATTTGGATGGGCAAAATATTGAGCGGAAGTTACAGGATTTTGCGCTGGAAGAAACCGCCCGTTTTGTCGCTGCTAATTTCAACGGCGTGCCCGCTTTCAAAAACGATTTTGAAGTTTTACGTCATGCCGTCCAACACGCGAAACTGGACGACGATGGGTTGATTTGTGAATTCGGCGTTTACCGGGGAACCACCATCAATTTTATTTCCAGCCTGACCAGCAAGACGGTTCACGGATTCGATTCGTTTGCGGGTTTGCCAGAAACATGGCGCCCCAATTTTGAGAAGGGAAAGTTTCGCGTTCCTCATTTGCCACAAGTCCGATCCAACGTGAAGTTATACAAAGGTTGGTTTGAAGATTCGCTTCCGGATTTTCTCGAAGCCAACCCACAGCAAGCCGCGCTACTGCATGTGGACTGTGATTTGTATTCCTCCACCAAAACCATCTTCCGCCTGTTCCGTGACCGTATTCGTCCGGGTACGGTGATTGTCTTTGACGAATTTTTTAACTATCCAGGCTGGCAGGAAGGCGAATTCAAGGCATTTAACGAATTGATCGCTGAAACTGGCTGGAAATATGACTGGTTGGGCTACTGTTGCTATCACGAGCAGGTGGCGGTGATCATCAAGTAACTCCTGATCGTGAAGAAGCTCTTGCTCCAGAAGAGAGAGTTCCTCCTCTATTGTCTCATCGGTGGTTCTGGCACCGCTCTGACCTGTTTGAGCTATGCGCTCCTCGTCAAGTATGCCGGCTTGTCCTATCAAGCTGCCAACGCCATTGGTTATGCCGCCGGGACTTTGCTTTCATTTGTTCTGAATGCGTATTTTAACTTTCGCGTTGCGGATAAAATTGCTTTGCGACTGGCCGCCTTTTTCGGCGTCGCATTTCTCGGCTGGCTGGCCTCCGCTGGCCTGCTGCATCTACTGGTCGGTTGGTGGGCATGGAACGCGTATTATGCCTACTTAATCGTAATTGCGGTCGTCGTGCTGCTGCAATACAACCTCAACCGCTTGGTCTCGTTTCACAAAGCCAATTGATGTCTGCGCCAAAAAAAATCCTGATTGTGGGCGGCGGTCTCACCGGTCTCACCGCGGCCTTGCGGCTTTCGACTGATAAAAACTTTTCCGTCACGCTCGTTGAAAGCGCCGACCAACTCGGCGGTCTGGCCGCCGGCTTTCCGCTGGGCGGCGCCTCGCTCGAAAAAACCTATCACCACCTCTTTCTCACCGACACGGCCATTCTTGATTTGGTCAAGGAACTCGGCCTACAGAAAAAACTGATCTGGTGCGACAGTTCCGTCGCCGTTTTCCGAGACGGGAAAATTCATTCGTTCAAGACGCCGCTGGATTTGCTGCGGTTCACTCCGTGCAGTTTTTTGGGCCGGCTACGGACGGGATTTACCGCGCTCTATCTCAAGCACCAGAAAAACTGGCGCGGCTTCACGCGCCAGACAGCGCATGCCTGGATGAGCCGCGCCTGTGGTGCGAGCGCGATGGCCTCCATCTGGACGCCGCTGCTCAAGGGCAAGTTCGACCGTCATTTTGACCGTGTTTCCATGGCGTGGTTTTGGGCGCGCATCCACATCCGCGCCAACTCGCGCTCTGGCGGCGGCGGCGAGAAGCTCGGCTATTTTCACGGCGGCTTTAATGTGATCACCTCCGCACTGGAGAGCGAACTCCGCAAACGCGGCGTGAAAATCCAAATCAACACGACCGTCGAAAAATTTTCCGCGACCGAACGTGCTGCCGTCATCAACGGCGAAACCACGCCGTTTGATTTCTGCATCTTCACCGGGCCGTCGCCGGTTTTTGCGAGGCTTTTGCCCGCGCCGGCATCGCTAAATGATTACGCGGCCAAACTCCGCAGCATTGAGTATCTCGGCGCGACCTGTCTGGTCTTCACCAGCGATCAGAAGTTGGGCGATTTTTACTGGGTCAACGTTAACGAACCCGACGCGCCGTTCCTCGTTTTTCTCAACCACACGCGATTGGTGGACAAAAGTTTTTACGGCGGCAAACACGTTTATTATATCGGCGCGTATCTGTTGCCGGACGGGAAAGTGTTTTCGCTGCCGGACGATGAATTGACGCGGCGCTGGTTTGGCTACCTGCCCAAAATGTTTCCGGAATTCGATCCGCAACGCGTCGGGGAAAAGCATGTTTTCCGCTTTCGCGCCGCCCAGCATATTGTGGACATGAATTACGAGGAAAAGATTCCCGATTACCGCACGCCGCTGCCGGGAGTTTTTCTGGCGAACTTCTCGCAGATTTTCCCGGAAGACCGCGGCACCAACTTCGCCGTCCGCGAGGGAATCAAGGTCGCCGGAATGATTTCCCGGGAATTGAGCGGAAAGGCCTGAAACAGGCCTGGAAAGCCGGTTTCTGGGACGGGCGGGGGCGGGCGGCGGTGTCGGGTCTGTGCACTTCTTCCAAGAGACGGCCGGCAGACTGATTCCGCGGTGGAAGGCTTCGCGCTAAAACCTGTAAAGACGATATTCGCTGAAGAAAACCAGGCGCTCTGCGGCAGGACGCCGTGAGATTGTTGAACGATAACAATCAAACATTGCCGCCATGATCCGATCGTCCCAGCCGGTGGCGCACCGGCTTTGGGCGATCAGCCGGGTGTTGGGCAGGCTGGCGTCGTGCCCCAGCACAAAAACCTCCCGCCCGCTCCGTTCAATTTCAGCGCGGCGGCCCTCCCACTCGGCTGCCGTGATCATCTTCCGGTCCATCAGCGACCCAAACTCTTTCACGTCCGTGGCCCCGCGGACCTGGGGATCTTCCGCCAGCACGATCAGGCAGTGCCGGGGGGTGTGTTCAAAGATCAGGGCGTGAAGAGCATTGATCTCGCGTGTGTTGAATTTGTCCAGCGCATGCCAAGCCACGCAAAAAAGAAGTGAACAGACGGCTGCGGCCGCGATCCAGCCGCGGCGCGGGGCCGGCGGGGCCGGACGATCAGGCGCAACCAGCAGTTCG
>Ga0187868_1003008_pt1 | contig 10684 bp, 8 predicted proteins | sample June2016WEW_13_4_FD_133014 | JGI IMG/M metagenome (GOLD analysis project Ga0187868, IMG submission 133014) | Peatland microbial communities from SPRUCE experiment site at the Marcell Experimental Forest, Minnesota, USA - June2016WEW_13_40 | ecosystem: Environmental > Terrestrial > Soil > Wetlands... | reverse complement strand
GTCCTTGGATGTCGCATTGCTTATGAACCGGGGCCCAGCGCGGCGCGCAGTTCCTCGATGTTGCGGCGCATGGCTTGCAGGTAGTCGCCGGCGGGGGGCCGGTTGCCGCAGGTCTGGAACACGGCCAGACGCACGCCGCGTTTTTGCAGCTCGGTCCGGACCGCCGGCAGCGGCTCCTCTTCCCAAAGCATGAGCCTGCCGGGATGCCGGGCGCGCAGGACATCAAAGGCCGTCCATTGCGCGTCGGGCACCGGCTCATCCGGTTCCCAATGGACGCTGGACAAGGCCCACCGGTAGCGCCGCGCCAGGTAAGCGTACACCGGATGCGAGGCCAGCAGGGGCTGTCCGGCCAACCGCAGCGAGAGGTCCCGCAATTGTTGATCCAGGCCCAGGAGATCGCGGCGCAATTCCTGGCCGCGTTGCCGGATGGCCGCCTCCGCTTCCGGCAACAACTGCCCGAGGGCCGCGGCCGCCGTCTCCGCCTGCCGGATGGCCAGCAACGGGTCGAGCCAGGTGTTGTAATCGATGTTTCCGTGGCTGTGCATCCCCTGCGGGCCGTGGCTGTGCGTGATGACTTCGGGGAACATCAGCCACTCGCTCTTGAATCCCACGGAAGTGTCCACTTGCGGCGCCAGCGGCAACGAAGTTGTATTGACCCATTTCTCGAAATCCGCGCCGTTCAACAGGATCAGATCGGCCTGTTGATACTGCCGGACCACTTCCTTGCTTGGCCGCCAAAAGACCGGGTCCTCGTTGGGCGGCGCGGGAAAAACGACCTCGGCCCGATCCCCGGCCAACCGCTGCGCGAAGTAGAAAAGCGGGTAGCTCGCCGTATAAACGCGCGGGCGGTGCGATGCCGCCGCGGCCTGGTCCACCCGCGGCCGGCAACTCGCCAACGCCAGGACGAACAGGCAGGCGGACGCGATTCGTACGACCTTCAGACCGGGGTTCATGCGCAGAGACGGGGTGCAACGGGCTGAAACTTGTCCTGATTCCGAGGGAACCAGTCCTCGTAGGCTCTCATGAGCCCATCAAATTCCCATTTAGGACACGCTTGGTCCCAGTTTGCAATTCGCCGTTGCTCGCAAGCTGTGCGGTTCCACGTTGAGCAGACTTTTTCCTCTTGCTCGTCCCAGTATTTCTTCAACTCATCCTCTATCGGAACCAATACGGCCAGGTAGCGACCCACCTCGGGGACCACCGAAAAGAACTCCTGATGCGTCAGAAGGCCTTGTAGCACAGCTGCCTGCATTTTCGCGAGGAATTGAGAGGCGTGGCGACGCTTGGCGTTTTCCTCCCTCCTCTTCGGCTCATCCACCTGCGAGTTGTTGCCAGAGTGCTCTTGGACCCACAGCCGCGCAAGCTTGTTGGTGTCACTACCGAGATTTTTCCACGTCCGCCTGAGCTCATTGATGTATCCGAAAGCTCGGCCGCTCTCCTCTGAGCGCCACCCCTCGAAAAGTTTAACTAGTGCTCCAGCCTTGAGGTTTTTGCGAGCGGTCTGGAGGCTGGCGAACGCACACCAAGTGCCCGCGGCTGCAGCCGCTGCGCCGAGCGCGGTGACGCACTGTGCGATCGCTCTAACATATTCGAGTGAATAGGGAAGTCGCTCAGCGGTGGCGACCATTGACGAGGAAATAAGAGTCATCATGGCTTCCTGGGCATCATAGATCACGGTTGTGCCTCGGTAAAGTGGCCAATGAAACGAGCGGAATCTCAATTCGCCAGGTCAATCACAGAGAGAAGCAAACTTTTCGACCGTCATGCTACTCGCCCGAATCAGGCTCCGTAGCGTCCCACGAGCCACCTCCCTGTGGTCCGGCACGGAGAGCGTAGCCATAGACCCTTCCTTCACCAAAATCATGTGACTGCCGCGTTGCCGCGCCGTCCTCCAACCGTCTTTTTCAAATGTGCGGACAACTTCTTGCCCGCTGAGGATTGGCAAAACAGCCATCAGAGAGCCACCTCCACCTGGCTGGTCTCAACCGTCAATGGCATCCCGCGTTCTGCCCGCACCTCCAGACAACCCATAATGGCTTCTTTGATATTCCCCAACGCTTCCGGCTTCGTCTTGCCTTGGCTGACGCAACCCGGAACCGAGGGGCACTCGACCACCCAGGCGCCGTCCTCATCTCGATCCACTGTTACCAGGAATTTCATCGTCATAATTGTATCCTCCGTTCGGTTTCCGGCAAACTCGTTCTTCCTCAATTGCAGCCGCTCAGGTGGGACAGTGGGGCGGACCTCTGGTCTGCCGGTTAGGCGGGCCTCTGGCCCGGTGTTTCGACCGCACCCGGGCACGGAGCCGGAGGCTCCGTGACAGGAGTTTGGACATTCGTGCCGTGCGGCGAATGTCCCTCGATCCCGCGCTGAAAGCGCGCAGCATACCAGCCCAGGGTAACACCCTGGGAAAGCCGGTCTTATTGTGGTCTTGCGCCCTGCAAGGGCGCAGGTCAGTCTTCCCGCATGTCTCAAAGATGGCATTCGATGAGCGTCACCCCCTGGGGCTAAGGACGAGCGTTACCCTTGGGACTGAGGCCACTGCTCCCGCCCTTGCAGGGCGGGTTGGGATTGCACGACGGTTTTCCCAGGGCGGTTGCCCTGGGCTGATTTGCCCGCACCCCGTTGGCGTGGAGAGTGCCCAAACTCCAGGCACGGAGCCGGAGGCTCCGTGACCGGCAGACCAAGAGATCTGCCCCACACCTCAACGGTCGCGTTTCCTCGATTGATCTGCGCTTTACCATAACGACACGAGCGCCAGCGTGATTTCCCTGCCGATGAGCGCAAGGGCCGCGCTGACCAGGCCGATGGCGGCCAGCTCCACCGCCACGAGCCTGGCCATGAGGCCGCGCGCGCAGCCCAGGCGAAACATCGTCTCCATTTCGGGCCGCCGCAGCCGCAAAGACAACACCACTACCAGCAGCAGGAACAGACCCGTCGCCGCGGCCACCAGCGCGGCATTGGCGTCAAAGAAGCGTTTGATGCGAAAGACCAGGCCGAGCAACTCTTCGACGACGCTGCGCGCTTGGAGGATTTGGACCGTGGCCTCCGGGCCCTGGTAGCGGCCGCGCAGGAGCGCGGCCGACTTCTCGTCCCTGGCCACCGGCAGGATGGCCGACACCGGGAAATCCGCTGGGTCGCCGTGATAATGAATAGTCGAGATGTTTTGGGGGGTGACTTCGGTGACCTCGGGCAGGGCGGCATTGGCGGTGACGTTCGTCGCGTTGCGGCTCAACACGACGCCCGCGTCGGCGTTCGTTCCGGTGATGTCGGAATGGCCGTGCGCCAGGCCTTCAATGAGCCAGGCGGTCTTCAAGTCGACGAAGACCGCCGCGTCATCGGGGGCGCGGGCCGGGGCGAGCACGCCCATCACGCGGAGGTTGACCGGGTAGGAGCCGGCGATGTCGAAGAGGTTCTCCGGGTCGGTCATGAGGCGGTCGCCGGGGGCGAGCTTCAACGAAGCGGCGGCCTCGGCGCCGAGCACGCAGTCGCCCATCTCGAGCAGTTGCTCGCCGCGCGCGAGGCGGAGTTGGCGGAAGCTGAAATAATCGAGGGTCGTGCCGACCACCGGCGCGCCCCGGGCGGTGTAACGCGCATAGAGGGGTATGGGCTGGGCGTAGCCGGTATCGCGGACGGCGTTGACATCGGACATCTTGAGCAAACGGGGCACGCGGCCGCGAAAGTAGAGCGCGTGGAGCACGAGATCGAAGCGGCTGCCCAGGCCGCCGGCCACCAGCGGGGTCGTGGCGGCGCGTTGCACCAGGCCGGCCTGGTAGCGCGCCACCAGGCCGTTGACCGCCAGCGGCAGGTAGAGCGTCACGGCCAGGCCAAAGATCAGGATGACCGATTGCAGGCGGTTGAACCGGAGAGACTGCCAGGCAAGGAAACAGACCCGTCTCATCCGGAGACCTCCGCCAGGTGAAAGGCCCGGTCAAATCGGCCGAGCAGGCCGGTGTCGTGCGTGACCATCAAGAGTGTGGCGCGGGCGCGGGCGCATTGCTCGAACAAGACCTCGAGCACGCGCGTCTTGGCGGCCGAATCCAGGTTGCCCGTCGGTTCGTCGGCCAGCAGGCACCGCGGCTGGGTCAGGAGCGCGCGGCAGAGGGCCGCGCGCTGTTTCTCACCCTGGGACAGGCGGCCCGGCCGGTGGGTCAGCCGGTGGTCGATGCCCGTCTCGCGCGCCAGTTGCAGCGCGCGCTCGCGCACCGCCCCGCTCAGCCTCAAGGCGGGATTGATGCGGTAGGGCAGCAGGATGTTCTCGAATACGTCGAGGTACTCGAGGAGTTGGAAGTCCTGGAAGACAAGTCCGAGCGCCGCGATCCGGAAGGCGCGCCGCCCGGCATCGTTCAGCAGCGGCGGTTGGGTGTCCCCGACCACAATTTTCCCCTGGTCCGGGACGAGGATGCCGGCGAGCAGGTGGAGCAGCGTCGTCTTGCCCGAACCGCTCGGGCCGGCCAGCGCCAACTTCTCCCCGTCCGCGACCGACAACCCGGGCACGCGCAGGGTGAATGTCGAGCGCGGATAATGAAAAACGAGATTCTCGACGGCGATCATGATCCGAATTTGCGCAGCGTCAGATAATAACCGACGCGCTCCTGCTTGCCCGCCTCCAGGCCGGTGATTTTCCAGGCCCCGGCGGCGCGGCTGATGCGCAGGACCGCCTCGTAGGCGTTGATGCGGGTGTGGATATGCCCCCAATGCTCGACCGTGCCCGTCACCCGCCACTTGACCTGGGCGGTGTAGGCGCCGGACTGCGCGTTGCTGATTCGGGTCTCGAGCGGCTCGACCAGTTGCACGCGCGCGACAGCGCCGCCTTGCTCCTGCATCAGCAAACCGCCGTGGATTTTCAGATACGTGTCCGCCAGCAACTCACCCTGCACGCTGCGGGCCAGGGCGTCGTAGATGACCTTTTCGTCGCGGTAATCGAAGGCCCGGTAAATGTTCTTCAACAACGTCTCGGCGATGCTGGCCCGCGTCGGGTCGTCCGGATCCTTGGTCCGCACCGGGGCAATTTCCGGGAGCGGCGGGGCGCCGGGGTTATTCCAGGTGAAGGTGGGTTGGTAGGGCGTGAGCCGGAGGCGTTTGGCTTCCTGGCCGGCAATCACCGCGGCGCGCGCGCCCAGCACCCGTTCGTTGAACAAGTCCCAGGTGATGTCCACCCGCCGGGGCATCCCTTTGGTGCTGTAGGTGAGGATGGCGCCGACCCGAGCGGTCCAGGCGCTCAGGCGCTGCGGCTCGGCCGCCATCGCGAAGTCCTTGAAATCCACGCCGTAGAAATCGAGCCGCGGCACTACGGGCGCCACCTCCAGGCCGTCCACGACCACCTTGTTGCGGCCCCGAAAAAACTCCTTCACCGCCGGCAGCGCCGCTCGTTGTTCGGCCACCTCAAGAAAGTTGCGGTCTTTGCGCGGCGCCTCCATCCAGGTCTCGAGCGTGAGCAAGGGCATGAGGATCTCGACGCGCACCTCGGCCGGTTCGATATAGAGGAAGGCATAAACCGAGCCGTAGCTCTCGATGCCCATGTTGGGCGGGGCCTGGTTGCCCGCCGCGTTGGCCGTCGCCGCGCCCTGGGTCTGCGGCCCGGCGCTCGACCAATCGAATTCATAAGTCTGGACCTCGCCCTCGTCTGTCAACACTACCGCCGGCCGCGGTTGCGCCCCAGCCTGGGTAACTGCCAGTTGCAGCACCGACGGCAGGAATGACCCGCCGGTGCTGCCGATCTTCTGCTGGAAGGTGAGGTATTCGGGCGGTTTGGCCGCCGGATAGAGCAGGTGATACGTCACTTTGTTCTGCATCAAATCCTCGACCAGCACACCCCGCTCGGGCAGGACCGGCGACTCGACACTCACGACCTTGCCCGGCAACAACTGCCCCTCGCGGTCGCGAATCATGAAATCGCGCAGCAACAGTCCGCCATGCTTGTTCATGCCCTCGAGCAGGTTGGCCCGTGATATGTAATTATCCCGGTCGGGCGTGTAGCCATAGACCATCACGAAATCCTCACACATCACCTCGAGGCGCGCCGCGATGGCGTTGCTGCTCACCTCGACCGTCGCGCTGAGCAGAGAAATCGGATGCGCCCCGGCGGCCCAGGGCCACAGGAGCAACAGGCCGGCGAAGCCGGAAATCCGAAATCCGAAATCCGAAATCCCAAGCTGGCGCAGCCAGAACCAAAGCGCAAGACAAGGAACCGCGGAATACGCGGAATACGCGGAAAAGGCTCCCGATTGTCTCGGTTTTCCGCGTATTCCGCGTGTTCCGCGGTTCCAAAATCGCAGCCCTTTTGCGTGCGATTTAGGAGAGACGAAGCGGAATCCGAAATCCGAAATCCGAAGCCCGAGATCCGAAACGAACTCAAAAATGTTGGACATTTCAACACTCATTCTGTCTCCGCGAGGTGGGCTAATCCCGGATTCGGTTCTGCCCCCGTCTTTTTCCGAAGGGACAAACGCTGACACAGACCCCGCACACGCGCGCGGCGAGGTCGAGCCGGGCCTTGAACTGCGAGGCCTTTTCGGCGCATCGGCTGACATGCAGCACGTCTTCGCGGCGCTCATACCGCTCTGCCGGGGCGGCCCGTTTGAGGGCGGTGGCGGGACAAGCGCGCACGCATCTAACGCAACCGCCGCACCTGTTCCTCAGCGGAACGTCCGGCGCCAACGGCATGTCCGTCAGGACGGTCGCGAGCCGGACGCGCGGGCCAAACTGCGGAGTCACGATCAGCAGGCTCTTGCCCTGCCAGCCGAGCCCGGCCATGCGGGCCACGGCCCGATGAGACAGGCTCCCCAGGAGATTCGGTTCATCCACAAGCTCGGAAGCCGGAATGGCCCGCGCGGCAAAACGGCGCGCGCACAGCCAGTTCACCAGCTCGGCTGTGAGGCGGTCCAGGGCAGCGTTCACCGCCCGGTAATGCCGCGCGTAATCAGGGGTCGGGGCGGTCTGGATGCCGTCAATGATGGTGTCCTCCAGGCGTAGAGCCACCGCTGCAGCCCGGGTGTACGGCTCCAGCAGGTCCGGCGGCAGCGTCGCCCGCTCCCGCTTGAAAGGCGCCAAATCCGCCACGCCGACAAGGTCGGCGCCCGCCGCTCTTGCGGCTGCTTTGAGTTCCTCGGTGGGCGTAATCATGGCGCAGGGTCACCAGGCTTCAAAACCCCGAATTGAGATAGCCGCGAAAAAGCGCAAAAGACGCAAAAAGGGAAATAATCCCTCCGAGCAGAGCGCCATGGCGCCCCTCCTGATCTATCCTGCTGAGGACGTACCTCTTGATCTCGAACTTGGGAGCGCCAAAGTTTATCAGCAGGCCGTGCTCATAGACCTTTTCCAGGTGGCCATGTTTGTGATACCGATGAATCGCAAACCCTGTCTCCCGGACCAGGTCGCACAATTGCATAATGTCTTGCATGCCTTTTGAGTTTTTTTGCGCCTTTTGCGCCTTTTCGCGGCTATTCAATTGCCCTTTCCAGTTTCACGGCCGCTCGGCGCGCAGGGTCACCAGGCCCCAGGCCGGCACGGGGATGCGCTCCGGCGCCTGTTGTCCCGGCAACTCGACCACGTCGCTGTAACTCACCGAGACCGGCTGGTTCCAAACGAGCCGGGCCAGTTGGTCCTGGCCGGAGGCGCCGTAGAGCCGGAGAATCCAAGCCTTGCCGTCTTCGCTGGGCTTGAAGGCAGTGACGATGATGCCGTCGGGTTCGACCCGCACCGGCGGCGGCGGCGCCGCGCCGCCCGCGGCCGGCGCTGCAATCAGGGGTTCGGTGGCCTCGATGCCGAAGTGCGCGGCGGCTATCGGGTCGTAGCCGTGATGCGCCCGGATGGCGTAGCGGAAGATAGTGTTGCCTTCCTGCTCGGCCCGGTAATTGGTGTGCCAGTGGTTGTTCATCACCCAGGAATAGAGCTTGGAGGAAGGCTTGATGGTTTTCATGTAGGCGATGGGGTTGGGCTGCGAGAGCAACAGGTTGGCCGTCAGGCCGCCCATCTCGACCATCGGCGCGTCCACCGTCGCCCAGGTCACGCCGTATTGCGCGTTGGCCAGGTCCACCCAGCGTTCGATTGAAAACCAGTTCTTGCACGCGCCGGGAAGCTGGTCTTTCTCCGGTTCGACCACCGCCAGCGGGCTGTTCATCCGCACGACTGCGTCCGGCACGTTGAACTCGAAGCCGAAGTGCAGGCCCTCGGGCTTGCGCACGGGCAACTTGTCCACCTGGTCAATGAGTTCGACGCGGTCCAGGCCCTCGACCACGCGCACCTCGCGCAGCAACCGCCGGCAGGATGGGGCGTCCGACTCGACGAGCAATGAGGCCACGAGCGGGCCGGGTTCCTTTACGGTGATTTTGACCGGGCCGCACGGTTTCACGTCCTTGAGATTGGCGCCGGGCAGGTAGAGGTACTCGTTGAGTTTGCCGTCCACCAGTTCTGCATCCAAACCCTGCTGGCGCAGGCTGACAATCGCGCCCGTGGCTTCATCCAATTTCACCGTGAACCGCGGCGTGGTGAGCGTCACGCCCTCCGCGCGGGCGTTGCCGGCAGTCGGAGCGGCCCCGGACTGGATCTCGTAGCGTTTCGCGCCGAGGGCCGGCACGTCCTGCGCGAGAAAAACCAACTCGCCGCCGGAGAGCCGTTGCGAGGGGACCTGCCGGCCACCCGCTTCTTTGACCACGTCGCCCCGGGTTTCCTTGGGGAGCGTCACCAGGTCCGTGCGTGGCCACGAGGCGGTGTTGAAGACGTCAAATTGGACGGAACTTCCGCCGGCGGGAGGCCCCGCGGCAGCAGCGTGGGCGCTCAGGATTCGGGCCAGCAGCGCCCGCGACAGGGTGTCGGCGCCGAGCGCGTAGGCCTGTTTGTATTTCCACTGCGTCTTGACAAAGTCCAGGTCCGGCTGGCTCACGCTGTTGTAAGCGCCCCAAGTGTGTTCGCTGTAGAGGGCGGCATCTTTCCAGGCCTCAGCGAATTGGGCGGCGGGGAAGCCGGCGGGGTCCAGCAAGGCCCAGAGCGTCTCGGCTTGCGAGAGACGGTCTTCGGAGTGGCGGTTCAAGGACGTTTCCTGGGCCGAGGTGGGGGCGCCGTCTTCCCAATAGGGCGTGAAATCGCCGCGGAAGGAGGGAATCTTGCCGGCGTAGCGCTGCTCGAAGTCATGAAACATCCGGCTGGTGGTGGCGATGATGAGGTGCGGCGAGGCGTATTTGGCGTTCCAGTCGCGCACTTGTTGCATCACACGCTCATCGGCGCTGCCGTTGTCGCCCTTGGACCAGCGAATCTGCACCAGGTCGTACGGGTAGCCTTTTTCCTCGAGTTGTTTCAAGTCGCGCTGGACGGCGTCGGTCAACTTGTCAACAGTGTGGCCGAAGGCGTAGCCGAAATAGGGGGCCCAGTAGAGGACCTTGTCCCTGCCGTTGGCCGCTATCCAGTAAAACGGCTTGTCTTCCCAGGTCACCCGCGTCCAGCCGATGCGGTCGGTGAAGTTCGGGCCGTCTGAAATGTATTTCACGCCGGCCTGGGTCAAGGCCGGGATGAGGCCCCAGGTCAGGCCGGGCACGTCGCTGATCATCATCGAATCGACGTTCACCCCGCAGCGCCGGCCCAGTTCCTTGGCGAAGGCGAGTTGGTGGACCAGTTCTTCGCCCCGGGAAATGCCGGTCAGCAGGTTGCCGTACATCGCATCCAGGCCGATGTAACCGTCATGCACCGCCTGCTCGAAGGCGCGCTTCTGCTCGGGCGTGGCGTTGGTCCAAAACTGTTCGTAGGTCCAATGCACCTCGAGGTTCCACCGAAACCGGGCGTCGTCCGGATAGTCCTTCGTTTCGGGAATCAGCTCGAGTGCGCGGGTGACGTTGTGGGCCTGCTTGGCGGCGATGTGCGGCTGGATATCCGTGTAACCGATATCTACGTGCGAGTGCATGAGGATATAGACGGCCCACTGCCGGACCGGTTCGAGTTCCACGTCCTTTTGGGCCACCACCTGGCCGCCGACCGCCAGGGCCACCGGCACCGTTTCCGCCGCGCCCACCGGCGGGGTGAAGGCCTCGACGGTTTGGGTGCCCGGCCGGAGCATGACCTTGAGCGGCGGCTGCGCGCCCACGCGCACCGTCGCCTCCGCCGGCTCCCCGATGCGCCGCACGTCGAGCGTCACCACCTGGGCCGGCTTGCCCTCCTGCCATGCCAGGGTGGTGCGGCTGGCGGCGATGCCGGTCACCAAGGTGCGGTCCTTGAGCGTGGCCGGCTTCACGCCGGCGGGCGCCTCGAACTGCACCGCGTCCCACAATACCCACGAGCCGGTCAGCGTCGTGATGGCGACACGATTCTCTCCGGCCTTTAGCGTCGCTGCCGGCACCTCGAGGCTGATTACATAAGGGCGGCCCTTGGCCGGCTCCCCATTCACCGAGGCGTCACCGGCCCCCGCGGGAGTCTGGAATTCCCGCGCCAGGTCGTTGACTTCGACGCGCAGTTTGGGCGGCTGGCTGGAATGCGTGTCCGCAAAATCAAGCTCCAGCCGGCACGGCTCCGCCGGAGCGTTCTCCAGAGCGAAGAAAATCTCGAAGGTCTGCGGGGTGCCCGGTCCCCAACCATCCCTTACGCCCGGCTGCACATAAGGCCAGTCCGTCCTCGGATCGGACTCTCCGACGATGAAAACCCCCGGCTGGCGGTAGGCCTGGTAATCCTTCGGCCCGAGGGCGAACTCGGCGGTGTT
>Ga0187868_1003001_pt1 | contig 10708 bp, 3 predicted proteins | sample June2016WEW_13_4_FD_133014 | JGI IMG/M metagenome (GOLD analysis project Ga0187868, IMG submission 133014) | Peatland microbial communities from SPRUCE experiment site at the Marcell Experimental Forest, Minnesota, USA - June2016WEW_13_40 | ecosystem: Environmental > Terrestrial > Soil > Wetlands... | reverse complement strand
TTTTTTGAATTAAAGTTTACAGTAAAAAAAAATAAAAAAAAGTTTAGCGAAACTTTAGTTGTGAAAAAAAAAAATTAGAACTTAATTAGAAAAAAATTGATCCACTTTTTTTGCATCAAAAAAAAATCAAAAATTTCACGTGAAAAAATGAAAAAAAATTTGATGCAAAAAAAGTGGATCAATTTTTTTCTAATTAAGTTCTAATTTTTTTTTTTCACAACTAAAGTTTCGCTAAACTTTTTTTTATTTTTTTTTCACTGTAAAGTTTACAGTTTAACAATTGAAAAAAATTCAATTTCTAAATTTGGAAATAAAAAACGATTCATTTTGATTGAATGCAAAAAAAAATAAAAAAAACTTACAACTTGGGGTGTAGAAAAAAAAATTAAAAATATTTTTTTTTTATTTTTCCATTATTTTAATTATTATTTTTCCGTTTGTTCATCAGCGTCGAAGGATGAAGTGCTGTTGGTCAAGTATTTAAACATCCAAATATTGTAATCAGAGCAGTCATTTCCGCTTTCTTTTTTCAAGATAGTAAGATATTTTTTTATGCCTTCCATATCCACCAAGTAAAACAGTCCTTTATAAAAACCGACAGTTTCCGTCACAATTTTGTCTAATTCGACGGACGGAAATCTATTTTGCCAAGTTTTTTTAAATCTATCGGAAAAGTAAAAATAAGATTTGAGTTTATGTTCATCAAAATAAACAAACAATTCAAACGCAGCCTTTCTATCCATCAGCAAATAATGGTGGTCTTTTAAAGTTCCAAACGATTTAAACAAGTTTTCAAATTTCTTCATGGTTTTCGGTAAGTCAGATTGCCAAGATATTTGTTGCATGATGTGTAAATTGTTCATTAAATAATTCATATTTCCATTGAACAATCCAACATATTCATCACATTTTATAAATTTAAAACATAATATTTCCTTTATCATATCATTCCATCTTATTAATTCTTGATTATCTTGTTGTTTCTTTTGATTCATTTTTTTATTTTACGTTTTTATTTTTATGTTTGTTTTTTATTTTTAATTTTTTTAAAATGCAAATTTTATATTAAACTTTTAATCTTTCCTATCTTTTTTGCGTTTTGGATTGTTTTTTACTGTACTTGACGATGGCGATGATGATGTTTGAGCAATTTGAACTTCTGTTATTGGATATTCTTTCTTTTTTTCTCTCCTGCTTGGTAATCCGTACGGTAAAATACACCAACAACAACAAATAAGTAACACGCCTGCCAGCAATCCAGACAGCACAATGATTACATTAACCAATACATTTTGAGATGATGAATTGGATACCGCTTTTGTCTTTGAATGAGATTGAGTTTGATGTGGTGGAGAATTTGTGTTATGTTGAGAATGATGCGATAGAGAATTTGAACGTGATGGGGAATGATGAATTGAAGATTTTGAATGAGAAGTTGAATGATGAATTGGTGAAGTGGAATGGTGAATAGGAGATTTAGAATGGGAAGGAGAATGATTGGAATGGGAAGGAGTATGATGGGATGTTTTAGAATGGGAAGGTGAAAGAGAAGGCAAGCGAGAATGATGAGATGTTTTAGTGCGAGAAAAGGATTTGTGAGGCGATTTGGAATGAAAAGTTGATTGCGATGAGGAATAACTCAAACTTTCTTCATTACTTTCCGACATTGAATAAGGGACTGTTTCGCTTTTTGAATATTTTGGGCTGTCGGATTGGGAGTCGGTCATTGATTCTTCATAACTTTCAGACATCGTATACGGTTCAGTCGATGTGAAAGATTTGGTTCTAATTTCGCTTTCAGATGCAGACATGCTTGCCGTTTCTTCGTTGCTTTCAGACATGGAATAAGGCAATGTTTTGATCGAACTGTCTGAAGGAGATTCGCTATTTGTTTTTTCATTGCTTTCAGTTCTTTTTGGCGATTTTGACAATGATTTCGAATAAGACCCAGTTAGCGATTGAGATTTAGTTTGATCAAAAGAATGAGAGACTGTTTTAGTGAGAGAAACGGTTTGAGAGTTAGAGTGCGAATGAGATTTGGAATGGTTAATGGAATTAGTATGCGATGTAGAATGCGGAAGAGAATGAGAATGAGATTTAGAATGATCAGAGGAATGAGAATGTGTTTTAGAATGTGAATGAGAGTGAGAATGTGATTTAGAATGATTAGCAGAATGAGAATGTGATTTAGAATGATTAGAGGAATGAGAATGTGATTTAGAATGACCAATAGAATGAGAATGTGATTTAGAATGACCAATAGAATGAGAGTGAGATTTAGAATGACCAATAGAATGAGAGTGAGATTTAGAATGATTAGCAGAATGAGAATGTGATTTAGAATGAGAGTGAGATTTGGAATTATTAACAGATTGCGATTGAGATTTAGAATGAACAATAGAATGAGAGTTAGAACGAGAACGAGAATGTGATTTAGAATGATTGGAAGAATGAGAGTGAGATTTAGAATGACCAATAGAATGAGAGTGAGATTTAGAATGACCAATAGAATGAGAGTGAGATTTAGAATGACCAATAGAATGAGAGTGAGATTTAGAATGACCAATAGAATGAGAATGTGATTTAGAATGACCAATAGAATGAGAATGTGATTTAGAATGAGAGTGAGATTTAGAATGACCAATAGAACGAGAATGTGATTTAGAATGATTAGAAGAATGAGAATGTGTTTTAGAAGGACCAATAGAGCGAGAATGAGATTTAGAATGAGACATAGAATGAGAGAGTGAATTAGTTGCTGACATATTAAGAGATTGCGATTGTGAATAATTAGATGACTTTGAATTTGAATTTGAAAGTGAAAGGGAATGTGAAAGTGAAAGTGAACGACTGTTCGAATTTGATAGTGATTTAGATTGAGAAGGACTGTGAGATTTAGACTTTGAATGAACATGTGAATGCGATTTTGAATGCGTTATTAAATGTGATTCAGAATTTGTTCGAGCATGTGACTTTGAATGCGATTGACCATGTGATTTAGATTTAGTATTAACATGTGATGACGAATGACTTTTAGAGTTTGATTCATAATGTATATGGGATTTGGAATGCGATTTAGATTTTGTGTGCACGTGAGAATGAGATAATGAATGTGATTTTGAATGAGAATGAGATTTAGTATGAACAGGCGAATGCGATTTTGAATGAGAATGAGATTTTGATTTTGTATGGACAATGGTATGTGATTTGGAATGAGAATGCGACTTAGAGTGAGATTTAGAATGAGACATTTGATGTGATTCTGAATGAGATTTTGATTTAGTGTGGAAAATAGAATGAGATTTCGAATGAGAATGTGATTTGGAGTGCGATTTAGATTTGGTATGCACAAGGGAATGCGATTTTGATTTGGTATGCACGAGGGAATGTGATTTAGATTTGGTATGAACGAGGGAATGTGATTTGGAGTGCGATTTAGATTTGGTATGAACGAGGGAATGTGATTTGGAGTGCGATTTAGATTTGGTGTGAATGAGGGAATGTGATTTGGAGTGCGATTTAGATTTTGTGTGAACATGGGAATGTGATTTGGAGTGCGATTTTGAATGTGAGTGAGATTTAGATTTTGTGTGAATATGGGAATGTGATTTAGAAGGCGATTTTGAATGAGAATGAGATTTTGATTTGGTGTGAATATGGGAATGAGATTTTGAATGCGACTTGGAATGCGATTTAGATTTTGTATGCACGTGGGAATGTGATTTAGAATGTGACTTTGAATGAGAATGGGATTTAGATTTTGTATGAACCCGAGAATGTGATTTAGAATGTGATTTTGAATGTGATTTAGAATGGGAATGTGATTTAGAATGTGAACGACTGGAAGATTTTGATTTGGAGTGGGAAACTGTTATGTTTCTAAAATAACCACATGAATCGGGACATACAGAAGAATTGGTATTAATTGAGAAATCACGCAAGAAAACCAATGTGCTTATTGTATTCAACGACATTTGAACATTCACAGTAAAATTCCCTTTCCCCTTTAATACATAAGAAGAAGGCATTTGCTGATAGATTTGTATTACATCGTACTCTCCATTATAACTAGAAGAAATCAATTTATTCGACACAACGACGCCATCAACTGTTATTATCACATTAGTGCTTCCCTGAACTACAATCGTATAAACAAATGATATATTCCTTAAAGTGACAGAAGCAGAAGAACAAAGCAAATTTGCTATTGAACTTCCCGTCAGCACGTTAAAATGAAGACAATTTTGATCAGGCGATATTAACCCTTGACATTGAGTAAGCACTGGGAAATTAAATGGCGGAATATTCAATAATGGGCTGTATTGAGGAACCCAAGGAGCAGCCCATTGCAATAACCCTCCAGTATAATTGAAACCAACCCCGTACGGATCGCAAAAGGTATCGTATATGTAACAGGATGAACGTGGGATGGGGGAACAAGTATAATTTGCAGTTAACCATATGAGATAAAGAACCGAATTTGGACAATTCAAATTAGGATAAAATGTTTTCCAAAAGGTCGGCGAAGTTGGAATAGCACAAGTAGATAATCCTTTACAATATGTATTAAGAACAGATGCAATAAGTCCACCGTTCGGAATAACACAAGAAGGAGTTGAGATTATACCTGTGCTTCCACTGCAATCGTTCGGTCCTAGTAGAGGGAAATAAGCAGCGTACGTTCCAAATGTCACATTCGATATAAACATATTGTTAAAGGGGCATTTAAATTGCGAGGTGTAACTGGTTGACGCATTGTAAGGATTGTTGTACGCGGAAGAAGTAACGACACAGACAGATTGAGGCGAATCGTCTTCATTGTAAGGTGGGATGAGTGCTTGATTACATGTTGTGTCGTCAAAACTGAATGAATTAGTTGCTGGTCCCGACATTACGATGTTTGGCGAGCAAGAGGTATCACACCAATATTCATCTGCAGTGCTCTCAATCAATATGTCGCGTATCAATATCGTGTTTGAGATGGCATCGTCTGGATTATAATAGTAAAAAGAAACGGTGTGAACTGATATAGTCTTAGGCGCCCATTCCGAAAATGAAAAAGTTACGGTTGCTACATCAGATTCATTCACAAATTGTCTCAATCCACTTGTGTCTAACGTCCCCACGGCAATCTCGTCTATAAATAAAATGGGATCGTCATCGTCATTATCGTTATCATCTTCATCTTTTTTGTACTGCACCAGATACGTTACTGTTATATTTAAAGTCGATATCGAACCTGAACAAAATGTGTTAGAGATGTACGGTGCTGTGTTTGAATTCAAAGTAATACATCTATCGTCTGGTGGGTTAATTCCGTTACAGGCCTCGCCAGTCTTCACAAACGAATTGCCATTGCCAAGTGTCGTCCATGGAGATTGCCAAGACAATTGACCAGATGTGACGGGAGTTTTTTCCTTTCCAGACGAGCAAAATGTGTCGTACAGATAACAGGTGGTGGTTGGCTTTCGTGAACAGGTGTAATTGACAGACAAGATTATTTTGGAGGGGTCGTCACCACAATCCTTTTCATCAAAGGTGTGCCAAACTGAATACCAATGCGCAACATCGATGGGAATAATACAATTGTGGTTATTGACGCAATCTGCTATAATAGAACGAACCACTCTATGTGATGGAATTGTGCATGTTTGATTAAAAAGAACATCGTCGTTGTTGTTAGCATAACAAATCTGATTATATTGAGGCGTTGTCAAAAGACCCCAATTTGCTGATATTACAGTATCTATCATCATGTCATCGAAGGGACATCTAATTTGTAACGTTGAAATTTGTAACGATGCAGACGCACAAATATATTGAAAAGAATCTCCAAAATTTGATAAACTTGCACATTTTTCTGAATCAAACGAATATGAAGGTAACGATGACACAGACGAAAAATATAATAGAATAATAATAGTGACAGCCGAAGATTTAAACATTTATGTGGTTGGTTAGAAGAAAAAAAAAATAAAGTAAAATAATATATACATATATATATAAAAAAATAAAAATAAAAATTTGTTTGGTCAAAGGCAAAAAAATGACAGAAAATGAATTTAATGCTGTTTATGCGTTTTTTGAAAAGACAGTTAGAAAACCGCACTTAAAACCAAGTGATAGAACAGCATTTTCATTGTTAGTGTATAAATTGATCGAATCTATAAATAAAAATGATACGGTTTTGTTAAATTTAGCATTGAAGATTGGTGATAAATCAATTGGAATTGATGTTCCTGTAAAATTAAATATCATTTTTGAAAAGTTAATAATAAAATATGCAGCGGAGTACCCAAAACTTGATTTATTGAAAAAAAAATATATCGAGTGGAGCAACGAAGAATTGTTAGAATTTAAAAAATGGTTTCTCGATTTAGGTAAGTCGATTGATAGGAATTTAATAGCAGAAAAGGCGTTAGAAGATGAAAAAATTAAAGAATTTTTATCAAGAAAAACTGATAATAATAATGACGTTTTTCGATTTGATTTTGAAAATGATGTAAAAGTTATAATTGAAACAACAGAAGGTCCAAAACGCCAAAAAAAAATTAAAGATAAAAATGCACGTACACCTGAATCGAATCCTAAAGAAATAATTCCTGACAGTGAAGATGAAGAAGAAGAAGAAGTTAAAGATGAAAGTAAGAGAAGTAAAATGACTGTTGAAGCAACACAAGAAGAAGGAGAGGAAGAACCAAAAACACCATCTCAACCAACTCCTCCACTTCAACAACCTATTTCCCCTCTCTACAAAGAACAAGATAACCCGCCATCTCAACCAACTCCTCTACCTCAACAACCTATTGCCCCTCTCTACAAAGAACAAGGTAACCCGCCATCTCAACCAACTCCTCCACCTCAAACTCCTAAACCTCCAGTTACAACAGAAGAAAAAAGTCAGAAGTTAGAAGAAGAGATTGAGGATTTGTTTGAAAATATTTCAAAAAAAGTTGCTCCTCTTCCATCATCTAATCCAAAAACATCTTCGTCATCAAAACCACCAACTCCAACAGTACCATCACACCAACCAAAGACACCAACTCCATCAACATCTCAAAAACAAGGCAGCCGAGCAAATTTAACCAGTGATGCAAGTCAGATAATGGCAGGATTTGGCGAAGAAAGGGAAGAATCAAGTGAAAGTTCGGGAAGAAAAAGGGTAAAATTAGAAGAAGATTTTAATGAAAAATATAGAGAAGCGTGTCTCGAAGGCAGTGCGGAAGGATTAATTTTTGTTGAGCAAGAGAATAAAACCGTAGATCAAAAGGAGTTAAAATTAATCACGGAGTTCCATACAACAATGGAAAAACAAAAAAAAGATAAACATTTATCATGGATTAAAGGGTACAAATGCGATTTAAATAATTTCAGTTCTGCCGGTGCTAGTGCAATGTTTAATTCTGTCTTTCCTTCCGTCGTTAACAATCGCAGTCAGTACGAACACATCGAATTAATATTAGCAAGAAATCATCTTAGATATTTACCAACATTTGGTAATAAATTGATGGAAAAGAAAATATCAAAAGAAGGTGGTGGTGGCGATGATGACGATGATGATGACGATGATGATGATGAAGAAGATTTAGGCGAATCTTATACATTAAAACATCTGTATTTGGAAATTGACATTAAAATCACTGAAGAAGAATTAAAATATGTGACAGACTTTATTGAAAACATAACACCTCAACCGACTCTTCGTTTTCAGGGGTGTGGGATATCAAATCTTGTAATCAAATTTAAGGGCATTAATGAAGAAGAGGAAGAGGAAGAGGAAGATGAAGAGGAAAAGAAAGAGAAAGAGAAAGAAGAAAAAGAAAAAAAAGAAAAAGAAAAAATGAAAAGGATTGACGAATATTTTACATTATTATCCTCCTTTTTTGCTATTGAAATCAATGAGAAATCGGAGTTAGTAAGACGTATGAAGCATTTTGGCAATGCTGTGTGGAGATTGTTGGCATGCAATGGAATGTATCGTTTCCATCGAATGTTAGTGATGGACTTCCGTAATATGATTTTCCCCTTTCACATGCGTCAAATATCTGATGTGCTGTCAACCAAAAATTTGAACGGTTCAACAGACAATCCCATAATGGTTTTTGCGATGGGGGATTTGTGGGTTCCTCCAAAAATTTTATTAGTGATTAAAGAGCGAATTCTCGATATGTACATGTCATTTTCAAACACCATATGGACCGATTATGTGCAGGAAAATAGGCTAAGAGATTCGTCGATTAAATTGGCGAGAGCAGTTGCAAAGAAAGATCAAGAGGCAGTTAATGCAGAGTATCAAAATTATCGCATGATGAGACACCAAATAGGCAAAGTTGAAGTAGAAGGGGAAGAAGTGCCTGAGGGTGCGTACATTACGAATAGCACAATGGATTTGCGAATCTTTTGCATTGCAATTGCGTTTGTCTCTTTTCCGTACGATGACAGCAAAAACGATTTGGTGTCGAGAAACTTTCATAGAAATAAGAATAGGTTAGTCAAAATCAGACTTGCCATTGAGTTGTTATCCCGTGACGACCGATTACGCATCAATAGATTCGGCAAGAAAGTGACTGAGAGCGGCGTCGATGTGACAGAAGAAGTGAAAAACGATTATTTACAAAACGTTCGAAATCTGGAAAATAATGATTTCGAATTAGCAATTGATTACTATTTTGAAAATGCGGAACGAAAGTTTGATAAGAAGAGAAGAGGAGAAGAAGAAGAGGAAGAGGAAGAGGGTCAACTGTTTTTGGAAAAGCAAGCGATTGAAAAAATACAGAATGTGAAAACGTTAGATGATATAGTTTCTATTTTCATACGATACGGTGCTGCTTTGATAAAAAGAGTGTTTGGAAATGTAGCAATTGTGGGGTATCTTAAATATGATGGTAATTTAAGAGATATCCCGTCGTTAACTAGCTCAAGCGGACTTATCAGAGACATGGCTGATTACATAGACAGTTTGGAGAAGTTTATCATTAAAAATTTTAGAGGGTTACCGCGTGAAGAAGAATTGACAGATGAAAGCCGTTCTATTATGTGGAAGAAACAATTTATCAAGATTGCACAGAACACTGTCGATTATAACAATGTGGTGATGGCAAGCATCAAAGATAAGATCACTGCCTCTGTCCAAGAACTGTCAGAGTTTGTTCAGTTCGAAAAGGCAAGAATAAATGACAACGTACTTGCCGATAGAAATACTTTGACAGCGGAATTGAGTAGAAGACAAGTGGGTGACACCGAAATCTTCCAAACAGTGTCGAGGACGATGGAAAAGGTCGTTGCAAAATATGCTGAAGAAGCGATCCAAAAAATTACAAATAAATGCAAAGAGATTATTGCAAACGACTTTGCACAGATAGCAGTGGCTGGTTCGTTACTCGGCGCTGGTGGTGAAGTTGAAATTCAAAGTTTTTTACTCGGCGATGCGTTAAAAATCAAGACACTCAACAACATAACATTCGCAACATTGACTATCTTTTACAAACACCTGTCGACGTTTGATGAAGAGATGGTTCAAAAGTTGAAATCGCAATTGTTCACAAAAATGAAAACCGCCGAATCAATCAAACTTCGTCTTGTGATTGTGAGAGAGTACGAGGTTGAAGTCGATCAGCAGTTTAACGAAGAGGGGGCAGCGGACGAAAATCATTCTAGTTACAAACTCGGCGATTTGTTATCACGAAGTTTCACTGCCGATATATTGTACGCTGTGGAGTTAAAGGCGTGGAGGACGGAAGAGTTGAAGGCGTTTTTTATGGGATATTATTCTACCCCATCCGACGACACAGATGCAGTTGCAAAAATGGTGTGGAAGAGGGAAAAGGAAGCGAGATGCAATAACTTTATTGTCCGGTTACTTTTAGGGCAAGTTGACGACGTACAATCGAATTACACCCACATGATTGCAACTTTAACTACATTACAAAGGATTGCAAATACAACTTTCGAATACTTGTGGATTTTTGTCTGTGATCAATTAGGAGATGACATTAGTTCGAAGGTGTCGTTTGAACTGACGTCGGATATTGCTAGGGTTCTTCTTAGACTTGACTGGTTCAAAACTCTTACATTTAATCCAACCATCACCGTCACATCAACCGACGACGATTCTGGCTTTGGCGAGATGGGTAGAAACGGGAATTTGCTTGCAAGAGGCCGTCAAAATAATTTTATATTGGAGAACGTTGCTTTCGGTCAAACCATCTCCGCTGAAAACATAAAAAAATTGGCTAATTTATTAGTATATCAATACTGCAGGATGGATAGCGGCAACAGGGATTACGATTTTGCAAATTTCCAACGTGAACAATTACATATTAAAGAAAAATCGGAAACTTCCAATTCTGTTTTTTATAAGCAATTATTTAAAAAAATGACAGATGTCGTCGCTGGTTTAAATACTCAACCAAACATACCATCAATCTTCAGTAGAAAAAATAATGGCAAAGACGATGACGAAGATGATGGTTTAGGCGTTGGCGATTTGGATGATATGAAAATTTATTAAAAAATATATTTTTTTTTTATTCAACGAAATGCAAATTTATTAATTAACTTTATGATTTTTTATATTATAAAATTATCATTTTTTTTGTGGTCTAAAAAAAGTAAACTTGTAACTTGGGGGGTCGACGGTAAATTAAAATTATGACGTCACATCAAAAAACGGTAAACTTATGACGTCAGAGAAAAAAAAGTATAGATT
>Ga0187868_1002995_pt1 | contig 10723 bp, 22 predicted proteins | sample June2016WEW_13_4_FD_133014 | JGI IMG/M metagenome (GOLD analysis project Ga0187868, IMG submission 133014) | Peatland microbial communities from SPRUCE experiment site at the Marcell Experimental Forest, Minnesota, USA - June2016WEW_13_40 | ecosystem: Environmental > Terrestrial > Soil >... | reverse complement strand
AGCGTTGGCTCAAGGGTGAGTGGGAAACTGACGAAAGGATTAGGTTGTTCTAATGGCCTTCCCTGAAGTTGCACCAGAAACCCCCTGCGGGAATTGCAAGCATCGATTCGACGTACACGCCGCAGACATAAACTACCCGCTCGCCCAAAGATGTTTCCACGCCGCGATCACTGGCGAGGGCTGTGCGCCGAAGTATACTGACCGTTGCAAAAACTTTGTTTACCCGGAGGAGAAATGACTTGTAAGCAGGCGAAGAGGATCATCTCTCAATACAGGGCTGAGGACGAAACCCTACGCATGGCAGTTAGGATGTGGCGAGATGAAGACACAAGTCGGGAATTCGTTATACCTACTATGAAAGAGTTGGTGTTCTTCATAATGCGAAAGTTGAAGCGGTCGAAGCAATGCCTCAGGGCCGCGTGCAGATATTCGAGACGAGAGGACAGAGTGCCTGAAAATGTGATCCAGTTGTGGGAGAAGGAATCGTGCTAGCTGATCTTCCATGTGACTATCCCGGCTGTCGAGAGCCCGGCATTGTGTTCCAACAAGGGACTGACAAAGTCTTCTGTCCCGATCATGCATGGACTACTGATCGGGAGACGCCTGAGGAGACAAAAGAACGTGAGGAGACGTGGTTAGTGCGGGAAGAGACTAGGAGGATGTTGGGATGATACGACTTGGGATTATGGCATGCGCAGTCTTAGGCCTGCCGTTTCTAGTTCGCAACTTAAAAACGCACAAGGCGTCACCCGCGGCGTATGGGTTAGGAGTCTTTTGGTTGGGCGGGCTTCTTAACTTCCTCGCGATTAGTTTGAACGGTTGGCGCATGCCGGTAATGACTGCCGGGACTGACGGGGATGTCTCTGGGGCGTGGCAAGTAGCAACACCCGCGACCCGCCTGCCTTGGATCATTGATCGGTTTAGTTATATGCATGGAGATTACTTGACTATTTTCTCGATAGGTGATGTCCTGATCTTGTCCGGGGCGGTACTGACAATCGCAGGAGTAGTGTATTGGGCGGTGAAGAGACTACAGAGTTTGAATCCAACAACGTCATTGCATCCATCGTGACTGTGCGCCAGAATTGTACGCGCCTTCCGCCCCGCCAAGTGCATATGACCCCGCAGGAAATTAGCGAAAGACAAATCGAGCGGGTCTACGCGCTAGTAGATGATCCCGAGCATGTCGTATTTGACCGCGTGGAGATACTTGACCTGCTCAAGGCGATGTATCCTTCTGAAGTCGCTGAATATCTGTTAGGCAGGGCAGGCGACCCTTAAGAATTATACGGAGTAAAATGACCCGCCTTGATCCAAACCGGTATCTCTTGATGGCGTGGCTCGTCGATATCCTAACGACCCGCGGGATGTCCATTTACGGCCAGAACCTTTTGCGCCAGATGATATCGACTGAGCACATGCGGACCCTCGATCCCGCCCTTCCGCCGCCGATCTCGTGGTCGCGCCCCGTGCGCCCCGGTCCTGCGACCGCCCCGCGACCTCGGCCACTGATTTAAATACATATAGCAGAAATCGCTCCAAGAGACCTTTCCCTGCCCAAAACCGTCATTTTGACTTCCCTCAAAAATTCCCGCCCGGCCTGCCCTGCGGCCCTGCTGTCTCAATCTGAGATAAGTGTACGCGTATACGGGAGATGGGAGGTGGGTAACCACTACCGACCACCCTTTCCCGCAGGGAAGCAGGGGGTGGATGTTACCACCCTTTTTGGCCCGGCAAGGCGCTGCGCACCTGCGAGCCCCCCGGAGACTCCCCGCCGGGGTGCCCGCTCGACTGGGAGGTTGACACCCTGCTAACCTGCTGATCCCAAACCCTTTATCCCTGACCCCTTTTCTAAGATCAGAACACTGATCCTGCCTGCTAACCTGCTTTGAATCAATCATGTACCACGATACGCCGACGCCGATACGCGCAGGTCCATAAGTCCTTTGCTGTCAGCAGGGTAGCAGGGTGTAACATTATGACGAAACGTGGTGCATATTGTTACACTCCACTTTCTGATCTCGAAGCGATTGGCAAGCGCCGTGCGTGGCCCTACCCTGCTACCCTGCTCCAAAGTCATTCACCATTCGTTCCCTCCTAACTGTCGTAATGACCTGTCCGTAATGCGAACATACAGCGTAGGCATCGAATAGTAATCTGTCGTATCATTATGAGATTCCATTTTGTGGCGGGTTTCGGCCCTGCTCCCGTTTTACTTGGTGCAACCTAAGATTGGTGCAGGGCATCGAATTTGCTTGACATTGTAACACTGTAACGTGTAGACTGAGACTGGAGGCAACTATGGGACTGATCAACAAATGGCCGTGCTCGCTGCACCCTGCGGGCCATGCTAACACGACAGGTCGCTGTAACATCTGTCATCAGGAATATCGGCGCAAGCAATATGACAGCAAAGGCGCATCGCTTACTGACAGGTATTGTGCGCTCAAGTCAGCGGCGGGTCGGCGCGGTATTGCCTTTGAATTGACACAAGCCGAGTTCGAATCGATTGTGGCGGCACCTTGTTTTTACGCGGTACAATGGCATGATGGCATCAGGTCGGGTGTTGACCGCAAGGACAGCCGCCTTGGTTATACTAAAGACAATTGCGTCCCGTGCTGTGCCAAGCACAATCTGTTCAAGTCATACATCCTGACAACTGACCAGACGAAGGACGCAAGCCGCCGCTATAATGTCCGTTGTGAGAACACAATGGGCGGGCGTAGGAAAGTAACCCGCACGGTGTTACCAAAGATATGTTGACAGGGTAGCAGGGCGGGTTTAGGATTATATCCAGTAAAGGAGAACAAATGAAACGCATACTCATTCTATTCGGTACAATCGTGATGGGCGGGGTTTTAGCATTCGGCCAACAATGCCAGAACGGTCCGGGGCTCGAACCATACTGTAGTCTGAATAACCCGCCCAACCAATATCATACGACCCCGCCCCCTCCACCGCCTGATAATGGTCGAGACTTGGATCGTGATATTGAGCAGTCCCGCAGGGAAGCAAGGCGAGAGCAATGCAAGGCAGGTTGCAGCTATCGGCAGGACCGGGATGCGTGCGAATCGCGTTGTGAAGCGCAATGACATCGCCCTGCTCCGAAGGACATGTACCTTCGTGATCTTGACAAGGGAGCAGGGCCGGGTTTAGGATTGTATTCAGTAAAGGGGTCAATTATGTTCACAATGACAAAAGCCGAAGCACTCAAGATTCAGGCCGAACAGGTCGCGTGGTACAGCAACTATTACAACGGTCCTAGCACGCTTGCCGAGAAGGTCGCGTCACTGACTACCGCTGACGCGCTCGAAGACGATGTGCAGTATCCTGTCAGCGTCGTGAACGAGCACATCCCGCGCGGCGGTGACATCGAGCACATCTGCGGACTCTCGCAGAGTAACCTAGACTGAAGGAGCACTCTAGTGGACATGATGAAACGCTTCGCTTGGCGCGTCAAAGTCGCGGTCAGTAATATCTGGTTTGACCTGTCTGGTTTTATAGGCATTCGCAAACCAATCAAAGGCTGTTCGTGTACGTCTTGCACTAGCGCACGGCTGGCTGATCTGCGCAAGGCGGGCTTATGAAAGTCGCGGCCTGTCTCGTGTTCTCATTTGTCATGGGCGTGTTGATGCTCGCCCGATCAATTCGGGCGTGGGGGCGGGCAGGAAAATACTTGGTACAATCGCAACTGTTGGCGTAGTCATTGCTATCAGTGTGGCGGCATGGCACGTGGCCGCGATCTGCATTGTCATTGCGCTGGCCATCTGCGGAGGACAAACGTTATGATTACGACACTCCAGAATAATGAGCAGCATCAGCACCCAAACGGGCGGGGTTGGGTTGCCAACACAGCATTCGTTGACAATAGCGTATTCGTTGGTGAGCATGCCATCGTGTACGGGCGGGCTCGCTTGAGTGATAACGTCCGGGTTGAGGACACAGCACAGGTCAGCGGCAATGCTGAATTGACCGGCGATGTCATTGTACGCGGCAATCGCTGGGTCGATGGAAATTTTAAGGCGAGCACAGGTGTCTATCGCGAGAACCCCAAGGTCCAGACGAAGGCGCAGAGTCTTCGCCCGGCAGAGGACGGCCTTGATAAAGGATAACGTCATCCTCGTGTGGGCAGGGCTCGTGTTGTGGGTCGCAGTCTACCTCTATTCGCTCGTGGCGATGGAAGGCCGCATCCCCGCTATCCAGTGTGAATACATCGACTTAGACACACAGAGCGAGTAACCGCGAGTAACCTAGCGTTTGGGTACTAAAGAGTTTTGGCTGCATGAATTATTTTATTGACATGATCTCGGTTTCATGAGAACATGAGTACAGTAAGTCAGTTCATTGACAACAAAGGCCAAGGGATTTAGCAAGCGGGCATAGGATGCCGGGGCCGGAATAGATCAAACGGGCGAGAATCTATCGTGCGGGCGTCACGCGGATGTTCCGTTAAATCCGACCAATCCCATACAAGCGGGCCGACACAGAATGATTCTAGCAGGGTGCATCAGCACACGTTGATAAGGCGGGCAGACTTCTCACCGTCAAGTGTTTCATGCACAAATAGAATGTAGAAGGAACGCAACATCAACTTTTGAACACGTATTAGACTTTGGACATGCGCCAGAGTCTAATGAGTAAGTCAAAAGGACATACTCAGGAGTCAAATTCCAACAGGAGAATACGACCATGACTAATTGCATTGGCTAACGCAATTCGCAAGCACAATGAGCAGTATCCAGCGAACGCCTTCACAATTGGGCAAATATGCGTGCTAGGTGATTTCTGCAAGTCTCAGAATAGCGAGTTCAAGGCAGACCGCTGGCAGGCATACATCAAAGGCGAATGTGGTCCGAATGGTGGCTTACTTTGGTGGACTGAATCCTTAGGACGAATTGAACTGCAAATGACTTTAGAAGATGCAAAGTCTGTGAGCCATTCTGGACCCTGCGATGAGGATGTATCAGCACTTCGCAAGGTGCCTTATATAGCGGAGCAATTGAACGCATTGAAACCCGCAACCGTGCGGGCCACCTTGGAAGAATACGGGGCGTGGGATGCTGATGAACTAGCAGACCACGATACTAATCTTGACCGCATTATTTGGATAGCGGGCGCCGATATCCAGCAGGATGAGCAACTAGAACAGGAGCGTGCACAGTGAAAACATCCGCCTGCAGAATGCGCTGTCCGTCTCGAAAACTCACAAAACTAAATTGCCGCAAGGCTGGAGAATATATGTCGCATCGCGCTGGTTGTCTATACCGTTTCGTCGCGGTCCTGATGGATCGCGACATCATTCCTGATGGCACAATCGTTCGCGTCGTTCCTGCATCGGGCCTGCCTTCTCGCTTCGCTTATATCGAGCATGTCGATGGGCGATTTATCCAGATGGTATGCAGCAATTCACTCTCGCCGCTCACTCCATTAGAGCGCCGGGTCACTAGTAAGATGATCCGCAAACAGAAACTCGCGGGCGTCGTTCAATTCGACGTGCGCAGCTTCCGTACTGAGAATATCAACGAGGTCATACTGCAGCGTTATATCTAGGGAGACCATATGTACACAGTAAAAAATTTCAAATCAAAGAAAGAATTGAAAGCCGCAGTCGAACGCTACAACACTATCGCGAAACTAGACCCCGTCTCCGCTCCCGCAGTTTATTACTTCCAACCCGGCCCTTTCGGTGGCAACGAGCCGAAGGACGGAACATTCTGCTGTGAGGGTCCGCACTATCCTGAGCCGCATCGCGGGTACGCGACATGTACCGCGAAGGACGGCGTTATCGTAAAAGTCAAGTAAGCATTGCAAGGCAAGCGGCGCGGCCTCGTCTCCCGCCGCTTGAATGGCAATACTTAGGAGAACATTATGACTGATCTACAAATTCGCTATATGAACCTGCTAATCGCACGAGCACACGTCTCGCCGTCACTCGCGAAGTCGTTTGCATTACTGAACGATGTCGAAGAGATGGAGAGCTATTTACGATTCAGCCCTACACAGGACGCGATCAATCGTGCTGCTGATGCGGGGCTTGATTTATTCGAAGTATTCGGATAGCACAGCAAGGCATGCAGCGCGGCCTCGTCTCCCGCTGCATGAATGGCTGTACTAGGAGAACAACATGAACCGCGAGCAAACTGCACTCGACATACTTGATAAACTAAGATCAGACATGGGCGATTTATTTGAGGGTCGCCCCACGGCTGCACAGCTAGAAGCATGGCGCATGTTGTTGCATGCTGCCCTGTATCTTGAACTAAGGGGGAGACAATGACAATCGAAAACATCCGCGAAGCAAACCATCTGTACGAGATTGCCGTGCGCCGTGACAGCAAGTTAGCGGTGGAGCAGGGTGGGGGTGTTTGGAAGGGGATTCAAGAGCCCAACCTTGTCCTATTCAATAGTCCAAAGACGGGCACGACACTTGCCCTCAAAACAACTGAAATAACACCAGAACTTGTACGAAGTAAAATTCAGCGCAGCAATGCGCAGTTCGCGAGGCATCAATCATGGAGATCATAACATTAGCTATTTTCGCAGTGCCCGTAGGAGGAGTCTATGAAAACTTTTCAGCAGTTATTTGTTGAAGCGAGGGCCATCAGCACGCCAATCGTTGGTATCCACACATTTGATCCAACATCCACGATCAATGCAGTTAAGCGGGCACTTGATGCGAAGTCGGCGGCGAATGTGAAATCCAAGCTGCCAGATTACGCTGACGCTGCTAATACTCCGCTGATCACGTGGGACTGTATGCATGGCCTTCGCGGCATAGGCGAAGAGAACAACCCTGGCAGCAAGGCGCTTATGGGCATGTCAAAACTGGCGGGTGTCGAACTGGCTGCTTCAATTGACCTTGCTCTCGCTCTCGGCATTCTCGAATTTGCTGCTGAGGATTGCATCGTGTTTCTGCACAACCCGCAGTTGTATTGGGACACTGACCCCAAGGTTGTGCAGGGCATCTGGAATCTCCGCGACGGCTTCAAGGCAGGCGGGAACATGTTAATCCCAATGTTTGGAATCGGTGATGAACTGCCCGCGATCCTGCAGCAAGATGTTCTCGTGTTGGATGACCCGCTTACGACTCGTGAAGAGTTGGAGAAGATCATCCTCAATACTTACGTGGATGCGGCGAAAGAACACAAGGCATGTAAGAAGACGCCCGAGTCTGCATTCCTCAAATCAGCAATCGATGCGCTCGTGGGACTGCCCGCCTTCCCTGCGGAAAGTTCTGCTGCACTGTGTCTCGACAAAGCGACAGGCATCCTCGACATTGAAGAGTTGTGGATGCGCAAGCGGGACATCGTGTCAGAACGGCGCGGGTTGACGTTCGTGCAGCCAAAGGAAACACTCGCCGATATGTACGGCAATGAAGGCTTCGCAAGCTTCGCTCGCCGATACATGGAGGGTCCGTGTGCCCCTAACGTCATTCTAAGAGTTGACGAGATTCAACGTCAGTTCTCAGGTAGTGAAACCGATTCGTCTGGCTCAACCGGAAAGCAGTTGGGTGAGTTCCTGACATGGGTAGAGGACCATAAGGTCGTTTGCACCCTGTTAGTCGGCGTGCCGGGCTCTTCCAAATCGTGGTCCTCAATCTGCATCGCGGGTCACTATCACAAGCCACTGATCAAGTATGATCTGGCGGCGATGGAAGATAAACTCGTTGGTGAAGGCGGCAAGATTCAGCGCGAGAATGAACGCGTCGTTGAATCAATCAGCGATGGTAAAATCTGGTTGATCGCAACCGCGAACAAACTGGATGGCATCCCTGCTGAGTTGCTGTCTCGCTTCGCAATTGGCGGTATCTTCTTCTTCGATGTGCCGGATGACAAAGAAAAAGTCGGCATCATGAAGTTGAAGATCGCCGCATACAACCTTAGTGCTGACCAACCGCTGCCCGATATGGACGGCTGGACTGGTCGCGACATCAATAACTGTGCATGCAAAGCGCAGTTCCTTGGTTGCTCGCTTGTGGACTCGGCAAAGTTCATCTTGCCGCTGATGAAGTCACATCATGAGGACATGGATCGCCTGCGCCAGAACGCGCATGACAGATTCCTGTCCGCTGCCCACGAAGGCACGTATCAATACACTCCACCACCGGCGAAAACAGTGGTGCATGCTCCGGTCACAACTGGCCGGAAGATCAGATAGCGGGCGGGCTCGAAAGAGCCCTGCTCGTTTTTAGGAGAAAAATAATGTCACAATATCATGCCCAACGTACTTTGTATAAGGACGCCGAATGCCTCGTAGGCGCACTGAAAGAACAGGGCTATGAGACAGTCGAAGTCCACGAACAGGCGGTCCAACTGTATGATTTTCAGGGACGCCCTACCTGCTACCTTGACAAATTCGGCGACAAAGCGAATGTCATCGTGCGCCGTCATATCGTTGGTGGTGCAGCGAATGACTTAGGATTCAGGAAAGAATCTGATGGCACATTCTCCGCAATCGTCTCGGAGTTCGACGATCACAAACACAATGCTGACTGGATGGACGCGCTCAAGCAGCATTACACTGAGCGAGTTGACATGAAGGTCGCGAAGAAAAACGGCCTGCAGTTGATGGCTCGCAAGGTCACAGAAGTCAATGGTAAGAAGCGCATCCAACTTCAATTTCTTGACCCGAGGGGTGTCTAATGGCAAAGATAATCACGATCAACATCGACGAGAAAGGCAACCAAACCGCAGAAGCAAATGGCGTGATCGGCAAGGGGTGTGAGGGCGTGCTCAAAGCATTCGGCAATGCCCTTGGCACAACTGAGAAGATCACTAACAAAGCTGAGTGGTTCAAGGCACCGCTCAAGAATCTGCTCAGGAGGTAAATATGAAAATGGTTACGCTCACGATCACAGAGAACGGCGACCAACTATTTCTTAACAGTCCGGGGGGCGCTGTATTCTGTGAGGCGGGATTGTCCACTGTGCGTAGGGCGAGCCATGTAGAGCCCTTCGCTTTTTTCCCTCGTATAATTTTCCGTGGCATTCGTGCTTGTGTATCTGATACAAGCAAACTCGCCGCGTGGACTCGCACGTGGTCATGTCGTTGGCGAGTTGATACGCGGCCAGTAGGCGGGCCAATACTGCGGTGGAAGGATGTATATTATAATTTTCCACCAAGGCATGCGGACCTAATTGCGGTATTCTGGGACCGTGCAACTGCAATCGAAGCGGAAATCCGCTTCCTCAACAAATTTTTTATGGAGAAAAACAATGGCTGATATGACACTGAACGGCAAACAAATCGACCTGACTTCGCGCACAGTTCTATTCACGTTGGAGTTTGGACGTTTCGGCAACACACGTAAGGCGAATGTCGAAGCGAAAACCGAAGCGAATCAGGACCGTTTCACCCATAACAAACGCCTTCTCAATTCACCAGAGTTGGCGGAGATCATCAAGCAGGATGCAGCGCTCCGCTCGTGGCTTGACAAGCCGAATCGCTGCTGGAAGTATGGCGGTCGTAGCGGCACGATGCGCGTCCTAAGCAACGATCAGGTCGATGAAGTCTTTGATCGGTGCCGCGAGTACGAAACACAAACTCGCCCGGTGTTGATCAAAGCGTTTTGCGATGCGTATCTCTCTCAAGTCGCTGAGGCTCAGAAAGACCTTGGTCCTGAGTTTTATGCCAAGCAGTATCCGCCAGTCGAGGAAGTCCTTGCATGCTTCGAGATGTATTGGACATTCCCGAGCTACGCGACTGACGAGAAGTTGAAAGTCATCTCGCCCAAAGTTTACGCTCTCAAAACTGAAGAAGCGGCGGGCAAGCTGACAATCGCAGTTGAGGAACTCCAGCAAGGCATGCGTGTCCTGTTGAAAGACTACGTCGATAAGCTTCTCGGCGTTTTGAAGCCGATTGATGGCAAGAAAAAGAAGTTGACCAAGTCTTCCATCACAAAGCTGCAGGACTTCCTCAACACCTTCAACCTGCGCAACGTCACTGACGATCTGCAGTTGCAGGCTGAGGTCGATAAGTTGAAGATGATCATGTCCGGCGTCGATGCGGACAAGATCAAAGAGAGTGACAGCCTCAAAGTCGATCTCACTGCAAAGTTCGCAGAGGCTTCCACGACTCTGACTAACCTGGTAGAAGTGACGGGGAGAAAATTCCGTTCGTAGGCAGGGCGGGCTCGTTGTTCGTGATCTCGTCTAGGGTCGATTCGGGGGCACTGGCGACAGTGCCTTCCTACCGCATCTAGCGGATGGAGGAACTGTGTTGCTTATCGGAATCATTTTCTTGATCGCAGGGGCTATACTTGCGATTGTATTTGGTATCGTGATGAAATTGTGCGGGTTGGTCTAAATGGGGCGAAAAATAGCCCCAAATTTGAGGCGGGGAGGGGTCTAGGCGCTTGATCTAGGGGCAGGGTGGCACCATAGCATCCCCCCCTACCCTGCTCACCGTCCTAGAGCCTTCGCCAAATCAGAGGAGTAACCTATGCCTGAGTACTTAGATAACGCAACCGCGACGGAGGTCGAGTTTGTCCTTTGGGGGCTCTCTGTCATCGGTCTATTTTGTATCGTGGCGGGAGTAACACTATTCGCCCGATATTGCTGGCGGCTTTCAGCACCGATTGAGACCAAGGTCGAGCTGATCTCAGACGCCAAGTGGAAGCATTGATCTGGGCAGGTCTAACGGCCAATGCCCGAAACAAAGTACCACCCGAAAAGTTGGTAGGGGCTTCGCGCCAGTCGCAGAGCCCACATCGAAACGTTTTGATT
>Ga0187868_1002990_pt1 | contig 10732 bp, 7 predicted proteins | sample June2016WEW_13_4_FD_133014 | JGI IMG/M metagenome (GOLD analysis project Ga0187868, IMG submission 133014) | Peatland microbial communities from SPRUCE experiment site at the Marcell Experimental Forest, Minnesota, USA - June2016WEW_13_40 | ecosystem: Environmental > Terrestrial > Soil > Wetlands... | reverse complement strand
TCAAACCGTCTGGACGAAATGCATCCAAAGCTTGACGCCTTGAAAGACGTCGTCGCGCAGCAACTGGCGCGCAAACCCGATTCACGAATCATCGTTTTCACGAACTACCGCGATACCGCCGAAGTCGTCAAAAATACGCTCAACGCGATCCGGGACATCCGGGCAGAGAAATTCGTCGGCCAAGCAAAGAAGGACGGGCAAAAAGGCCTCTCGCAGAGGGAACAGGTGCAGCTCGTAACAGACTTCGTAAATGGGACATACAACGTCCTCGTCGCTACAAGCGTTGCAGAGGAGGGCTTGGACATTCCTGCTACTGACATGGTTGTATTCTACGAGCCTATTCCTTCTGCAATTCGCAGCATCCAGCGAGAGGGCCGCACTGGAAGAAGACGAGCCGGTCGTATAGTAGTTTTGGTGACCAAAGGTACGCGGGACGAGACGTACAGCTTTTCGAGCACCCGAAAAAAGCGCGTGATGAGTGCCGAAATGAAGCGTATGAGCACCAAGCAGGCTCAGGTAGCGGAGCTCGTTCAAATTGATGCCGAAAGCGGGAGCGGACAATCAGCTCGTCGAATGCCTCTGAGTGACGCAGACGATCTCGCATCAACGCACGCACGATTGGAGACCCAATGCAGCTTCCACGCGGAAGATGATGTTCGAGGCACTCAAAATCAAGGGCGAGATCCGGACACGACAAACAGAGTGGCGGGCACTCTCTCTGAAGAGCAACAAAAGACGCTACTGGACTTTGATTCCCACGAAAAAAAGATAGACACAAGTGCTATACGGATTGTCGCCGACCATCGAGAAGCTCGATCTGGGGTTATAGAAGCGCTTCAAGCGCTTGGGGCTATCGTTGACTGTCGTGCGCTTCCTGTCGCCGACTACATTCTGAGTGACCGAGTCGCTGTAGAGCGGAAAACTGACCGGGACTTCGCTGCATCGCTGACGGGCCGTGATCTTCTAGCTCAAATCCAAGAGCTCGCTACAAACTACGAACGCCCCCTCATCGTCATCGAAGGACCTGACCTCTTCACGCAGACAGACGTGCACCCTAATGCGATCCGTGGGATGCTAGCTGCTATCACTGTGGATCTGGGGGTGCCGATAATATGCTCGCGCGACGCCGCCGAAACGGCCATGCAACTTTTTGTGATCACAGAACGAGAACAGCTGGACAAAAAGCGAACTCCTCGAGTGCACGGAAAGAAGATCCTAAAGACGTTTCAAGAGCAGCAAGAATATGTACTCGCCGCAATTCCCTCGATAGGGCCAACTACTGCCCGCGCCCTTTTGGAACATTTCGGCTCCGTTGAAACCATTTTTTGCGCGCAGACTCAAGAGCTCACGAAGGTGCGAGGCGTCGGCAAACAGACCGCACAGACGATTCGCAAACTCGCATCGGCATATTACGAGACCAGCTAGGTCCTCGTTCAGAGCTCGGGTCGCAGCGTCCAATAGCGCATATTCTTTTTGCAGTCGCAACCGAAAAAAATGCGTGCGGAGGCTTCTCTCGTCTGATGTGACGATCCATCTCAGTTCTCTTGACTCAAGGACGTGGGATGCACAGCCGCGCAAAATCGATCAACAGCAAAGGCGTCGAGTACAAAGCGAGCGCACTATGCGCGCGTTGAATCCGCTCGATCGTTTCAGTGAAACGCTTCGGATCCGGCCGCTAAGCAACGCGCGTCCGACGCTAGGCAACCGGTGCTGAAACGCGGCACTGCTCCATCGATTGCTCTATCCCGTCCACCAGCACAGCTCAGTCGACCTTACATTGCGGCCAGTAGAATCAATAAACAAGATCGGTCTAGAAGACTGCCGTCTCCCCTACCGAAAGCACGGTGACCCGGTGACCTGCGTTTTCCGCTAGTTGCTTGAATCGCTGTGGATCTGCTTTGATCTGACTGAAGGTGTTGAAGTGCATCGGAATAGCGACATCAGGCTTAATGATGTCGAGAGCTTCAAGTGCCTCTTCTACGTCCATCGTGAAAAAGCCGCCTATTGGAATGAATAGCACGGCGACGTTCTCCAAAGGTTGAACGCCATCCAAATAGGTGTCGCCGAGATGTGCGAATCGAACGCCCCCAAGTTCAAAGACGTAGCCGGTTGGATACTTGCTCTGATGATGGCTCGCAGGGACCATGGACACGCGAACCCCTTCAACAAGCCTAGTTTGCCCGCGTTCCATCACAACCGCCTTACGGAATCTTCCTGCCATAGTTGGCGGCACGACTACCGTCGCGCTAAACCTCTCGGCAGTCGTGTGGTCAAAGTGCTCGTGCGTGATAAGCACGATATCGGGTTTTCCGGCGTAACTAGGCGCGTATGGGTTTTCTTTGCTAAAAAATGGATCAATCAAGAGAGTGTGATCGACGTCTTGCACCTCGAAACACGAGTGGCTCAGGTACGTCACGCGAACAGAGAGAGCTTCTTCCATACACGTACGTCAAGCAGAGAGAATATAATACTTTGGCGTCACAAGTAGGGCGTCCCGAGCCAGACCTTGCAGTGAACCCCCTCCTCATGCGGCAAAGGCAAGCACCTCAGGGAGGTTAAACGAATGCAACACGGAACGCTCGACGCAAATTACCGCTTCGAGAACAGTTGGTCGGCCCTCATTCGAAGAACATGTTGCGCATCTGAGTCGGATACGTCGAACACACGGTAACTAACTGACCGTGTAGCGGTCCAGATGCGAATATCCGGATCTTCGGAAAACGTGAGCCTGGCATTGCCCATTGTAGCCCTTGACACGCCAACGAGACCGTCAGCCAAGTGAGGATTCACGCTGCGCGGAAGCCGGAGACGGATATCGCGCACGCTTGCTCCAAGCGCCTGCGCAGCATCGTACGCGATCCTCGCTGAAACTGCTATCGCTGCGCATTTCTCCCCGTGAAAATTGAACCCTTCTCGGAAAAGTTCCGCGAGCACGTCCCCCTCTTCCATGTGTTGCGTGATATACGCAGAGTGCGTGTCTCTTGCCCAAAAAATCGCGTCCCATCCGGCTGAATACGGCTTTATGTCCACGACCGGCGATCCGTCGATAAGATCAAGCGGTTCGACGTAAAGGAGGGGACCGTCCACCTTTACTAGATGTGTGGCAGTGAGTGACAGTGGATTTGGCCGTGCAGGCGAGCGTAGAGAAAAAACGCCGCGTTTTTCGAGCTGAGGGTTTATTTTTCGCGGCCTTACCATCAGTGGCGCTCGATCAGCCTTGTCAAACCAGCCGATGACATTTATGTGTGTATCGCTCTCTATGCCTGTCAGCCCCTCCACAAACTCATCAAACACTTTGATGACTGCCGGAACGCCCTGCAGCGGCATATCGCGTGATTTCGTCACTGGCGACTGCACCGTGCCAATGGCCTTTAGGTCGTACATAACACCCCCTCACTTCATTAAGGCAGTTCTGGTCGGCGAGCCACCGGCGGCCTCGTGATCTTCGCTGGCAAGCGCAAGCACGTTACTTTGGAAAGTACTTTGCGACATCTCGATCGACCGCTTCAGTAATGCCCGCGTAGCGGTCAATGAGCTCTGTCAGCTCTTTGACTTTTGACTCGTATCCTTCTTTTTCTTTTAGGAGGCTCTTTTGGTGCCGATCCCGAGCGTAGGCAATGTGTAAGAAGGCAGTTTGTTGGTCAAGAGACAATGCAGTGCGATACTCCCGCGTGGCAACATCAATATTGCCCTGTTGCTCATAGACAACGCCTAAGCCGCTGTGTGCAATAACATCGTCAGGAGCAGCTTTTAGCGCTTTTCGGTAACAATCTATCGCGCTTTCGAGCTCTCCTGACTCGTCGAGTGCAGCCCCAAGTCCGGTCAATGCCGTAGGATCGCTCGGGTCTAGTTTAAGCGCTTCACGATACATCTGAATCGCTGCGCCTATGTCGTCGCTGTTCAAGCGGTCAATCGCTTGCGCTATGTAATTGTCGACTGAACCCATGAGCGAGAAGTGCTATGCTGACTTATAAAGCCCTTTCGTATGCGCCTGAGTCACCCCCTCGCGCGATCCTAACGGAGCAGTTCCTTAATGTTTTCCGAAAATACCCGACTCAGAGACGTTTCCGATAATCCCGCCCGCAGAATCGTCGCTATTTCATCCAGTTGCGAACCGTAAGGTGTATCAGAGCCAAACAACACCCTGGTATCCCCAATAACCTGAACGGCTTTGGCAATGCACGAGGCAAGCATAACGCGAGAGGTCTCTAAGTAAACGTTGTCGTTGCGACGCGCGACCTGAATGGCTTCTTCGACGCCGGTTGGCGTACAAACTTCGGAGCAACCCATGTGGCCCATAATAATCGAGAGCTCGGGAAAGCTTTGCGCCACTTGAGCAATCATAGGTGGAATCGGATCGTATGCGTAGCCAGAATGAAACAGTATCGGTACATGGAGCCCTACACACGCCTCAAGCAGAGGAAGCGTTTGCTCATCGGATGGATTGAACAGCTGGCTGCGCGGATGGAGTTTCAACCCTTTCAATCCAAGCTGCTTGACCGCTCGCTGGACCTCGTTGACTGCGAGTGGATGCTGAGGATCAGTACGGGCAAATCCGATGAATTTTTCAGGGTGAGCTGCGACGACTTTCGCTATGTAATCATTTGCAGTCGAAAACGCTTTCCCAGGCTTAATCTCGTTGAACGGGAAGATTATGCACTTTTGAACGTGTGATTGTTCCATCTTACGCAGAAGGGATTGGGGCAGCTGTGTGACTCCCTCTAAGTCCATGCCTATGTGATTATGTGCATCGATTATCGCCCCGTTATACAGAAGCCGTGAGCGGTGTGGTGAGCCCATCTTAGAGCGCGTAGCCATCTGTGCATGTGCCATCCAATCAAGAGTCCTATGAAGAGACGCCCTCATAAACCTAGCGTCTTGGGCCGCATAACGGCTCCCGAAGCGCAGGAAAAAAGATATGGAACAATCCAGCGGCCTAAGATCGCCGCGAGGGCGGCTTGATGGGGTCACTTTCATGCGAGTAAGTAGTCGACACAGCGCTCGAAGCTGTTCACTCGAGCTTGTATCGTTTGAGGCGCAGTGAGTTTGCGACTACTGATACCGAACTCATCGCCATAGCCGCTGCTGCCAATTCAGGACGTAGAAACCCCAGCGCCGCTATCGGGATACCGATTGAATTGTAAACAAGCGCCCAGCCGAAGTTCTGACGAATCGTTGTCATCGTCCTTTTTGAGAGCTTAATGCTCGCTACGACGCCGCGCAAGTCAGCTTGCAGCAGTGTGATATCTGATGCTTCAATGGCAACGTCGGTACCAGTGCCAATTGCGATGCCGATATCAGCCTCAGCGAGCGCAGCTGCGTCGTTGATGCCGTCACCCACCATCGCCACGACATTGCCGCCCTCCATAAAACGTGCAATTTCAGTGGTTTTGCCCTGCGGGAGCACTTCAGCGCGCACGCTTCGGATTCCGATCTGAGTTGCGATTGCAAGCGCGGCCGTTTGATTGTCGCCTGTCAGCATGCCTGATTGGATTCCCATGTCCTGCAGTTCCATAACGACGCCGGCGGCTTCGCCTCGAACTCTGTCAGCTAGCGCAATGCCTCCTGCTAGCGTACCGTTGACCGCAAGCAGCATGACGGTCTTCCCTTGCGCCTCTAATTCGCGGACCGTGGCACCCTGTTTGACTTCTATACCGCGCACATCCATGAGCGCCTTGTTGCCAAGGGTAACCTCGTCGCCATTTACCGACGCTGTAACCCCCTGCCCTCCCACAGCTTCAAAATCCTTTGGAGGGCTTGATTCTATGCCCATTTCCGCGGCACGACGTAATACTGCTCGCGCGAGTGGATGTTCGGAGCCCCGCTCAGCGCTGGCAGCGAACCGCAGGATATCTGCTTCCGACAATGCCGCGTCGCCAAAGACGTTTGTCACGGTAAGAACGCCTTCGGTAAGCGTGCCGGTCTTATCAAACACGATTGTGTTAATATCTTCGGCACGCTCAAGGTATTCACCTCCCTTGATCAAAATGCCATTTTCGGCACCGAGACCTGTTCCGACCATCACTGCGGTTGGCGTCGCCAGCCCCAACGCGCACGGACAGGCGATAACAAGTACAGCGATCGTGCGCAAGAGGACATCGTTGGACGGGAGCCCCAAAGAGGTCCATACCGCGAACGTGAGAAGAGCTGCTGCTACGACGCCCGGAACAAAATAGCTTGCCGCCCGATCTGCAAACCGCTGTATGGGCGCTTTTGACGTTTGTGCCATATCCACAAGCCGGATAATCTGTGCTAGCGCGGTGTCTGCCCCGACCTTCGTCGCTCTTATTTTCAGCAGTCCTTCACGATTGATCGTTGCACCGATCACTTCATCCCCCGGCTGTTTATCGACGGGTACAGCTTCGCCGGTAAGTAAAGACTGATCAACGGCAGACTGCCCCTCAACGACGACACCGTCAACCGGAATCTTGTTACCCGGGCGAACGAGAACAGTATCACCGACCCGGACTTCATCAGCCGGGACGGACTGCTCCTCCCCCTCAATAATGACGATGGCAAATTCCGGCTTCAGCTGCAAAAGCGTTCGGATTGCCTCAGACGTGCTGCCCTTCGCGCGAGCTTCAAGATAGCGGCCGAGGAGCACGAACGCGAATATGAACACCGAGGTGTCGAAATACGTGTACCCAGGAATGAAAAAGGTGGTCGCCGTGCTATACGCATAAGCGGCGATCGTCCCTAACGAAATAAGAACATCCATATTCGCGCCTCCGTGCGCGACCGAAATAATGGCCCTCCGGTAAAATCCATAACCAACGATAATCATGACGGGAGTCGTGACAAAAAACTGGAACACAGGGTTCATAAAGAACACCGGGATGGAAGCAACGTACGGAGAGAGCATCCCCAACAGTAGAGGTATGCCGAAGGCTATCGTGAAAATGAAGCGATTTCGATACTGTGCGATTTCGCGTTCTCGAGACGTCCGTTCCCTGTCAAGCCGTGCCGTTTCCGCTGCTCGTGGGACTTCCGTGACGTCATAGCCTGTGTTTCGTATTGTTTGTATGAGCTTGTCAACCGTCACGGTCGAGGGATCATAGTCGATGACCGCCTTGGCAGTTACCGGGTTCACACTCGCATCGATGACGCCTGGAATTTCTTTCAAGGCTTTCTCTATCGCCGTAACGCACGAGACGCAGACAATGCCCGCGACTTCAAGTTCCGCCCGCTCCGTGTCTACGTCGTAGCCCACATCTCGTATAGCCTGCACGAGCTGCTTAGGGGCAACCATATCAGCATCGTACGTTATCGTAGCTTGTCCCAGTGCAAAGTTGACGTTGGCACTTGCAACCCCGCGTTGATTTAGGAGTTGTTTCTCAATCGTGAGTGCACACATGGTGCACGTCATGCCAAGTATCCTCAAGGTTACAGTGCTCTCGCGCATGTTCTGCCAGACGTTTTCTGCCGTACCAATACGATTTGAAGTCTATTGAAAGTATCTTGCCGGGCGCACGGCCATTTTGGCTCGCATAATTAGAACTCAGTAGCTGCCGTTGGCACGCGCCGCCGACAGGAGCGCCGATCACTTAGACGCTGCGACAACCTGCTACACGCTCCTTTCAGTGGCTTTGAAGCAGTCTAGGGATCTCCGACGCCGCAACTTTTCTCCGTAGAACTTTTGTAAATCGAGGCAACCAGCTGACTCACGCTTGGGCGAGATTACTGAGGGCGCCAGCCATGATGATGGCATCGCCGAACGCAGCTCCAGACCGAGAAGTGTCAACAAACGTGTAGGGGATGCCAAAAAAAGGCGCCCCGTGTCCTTTGCCGCCTCCTAGAAACACGAGCGTGCGAAAAATTAGGTTGCCGCTGACCCCGTCTGGCGCAACGAGTATGTTCGATGATTCTGTCGCGTCTTCAATGAGAATGTTGTAATTCGTTGCGTCAATGCCAGCGCCGCAGAGCTGCTCAGTTAACGCCTCTGCGCTTGCAAGTGTCCGATCAACGGCCTCCGTCCTGCCTTTATCCTCAGATCTTCCGCCTGACAAAACACCTACTTTCGGACGCACGTTGAGCTCAGTTAGGAGCTGTGCTGTCTCCGTGACGAGATGCGCTCGTGCGATGGTTGATGTGCCTTCATCGATACCTACCGGAAGCAAAAAGAATTGCTTACCAGCTGTGGTCGAGAGCAGCGCCGACCGACATATATCGCAGGCTCCAGTCTGCAGTTTGAGGTATTGCAGCGTCTTTCGTGCACTTGTCGTACCCCTTACAGCTGCGTCGATCGCACCATCGACAAGCATTTCGACGAGTTTTCGCTCTGGTTCAGACGTTTTTACGACGTCTCGCCCCGCACTTTCAACATTCCCGACGAGCACAACATCAGAGAAGCGGGCGGCCCTCGCGACTCCGCGCATCAGCCTCCAATTTGCATCTCCAACTCCGATGCCAACTCGGCTCCGCGATTGCGCAGCACAGCGCTCAAGCTTCCTCAAGATATCGTGCGCCATCGTTACACCCTAACAATAGCTTCTTTGTATTGCATAAGCGCCGATAGGTTGATAAATCCTTTTCTATCGCTCTGCTACGCAGGCCGTCGCAGCGAAAAGCGGACAATACGTATATAAAGCAAGGCCGCAAATCTTGGCTAAAACAGGCAAAAGGTGACGGGATGCGCATCGATGACATAAACAAGAAGATTTTGTACTTGCTCCAAAAAGACGCTCGCATGACGTATAAGGACATTGCAAGAGCTCTCAACCGATCAGAATCTACGATACGTGATCGTATCTCCATCATGGAAGACGAGGGCGTGATCAAGGGTTACTCCGCTGTGATAAACAAGGAGAAAGTTGGACTCAACTGCAACGCCCGCACGTTTGCAAAAATCGATCCGAAAAATCTGGACGCCTGTATTAAGGAGCTTCAAAAGATAGAATCGGTGTATCAAATCAACCAGATTTCAGGCGACCACAACCTAGAATTCTCAATCGCCGCAACGGATTACGACCACTTGCGGAACATATTGAAAGAACAGATATCGCGGTTAGGGATCAACGACCTAACGATCAATATCATTATGAATTCGGTCAAAGAAGAGGGGCCAATACAAATCCCGTAAGCTACGGAACCTTCAAAAAGCTTCCCACCAACTTTTTTCACGGCACCGACGAACGCTTCAGGAGGACGCCCTGTCAAATCCGTGCACAAGCATCCCACGCAAGACGTCTGCTAGGGATTCAATGGAGCTCCGCACCTGGTTTGTCGTGTCTCTGTCCCTGATGGTCACCGTAGAATTTTCGGTAGTTTCGTGATCGATAGTAACTGCGAACGGTGTTCCGATCTCGTCTTGTCTTCGATACCGTCGCCCAATCGTGCCTGAGTCGTCGTACTCGACCAAAAGACCCGCACGTCGAAGGAGGCGAAAGACCTCCAAAGCTTTTTCGTTCAGCGCTTTCACCAAGGGAAATACCGCTACTTCGACAGGGGCTATATCAGGCGACAACCGCAGCACGATTCGCCTTTCGCCGTCGATTGTGTCTTCATCGTAGGCGTGTTCAAGAACAGTGTAGATAGATCTGTCGATGCCAAACGATGGTTCGATAACGTGTGGGGTCACGAAGTCCCCTGAGATGGACTGTCTAACAGTTTCGATCGCGTAGCCCCGGGGGTCTACGACGTCCCCGTCGAAAACGATAGGGCCTTCAGTATCATGGATCGTTGAGAGAAAAGCGGCTACCTGTTTTGCTTTGCCCTTATATTTTGGACCCAAATATCCCATGTTCGGACGAACGACGATCCGCTCCACTTCTTTGGGTTCTTCATAAGGCACCAAAACCGCCATTTGGAGGCCACTTTGCCGCTCATGTTGTTTCAGATCGTAGTCCGTTCGGTCGGCGATTCCTGCAAGCTCAATCCAGCCGTGTTGCGTAAGTCCCTCCGCATCCCAGCAGTCGACCGCATAATGTGCCATCTCATCGGGCAAGTGCTGTCTGAACCTCAGTCGCGATTCCCGCACGCCCACGCGGGTAAAAAACTCCTGGCAGCGGGCGATGTGGTAGGCCAAATACTCGTGCGCGATGATGTTTCGTTCGCACGCAGCTTTGACTGAAGCCGTGCCTGCGAAATCCTTTGACAGAATATTGATTTCCACGTCAGCTACTTCATCGAACCGAGGATGGTGGTTCTTTTCGCGTGGATCCACAAACACTTCGACTTCGGCTTGAGTAAATTCTCGCAATCTGATTACGCCTTGACGTGGCGATATTTCGTTTCTGTATGACTTTCCAATCTGCGCGACGCCAAAAGGCAATCGGTCTCTGTAAAATCTCAGAAGCCTCGGAAAGTCAGCAAAAATCCCTTGTGCTGTTTCAGGTCGAAGGTACCCATTTCGCTGGGTCCCCGGCCCTATATGAGTGGTAAACATCAAATTGAAATCGTGCACTTTCCCCAAAGGCCCTCCGCAATCCGGGCACATAATGCCGTAAGAGTCTATCAGTTCCTGGGTCTTTTCGCTCGACGGCACGCACGCGTCGGCAATGTCGGGATCGCAGAGATCGGCAGCGATTCCCCTGCTTTTGAGATACTCCGTAACGACGTGATCTGCTCTCAAAGCCGTCTGACAGTTCACACATTCAACGATGAGATCCACGAAGTTTGATAAGTGCCCGGAGGCGAGGAAAACCTCTTCGACCCCGATAGTGGGCGTTTCAATCGGGAGGGCGCTCTCGCCCACGACAAAGATGTCTCGCCACGCGCTTTCGACTCTGTGTTT
>Ga0187868_1002986_pt1 | contig 10740 bp, 8 predicted proteins | sample June2016WEW_13_4_FD_133014 | JGI IMG/M metagenome (GOLD analysis project Ga0187868, IMG submission 133014) | Peatland microbial communities from SPRUCE experiment site at the Marcell Experimental Forest, Minnesota, USA - June2016WEW_13_40 | ecosystem: Environmental > Terrestrial > Soil > Wetlands... | reverse complement strand
TTATCTGTAGTTGGCAAGAGTTTTCTTTGTTTATTAGCAGCGCCGCACGTCGTTTACATGTAAACGACGTGCGGCGTCCTCAGTTTCCCGCAGCGGTGCCGTACCACAGGTGGAATCTCAACTTCAGTTGTGCAGCCGATCCAGTCGCTCGGTTCGTCCGATTCGCCATCGGTAGTCAATCGGCGCCACGCGGGTCGCCCGCACGAGCCGCAGATCGCGCAAGCCTAAGCTGCGCGGGTAGGACCAGTCCGCGGCTCCCACCTCGACGGGCTCTTCGCTCCATAGCGCCTCGTCGCGAATAACCTCCGCAACGCGCAGGCATTGCCCCGATTTGGAAACCGATAGCCCGAACGGCGCGTATTTCAGCACTCGCTCGCGCTCTTCCAATGACGCAAAAGGTGAACCTAGCGCTAGCGCATTACTCGCGGTGCGGCGCACCGCGAGCGACGCCAGCCCGTCTCCCGTTGTTGGCTCCACGCGAAGCCTCCATGCCGCGTCGTCGTTCCAGAATCGAACCCGAGCGGTGTGGAAGCGAAAGTCGGTGAGTCTGTTCCCCACCGCGCCGAACAGTGGACGATCGACATCGCTGCGCAGAAAATACAGCCCTTCAATCGACCGATCACCGGCGAGGGTTGCTCGCACCTGAACTCGATATGCGATGTGCCAGTACGTCACGCCGAGTGCATGAGGCGTGAATCGCGTCCTCATCCGATCAACGTGACAGACGACGATGTTGAAGAACGCAGCCCCGCGACAGGTGATCAGATCCAGCCCCGCCGGCACAAGCGCCGCCGCCTGTTCGGGATCAATCCCGTACGACAACAGAAAGCACTCATCGATCCTACCGACCATATCGAGTTTCATGACAGGACCAGCACGAGCGCAAACGCGCCATTCAATACTCCAACCCACAGACCTACCGACATGCTCAGTGGCATCCCCAGGCGCAGCGCCTTGCGTGCGAAGTAGACAGCCATCGACACGTCTGCTACCAACAGCAACGCGAGATGCGCAGCGACGAAGGCGGTGCTTCCCCTACTAAGCGCGGTAGCGGCCATGGCTAGGTTGGCCACACTGGCAAAGCTCAAAACCGCGATCCCCAGTGCCATGGTGCGCAAACAGATGTCGAACCACTCCCAGACGCCACCAGCACGACGCGCTCCAAGCAAAGCAATCCCGAACACAGGCCACGAAAGTCCAGATGCTAGGGCGACACGCGTGCTCCAGACCCAAGCTCCATTCGAAATGGTACCAACCACAAAGCTCGCCCCATAAGCTGCTGTTCCAAGCAGCGCGACCAGAACCAGCGCGACACGCGCCGCGCCTGAAAGAGGCCGATCTACGGTCGAAGCGGCGACTGGCTGTCGAACGCTCTCGACGACTCCGTCGGTTCGTTCGAATGTTCCTTCGTAGCCGAAGAACGCACCGAACATCCGATTAGAAATGGTCACGCGAATGCCCAAGGATGTCTCGCTCTCCTGCCACTCTCGAATAGTGGCTTCACCAGCGAGGAATCGCGGCAGGGGGAATCGAATTGGGAACCCGAATGGCGTGAGCCACTGCCGACGTGATCGGAGCGTGATGGCACCATTTTCGATCGTCGGAACGAGTTCGACCAAAAGATGACGTCTGTGTCCGAGAGCATCCAGGATCACATCAGCTTTCTCGTCATATAGCATTGTCGCTTCAAAGCGCCGTTCCACGTCCGGAAAATGAAACTTGCGTTCGAAGGTCATGCGAGCGATGCCGTCTGTCCCGATGAAAAATCGATTCATGATCTGGAACGAGATTCCGTCTCCAGTTTCCGGAAACAGCGTGTGCATCCAGCTTCCCACCCACAGAAACGGAGCGCTGAGCCATCGGCGGAGCCCTTCGATGCGCCAGACGCTTTTCATGGTGCCTTGGTACCTGTGGACTCCCAGCTCTGGCGTCAGATGTGCCTGCACAAGCGGCGCCGCCAGATGAAGGTCTTCGCGTAGCGCCTCGGCAAAAGGTGACCGCCCTTTATCCCGCACCTCGCGACGCCGGCGAGGTTTCGCGCGAGAAGCCAAGGGCGAAAGATCAGAAAGGCCCCAGACTATTAGCCCGCAAGCCAGAAGCCCAAGATTCTTGGAAATGCCACCAAGCGGATCAGCCAGAACCGCCGGGCGCACCGATGTAACGAGAGTAGCGAGCGAGATAATCCCGATGGTCGAGAGGATCGCAGCAACTTTTTCGAAGCGGCCCAAGAGAAGCCAGAGTCCGAACCCGATCTCTGCGAAGCCCAACGCGGCGAGGGTATGACTGGGTGTGCGCCAAAACAGACCAGCGTGCTGAACGAGAGCAATCTCGTCCGCTCGCTGAATCAGGATTTTCGGAATTAGCCCTTCGTATATCCAAGTGAGCGCCAGCGCGCAGCGCGCGACTACCTTGAGGAGCCATAGCCGAAAAGATGTTTCGGGCTGAACGCCATCTTCGATCCAGATGCGTAGCCGGTCGAAACTCCATCGGGTCGCCCAAATCATGAGTGGTCGAAACAGCAGATCGAGCACACGCCCCAACCAACCGTGGCGGGTTGCGTAGTCGTAGACGGTGCTGAAGCGAACCGTCCCGGCTTGGTCGATGTATGTCCAGGAACCGGTGCCTTCCCGGATGATGGACTTGGCGTCCGTTGAACCGAACCTGAGCGCTGATGTCGCGCGCTCAGGATCACCGATCGTTTCACCCCATCCCTTCACTGCAAGGCCAAACCCGATGCGGGTCGCGTAGCGAAAGCGCTGGGGTTCGCTCGCCGACTCACGAGGTAGATACTCGATGTCGGTGAACCGGAGATCCCATCTGGCGTGAAGCTGCGGTGTCTGCGATAGACGCCACACAGTGTCCCGATCTGACTTGATGTCAGTTTCAGCGGTGAGCTTCATAGGTCAATGAAACGCTTCTTGTATTCGGCGCTCGGCATCAAACAGCTCTCGTATCGCCCGAAGAGCCGATAGCGGTATCGGGCCATCAGGTCGTAGACCCGATCCAGTAATGCGCTTGGCAACACTCCGAACAACCCCAACCAGCGCCACGGGGCACCAAGCTTCTCCATCACGAATAGCGCCGCGCTGGCCTTGGAGAGGAGCACCGGTGATTCGGAGCGGTAGTTCGTCACGAGATAAAAGGTGTTCAGATCGTCCGCATTTTTGCCGAACCGTTGCAAAGCAGATCGACCCACCACGCTCTGGAGCGACGCGAAATCGAAGACACCTCGGTTGTCGCGAGGCAGCACGAAATTATTCAAGCGATTGCACAACCCGCACACCCCGTCGTAGAGAACCAAGTGTTCGCCTAGGGGCGGGATCGACGCTTGCCAACCTGATTCAGTCATGCTCTAATATAGTAAACATGTTCACTGAAAATAGCAAGCAGCCAGAGAACCCCGAAGTAACCCTCAACCGGCGTAAACGGGGCCGGCCGCGAGGGCGAACACCGCAGGGTGCAGCGGCAAGGCTCAGTCTTTACAACACGGCGATCGAACTGATTGCGGAGCGCGGGTACGAGGCGACGACCTTACGAGGCGTGGCGGACCGGGCAGGCGTCAGCGTCGGGCTTCTCTACCGCTACTTCCAGAGCAAGCGTGCGGTAGTCCTTGCCCTGTACGACGAGCTCTCCGCAAAATACGCCGCTCGTGCGGCGGAAATGAAGAGCGGCACATGGCGTGACCGGTTCATGTTTGCGCTCACCACGAGTTTGCAGGTCCTGAGTCCTCATCGAAGCACCCTCGCTGCGCTGGTTCCGGTCATGGTCGGCGACGCGAATGAAGGGTTGTTTACATCAGCCACAGCATTCTCGCGACAGCGAGTACACAAGGTCTTCCATGATGCCGTGGTCGGCGCGACCGACGCGCCTCGGCCAGAGGTTACGGCAGCACTGGGTCGACTCCTCTATCTAGTGCACCTGGCGATTATTCTGTGGTGGCTATTGGACAAGAGCCCGCAGCAGCGGGCGACGACTGCACTCATGGCCTTGGTAAGGCGGGCGCTCCCGGCTTGTGCGCTGACGCTTCGGCTCCCGCGAGCTCGCGCATTCGTGGTCGCCGGAGACAAGTTGTTCCGAGAAGCACTCTTCGACGATGCAGAGCCGCAGAAATCGAGCTTAGGAATCTAGCGTTGTGCGTTTTAACGCGCTAGCACAGGCGGATCGTTCCCATCGGTATTCTTCTCGCATGCCAAGGCAAGCTCCCCGTAAGCAAGCTCCAGAAGGCCAGTTAGTTCGCGATTCTTCTCTTCAAGAGTCTTGATCCGGAGCCGCAGAGTCGCCACTATGTTCTGCCTAGACACACGCTCTCGATTCCGTGACGCCGACGCCGGAGGAACCACGTCAGTTGTGTTTCTGCGTGATCGCACGATACGGTCCCGCAACCCCTCCTGGCTATACAACCATGCCGCCGAGACTCCTGCTTCCGCGGCCACTGTTCGGAAGTTAATCTCCCTCTCAGAAGCGTCCATTCGCTGCAGAGCCGCCAAAGCCCGCTGCATTGCACTCTCGCTACGCAGTCGCGCGCTCCGCTTGAGACCCTCAGTATTTCTAGGCATGTGGTCGCTCCAGAGATGTGACGATGTTGACTAGGTTGTTTCGCTTCCGTTCGTTCATTTCGATCTGCCGTGTCCATCCATTCGCGTTGGCCTTGGTGATGACTCGCTCTGTGTCTCGCAGCTCCGCCTTGTGCACATCGAGAAAGCTGGCGTCGGTGCGGAAGTGCGCACAATTCAAACACGCATTCGGATGGGGACATGGCCCGGCAATCACCGGAATCGCGCAGTAACCGTTGGGCAGGGCTTGAGCGAGCACGTTGCGCGTGAACCAACGCAGATCACCTGTATCGAGCGGCCCTTCTTCCGGCACCACTTTGCCGGTCACATCGACCAACGTTCCTTGCAGGTACTCGGAGAGTTTGTCCCGCATCGTTGCGTCATGGATGTGTGCGTACCGGCTTGTCATCTCTGGCCCGAGATGGCCTAGATAACGCTGAATAAAGTGATGGGGCACGCCGAGGTTGATCATTCGCGTCCCAACGGTGTGGCGGAACTGATGTGACTGGAAGCGGAAGAGCTTGCCATTTGCGTCTCGGATTTGATGATCAAAGGCCAGACGGTTGATTCGTTGCGAGAAGCTTTGTTGCTTGATCACCCGGCCCTTCGAACTCGGAAACAGCAAAGTCGTCGCATTTCCAGCGGCGCGCACTACTTGCCGTTGTTCCTGTACGACACGCGCGATCTCCTGTGAAACCGGAATCGTATGTTCTCGTTTCATCTTGCCCTGCAAAAACTGCAGATAGAACGTGCCACGGGTATCCTGCGTCAGGCAGTTCAGCGGCAGTTGCAGGAGTTCACTGATACGCATTCCGCATTCCTGAAGAATGAGAACCATTTGCATCCACGGAGCCTTCAAGTTGCCGAGATGCGAGTTCAGCTGGTCTAAGATGGCAGCCGGCAGGTAACGAGGCTGGGGCTTGGGTGGGCGCGGAATTTCTTCATCAAAGATCATTCGCTCGGATGGAATCGGCAGCCAGCGTTCGCGAGCCGCTGTTTCCAGGAAGTTCCGAAGATTGAGCAAATGACACTTGCGAACCGAGATGCAGACCCGCGTGGGCAGGTAGCTCAGATATTCGATCAGCAGCTTGCGGGTGATGGCCTTGGCCGTGCCTGTGGGTCGTTCTTGCATGAGGAACTCCGAGAAACACGTCAGCGACTGCAATCGTGTGCGGCACGTGCCTTCTGCGTAGATCGGCAGACAGTACCGTATGTAAGCCTTGACTGTCTTCCGTAACCACGGTTGTTGGATGCGATGGAAACTCAGGGTGGCGTTGGAGAGTGAGAGACTGATTGGGACCGCCATCCGCTGCAGGTTCCACACGTCTTTCTCGTGCTCGGGCCGGTCATCGTATGCGTTTTCCAGGGTGGTATGGACCTGCCGAAGAGTGCTGATGTAGTGACTGTCGCGCGAAGTCACACACGGCCGTTGCTCGCGATCCATGCGACAAGTGGTGCCCTGACGGTACATGCCGCGCTGTTTCAGATACGTTGTGTACCGCGCTCGCCATTCGGCGAGGGGTCGAATCATCAAAGACGCCGGCAGTGGATCGAGACTATTCAGCCACTTCACCATGCGGCGAACTCTCCCCAGTTCCTGAGTACTTCTCCAATCGCCATCGGAGAACTTCTTCCAGCACGCATACTTAAGTTCGCCGTTTATGGTTGCGGATTTGCAGTCGAAACGCAGGTGCCGCTGCTTCGTTTTTGCGGACGGCTGAGTTTCTAGCGGGCTGTTACGCATGTCCCAGACATCTCCCTCCCAGAACCCTGAGAGCTCGCCAAGCAAATATTGCTGCCGTTCACGACTCCAAGTAATCTTCGTCACCTTGCACGCTCCCTCTGATAGCGTGCAAACATCTTCCCCAGATCGCCGCTCGACAAATGGGAATAGGTGTTCACGGTGGTCTGGATCTGCGCGTGCCCGAGACGCCGCTGGACATATGCTGCGTCCCAGCCGGCACGCAACAGATCGGTCGCGTGCGTGTGGCGGAACATGTGGGGCGTGGCGTGCAGGCCAGTTCTGGCGCTGAGTTTACGGAACAGATCGATCACCGTGGAGTAGGTCATCGGTGCCCCGATGCGCCCGCCCCACCAGTTCACGAAAACATAGTCGTGAGTGGTCTGTTGGTATTCGTGAACCAGATAGTCCGCGTACAGTTCCATCAGTTCTTTCGAGACATGTACGGTGTAGGGAGACCGGGATTTAGCACGGGCGCCATTGCTGTTTGCGCGAGGGATGATGTCGATCTCCCCATCATAGGAGCGGATGTCGGCATGATGTAACCCGAGTACCTGGCCGACCCGCATCCCGCTCTCATACAACAAGCTCACCATGAGACGGTCCCGCCGCCGCACACACGCGTTGAGTAAAGCCTGACTTTCTTGTGCGGAGAACACCCGTGGCAAACGTCGAATCGCTCGCACCTGCATAACCGCGCGCCGCAAGGGGCGGTTCCGGCTTATCTGGTGCAAGAACGGCTTATATGGACTTTTTGCTCCGAACCGCCGCGACCGGCTGATGTTTGTCTCAACCCCAAGCCTGTCCTGATATTCGTAGAAGGAGCAAACTGCGGCGAGGATTGTGTTGATCGTTGTGTCGGACCGCGATTTGCCGCCAGCTGAACTGACTCGACGCAACCACGCCACGAACTTTGCCAGTTCGATTAGGTTGAGCGTCGTCCAGTCCCAGTTCTCTTCGCACAAGAAGTTCGAGAATGCCTGGAGATGGTGGGCATAGGCTCGCACAGTGTTTGGCGACCGCCCCAGGCGATGCAAGTACGACAAGTATTGGCTGGGAGCTATGAGCGGCTGGTGTTCTGCGTCGAACAACACCCAGCTGATCTCCTGCGTATCGGGTACAACGATTCGTTGCACTCTGATCATTGATCCTCCTGAATTGGGCGCCCAGTCCGCATTGGCGCAGTTTCGCTACGCTCAACTGCGCCAACGCGGACTGGTTTCACGTCATGGAATCACTACAGATAACGATTCTGCATCGTCCTGGACTCCTCCGTCGTTTACGTCATGGAATGCTCTTTCAGGACTAAAGATAAGTTGAAAATATTCAACGTGAAAACGCACATCCGTTGGAAGAGGCATTCGCGTTTCATGGCCTCTTGCATACGGATGGGCTTCAATACGACATCGCCAGCCTGGCGGCGAAGACCGGGAAAAGTCCGGCATTCGTGGCTACACGCCTTCGCTTGGTTGAGTTGCATCCGTCCATCGCAGAGGCTTTTTTGGCAGACGAAATCGGAGTGGGCCATGCGCTCGAAATCGCCAAGCTACCGCAGCAGGAGCAACAGCGGGCGTTTGATGCCGCGTTTCATACCGCGTGGAACGGCGGAAAAGAAACACGCATTCTGCGCCCTGTCCGTGACTTAACGGCGTGGATCGAGCAGAACATTTTGCTTTCGCTCGATTCCGTCCCGTTCGACAAGAACGACGAGACGCTTGTGCCGGAAGCGGGAAGCTGCGCGAATTGCCCGAAGCGCACCGGCTTTAACACCTTGCTTTTCGATGCGGCCTTGCAGGATTCCTGCACCGATAAGAATTGCTACAACAACAAGCTGACGAAGAATGTTGAGCGTCAGATCGCCGAGAAACCGCAATTGGTGCAGATTACGACCGAATGGAAGACTCCCGGAAACAGCGCAGTGCTGGGAAGAAACCAATACGTTGCCTTGAATCTCACGGCCAAGTCAGCGAAATCCAAGAAGCCGCTTTCGCCCTATCAAAAGCCATGCAAGCAGATGACCGAGGCGATTGTGGTAGACGGCACCGAGCGTGGACGGACTGTGAAGGTCTGCGCCGAGCCAAACTGCCCGGTACACTTCGCCGACCGCCGCGCTCCGAACACGGAGCAAACCGCGAAGGAACGCGCACAACGCCGGAAAGAATTGGAGCGGCAGAAGCTCGAAACCACGGTGCGGCACCGCGCATTGGCCGAAGTGCTCAAGCGCATCGGCGCACCGCTCGACCGCGCCGACCTTGCGTTGGTTGCGAGTACGCTTTTGAGCAAACTTGATCCGTTACGGAAGGAACTGCTGGCGCGACGGCACAAGTTGGTCGAAGGCACTGCCAGCGAAGTTACCCACCCGCAGGTGCAGCAGGCCATCGCTCGGATGTTGCGGCAGCCGGACGAGGGCGCACTTTCAAAACTGCTGATCGAAGTCGTTTTACTGGAATGCACAGATCGGGTGCCAACCAGCGACCCGGACGTGCTGATCGCAACGGCAAAGCGGCATCGCGTGGACGTGGACAAACTCCGCAAAGCCGTAGAGCAGGAGTTCACCGCGAAGCGTGCGAAACTCGCCGCGAAACAGAAGAAGGCTGCGAAGAAAGGTACGACGAAGACCGCAGCGTAGCCTACTGTGAAACTACTCAGGCGCTCGGAAATTGCCCGAGCGCCTTCTTTATGTGGACCGTCATTTCTTGATCGCCAGCGTAGAGGTCGTTTCTTCTGTCGCCGACCTGCGCCCAGCCCGAGTCCCACCCTTCAAAGGTGTCCTGCTAACGCAGGAGGCTTCTTTATCCCGCCCGACGGGCTGGCGATTACGTGCCCGGCCCAGTTTTCAATTCGACGGGCGTCGCCTGAGTCTGGCCCACTTCATTAATGCGGCTAATCGGGGGCCCGAAACGAAGCTTCGACGACGGCGACCTCGACCTTTGTCAAGCCATAGAATTCGTATACGAGGCGGTCAATCTCGCGGTCTGTCGATTCAATTTTCCACCTCAAGGACACCCTATCGGGCTCGGTTTTGGCATTGTGAATCTCTTCGTTCAGACGAAGCATGGAAACTACAAGTTCGATCAACTCGTCATAGTGGCGTCGTTCCTTGGGATTCGTACGATCAAGCGCATGTATCGGGAGTCTCCGGCAATCTTTGATGAGTACCTTCTGGAAACGCATTTTGAATTCGTCGAGATACTTTTTGCGGTGGTAGAACGTAATCAATTTGCTATTAAGTATCCCAAGCAAGTATTCCAGGGACCACCCGGATCTAGCTAGGAGGTTGAAAGCGTTTTGGGTGTTGTACAGTTCTTTGTCGGTTATTGTGGCCCATATCCTCTTGGAGGTCCAGTCGATGATCTGCTTGACTAGTATTCGTTTTTCCGAGAAGAAACGCTGTTCTCTAGGAGCACCAAGCCAAGGACCATAGCTGATCCACTCCTCGCCATTCCAACGCGACCAGTATCGGCAAACATCATTTCCTGCCAATAATTTGCGAAAGGTCTTGTCCTTTTGAAATGTGGCGTGAAACGCGCGATGCTCAATCTGATGTGGTGTATGGCCTTTGTACTTGTCGTATGGCGTGAGTCCAAGAGAAAACTCAGCGCAATTGTCCAGTGGGATGGAGTGTAGTGCGCATTTCTTGAGGATTTCCTGTTGGTCCGTACTGAGGTTTAGGGCCCACACATGGTCGGCAGAATCTCTCCAAGCCTTCTGTTCTAGGTGCCCATGCCCTTGTGCTGTTGCTGGGTCAATTTTCGAGATTCTGTCATAGCCAGCGTAGCTAAGGATCTCGATCGCATTGTCAACATTCTGTTTCTGACGTAATACAACAATGACGGTATCCACCTTCACGTCCCCAGCAGAAGCGCCAAATGACTCGTTCGGGAGTCGAGTCGCGGCGCAAACATCGTAATGGTCGGTCACCTGCTTTCTGAGTGCTGAGTAAGAATCTTGGGTGAGTAGCGCGGTCGGGATAATCATTGAGAATCTGAAATCCTTTTGTCGCACGATTCTCAAGGATTGCTCTATAAACGCAGCAAAGAGGTTAATCCTGTTATTTGCGCACTGGTATTTGCGGAATATATAACTGACGTCCTCTGTCGGAAGCGCTTTAATGTCCACATAAGGAGGGTTCCCAATCACCGCCTCGAAACCTCCGGATCTCATGATTTCTGGGAATCCTGAATTCCAGTCAAATGCATTGATACGGTAACGCCCGTCTTCGTCCAGAAAGCTGAGCTGCTTCCCTTCATAGAAATCCGGGGCAATTAGGGAGTTCCCACACTTGATGTTGCGGCCCAGATCGGGCAGCGCCCGTTCATGAAAGAGACGCAGATTGGTATTAAGGGTTTGATCTGACTCTCCTTCCAGGACTTTCAGCAAGAGCGAGAGCTTAGTCACCTCTACGGCCTGAAGGTCCACATCCACCCCGAAAATGTTATTAAGCAG
>Ga0187868_1002985_pt1 | contig 10743 bp, 11 predicted proteins | sample June2016WEW_13_4_FD_133014 | JGI IMG/M metagenome (GOLD analysis project Ga0187868, IMG submission 133014) | Peatland microbial communities from SPRUCE experiment site at the Marcell Experimental Forest, Minnesota, USA - June2016WEW_13_40 | ecosystem: Environmental > Terrestrial > Soil >... | reverse complement strand
GATCCGGACATCTTCGTCGCTGATCACGTGACCCTTGGCCAAAAGTTTTTTTCCGCCCGGCCGAAAAACGCTGCAGCAAAGTATCCGTCCCGTGGAGGCTTTCACGTCAACTGTCTGTGCTTTCATGGCTCCTCTTATCCCCAATTTCAGGCTTGTATATCTTTTTATATGGTCTGATTTTACCCTGGGAAGCGTCGTATTAACCTGCAGTATTGCAGGGTCTTTTGCGGGGAGGCCCCCCACCCTCTCGCCCCCTTTGCGGGTAGGAGAGTGGCGAAATGAATACGTATTTTTCGCGAAAGATGAAGCTGCCCGGACTACTGGAACCCGCTAGCTGCGCGGCGTGGGGATTTGGATGAACTGCTCGTCGGAGCTCATGGTCGATTCCCCCCAAAGGGGGCCCTGCGCCTTTGACCAGCGGTCCGTGCTTAGTACGCGCAGTACCGCGTTCTCGTCGCAAGCCTGAAATTTGGGGCAGCGCACACAGTCCTTCCAGGCCTTCAGCGGCAGCATTCCCCGTTCAACTTCCTGGAAACCTACCTTGTTGAAAAATTCAACAACATAGGTGAACGCAAAGACGGCGCCCAGTTCGTGTTGCTCAGCTTCCTCAACCAGCGCTTCGACCAGTCTGCGCCCCACGCCGTGGGTTTTCGCCTCTTCCGAAACCGCCAGAGAACGAATTTCGGCAACCGAAGGACTGTAGAAGTGCAGCGCGCCGCACCCCAACAACCTGCCTCCCACAACCGCTACGCTGAAATCGCGAATCGCTTCCGACAGTTCAAACTCCGTGCGCGGCAGCATCACCCCACGGGCGGCGTAGCCGTTAATTAACTCGAGAATCGCCGGAATGTCCCGCATGGCCGCTTTGCGAACCTGAAAACGCAATTGGCCCGCGGGCTCGGCAAAGGCATCGGCTCTCACCGCGCTGATCATGGCCGGCTCTCCTGGGAAACGATCGCCGTGCCGACCGGCTCGCCATCGAGCAGCCGGTCCAGAACCCGCTCGGCCGCTCCCGGCGCGATCCGCACTTGCCGGACGCCGCCATCGAGCGCCGCCATCGCCGCGGTCAATTTCGCCCGCATCCCTCCAGCAACAACGCCAGCCTCGATCCATGCGTTGCATTCGGCCCGCGTCAGCGTACCGCGAAGGTTCTTTTGTCCGTCCAGAACACCCTCCACGTCGGTAAAAAAAATCAATTCGCCGGCGCCCCATGCGCCCGCGCAAGCCGCCGCCATCTGATCGCCGTTGACGTTGTAGATGGCGCCCACCCGGTCGCTCGCCACGCACGCCACCACCGGCAGATAGCCTTGCGCTGTCAGAATATCGAGAAGCGCCGGATTCGAACGCGTCACCCGCCCCACCGCGCCCAGCCGAGGGTCCATCTGCTCCGCTTCCACCAGAAACGAATCGATGCCGGACAACCCCACCGCGAGCGAGCCGGCCCGGTTCAAGCTGGCGATCAGCTCGTGGTTCACCGTGCCGGCGAAGACTTTCAGGAGCGCGTCCACGATCTCCGGCGTGGTCACGCGCAGCCCATCCACGAAACGGCTCTCCACGCCACGCTCGGCGAGATACCGGGTCATCTGCTTGCCGCCGCCGTGCACCACCACGATCCTCGCGCCGCCGCGGCCGGCTGCCGAGATCTGCGCCGCCAACCGGTCGCGCGAGCCATCGTCGTCGAGCAGCGTACCGCCGAGTTTGACCAGAATCTTCCGGCCGGTGACGGCGTTACTCGGAAGGGGGTTCACAGCAGGCCCTCGGTTTCATCGAATCCGAGCGCCAGATTCATGTTCTGTACGGCTTGGCCGGCCGCTCCCTTTACCAGGTTGTCGATGGCGCTCACCACCACCGCTCGGCCGCTTTTGGAATCGAGCGTCACGCCGATGTCGCAAAAATTGGTGTGCGCCACGGCGTGCAAATCCGGCACGCGGCCGGGTTGATAGAGGCGGACGAAAGGCTCCCCGGCATAGCGTTTTTCATAAATCTCGACCAGTTGTTCGGCGCCGGCCACGCCGCGCGCGCGGAAGTATATCGTCTCGAGAATGCCGCGGTGAATGGGCAGCAATTGTGCCGTAAAGCTGAACTCGCTCTCTTCGAGTCCCGAGATCCGCAAGACCTCCGGCACATGGCGATGATGCAAAATCGAGTACGCCGAGAAGTTCTCCGTCACCTCGCCGAAGATGTTCTTGGGCGTAGGCTTGTTTCCCGCGCCGCTCGCCCCGGATTTGGCGTCGCATACGATACCCGCGCTTCGGTCCACCACGCCGGCTTCGATCAACGGACGGATGGCCAGGTTCGCGGCAGTGGGATAGCAACCCGGGTTGGCGATCAGCCGGGCCCCTGGGATGCGCTCACGGCAGAATTCCGGCAGTCCATAAGCGGCTTCCGCCAACAGCGACGGCTGGGTGTGATCGGCCTTGTACCAAGCCCGATAATTCTCCGGCGTGCCCAGGCGGAATGCCCCGCTGAGGTCGACGACCCGTGCCCCGGCAGCCAGCATCGCCGGCGCTAATTCCATGGAAACCTCGGCCGGTGTAGCCAGGAAAACCAGGGCCAGACCCCTTTTTCGGACCGCTTCCGGATCGCACGCCACCCGCTCCGGACTGCTATGCCCGCGGATGGGCGGGCGAACCACCACGTCCTCCCGGTGCTCCAGCAAAACCGGCAATACCTGCGGATGGTTCTTCAGGATCCGCACCAGTTCCGCACCGCTATAACCCCGATACCCGACAATACCGACCGAAGTGCCCATTTGTTTAATTATTCGCTTCAGTGAATAAATATACCATATCCGGGAGTCTGCGTGTGGACGTGGCGCAGCCTCTCAGGCCGCCGTGGTCTGCACTGCCGGCACGCTCGGGAGCCGGCGCGGCGTCATGAGTAGGGCGGACCCCCTGGTCCGCGCGGGACGCCCTCATCCTGCTCTTCTCCCCAAGCACCAAGTCCCCGACACCGGCGAAGAGCCGGCCGGGGGCCGGCTGCGGACCAGGGGGTCCGCCCTACAACCTATGCGGGTGCGTCACGGACACAAAAGTATGCGGCATTAGACTAAAAGTCCGCGCCACGGCTTTGAGCGGCAATTCGCGTGCCTAGCGGTAGAATGAGGGTACCCCCATGCGAGGCACTCGCTGGCTCCTGCTGGTCGCCATCGTCGCCATCCTCGGCGGCGTCGGCGCGACGTACCGGGCGCAAAAGAAGTTGGTCAAGAAGCAGGCGGTTGCCAAACCGCAAGATCTGCCGGAGAACGTCGGTTCCCAGGCGACGTTGTGGAGGTTTGACGAATACGACGGCAAGACCAACCGCCTGAAGGCCGAGATCACCGCCAAGGATATGACGGAGGTCGTGGATTCCTCGCGGGTCGACCTGAAGCAAGTGACGTTGACGCTTCCCTCGCGCAAGGGCGATGCCTACAACTTGATTAAGAGCGCGGCGGCGGAGTTCTATCGCTCCGAACATCGGCTGTATTCCGACGGCGAAGTCGAGATTACTCTCGCCATCCCATTCCAGGGCAAGCCGCGCCATCGATTGGTGACGATCCATAGCTCCGGGGTTGGATTCAACTCCGAGACCGGCCATGCCCAAACCGACCGGCCGTCCACCTTTACGTTCGAAAACGGCGCCGGCAAAGCCACCGGCGCCGATTACGACCCGGAGTCGCACGAATTGCGCATGAAACAGGACGTGGAGATTCACTATAAGCCCGCGACCCCGAATGGCAAGCCGATGATCATCGAAGCCGGCAGCCTGTTGTACCGCGAGGCCGGCGCCACCATCGACCTGAGCCCTTGGGGGCGGCTGACGCGTGACCGCATGGTGGTGGAAGGCGACAATCCGGAAATTCAACTCCAGAACCACGAAATTCACCACGTGCATACCGCCCATGCCCATGGCGTCAATGACGACCCCGGCCGCAAACTGCAATACGCCGCCGACGATCTGTCGATGGAGTTCAACGACCACGGCGAAATTCAGAAGATTGTGGGCCAGGGCAATGCCAAGCTGGTTTCTTACCAGGCCACTTCCGAAACCACGGTAACCGCGGAGCATGTGGAGCTGGCATTCGACGTGCAAAATCACGAAAGCCTGCTGACGCAGGTTGCCGCCACGGGTCACGGCGTAGTTTCCTCCAAGCCTTTGCCGGCGCCCGGCCGCGAACCGAGCGAAACCCATGTATTATCGAGCGACAACCTGGAAATGAAGATGCGGCCCGGCGGCAAGGATATCGATTGGGTGGCGGCCCACGCGCCCGGCACGCTGGAGTTCCTGCCCAATGTGCCGGCGCAGCATCACCGTGTCCTCACCGGCAACAATATGCGTATCGCCTATGGCGCCGAAAACCGCATCGATACGTTCCGCGCCACCGACGTCCAGACGCTGACCGACCCCAACGCCGACGAGCGCAAACGCAACCGCGGCCAATCGAAAACTTCCAGCCGCGAGATCGTAGCCCGCTTCGACCCCGGTTCGAGCCACATGGCTAGCATGGAGCAAACCGGCAACGTGCAGTACGCCGAAGGCGACCGGCAGGCGGTGGCCGCCCATGCCACCCTCGATAACGATAAGAACGTGATCGTGCTGGAGCACGCCGCGCGCATGTGGGACTCCACCGGATCCACTAGCGCCGACCTGATCCGCATGGACCAGCGCACCGGCGACTATTCGGCCGACGGCAACGTCAGCTCCAGCCGCATGCCCGAAAAAGACCCCAAAAAGAACTCGCAGATGCTCTCGAGCGACGAGCCTCTGCAGGCGCAGGCGCGGCGCATGGTCTCGACCGATCGCAATAAAGTGATTCATTACGAAGGCAACGTCGCCATGTGGCAAGGCGCCAGCCGCATTCAGGCCGATGTCGTCGACTTGAATCGCGAAAAGCGCCAGTTGGTGGCCGATGGCCACGTGGTGAGCAACCTCTGGGAAGAGCCCAAGGCCGACGCGAACAAGAGCGCCGCCGCTAACCAAAACGCGGGCCAGAAAAAGGCCGGCCCCGGAGTGCTCACGGTGGTCCGCGCGCCGCACATGGCCTATACCGACGACAATCGTCTGGCGGTGTATTCTGGCGGTGTGGAATTGAAGCGGACCGATATGGACGTGAAGTGCAAGGAATTGCGCGCCTATTTAGCCGAGCAGGGCGCCGATTCGCGCCTCGAAAAGGCGTTTGCCGATGGCGCCGTCGAAATTCGCCAGAACGTGCCCGGGCGGGTCCGCACCGGCACGGCCGACCACAGCGAGTACTACACCGCCGATCAGAAGGTGATTCTTCGCGGCGGCTCGCCTAAATTGGTCGACAGCCTGAAAGGCAACACCATCCAGGCCTCGCAACAATTGACTTACTACGCCAATGACGACCGCCTCATTGGCGAGGGGGCGCAGGGTCAGCCCGTCCAAAGCCGCATCGATCGCAGCCGCAAATAAGCCCGCATGAGCAAACTCGAAACCAGGGAGATATCAAAGGCATATCGCGGCCGCCGTGTCGTGGACGATGTCACCGTGCATGTGGAGCAGGGTGAAGTCGTCGGACTGCTGGGACCCAATGGCGCCGGCAAGACCACGTCGTTTTATATGATCGTGGGCCTGATCAGCCCGGACTCGGGACGCATCCTGGTGGACGAAGAAGACATTACCGAGCTGCCCATGTATCAGCGCGCCCGCCGCGGCATCAGCTACCTGCCGCAGGAGGCTTCGGTCTTCCGCAAGCTCACCGTGGAAGAGAACCTGATGGCGATTCTCGAGACGCTGTCGATGACGTCGCGCGAGCGCCGCGAGCGGCTGGAGCAGTTGATCGATCAACTGGGGCTCGAGAAGGTGCGGCGCAGCCGCGGCTACATGCTCTCGGGAGGCGAACGGAGGCGCGTCGAAATCGCCCGCTCACTGGTCATCAGCCCGGCTTTTCTCCTGCTCGACGAGCCGTTTTCCGGCATCGATCCCATCCAGGTGCTGGAGCTGCAGCGCATTATCTTCGATCTCAAACGCTCCGGCATCGGAATCTTGATCACCGACCACAACGTGCGCGAAACCCTGATGGTGACCGACCGCGCCTACATCATCAATAACGGCCGCATCTTTCGCGCCGGCAGCCCGCAGGCTCTGGGCCGCGACCCGGACGTGAAACGGATCTATCTGGGGGATTCGTTCTCGCTCTAGCGGGTGCGACGAACTGAAGCGGTTCAATGCTGAGCTGGGCGAGGCGGCTGGCTTTCCATCGCCACCCGGAGAATCCGATTGATGCGCGTCTGGTAGCCCCTGCCGTGGCCCTTGAGCCATTCCAATACGTCGGCGTCAAGACGGATCGTCAACTGCTTTTTTACCGGTGGCCACGCAACCGTCGCCTTCTTGAGAAACGACCTGTCGAGCGGCGGGATGTCCGAGTAATCGATATCGTCGTCCTTCATACGGTCAATCCGTTCCAAGTCGCTCTCGATAGATTTCTTGCTCACGGCGGTTCCCCTTCCTCATCGATATGATGCGTGTTCCTTCATCGCGCGGCGAGTGGGCGATCAACACCAGCCTCCCCGCCAGCAGGCCCAAAGTGATGAGCCGTTCCTCGCCATAGTCGAAGCGGTCGTCCTCGAATGTGACGCAGGGCCCTGAGAATACCTCTTCGGCATCCTCGAATTTCAAGCCATGCTTTGCGAAGTTCTTCCGACTCTTCGCCTCATCCCATTCGTATTTCATTCCCGAGTGTAGCTCTTTTTGTAGTTACATCCAACTTCGGCACGCCTGCTCGCCATAGTGCGGCAGCGCCCTAAAACTCGCCGCCGAACCGAAACGAAATGCCGAAGTGCTTCGTAATGTTTAGCATGAGATCTATTTTGCGGATGTGGACGATGGGTGTGTTCAGCGCGGCCTTTTGTCTGGCGCAGCCATTCTCGGGCGGGATCAAGGGCGGCCTTCCCTTGACCGATTTCGTGAATACAGTACAGAGCGGCGCGGCGACCACTACCAGCGACTACATCGTCGGTCCCATGGTGGAATTGCACCTGCCGTTCGGCCTGGGCGTGGAATTCGACGCGCTTTACCGGCATTTCAACTACACCACCCCCGCAAGTTCGACGGCCTCGGCCCTGTCGACGCTCACCTCGAGCGGCGACTGGGAATTCCCGCTGCTGGCGAAATACAAATTCCCCGGCAAGATTGTCCGCCCGTACGTGGAAGCCGGCGTCGCCTGGGATGCCTTGAGCGGGCTGAGTTCGACCCTGGGGGCATCCCCGCCGGAGCAGAATTCGGTGACCCGCGGGTTCGTGATGGGCGCGGGAATCGATATCCACGTGCTGATCTTGCATATCGCGCCGGAGCTTCGTTACACCCGCTGGACCTCCCAGCACCTCAACCTTGCCAACGTGGTGAACAGCAATGAGAACCAGGCGGAGTTCCTGGTGGGAGTGACGTTCTGACTTACTTCGCCGCCTCGATGGCGAAATCCCAGATCTGCATGTTCATCTGACCCGACGTGAACTCCACCACGGCATACTCGCCGGGGGGCAGTGGCTGTTTGGGCCAGATTTTATATAGTTCGTCCGAGGTGAGCCCCTGCCGCAGGGTGTCGATCTCGGTGGGAAGCTCGGTCATTTGCTTGGCGACCGTGTCCCAACTCAGATCCTCCACCACCCGCACATTCCCCTTCGGCGTCAATTTCAGGATGCCGAAGCGTTCCGTATTGGAAAGTTGGATGTAGAATTCCTGTTCCGGATTGTGGAAGACCGCCTTGGCGTGCGCGCCCGGTATTTCCAATTGCCCCCGCGTGGTCGTCATGGGTACCGGCGACAAGGCGCGCAGCACCTGGCGGCCCTTATCCATGTGCGCCGTCGATTCCGCCGCTTCCAGCGCCTTGGCCTGTTCGCCCTCCAGCCAGTACACCCCGGGATCCACCGGAATCCGTGAGGTTTCCGTGCGCAGCGTCTGGACCTCCGTCCGTTCCTCGTTCATCGACTTGGTATCGCGCTCGATCTGCCGCTCCCGCGCCGCCGCCTCGGTCTGGGTGCGTTTCAGATCCACCATGTCGAGCGGGATTTCTTCCCAATCGCTGCGTTCGACGCTGTAGTAACGGACCTTATCCCCCTGCACCTTGTACTCGCGCACCAGTTGGAAGCCGCCTTCTTTCAGATACAACTTCAGGTTCGCCGCCCACCCCGCCGCCGCAACCAAAAGCAGAACCACCGCGCTTCGAAACGTGACGTGCCCCAGCATAAGGCCTCAACCACCAGTGTACAAGGTGGGGCATGCTTTAGCTTGCCCGGTGCGGCAGCACTAGCGGCCCGTGGTAAAGGTGGGGTGGAGTCCGGTCGGTTTCCTCAGGAAGGCAGAAAAATGCGATCCTGGTCTCGCGGACCTTTCCTATGTCTGATCGAGCAGCCGCCCGGAAAAAGGGGAAACACGTAGCCTGTCACTGGTTTCCCCGATAGCTTCCAGCCCCCACTGCGAGACGGCCGTCATAATGTCGAGCACCGGCCGGCCCGCTGCCGTCCCGGCGTCCAGGGATTCGGCCACGCTCGCCAGGGACACGCCACGCCGGGCGAGCCGCTCCAACAGCTCGGCAGGGTCCTTCACGCTTCGGGTGAGCCTGTCCAGCTTCGCAATGATGACGATATCCACGGCACCGGCACCCACCAGGGACAGGAGCCGCGCCATGCCCGGATGGTTCAGCGATTTTGCGGATTCGCCCGCGTCCACAATCAGGTCCGCCAGTTCCGTGCTCAAACGCATTTCATCGCAAGAAAACCGTCCCGCTTGGCGCATTGTCGAGGACGCCATTCATCTCTACTCCAAGACCCGAAAGAAGGACACATCAGGGCTTCCAGACTAAGCTGAGAACATCCGCAATGCGGTGGCGCTCTATCGAGCGATCTTCGAGGCGCAACCAAGAACATCGTTCCCCAAGCAGATTGAACGCTGGTTTCCCGCCGCATTGATCTGCCTCGAAGAAGAGCGCGCAGCAGGTTCCACCTCTCTGACGGGAGCTTGGGTATAGCACACCTCGTATCTCCTCGCCACTCTGGTCTCTGAAGACGTGCCTGAAATACTCTGTGACCACTTGGGTCGGAACATATGCCACGTGTTCCCGTCTATCCCTCACGACCGGAGCAGCCACCTGTTCGGCAAAGCCATGAAGGAATTGAATACCAGTTCTGATCTGGCGCCGATCGGGATCGTAGATACTCGGAATGGTCGGCAGGTGGGTCAGGTCGATTATCTTGAAGGGATGCAGCGTCCGAAATGCGGCTACCGTTAGCATTTCCTCCCCATCTGAATCGTACGTTTCGCTCCATGCCGTTTCCTTCTCAACTGCACCATAGAACATTACGATGCCCGCCGGACTCATGCGATTTGAGCGGGTATTGCCGGAGGGAGGCGGTCCAATTTCATCGGCGGAGTCAATCTTTTTCTGCGACGGGTGTTGCCGCGCACGAAAATACGTGGTGCCTACAGGGATCGTTCTCACCAAGGCAGCCGACCTAACAAGATCGGCAAATTCATCCAAAATGGCCAGGGTCGGAAACTGCTCCGGTTCAAGAAGTGCGGCATCCCCGCGCATCGGCCCAAAGAAGAACCGACTCTTCTTTCTAATTCGCCAGCAAAAATCCGCCCAACTCAACATCAGCCGGCCAAAGCGGAGTTCCGGTGTAAGTGTCAGAGTGTACCAGTCCGTCTCGCTGATCGCCCGGACAACTTCCTGAAGGACCTTTGCATTCCGAATGGGCGGAAGTTCGCGAGGATTCATCCAGTCAACATCCCCCAACAGGGACTCCGTGGTGTACGGCTGCCCCACCAATGGGTGGCCTTCGTCATCGAATTCAACCTGCTGAGTGTCCGTTGTGTAGCATGACTGGAGGCCGGCTCGAATAGCAGCGACGAGAACATCCAACGGCGCGGCGATTGGAACGTTCGATCGAGAATCGCAAAAACCGCATTCGTTGCGGACCGCGCGGGCGTTTGCAACGCGCTTTAACGCTTCGTCATTGAAGCAGTCCGGGCACACGTACTGCTCTATTGTTTTCCTGTCTGGAGGCATTGAGATCTCGCTTTCTTGGAACGCCCACAAAACCAAATGGACCTCTTACGGGCAGTATAAGCGCTGGGGTGCGTTCGCTCGAATCCCCGCCAGAAAAAGGGCCGACGGCTGCCGAGCCGTCGCCCTCTGACGGTCTTGTCATTCAACGGTCCCGCTTCGATGACCAGTGACGGAAGGGGAACCGAAGGGGAGTTCGAAGGGCACAGTTCGAAGGGGACAGTTCGAAGGGGACAGTTCGAAGGGGACAGTTCGAAGGGGACAGTTCGAAGGGGACAGCCTGACCTGAGCCCATAGTGATTTGCAACTCCCCAATTATCATGTAGATACGCATTTGCCCAAATGTGTGGCAGATCGCCGTTCGTTTGCTTTCAGCGGGTTAGCGCAGTCGCCGGATTCCAGAATTGGCCAAATAGGCAGACGGCTCCGACAGGTTCGGGTGCATTGGACGCCGCTCCCCATCTTCGACGAGAACCCGGGGCTTCCTACCAAAGCGGGACCGAACACCTTCCGCATCGTGCACAAGAACGCACAAGTCCTCGCCCCTCCGTGGAGTAGGCCTTTGGCCCGCCTTTTCCCGCACCGGTGCCCTCTCCGAAACCCCGCGAAAACCCGGTGACGCGAGCCTCTTGCAAAAGGAAGCGAAGTTGTTGAAATAAAACAAAACCACCTGATTTTGTTTGGAAGGCGGGCCCCACGGAGTTAAGCTGTTGCTGTCAACCAAGCAGCCAAAACCGGAG
>Ga0187868_1002979_pt1 | contig 10757 bp, 10 predicted proteins | sample June2016WEW_13_4_FD_133014 | JGI IMG/M metagenome (GOLD analysis project Ga0187868, IMG submission 133014) | Peatland microbial communities from SPRUCE experiment site at the Marcell Experimental Forest, Minnesota, USA - June2016WEW_13_40 | ecosystem: Environmental > Terrestrial > Soil >... | reverse complement strand
GGGATAGTCAAGTTGGCGCCTCATGATCTTCGCCGCACATGCGCCCGGCTTTGTCACGTCGCCGGTGGTGAGCTTGAGCAGATCCATTTTTGCTCGGTCATGTCAGCGTCCAGACAACGGAACAGTACCTCGGGTGCAGACAGAGGTTGAAGAACGCAGTGAACGACTGCATCGGGATTGAACCCGTGGGCAATCGTCGTGACGGCTGAAAATCGCCACTCCCGATCTCGTCAATGATGCTGACTTGTCATTCCGAATCCTAAAAAGGGCCGGAGTTAGTTGATGCGCAGCAACTTCCAATGAGACGAGCAAATAAATTCCTCCGGCGGACACCTGGAGAATACTTTCCGAATCGACCATGCGTCCAGAAACAGGGCGACCCCTGAGGAACCGAGGACTTGCGAATCCAAGCGGTCACTTCTACGGGTAGCCCGTTATACGGCCAAGTGGTTTGTTCCACGACGTGTAGCGCGGACCTGTTTTGTAGGTCCGCGGTTCTTCTCCCCACCACAACGAAAAGCCGCGGACCTCAAGAACAGGTCCGCGCTTGCTTATCATCGCGCGTTCGCGTTAATAAACCTCTGAATGCCGTACGTATTTGGGAAGAACCGCGGAGGAACGCAAACCACGCGTACCTCAGGGCTACCCGCTCCGGCCCCTGGAGGCTCAAGTCACGGAACCGCCGTATACGCGCTCCGTACGTACGGTGGTGTGACAGGGAGAGCGGGCGACCGCCTACCTATGTCGATCAACGATAGTTTCCCCATGCCTCAAAAGCGCAACGCCCGAACCCGCTCGAAACACACCTGGGATCGCCACCATCGTCATCTCCCCATCTGAAATCACCCACAGATTCCGCTACAGAGCCAAAAAACGAAACTCTTCAAATCCAACTTCTATGTCGTACACCCCCTGACGACTTGTAACTTGACAATTTATCGGTACGGGAGCGAAAATCCGCTATCGGCCCTCCTGGCGCGGACTTGCCGAGCCGCTAGGCCGGCGCCTGAGTGGCTTCGATTTGTCGAACGTCCATACCACTTCTGCTCAATCGTGTGAGTGGCGGTGGGCATATACGGAGCTAGGAACGTTCTAATATAAGGAGAACCGTCATGCGCTCGGCATCGTGCAAGCGCGCCAGATGGAAAAGTCTCTTCAGTTTAGTCTCCCCCAATATCAATGCCGATGGAATACACAAATGGGATTTCGGCCCGGGGTTGCAGGTGGATGTGGCACGGCTTAATTATCGCATGGAACACCCGATGCCCATGAATCAGCATGATTACTTTGAACTTATCTTTCTGGTTTCGGGAGAGCTGACTTGGCAAGTTCAGGATCGATTTTTTTCTCAGCAAAAAGGTGATCTTTGCCTCATCACCAATTGGCTTTACCACCGCATACTAGAATTCTCTTCCCCTCCGGTGAAACTCATCCAACTCTCATTCTTGCCTGAGGTTGTTCGGTCGGACTGTGCACACGGCGACGACACCGAATACCTGATGCCCTTTTTACAGCAAGACGACAAGTGTGAACACGTCCTTGCAGCGAAGACAGGAATTCCAGCCGAGGTAGCTTATCTGGTTTACAAAATCGAACGACGACTGCCAGCCACCTCGCATCTGGACCAGATGTTTGTCAGAAGTTGTCTGAAGATGATGCTTGTCCTGTTGGCCGAGTATTATTCGAAGCATCCGAGCTCTGCCAAGGCCGCTGAAGACCGACGGCGGGCTACCGAGCGCCTTCGACCGGTTTTTGAACTGTTGGGGCAGCGTTATGCGGAACCAATCCATGTGGCAGATGCAGCACGTGTTGTCGGCATGAGCCGATCACGTTTTGAACACTTTTTTAAGCAAATAGTTGGTCAGCCATTCGTATGCTATCTGAATCATTTTCGTGTAGCCCATGCACAAGAGCTGTTGAGGTCACCTGGCCAGTCGCTCGCCGAGGTGAGTCAACACGTAGGTTTTTGCGATCAGAGCTACTTTGGACGGGTGTTTCAACGTTTTACCCATTTGACTCCCAAGCAGTACCGGCAGAAATATACTCGCTCAGCCAGGAAACGCGTAGCATCGCCCATCAACGTCCAAAACCTACCCTTGCTGTCTCCCAATCCGGCAAAAACGAGGCTCTTTTAAACCGGCGCCAACAGAGCTGTCCCCGCTGCGTTTGCAGAATTAACAATAAGGTCTTTGTTTGTTGGGATAGCGTTAAAATTAAAATGAGCGGAGCGTGTCACGCACCGTGACATTCGCAACCGCTGTTCCACAGTCTGCTCTCAGAACGGCTACTGAAGTGGCTCATGGCGCTTTTGCATCATCCAGTCAAGGCCAGAGCGCCACCAGGCGCCCATAGGCCCCACGAGCACTTCCGATGTCCAGTTCGGTTCTGAAGAAGACAGTTTGAGTGTCGAAATCAGAATGTCCTCCCCGAAGATTGAGGCCTCTTGAAGAATATTCCCGTCCTTGCCGATGATCCGGCTCTGGCCATGGGAGCCCGTGAGGTCATAATTGGCGGGGTCATTGGCCGCTACGACATAAACTGAATTCTCTACGGCACGGGCCATCATTTGGGCGCGGTAGGGAGCAAGTTTGGACTCCTCCTTGAGGGAGGATTCCGCACTGACGTAGTACACGATGCGTGCGCCTGCCAAGGCAGCTAAGCGAACCATTTCGGGGTAACGTTCATCGTGGCAAATGATGACCGTTGAAGGAATACCTTCCAAATCGAAGTAAGCAATGTGATTACCAGGAACCGCCCACCCTTCGCCCGCGAGGTGCATCTTGCCGTAGCGTTCGACCAGTTCTCCGCGTGAATTGATTACATCGGCTGCGTCCCAAGCATGGCCGTTCGCCTTGTACACGGTGCCCACCACCGCAGCGATTTTCCTTTCAGAGCAAGTTCGCTGAAGATCTTTTTCAGCCGCGGCAAGCGCCGTTTCCGGCGTTGGCATGCTGGGCGCCAGAGTGTAGCCGGTCAGAGCGCACTCCGGGAAAACAGCGACCCGAACGTTGTCTGCGGCAAGACGGTCCAAAACCGCGGTGATCCGTTTCAAATTGTCGCTAATATCGTACGACGAGCGAAATTGCACTGCCGCAACTTTAAGTATCACCGGATCGGTTTGGCCCTTCGCGGACAAAATCGTGAGCATCCCTACGCAGATCAACTTCAGAACGCTATGAATCCTCAGGCGCTTTGCCATCATATTGACAGTAAAGAACATAGCAAGCAACTCCTCTCAGATTCGGGATCTCGCAAGAATGCGATCGCCGTTCTCTCGGTGCACAAATGGCAGGCCGGCTACACCTGCGATAGGGCACCCCAACCAAAAATTCTTTGCGCCCGAGATCGTGCTGGGCTCCCAATCCTCGGTGTCTAATTCACTCTCGAACCTGATTCCACGAAGTTCCACTCGAGGACTCTTGTAGGACCTTGCGCATGGCCAAATAAAAGAGTCCGACTCCGTTCGCCCCAACCAAGGGTGCGCAGCAAACCAGTGCTCATTGCCAGGCACGTGAAGTTCACCCATCCCCAGCCACTCCGGGCTCAGAGAGCAATCATGCGTTTCTGAGCTTCGTTAATGCAGAGGTTCTACTCAAAATCCATGGCTACGCCCCGAGTACGCCCCGCCACATGCACCATGATATCCGGATCTCATTAAGAATTACCCGCTCGTGAAATGATTGCAACAGCCACAATCAGAAATGCGATACCCAGGAGGGAATAGCCATACGATCGGCGACTCGCTCCCCTCCATTCTCCAGTCAGGGCCCCCCAAAAATTGGAGGTGATGAGGCTCATTGATACGAACAGTGGCCAGCCGACGATGCCTCCGAGGGGCCCGAGGGTAGTTGCACCGATACCATACAGCAGAAAACTCCCAAAACAGATCACCCCCATCAGGCAGGCTCCGATCCAGTAGCTAGCGGGCGATTTCGATAACGCGAAGAGATGCCAGCTGTGGTTCCTTTGCAGCAGGTAAACGCAGTACCCTGCGTTGGCGACAAAGCCGGCACTCAGCGCCAATGCCCATATAGCATTGGCAGCCATGCTGGGCCGAGCGCCCAAAACAAGCGCCTGCTGCTGCAAGTCCTGGCCGAAAACGAAACTGAAATTCAGCATGGGGGAGAAGATTCCAGACAGGATGCAGATCGTCATCCCGATCAGGAATCCAGACTGGACCATAGGTGTCAGAGGCTTCGCTTCACCTTCCCGCCGTCGCCCGGCAATGGCTAAGAGAACGATGCCCGTCACCGCCATCAGCGTTCCCGCAATCAAGGCCTGACCTTGCCGCGTCCACAGCCGTTCGGGATGCAAGACAACCAGGGGGAGAAAGGTGCCTATTGGTGCGATCAGTCCTAAAATGACTCCGTAACCCACCGCTAGCCCTAAGCGGCTGACTCCCAAGCCGAAAAGAACGGAGCCGATTCCCCATCCGAAGCCGAAAACTAGTATCTTGACGAGACTCAACTCTGAGGTACGATTGAACGCGTCGTTAAGGTGTGGGACCGTCATTAGCGCTGCCGCCCAAGGCAGAACCGTCAAGCCCCCTACCGAATAGACGAGCCAGGTGTTCTCCCAACGCCAAGCACGTAGGCGCTTCATCGGCAGCACCCAACTGCCGTTCAACAGACCGCCTGAGAGGACGCCGAGGACACCCCAGCCTACACTTGCACTCATGAGAATCCCTCCCGGCGCGCTACAGACATTCGCGCCTTAACCATTTGGATACTGACGCGAGGAACATTCGCGAGACTCTCGTCCCGGATGAGACAGTGGAGAGGCTGGTGCGGAGCCAGGCGCAGCATCTGGACAGTTGGGAAGGGACGGCGCTGGTGTGCGTGTTCGACCGGCCCAAGAAGTCCTAAACTTGTGCGCTTGTCCCCGAGCCGAGATGAGATCCACGCAATATCCAGTATGAGATTGTTCATTGGCTCATGAGTTCGCCGGCCGAGACAACAAGCGCCTCGCCCGTTATGTGATCCGAAAGGTCAGATGCCAGAAACACCGCTACCTTGGCCATGTCTTGAGGTTTTCCGAGCCGCTTGAGAGCTGTCTTCTCGATCCATTCTCGCTCGACGTCGGGACTGGTGAGAAACGAACTACGGACCATTTCTGTGTCAGTAGCTCCCGGGCAGATGGCGTTGCAGTTGATGCCGTAAAGTCCAAGCTCAAGGGCTGTGACACGGGTAAGCCCGATGATAGCTGACTTTGACGAGTTATATGCGGCTTGCAATAAATCGGCTTTCTTCCCGGAGCAAGACGAAATGTTGATGATCTTTCCGCCTCTCCCCTGGCGCACCATCACCCTGCCCACCTCCCGGCTCACAAGGAAAGTGCCTTTGACATTGACGGAGAACACTAGATCCCAGTCTTTTTCCTGCATTTCCAAAAGTGCGACACGCTTTAAGACTCCGGCGTTATTGACTAGAATATCGATCCGCCCAAAAGCATTGACAACTGCCTCGACGGCGGACGCCACTTCGTTCGCCTTCGTAATATCCACCACCCAATAGGAGGCCTTCTGGCCAGTGGCTGTCGCAATCGATTCGGCCACGTCTTTGAGTTTCTCTTTCGAAAGATCCCACAACGATAAGCTGGCGCCATGCTGCGCGAACATCTCGGCTATGCCCCGACCAATCCCTTGTTGTGCGCCGGTAACAATCGCAACTTTGCCTTCCAGAAGCATCTAAAATCCTCCGCGACTAACTTTTGCTACTCAGTTGGTTAGTGGATCCCCTGCCTCCAGAAGACCCTTAATTCGACTCAAGAATTCGGCAGCCAGCATACCGTCGATAATCCGATGGTCAACCGAGAGAGTGAGTTTCACCACGTTCCCCGGCACGACCTGCTGGCCGACGACAACGGGCTGGCTCAGGATTCTTCCGACCGCTAGAATCGCGCTCTCTGGTGGATTGATAATCGCGCTGAATTCCTCAATTGGATGAACGCCCAGACTCGTCACTGTGAAGGCACCGCCCGTGACCTCGTCAAGAGTCAGCTTGCCGGCCCGCCCTCGTGCGACTAAGTCGGCCGTTAAAGCACCGATCGCTTCCAGTGATTTAGCTTCTGCGGCGTGTACGACTGGAACGATTAACCCCTTGCCAAGGGAAACAGCGAGACCGATATTACAGTTATGGTGTTTCGAGATAGTGTTTTCGACAATCGAAACATTAACATCGGGAAATTCGACCATGGCCATTGCGCAAGCTTTAATGAGCATATCGTTGTATGAGGGCTTGAAGGGCAGACTTTGATGCATACGGATCATGGCAGTTGCATCGACAGCAACCCGCAAATAAAAATGAGGAATGGTCTTCTTGCTCAGACTCATCCGGTCGGCGATGCGCTTGCGAATACCCGTTAACTCCACCTTCTCGGCTTCGGCGGGTACTGGCGAAGAACGAGGAGCGAGTGGCAAGTCGTTGAGGTATCTCTGGACATCTGACTCGGTGATGCGCTCCTTTTTCACCGATTGAAATGCCAAAGGATCAATGCCCCTCGCCATTATTAGCTTACGCGCACGCGGTGAAATTGTCGGTCCCTCTCGTCTTCTGGCGGAACCATCGATGCCTGGCACCTCCGAATCCAGAGTGCCTTCGGTCGTCGCCGAACCACTCTCTTGCTCTGCCTCAGAAAAAGAGGGTAGGCGCTGCCCAGCCATACTTGCCAGATCGGTCGTCTCGCCCTCCTCACCGATTAGACAGATTGGTTCTTTGACCTTAGCCTCGTGTCCCTCCTCCACGATGATCCGCAGCAAATAGCCTGATTCTGGGGACTCGAACTCGGTGGCAATCTTGTCGGTTTCGATTTCTGCCAAGAGCTCACCCTTTTCCACTTGGTCGCCGGGATGCTTAAGCCATGCTGTCACTTTGCCGGTCTCCATCGTCAAGCCGAACTTCGGCATAGTGATCACTTTCGCCATATGTCAGATCCACGCCCCCAGTGTATTCGAACCGTCCCCTGCAGGTATCGGCGCCCGCGAAACGGCTTGACAACCCCCACTGTCTGCCGTGTTCAGAACTCGCTACCCACAGGTACTTAGTTATCAGCTAAGCATACGATTCGCGTTCTCCACGATCTCGTTTGTCTGCGGAAGCACATAATTCTCCAGGTTCGAAGCAAATGGAATCGGCGCAAATTTGGCCGAGATGAATCTAATGGGCCCGTCAAGGAGGTCGAACCCTTTTGTGGCGACAACACTAGCGACGGTGGTCCCCACACTGCACGGCATGTAAGCTTCCTGCACGATGAGCAGGCGCCCCGTCTTGGCGACTGAGGTGAGAATAGTTTCTTCATCGAGGGGTGATACAGTGCGCAGATCGATCACTTCGACCGATATGCCCCGGGCTTCGAGTTCTTTTGCCGCCTCCAGAGCTTTTACCACCATAAAGGAATACGCCACGAGGGTCAGGTCGTGCCCCTCTCGCTTGACCGCGGCTTTGCCCAGCGGGATTGTGAAAGGCTCTTCTGGAACAGGCGCTTTCCGTTCAAAGCACTTCTTGTGCTCCAGGTACAGTACGAAGTTGTCGTCGCGGATAGCCGAGATGAGCAATCCCTTGGCGTCGTAGGCATCGGAGGGGAGCACAACCTTAAGGCCAGGGATGAACGCAAACCATGATTCGAAGCTGTGGGAGTGGTGGGCCGCGGCAGAGTGGTACCCGCCGGTTGGGCCGCGAAGAACCATTGGTACTTTGATCGTGCCACCGAACAAATACCGAAGGTTCGCTGCCTGGTTCACGATCTGATCCATCGCTATGCATACGAAGTCAGAAAACTGCACTTCAACTACAGGCCGCATTCCACACATGGCAGACCCAATGCCCGCGCCCACGTAACCGGCCTCAGAGATGGGAGCGTCAATTACTCGCTCTTCCCCCATCACTGTGCTGATGCCTTTAGTCTGGCCGAACGCCGCGCCGTAAGGATCGCGCAATACAAGCCCCATCAGATACACTGATTCGTCACGCTGCATCTCTTGCAGTTGGGCCTCGGCAATGGCTTGCGAATAGGATATGATGCGCATACGGAGGTTCTCCTTTCAGGCGTAAACTTCTTCGACGGCAGATTCAGGGGCGGGCGGGGCGCTATTACGGGCGAATTCCACGGCTGCCTCTAGTTGCTTCGCCACGTCCGCTTCGATTTCATCGATCTGCTTCTGTGTCAGGAGACTCTGCGATTGCATCTGTTCCCGACCTAGAACGAGGGGATCTTTCTTCAGCCACTGTTCCTCCTCCTCGCGGGTGCGATAGAGCAAGGGCGGCTCCCCACTAAAGTGGGCACGAAAACGCCAAGTCTTCATCTCGAGCAAAGCTGGCCCGCCCCCTTGGCGTGCCCTAGATATGAACCGTTGGGCCGCCTCATAAACTGCAAAAACATCCTGGCCATCTACGATGACGCCCGGCATGCAGTAGGCGATCGAACGCTTGGCTAGGTCAGGCTGCCGCGTAACATTACAAATCCGGGTACCCACGCCAAACTGGTTGTTCTCGCACACGAAGATGACAGGTACGCTCAGGACCGAAGCCAGATTGAGCCCTTCGTGAAAGGAACCTTGATTGGTGGCGCCATCACCGAAAAAACAGATGGTCACTCGGCCATCTTTCTTGAACTTGGAGGAGAGACCGGCACCCACGGCCAGGGGAATACCCCCACCCACAATGCCGTTGGCGCCCAGAATGCCAATCTCAGGTGAAGCGATGTGCATCGAGCCGCCCTTGCCTTTGTTGTAGCCGGTAGACTTCCCATACAACTCGGCCATCATGCGGTCCAGGCGGCCGCCCTTGGCGATACAGTGCCCGTGACCACGGTGTGTGCTGGTGATGTAATCGGAATCGTAAAGGTCCGCGCACATCCCCGCCGCGATGGCTTCCTGACCGATATAGAAATGGGCAAACCCCGGCATGTCGCCCGCCTCGAGAAGTTTCTCCACTCGCTCTTCGAAACGGCGAATTTTCACCATTGTCGTGTAAATCCATTCCGCCTTTCGTTTGTCCATGTATACCTCCATCGTTGAGAGTTTTCTCACTGGCCTCTTAATTCCCGAAACAGCTTGAAAGTATCCCGAACCACTTTTGCCGAGGATGCACCTATCGGTGCGAATTCGAACCCCACAATTCCTTTGTATTCAAGGGCGCGCACGGTTTTGAGAATGTTCGTGTAGTTAAGCTCGCCCGTCCCCGGTTGGTTGCGGCCCGGGACATCAGCAAGATGGAAGTAGCCAATCGCATCCATGTTGTTCCTTATCGTGTGAATGATATTGCCTTCCATAATCTGCATATGGTAGATATCATAGACAACCTTAAAATTAGGAGATCCGATTTCCCGGACCATCTCAAAGGCCGGTTGGGAATGGTTTAGGGAGTACCCTTTGTGATCCACGTACGTGTTGAGGGGCTCGATGACGAAGGTGATTTTTGCCTGCTCGGCTACGGGGCGGAGCGCCCGCAGCACGGCCATTGTCGCCTCGCGTTTCTGGTCGGCAGAAATGGGAGTTGTGGATTCCTGGACAGTCCGGTCTGCTTTCAAAATATCGGACATAAGGAATAAGAACTTCGACCCAAGCATCTTGGCTGGCTCCAGAGATTTCATCACGCCAGCGATATACAGGTCCCTATCTTTCGGGTCTGTCATCCGGCCATCGGTATTGCCCTGGAAGATGCCGACCTTCAGGGCCGTCTCCCTGAGCGCTTTCTTGATGGCTTTAAGATCCTTGGCCTGCCAGTCCCAGAACTCCACAGCGTCAAAGCCAGCTTTCTTGGCCTTGTATATCCTTTCGACAAACGGATACTCCGTAAAAAGCATCTCTATGCATGCTGAATACTGCATCCTTATCCTCCTTACCCGTTTCCCACAGCTCCTTACAGATCGCTGGTTCGCCAGACCGACTTCACTTGATCTCGATGTCCACCACGCCTTCAGCAATCTGTCCGAGATACTGTCCGTCCGCTACAATGGCGGCCGTAATCGCCACACGCGGTTTGTTAATGTCCCAATTCTAAGGAATGGAAAGCCGAAACGCTCCTCCACTAATGCCCTTCGCGGGTGCGGTCGGATTCAACACATCTGTCTCTGGGAGCATGACCAATTGTTTGCTCGTTTTTAGCGCCTAAGAATCTCAGGCAACCGGATTCCTCGTCCATTTCCTTCGTATTCTTTGGCCGGCCAGAGCCCTCGCAAAGAGAGGACCTCCGGCCCCTGCGCCGTGGTGATGCTCAACTCTTCAACCTTGACCCCGGTGATCGTAATGAACCAATCAAATGCTTGGTTCCTTTCAACCAAAGCCTGAGGATTTAGGCATAGAACAGGATTGGCCAACAAGTAGCCGGTGATGCCTCCTTGATAATGATTGCGCCACTCCTCTTTATAACCACACTCCCCATATACGCGCTTCTGTTCTTCCAAGATGTCGCAGAACCGGGTTCCCGGCACGCAAAGTGAAACTGCCGCCGCTGCTACCTTACAGGCTGCTTCATAACGTTTCAGTGTGTCCGCGGATATTCTGTTGCCGAAGTGGACCATGCGCGTCACGTTGGCGTGCAGTCCGTCCCTTCGCACTGCAGGATGAATCAGAACAAAGCGTTTGATCTTCCGTCGGGATGGGATCGGGTGGCGGAATTGGGCGATCCGTTCGTCCGCGCCGACGAGAACCACGTCGGCTGTCGCGTCACACCTCGCGTATTCGCACAGGAGCATGGCCTCTACATCAACTTCTGACATGCCAGGCTTGATCTCCGCGGACACCTTGGTGAGGATCTGGT
>Ga0187868_1002977_pt1 | contig 10765 bp, 11 predicted proteins | sample June2016WEW_13_4_FD_133014 | JGI IMG/M metagenome (GOLD analysis project Ga0187868, IMG submission 133014) | Peatland microbial communities from SPRUCE experiment site at the Marcell Experimental Forest, Minnesota, USA - June2016WEW_13_40 | ecosystem: Environmental > Terrestrial > Soil >... | reverse complement strand
CGCCGAAAAATCGCGCGTCACGTTTGAGATCGAGGCGATCGAAGACATGGTGTGCCTCAAGGTGACGCACGACAAATTGAAAGTGGGTTCGAAAATGGCTCGCGGGGTTTCCTGGGGCTGGCCGCGCGTGCTTTCCAGCCTGAAATCCTTTCTGGAAACCGGCAAGGGACTCAACGTCTTCGCTGGTTGTAAATGACTGGCTCCAAAGCTTGCCTCAAAGTCAAACCACCGCCCGGCCTGGCGGTGGTTTGATTCAGGCCGATCACGGCTTCAACAATCCCGCGAAATTTGCGCGGTGACGCCAGAGCAGGAACAGGGCGAGGGCCGCGACGACCGACGCGAGTTGCCATCCCTCATGGTTCATGAAGATGTGGAAGCAGAGGATGTTCACAATCACCGGGCCGAGCAATGTGAGGCCGAGCGGAACGTAGCGGCCAATCAGGAGGATCAATCCGCCGAGGACCTGGCAACTGGCGACCACCTTGAGGTATCCCGTGTCATACATCGCAGTGATGAACGCGCCGGCCGGGCCGGACATGGGTTGCATGGGGATGAAATGCAGGAAGGCATTTGAGCCGAAGACAACGAACACGAGTCCGAGCAGGATGCGGGCGATGATCGTGGCGATTTTCATGCCGCAATGTTGAACAGGATGGGTGATATTTCAACCCGCTTTCAAATACCCAAACGATGGGCGTGATTGCGCTGAACTCTTATGCCGTCCATCTTTTGCAGGAGATTTCGTGGTCGCCGTCCACCAAAACCCTGCGTCCAACCTCCCGGCTTTCAACCACGATCCGGCTAGGTTCTTCTCGTGCGGAATCCGCCCATCATAAAAATGATCAGGCAGACCAACAGAATGAAACCAAGGCCTCCTCCGCCAACGACGGGACCACCAAAGTAAAAACCACCGCCGCCGAACAAGAGAAGCAGAACAAGGATCAACAATAATAGATTCATGGCGGCAAGATAGCGCACCGCTGCAACCGTTCCAATGGGGTCTTCACCCCACCCCATCACTCCCCATTCACCCGTCCATGAACCGGCGTCTTGAGAACAAGTGTTCTGACTGACTGTCCGAACGCGGAACTCCCGTTTGTCGATTGGATGAACAACCAGACAGGTAGGGTTATACCCCATAGCCTTTGACCAACCGCTGGCCTAACCTCGCATGGTTAAGAAAACATCCGAACAACAAACATACTTATGAAAAAAATTATCCTCTCCTGCGTTGCCGTCGTTGCCCTCGCGTTCATATCCGGCTGCGCCTCTGGTGGCACACGCAGCACGACCACCACGTCGCAAGACACCACGTATCATAGTCCCACCACCACGACTACCACGGATACACAAACCAAATAAGGTTCGGCTTTGGTCTTGGTGCGCGCGTGCGTCTGCCGTGAGAATCCCAACGGGATATTTCAAATGCTTTTCGGCGTAAACGCCACCAGGTCCGCAGTCGTCATTGCTGAGACCAAAGGTGCGGGCGGCAAGTTCGTCATCACTGCCATCCGACCGGTTCCGTTTCAAGTCCGCTCCGGGGACGATCTGGCCGAACTGCTGCAAAGTCTCATCACCCTTTTCGATCGCAAAGGCAAGGGCGCCGGTTCCGTCATTGCCCTGTTGAAATGCTCGTCGGGCCGGTTTGGTTCCTGTCTTGAAGCGATCAAGGGAGAAGCGATGATCGAACTCGCGGCTGTTCAGCGCGGCCTCCGCGTCGTCAAGGTTGCGCCCCAAAGTCTCAAAAAGACCCTCGGCTGCGCGACGGATCAAAAGTGGCGGGACCGTGCCGGGGAACTGTTCAATCCCGACGGTAAACAGCGGAACTGGTCCAAGGGCGCAGCCGGAGCAGTGGCCGTCGCCTTCAAGGTTGCTGGAGCGTGACCCGGGTTGAACCACTGAATGCTGGCTTTTCTCCCGCTTCACCAACATGCGCTCGATGCGGCGACCGGGAACGAGCCACAAGTGAGGTAACATTCCCGCCTGGCTGCACGTCTCTTAGGGCATGAAAAGGTGTTCATCCTTTGCTGCGCGTCTGGTGGCGGCGGTTTTGCTGTTGGTTTTGGCAACCGCCGGGGAAGTCCGCGCGAACAGTTACGATCCGCTGGCGGTGGACCCGAAGTTCCACCCGTCGCACGTGGATCTGACCGTTCATGACGTGGCGCGTAGCCGCGACATTCCGGTGCGCGTTTATCTACCCACCAACACCGCGCCGGAGCCGGTGGTTTTGTTCAGTCACGGCCTGGGTGGTTCGCGGGCGGGCAGCGCCTTTCTTGGCGAGCACTGGGCGGCGCGCGGTTATGTGGCGGTGTTTCTCCAGCATCCGGGCAGCGATGACTCGGTGTGGAAGGACGAGCCGGTGCGGGAGCGGATGCGGGCGATGAACCGGGCGGCTTCGCTGGATAATTTTCTGTTGCGGGTACAGGACGTTCCCGCCGTGCTGAATCAGTTCGAAATCTGGAACACAGCCAAAACCAATTGTCTCGTCGGCCGGCTGGACCTGAAAAAAATCGGGATGTCCGGTCATTCGTTTGGCGCGGTGACGACGGAGGCGGTGAGCGGCGAAACCATGCCGGTGGGCGGTCAAACTTTCACCGACCCGCGCATCCAAGCGGCCATCGCGTTCAGTCCCAGCATCCCGAAGGCCGGCAGCGCCGCGAAGGCCTTTGGCTCGGTGAAAATTCCCTGGATGCTGATGACCGGCACCAAGGATATTGCGCCCATTGGCCACGCGGATGTGAAATCGCGTCTGGCCGTGTATCCGGCGCTCCACGGCGCGCCGAAGTATGAGGTGGTACTTCACAATGCGGAGCATTCCGCCTTCACCGACCGGGCGTTGCCGGGCGACCGCGAACCGCGGAATCCGAATCATCATCGCGTGATTCTCGCGCTGTCCACGGCGTTTTGGGACGCGTATTTGCGCGGCGATGCCGGGGCGCTCGCGTGGCTGAATGGCCCCGGTCCGCGTTCGTTCATGGAACCGGACGACCAGTGGCAGTTTTCCACCCGTTGATGAATTGCAACCTGCCGTTTCTGGAAACAGTCAGGTGTTTTGCGGAAGCCGGCTCTCGAAAGAGGACTGGCGCGATGAGTTATTTGAACAGTTGACTCATTCTTTCTCCCGCTTTGCCAACAGACGCTCGATCCGCCGGTCGGGAATCAGCCACAGGAGGGCGGCAAACACATACAGTTTGTGGAAAAAGGCGCGGAGGTTTACACGAAGGCCTGAGCGGCGTTGCGCAGTTCCTCGACGAATACTGCGAGCGGCTTGTCATCTGCCCGATTCGCGCGATAGCCGGCGGCGGTGCGTAGCGGCTTCGGCGCGGGTGAAAGTGTTTTCAATCGGACGCGCTCTGGAACGAGGCGGCCCATGCGGGTCGCAACGAGGGCGACGCCCTGCCCCGATTCCACGGCGGCCATCAGGCTGTCAACGCCGTCGTATTCGCCGGTGATTCGGGGCCGCAGCCGGTGTTCGCGAAACCAGCCGGTGATGGTATCCCAATACTCCGGATAATCGCGCTGGCAGAAAACCAGCAAAGGTTCATTCGCGACTTCAGCGGGCGTCACGTGCCGCCGACGGGCGAGCGGATGATTGCGATTTACCGCGAGTTGCCACGGCGCGCGCAGAAGCGGCGTCCATTTCAGTCCCCGCGTGTCGCGTTCCTGCCCGACGGTGAGCGTCACGTCCAGCGTCCCGGCTTCCAGTCCGGCGAGCATTTCCTTGGTCGAAAGGTCGAACAACTCGAAGCGGGCGTTCGGGTGCGTTTGCGTGAAGTTCTCCACGGCGGCGGGCAACAGGCCGGCGGCGAGCGACGGTGCGTAGCCGACGCGCAGCCTCAGTCCGCTTCCGGTGGTGCGCAGCCGTTCAAGCATCGCTTCGGCGCGTTGAAGAAATTCACGGGCTTCGTGAAGCAGCGCTTCGCCCACGGGTGTAAGCCGGATTGAATGAGCCTGCCGTTCCAACAGGCACTGGCCGATTTCATCCTCGAGCGCCTTGACTTGCCGGCTTAACGCGGGTTGCGTCAGAAACATTTTCTGCGCGGCGCGGCTGATGTTGCCCGTTTCGGCCACGGCCACGAAGTAACGCAGTTGTCGGAGTTCCATGCCGGCAGCATAACTGAAAAGCAGGCTCAGGCCAAGAACTCAGCATTAGCCACAATTACGAAAAGTATCTATTCTGTTCATATGAAAACGACGGTTACCGAACTAAACGTCCGGCGAGCAAATAAACGCGGCCACGCTGACCACGGCTGGCTGGACTCGCATCACACCTTTTCCTTTGCCGACTATTACGACCCGGCGCACATGGGCTTTCGCTCGCTGCGCGTCATTAACGATGACCGCGTCGCTCCCGGCATGGGCTTTGGCACGCATCCGCATCGCGACATGGAAATTTTCAGTTACGTGCTGGAAGGAGCGTTGCAGCACAAGGACAGCATGGGAAACGGCAGCGTGCTGAAGCCGGGACAGATTCAACTCATGAGCGCCGGTCGCGGCGTGACGCACAGTGAATTCAACCCCAGCCCCGCCGAGCCGTTGCATTTTCTGCAAATCTGGATTCAACCCCGCGAACGCGGCCTCGCGCCGAGTTACACCGAGTGGCATCCCACATCGAAACAAAGTGCCGCGCCGAAAGTGCTCGTCATTTCGCCGGACGGCCGGGATGGATCAGCAACGATTCACCAGGACGCGGAGATTTATCGCATTCGCCTCCAGCCCGGCCAGAGCGTCACGCACGAACTCAAGCCAAGGCGCGGGGCGTGGCTGCAGATTGCCGAAGGCGCGCTGTTGCTCAACGGTGTCGCGCTGGCCACCGGCGACGGCACGAGCACCGAGGAATCCGGCACACTCACGCTGGCCGCGACCAAACCCACCGAGGCGCTTCTATTCGACCTTGCCTGAACCACAATCAAACCAACAGCCAACCAACCAAACAAAGGAGATAACTATGAGCCAATACCACAAACTCTACACGCCAGCCGATACCGCCATCGTGTTCATTGACCAGCAGCCGCAGATGACCTTCGGCGTGGCCAGCGCCGACCGCGCGACCCTCATCAACAACACCACGCTCCTCGCGCGCGTCGCGAAGGAATTCAACGTGCCCGCCGTGCTCACCGCCGTTGAGACGGAAAGCTTCAGCGGCTACATCTGGCCGCAGTTGCTGGATGTGTTTCCCGGCCAGCCGGTCGTCGAACGCAGTTCCATGAACTCATGGGACGATCCGGGTTTTCGCAAGGCCATCGAAGCCACGGGCCGCAAGAACATCCTCATGACCGGACTGTGGACGGAAGTTTGCATCACCTGGCCGACCATCGAAATGCTCGGCGCGGGCTACAACGTCTATGTCGTCGAGGATTGTTGTGGCGCGACCTCGCCGGCGGCCCAGGAAGCCGCGCTTTCGCGCATGGTGCAGGCCGGTGCGGTGCGCTTGACCACGATCGCAGCTTTGCTCGAATGGCAGCGTGACTGGAAGAACCGGGAGCATTACGACGCGCTGATGGGACTGCTCAAAAAACAAGCCGGCGCCTACGGTGTCGGCGTCGAGTATGCCTACACGATGGTCCACCACGCCCCGCAGTCGGCGCAAAAGCCGCAGGTTGTTCCCAAGAAATCCCATTAACCATTGAAACTTCCTGCGCGAACTATGAAAACCAAATCGATCCTCATTGGCTTGGCGGGCGCGTTTCTGCTCGCCAATGCGTTTGCCGCCGACACCGGTGGCGCGCCAAAGGAAAATGTATTCGCGACCAAACCGCTGGGCATCCAATGGTCCATCAAGATGGTTGGCCCGTTCATGGAAGCGGCTGATTTGCAAATCATCTGTCTGTTCAAACATAAGGCGTCCGGTGACACGTATCAGGGCGCGGCGAAGGAAACGGACGACCAGCTCGGCGGCCTGCTTTCAGCATTGCGTAATCGCAGCGAGTTCGTCGGCGAACTTGGCGAGACCATTCTGTTCACGCCGCCAAAAGGTTCAATCCCGGCGAAACGTTTCATGGTGATTGGACTCGGCGACGAAAAGGATTTGTTGCTGGACACGCTGCGGGATGTCGGACGCATCGCCGCGCGCGAAGCCGTGCGGCTCAAAGCGAAGCACATTGCTTGGGCGCCGGTCATCCGCGACGAAGGCAATTCGGTCATCGAGGTGGGCGCCGGCGACCGGGCTTTCGCCGAACAATTCCTATCGGCTTACGACACCGAAAAACGTCTTCAAGCGCAGGGCCTGGCCCCGAAGTTCAGCATCGAATCCTTCGTGATTGAAGCCGGTCCGACTTATTTCGACAGCGCGGTAAAACAAGTCGGGGAAGGCATTGACTCCATCACCGCCGAGTTGCGCCAACGCGATGCCACTCCTTACGCCACCACTAACAAATGAGCGATGCGCCGTGCTTTTCTCATTTGGTTATCACCCATTTTGCCGGCAGCGGTTCTGGCTGATGAAATAACCGGCACCGGGGAAATTCCTTCTCCACCGCCCGCTTACCAGATGTTGCGCTTCGACGAAAATTATTCCTGCCTGGCCAATCCGGCGAACCGCACCGACTGGTTTGACCCGATCAAGTATATTCCGCTGCGCGCCAATGATCCGTCCTGGTATCTGACTTTCGGTGGCGAGTTGCGCGAGCGGTTTGAGGGAAATTACGATCCCAATTTCGGGATTGGCGGTGTGGGTTCTGGTTCCTATCTGCTTCAGCGCATCACGCTGCTCACCGACGTGCATCTCGGCGAGCGCGTGCGCTTTTTTGCGGAAGGCGTTTCCGGTTTGATGGAAGGCGAGTCGCAGCCCGCGCCGCCGGTGCAGCAGGACCCGATTGATTTGCAATTTGCCTTTGTTGACGTCGTTCCCTATTTGACGGACGACGAACGGCTCACGCTGCGCGCCGGCCGTTTCGGAATGAGTTTCGGCGCGGGGCGGCTGGTGGCGACACGGGCGGCGGCGAACATCCTTTTTCGCTTCGATGGTTTTGAAGCGATTTACACGCGGCCACTTTGGCAAGCCACCGCCTTCCTCACGCAACCCGCCGTGGATTTGGGAGGATTCAACGGCGAGAATCATTCAACCACCTTTTGGGGACTTTATGTCACGCACTGGTTTGACGCGCCACATACACTCGGTCTGGACCTCTATTATTTCGGCATTCATCGTGAACAAGGCGCTTACGCTTCCGGAACCGGCGACGAACACCGGCACTCGCTGGGCGCCCGCGAGTTCGGCGAGTGGAACGGCTGGGACTGGAACGCGGAGCAAGTCGTGCAAGTGGGAGCCTTCGGAAACGAATCCATCCTCGCATGGACCGCAGCGCTGGATTCCGGATACACGTGGGATGCCATGTGGCGGCCAAGGCTCGGTTTGAAAGCGGGCGTGGTCAGCGGCGACCATGACCCGAACGATGGGCGTTTGGAAACTTTCGACGCGCTCTATTTCAAATCCGGTTACTTCAACGACGCCAGTCTGATTCGCCCGCAAAACATCATTGGCGTCCACCCAAACTTCGCGGTAAAGCCATCGCGAACCGTGTCGGTGGACGGCGGAGCAGATTGGTTTTGGCGCTATTCACGAAATGACGCCGTCTATGCCGTGCCTGGATTCATTGCGGTTCCCGCGCTGAAAACCACTTCAAGCTTTGTCGGCACCGCTGTTGACGTGAATCTGACGTGGCAGATTCAGCGGCACGTCAGTCTTCAGGCATCCTACGTCCACTTTCTTACCGGAAGCTATATTCACCAGGCGGGCGGTCACGACGTGGATTACGTCTCCACAACCCTAAGTTTTCTATTCTAACTCAGTCCAGCAAATCCATGAACGAACCCATCCATGTCGCCGTCGTCCGCCGCGTGAAACCTGGTTGCGAAGCGGCATTCGAGCGGGCCTTGCACGATTTCGTGCAGCGTTCTCTCAAGCTGCCGGACCAGACTGGCGTTCACATCATCCGTCCCGCGCCGGCCAGCGATTCCCGCGAATACGGCATCATCCGCGGATTTGCCAGCCATGAGGCACTCACGGCTTTTCGCACCTCACCTGAATACCTGGAGTGGAATCAATTCGCGCTGGAGTTGACGGAGGGCAGCGGACGGGCCGAGGAACTTTGCGGTCTGGAAAGCTGGTTCACCTTGCCCGGCCAACCGTTGCGGCCATTGCCGCAATGGAAAATGGCTTTGATCACTTACATCGCGGTTGACGTGGTCACGACGCTGCTGTTTTGGCTCATCGGACCGGCGATTCAAACTTGGCCGTTTCTTATCCGCAATTCCGCTTTCAATGTCCTGGTCGTCGCCTGTTTGACGTGGCTGGCGATGCCGTTGTTGACGCGCGTTTTCCACTGTTGGTTGCAACCAAAATAAATGATTAAACGTTATGAATACTCCTGATCTACTTCTTTACAACGGACGCGTTACAACGCTCGATCCGAAATATCCCGAGGCAAATAACATCGCCATCAAAGACGGTCGCATCGTTGGCGTGGACGATGCCGAGGAATACCAACCAGGCCCGACCACCAAGGTCATTGACCTCAAAGGCCGCCGCGTCATTCCCGGCTTGAACGACTCGCACCTCCACGTCATTCGCGGCGGATTGAATTACAACATGGAGCTCCGCTGGGACGGCGTGCCGTCGCTGGCCGACGCATTGCAGATGCTCAAGGAGCAGGCGCAACGCACGCCGCCCGGCCAATGGGTGCGCGTCGTTGGCGGCTGGAGCGAATTTCAATTTGCCGAACGCCGGATGCCGACGTTGGAGGAAATCAACGCCGCCGCGCCGGACACGCCGGTTTTCATCCTGCATCTTTATTGCCGCGTACTGCTGAACAAGGCGGCTTTGCGTGCGTGCGGTTACACCAAAGACACGCCCAATCCGCCCGGCGGCGAAATTCAGCGCGATCACGCCGGCAATCCCACCGGCCTGCTCATCGCGCGTCCGAACGCCACGATTCTTTACGCCACGCTTGCCAAAGGGCCGAAACTGCCGCCCGAACATCAATTGAATTCAACGCGCCATTTCATGCGCGAGCTGAACCGGCTCGGCCTGACAAGCATCATTGACGCGGGCGGCGGTTTTCAGAATTACCCGGAGGATTACGCCATCATCGAAGAATTGCACAAGCGCGGCGAGATGACGCTCCGCATCGCATACAATCTTTTCACGCAAAAACCGAAACAGGAAAAGGAGGACTTCGCCCGCTGGATCAAGATGACCGGGCCGGGCAAGGGCGATGATTTCTTCCGCTGCAACGGCGCAGGCGAAATGCTCGTCTTCTCGGCGGCGGATTTCGAAGATTTCCTTGAGCCCCGTCCCGATCTCGCCGCGTCATTGGAGAACGAACTCAAAGACGTGGTGTCGCTGCTCGCCGCGAATAAGTGGCCGTTCCGATTACACGCCACTTACGACGAGAGCATCACGCGTTTCCTGAATGTGTTTGAGGAAGTGAATCGCGACGTGCCGTTTAAAGGACTGAACTGGTTCTTCGACCATTGCGAAACTATTTCCGACCGCAATCTTGAGCGCGTCAGAGCACTTGGTGGCGGCATCGCGATACAGCATCGAATGGCTTATCAGGGCGAATACTTCATGGATCGATACGGCAAAAACGCCGCCGAACGCACGCCCCCTGTGCGGAAGATGTTGGAGCTTGGCATTCCTGTGGGCGCAGGCACGGACGCGACGCGCGTGGCGAGCTATAATCCGTGGATCTCGCTTTATTGGCTGGTTACGGGAAAGACAGTCGGCGGCGTCTCGATGTATCCTGACAGGAATTGCCTCAGTCGAGAGGAGGTACTGCGGCTCTACACGCAAGGCAGCAGTTGGTTTTCCAGCGAGAGCGGCAAGAAAGGTGCGATTGCTCCCGGCCAGCTCGCCGACTTGGTGTCGCTCACCGACGACTATTTCTCCGTGCCGGAGGAACAAATCAAAAGCATCGAATCCGTCCTCACCGTTGTCGGGGGAAAGATCGTTCACGCGGCAAATGAATTCGCACCGCACGCACCATCGCCGATTCCAGTGCTTCCAGAGTGGTCACCGGTCAAAGCATTCGGCGGCTACGGCGCACCGTTGAACATCCGCAAAGCCGCCCGTGCCGGCGTGCCGGTGCAGCAGCATCACCATGATGCCAAGTGTCATCACAACGGTTGTGATCACGCGGCGCATCAACTCCTGACTGGCGTCGAAGCCGCCCGCAACCGCTACGCCGAATTCTTCGGCTCGGGCTGCGACTGTTTTGCCTTCTGAAATGACAACCAAAAAAATGTGACGGCAAAGTTTGAGGCGTCGCCCGGCGGATGTTGCGGTTGAACCGAGTTATGATTAAGCGCGAGGATGGTTTCGGGTAAATAGATGTGACCGAGTTCGCGGGAAAGTTTTGCTCAAGTTGAATTGAGTTATCGCCACCATCGCAACGACCTGCGTCCCGGCTCGATTGCCGACGCCAACGACGAAGTTTTCTGATTCACTCCTGTTCCCGCTTCACCACCACGCGCTCGATGCGACGGTCGGGAATGAGCCACATCAGTGTGACGGGATACGAACCGGCGCCGGTTGCTGGCGCCGCGTTTTTGCCCCAAAAAGATTGTTGCCGATTGTTGTTGCCATTGCGGCAGAATCAGCGATATTTCACACGTCTGTTAGATAGCTTAACGATTGCATGGCATGGTAAATCTTCAGGTGAACTTCAGTTCAGTGATGATTTGAAATCCGATTAACGGGAACAGTCTGACAAGAGCAAGGTTAGTCTCACAGTTAAACATCACATGAGTAATAAATTGTTTG
>Ga0187868_1002973_pt1 | contig 10773 bp, 8 predicted proteins | sample June2016WEW_13_4_FD_133014 | JGI IMG/M metagenome (GOLD analysis project Ga0187868, IMG submission 133014) | Peatland microbial communities from SPRUCE experiment site at the Marcell Experimental Forest, Minnesota, USA - June2016WEW_13_40 | ecosystem: Environmental > Terrestrial > Soil > Wetlands... | reverse complement strand
GAAATCCTTGTTAAGCGCCATCAGCATGCGTTGGGTATCTTCTGAGCGCGAGTCGCCGCATATAACCGTCTCATACGAGGGACCGAGGGCGAGATCAAGCGCGCTCAGGAGGTGCGTGTGGGCCTGTGGGGCCCTGTCGACTTCGTGTGAGAGTGCCCGGCCCAGTCTCGAAGCATCATCGAAATACTCCGGCCTGCCCGTTAGATGGCCAAGAAACGTCAGATTCATCAGCATCACCGAGTTACCCGAGGGGAGTGCGCCGTCGTACACATCTCGCGTGCGCAAGATGAGCGATTCCGCGTAGTCGGCGGTCGAGTAAAACCCGCCGTCTGTATCATCCTGGAAATGCGTCAGCACGTGCTCCAGAAGCTCAAGCGCTGCTGCAAGGTAGCGCATCTCAAAGGTCGTTTCGTACAGTTCCGATAGGCCCCAGATGAGGAAAGCGTAATCATTCAACGACGCGGTGACCCGCGCTTCGCCCTCCCGATAACGGTGAAGAAGCTGACCTTCACGGTCGCGCATATGCTCGAGGATAAAATCGGCCGCCGTCGCTGCCGCTGCGGCATACACTGGCTCCCCAAGAATGCGCGCGCCTTTAGCGAGCGAGGCGATCATGAGCCCATTCCAGTCAGCAAGCACCTTATCATCCCGCAGCGGATGCTCGCGATTCTCCCTCAGTTCATAAAGCCTCTGTCGGATTGACTCAATGCGGTTTCTGAGGGTTTCTTCGTTCATCTTGAGTTCTGTTGCGAGCGCTGTGACCGATCGCGTCATGTGAAGTATGTTCTTGCCGGTGCGGCCCCCTGTACTTTCGTCGCTGTAGTTACCTGCGGGCTTGACGTTGAACACAATACGGGCGAGTTCTGCTTGCTTCTCTGTCAGCCCTCGCTGAAGCTCCTCGAGGCGCCACAGGTAGAACTTGCCCTCCTCTCCTTCGCTGTCAGCATCTATAGCAGTGTAGAAGCCCCCCTCGGACGACATCATCTCGCGGGAAACAAACGAAAACACTTCCCGAACGACCCGCGCATACTCATCGTTGCCGGTTGCCTGATAGGCCTCACTGTACGCGAGCCCGAGGAGTGCCTGGTCGTAGAGCATTTTCTCGAAATGCGGGACGAGCCATTCAGCGTCAGTGGAGTATCGATGGAAACCGAATCCCACGTGGTCATAGAGTCCGCCGTGCCGCATCGCTTGAAGCGTCTTTTCCACCATATGTATCGGCTTGCGCTCGTCTGTTCGCTTCCAATAGCGGAGCAGAAACGTGAGGCTGTGCGGGGTGGGGAACTTCGGGGCGCTCCCGAACCCTCCGTGCACATCATCGAAGAGGCAGATGAGCTCTTCGTACGCTATCTGAATCGCTGACGCGTTGATATCCCCGGCCGAGGGCTGGAGCGATGACGCACGGAGCACGGAAACGATCTCTTCCGCAGATGTGTCGATCTCGGGCCTCTTTTGACGCCATGTCTCCTGTATACGCGGTATAAGCTCCCGCATCCCAGTTCGCCCGAACCGCGTCTCCTTCGGGATGTACGTGGTCGCGAAAAATGGTCTGGCGTCAGGCGTCATTACTATGCTGAGGGGCCATCCTCGTAGCCCGGTCATTGCCTGACAGACTTCCATATAGACGTCGTCGATGTCCGGCCGCTCCTCCCGGTCGACCTTGACGTTCACGAACGCGTCGTTCATCATTCGCGCGATCTCGGGGTCCTCGAATGACTCGTGGGCCATAACGTGGCACCAGTGGCACGTCGAGTACCCGATCGACAGAAACAGAGGCTTGTCCTCGTGCCGTGCCTTGTCGAACGCTTCCCGCCCCCACGGATACCAGTCTACGGGATTGTCAGCATGTTGGAGCAGATACGGGCTCTTCTCGGAGGCCAACGCGTTTCTCCGTTCCCCGTTCTTTGTGCCTTTGCGGTGCACGGGTACCTCGGAAGTAAGCTAGTGTCGCGACGCAAGAGAGCGCCACCTGCCGATGCGTAACCCTCTGCGAGTGCGCACGCTATCCAGCACGCTCGCTAAAATACCGGAACGCCGATCTTAAGCGATCTTGTTTCCCGCGTTGGGTCCAGGAGCGACGTCAAACACGTCGGTGACCTTCATGACGATGCAGCCTTTTGCCGGCAAGTTGGGGTTCATCGCCTTTATGACCTGCTTCATCGTCTCATAGTCGGGGCCGTCAGTCACGTAGTTGCCCGTGCCCTTCACCTGATAGCCCTCCCTTCCGATCCACGACGTGACGGCTACGTTGCAGTTCGCTTTCTTCACATTTTCAGCCGTCTTTTTCCAGAAGTTGTTGCCGATAAGGATCGTTTCGGGATCGCGCACGACGATCGACGCTACGGGAACCGCGTTGGGTACGCCCGCATCGCTTACCGTCGTTACCACGACGGCATTCATCGCTCTAATATTCTCTATTACTTTTTCTGGCATTGCGACCATTCGACATGCCTCCTTTATGTACTCATAGAAGGGCCAACGATATACCCCTTTTCCTTACAACAGGGCCCGCGCCAGGGAGGTGTTTATGTTGTGTCGCGTAACAGTGCGGCGTTGATACAAGGGCCATACCTTTTCTTTGGACAGGGGGCTTTTGAACTGCCAGGGTCCTGTAAAGCAAGCCGCTTTGAAAGCAAAAGATCCACGTAACTCGTACCGTGTGAAATACTACAAAAAGGTAGTTTTATTTGGTTAACTGCTCACGTTTAAGACATACGGCAAGGTATGAAGCGAATTGCGTTTGGGTTAATCGTCTTATTATTAACTGCTACGGTGCTTACCACGGCGTTGATTACAAACTTTTCTAATCCTTTTGCCTCGTCAAAGTCCGATTACAGTGCCGATTTTGCAAAAACCATTGGGAGTACAGGGTGGACTCCAATAAATCCAATATCACAGACAGCTGACAACGTGTACTCGGGTTCGTATAGAGCAAGCAGCGGAAATAGCAGTGAAAATAGAAGCTTTAATCTCACGGTGACGATCGAGATCGCACAGTCCGCAGCTGCGGCACAAGAACGGTATGGACAGTTAGTGTTCCAAAAACAGAGTGACGGGTATACAAGCGGGAATAGCCAACTTGGTAACTCGACCATATTTGGCGATACAAGCGCCTCGTGGTTTGGGTATACAAACAGCCTCGTAAGTGCAACGACGAATGCAACGACGAATGCATCGAGTAGTGTATCGACGTATACTCTTTTGTACGCCTACGATAAAGAGATTAATAACTGGGTTGTAGTAACTGAGACCACAGATACGATCGGTCAAAACCTCAGCTGATCTTTGTTCCGTCTTTGTCGGCACCCCCTTTTTTGTGAGTGAACTAGCAGCAAGAAATATGCTACATCAAGCGAAACCTAGGGGGGTAATCTTGAGACTGCGATAAAATAATGCTTATAGGGGGGTCCGTTGCTCGAAATTAGCTATGCCCTGTCGATTGCGGAACCCGTTTTGTCGCGTCGCTTGGTATCTTAGCGTCAAACGTGTTGAGCCGAGCTTAATGTAGTTAGCGTTTACGATTGGGAGTCAAGCAGCCGTTGTGATTTTTGTTTTTCGAGCCATCGGACGATAAAAGATGGGCGGCAGCTGAAACGACAAGACTTAAGCTATAACGCCGCTGTTTGCTTGTTTGATTCATTCTTTCGTCAAGGGGGAAGGGCGTTAAAAAAGGAGTGTTGATTAGGGAAATGCAACCAGACGAAATAGAAGAAATAGACCACTTAAAGCGCATTGCAGACGCATCTGAAAATCTCGTAAAAATTGGTTGGGTCATATCTGTCTTGTTTATTGCACTGCTGGTGATACTACTGTCGTTGATATTTCTGTAGGAACGATATGAGCGTACTGACACCGCATACTCCATTATGCAAGTTGAACCTTTGAACTATAGGAGCTGCGGCATTCCTGCCACAGAAGATAGTGGTCAAATAATGAGACTCCAACAAGGGAAGCAGCTCAGCGGCGACGAGAAAAAAGAAGGGCGATCAAACGGACGTCTGATGTTCGGAGGTATTTATTCATTTTTTGACCACTTGAACACCGTGCACAGGTTCTGCGGTCACATTTCAATCGAAGCTTTTATACTTTCTTCCGACACGTTCTCAGGCGTCTAGTGTCTGCGAACATTGCAACAAGGAATCATGCGCTCATACAAAACCGTCTCATTTTCTGTAGTCATCCTTCTCGTTACCGTCTTGTTTGCAGGCGTTGTAACTGTTCCTGCAGCAGCGCAGTACGATGCGGTGCAATATCGGTATAACGCTGCGCACACCGGTGATTACAGCCCTGTGGCGGGGAGCAACATGTCGAATGGTCAGCTGACGTGGAGCTTCACGACGGGAAGCGTCGTGCTCTCCTCCCCCGCCGCCGCCAACGGCGTCGTCTACGTGGGGAGCGAGGACAACAACGTCTACGCCCTCAACGCCACCACCGGGGCGAAAGTGTGGACTTTCGCGACAGGGAGCGAGGTGTACTCTTCCCCCGCCGTCGCCAACGGCGTCGTCTACGTGGGGAGCGAGGACAACAACGTCTACGCCCTCAACGCCACCACCGGGGCGAAAGTGTGGACTTTCGCGACAGGAAACGCCGTGCTCTCCTCCCCCGCTGTCGCCAACGGCGTCGTTTACGTAGGGAGCGATGACAACAACACCTACGCCCTCAACGCCACCACCGCGGCGAAGCTTTGGAACTACACGACCCGTGCTGCTGTGCTCTCCTCCCCCGCCGTCGCCAACGGCGTCGTCTACGTGGGGAGCGATGACAACAACACCTACGCCCTTAACGCGAATAACGGCACCAAGCTCTGGAACTACACCACAGGAAACGCCGTGCTCTCCTCCCCTGCCGTCGCCAACGGCACGGTCTACGTGGGGAGCCAGGACAACAACACCTACGCCCTCAACGCTACCACCGGGGCGAAGCTGTGGAACTACACGACCGGAGGTGGGGTTTATTCATCCCCTGCCGTCGCCAACGGCACGGTCTACGTGGGGAGCGAGGATAACAACGTCTACGCCCTCAACGCCACCACCGGCACCAAGCTCTGGAACGACACGACAGGGAGCGAGGTGTTCTCCTCCCCCGCCGTCGTCAACGGCACGGTCTACGTGGGGAGCGATGACAGCAACGTTTACGCCCTTAACGCCACCACCGGCAAGGTGACGTGGAGCTTCACGACCGGTGATGAGGTGTCCTCCTCTCCCGCCGTGGTCAACGGCACGGTCTATGTGGGGAGCTTTGACAGCTACGTCTACGCCATCGGTAACGCGGCCGCGGCCACAAGTCAGCGTGCGACGTCCGGCTTTGAGGTCACGCTCGTTTTTGTCGGACTCGTTTTTGTCGGACTCGTAATCGCCGCTTACGTAGTAAGGAGGAAGCGCTAACCCCCTCCGCCTGCTTTTTCTTTACGCGCAGGTGGCGGGCTGAAACGCCCGTGTACCGATAATGAGTGGGCCACGTCTGTGGGTTGCAAGGAGTTATTAAGCGCTGTCGGAGCTGGTGGTGCCTGAATCAGAACCGCCTGGGCCTAACGCGACTAAGGCCGTTCCGGGTAGCAGGAGCACGACACCCGCCCAGTATTGCAAAGACATGAAATCACTTATTTGAACCGAAGCCTTTATCGTATCTTCTGACACGTTCTCAGGCGTCTGGTGTCTAGGAACATTGCACGAGGCAATCATGCGCGTCTACAAAATCGCCTCATTTTCTTTAGCAATCTTCCTCATTGCTGTCTTATTTGCAGGCGTTGTAACTGTTCCTGCAGCAGCACAGTACGGTTCTACCCAGTTCCATTACAACGCCCAGCACACCGGTGATTACAGCCCTGTGGCGGGGAGCAACGCGTCGAGTGGCAAGCTCACGTGGAGCTTCACGACAGGAGCCGCCGTCCTCTCCTCCCCCGTCGTCGTCAACGGCGTCGTCTACGTGGGGAGCGATGACAACAACGTCTACGCCCTCAACGCCACCACCGGGACGAAAGTGTGGGGCTACGCGACCGGAGATGAGGTTTATTCCTCCCCCGCAGTCGCCAACGGCGTCGTCTACGTGGGGAGCGATGACTCCAACGTCTACGCTATAAATGCCACAACCGGCACTAAGCTCTGGAACTACACCACCGGAAACGCCGTCCTCTCCTCCCCTGCGGTTGGCAACGGCACGGTCTACGTGGGGAGCGATGACAACAACGTCTACGCCTTCAACGCCACCACCGGGGCGAACACGTGGAGCTTCACGACCAGTGCTGCCGTGCTCTCCTCCCCCGCCGTTGCTAACGGCGTCGTCTTCGTGGGAAGCGAGGACAACAACGTCTATGCCCTCAACGCGAATAACGGCACCAAGCTCTGGAACTACACCACCGGAAACGCCGTGCTCTCCTCCCCCGCCGTTGCCAACGGCGTCGTCTTCGTGGGAAGCGAGGACAGCAACCTCTACGCCCTCAACGCCACCACCGGGGCGAAGCTCTGGAACTACAGAACAGGAGACGGGGTTTACTCATCCCCCGCCGTAGCCAACGGCACGGTCTACGTGGGGAGCGATGACAACAACACCTACGCCATTAACGCCACCAGCGGGGCCAAGCTCTGGAACTACACGGCCGGGAGCGAGGTGTTCTCTTCCCCTGCTGTCGCCAACGGCACGGTCTACGTGGGAAGCGAGGACAACAACGTCTACGCTCTGAACGCTACCACCGGTAAGGTGACGTGGAACTACACGACCGGAAACGAGGTGCTCTCCTCCCCCGCCGTCGCCAACGGGGTGGTCTACGTGGGAAGCGAGGACAACAACGTCTACGCCATCGGCAACGCAGCTGCGGCCACGGGTGCGACGCCCGCCTTGGAGGTCGGGCTCGTTTTTGTCGGGCTCGTTTTTGTCGGGCTCGTAATCGCCGCTTATGTGGTAAGGAGGAAGCGCTAACCCCCTCCGCCTGCTTTTTCTTTTACTTTCGGCGCTTTAGTGCCGCGGGATTATCCTCTGTCGAGCAGACGCACCTTTATACAAGCGATTCGGCCACAGATGGATACATGCGAGATGAAACAGGCCCGTTACAAGTTGTTGCTTGCGTCCACACGGTGCCACTAGAAGTGATAGCCAGCGTGAAACGAGCGCGGCGAGACGCACAGCACATTGAGCGACGTTAGTCCGTTAGGATGACGCATCAAACGCTGCGTTGCCCAGCTTCGGCAGAAGAACGGAGCTGAGCCGGATCACGACGAGTCGAGCAACTGCACCAAACGAGCGACGTTATGCGCTTGCGTGACAAATCGCGGCGGTATGCTTCGTTGAATGAATCCGGTGATTCCGAGTAACTCTTCCATCTCGGGTGACAGCGCGTACGTAGGCCGCGCGCTTGTGTCGGGTTTCTTCTGGCTGATCAGCCGCGCGTGGTGCAACAGTCTGCAGTTTTTGCTGCCCACGACGATCACAAGATTCTCGAAGGCGTATCCGCGCTTGACGTGGGCGTTGGACGGATAACGCTGACGATACGCTGCTCGTTCAGACGCTGACAACCAGTTGAAATCGATCACGTGCTCGATTGTGAAATAGCCGACGAAGTACAGCGCTTCGGGATAGTCATCGTTGTCGTGGTTAAACGGCTTTAATCCCGCGTAAAAAACGAGCAAATCCCCTTCACTCAACTCAAGGAGAAAGCGACGTTTCGCCGTCGCGTCACCATAGGTGCGCATCTCGAACTCAGGGTCATCGTGCATGGGCACGTGCCTCAGCGCTGGAGGCACGTAAGTCGAGAGCGGTTTTCCCTTTCTGCCGATTCGTTCGCCGTACGTGGTGGCCGTGCACGATCGATACGTCTCAGGAATGGGAACGAATTCAAACGATCCGTCCTCAAAAATTGGACCATAGGTTCCGCCGCTTCCCTTGTCGATGCCGACGCGCAGCAATAATGCTTTCATTGTTTTGGGTTCCACAGGTTCAGGTTCGAAGCATATAATAGCAAGCTGCCGGGCCCGTTGCCTCTGTTTGTATTCCTTGTCGTATTCACGACGTCGCGCGGGGTCTGCGTAGGGCCTCTACAGCCCGCTCCACTCTTATTGTGTCCACTCTTATTGTGTCCACTCGTATTCTTTCAAAACGCATTCCTTCGTCGAGATCGACCCTTTCGATCTCCGTCCCAGGGCGCTGCAAGTTTGTCGATCGTAACCGACTTCGTATTCCGATGTTGTTCTACGCTACCACCAATCATGCATTCGATAAAGAGAACTATTTAAACGACCTATTTAAACTCGACTCCCAGCAAACGTCAAATCGGCTCCGTTCAGTTTCTTTATGAAAAATGGGAGCAGTTGCTGGTTCCAGCGGTTCGGGTTGCAGAACGCGACGCGTCTGAAGGTGACACACTAGACGTTCGTTTGGATTAGCCTAAACACAAATGATGTGAATCCACTGTCTCATGCTTATTCGATTACGTGCTTGTTGGTTACCAGAAAAAGAAGCTTTGCCTCGGATCTTTTTCAGTTGGTTTACCGGCAAAAAAAATCAGTAGTCGTCACAGGTCTGCCCGGTTGCAACGTCTGTTGGGTGCACTCCAGGAAACCCGGAGGTAAAAGGGTTTGAGCAGATAGGTTAAAGTGTGGCATTCGTATAACCCTTTGTTGTAGCACCGCTTGCGTATCGACCTAAATTGAGAGCAGCCTGGATCCGAATCGGCGAGCAGATACGTTTAAGCTGCATTAACCGACGCACGTGAGTTTCACTAAGAGGACACGAAATGAGAACGAGTATCAAGATCGTGGCTGGCATAGTGATCGTATTTGCGCTCCTGTTAGTATTTATTCCGGCTTTCGGAGGCCATCCTCGCTCAGCGCCCTTTAACACGTCAACAAACTCAACCGCTAATGCGACGGGGGCCTTCGCGAACTACACGAATTACACCACGCGGCACGGCGCGCATGGCATGTCTCTCCAAGGCATCATAAGGCGTGTAATAAACGAAATCAGATCAAGCGTATAGTATAACGCGTGGTATGCTGGGTCTGGGGTCCCGAGAGCGGAGGAATCCCATTATGCTGGGCCCAGGGACTTCTCTGAAGGAAATCGCTTCTGTGATTTCGCCTGTCATTTCCCTGAACGTGAGCGAAGGGCAGTGCTATCAGGAACAGGCAGGAGATCACGCCAGTAAACAGGCCCAAAGATCCGTTTACGTGCAACTCGACAAAAACAGCAATCCGGCTACATCCGTTGACGCTTTTAATAAGTCCTTCGATAAAATAGAGAAGAAAAATAATGGGTTATGATTAAGGAGTGGCTATGGACCTAGAAAAAGCAACGTCTTACATTGATGCGCTCTACGAAAAAAGGGGGTTCAGCAAAAAAGGATACATTGAGGCTACGGAGTTGCAGGAATTCGGAACCGTGGTGGATGATGACGTGTCGAGGATGCTTTATATCTTAACTCGACTCACGCTCGCACGAAGGATTTTAGAAATTGGAACGAGTATAGGATATTCAACAGTGTCACTGGCTAATGCTGTGAAAGGATATGACGGCAAAATCCTCACTATTGAGTGCGAGCAACGCGTTGCACAGCAAGCGATGAGGAATTTTGAACGTGCTGGAGTTGCGCGGAATATTGAAGTGAAAATTGGTGATGCACGCGAAATAGTTCCCCGAATTCGAGAAGACTTTGATTTAGTATTTCAAGACGTTGGTGATAAAGGGCTGTACCCTTTGTTGTTTGACGATTGCGTTCGTCTTTTAAGACCTGGCGGGCTCCTTTTAGCAGAAGACACGCTGTTTCCTGTTATGGGGCTGGATGGCAGAGGGACTCGTTCAGTCGCACCCATACAAAAGTTTAATGAAATGGTTGCCGATAGCTCCTTGTTACAGAGTACGATTCTACCGATAGGCGATGGATTAACCGTAGCTGTAAAGATGGGCTAGCGAGTGTTTTTTATACAATACTGGTCCACACAAGACTGTGCCACACAAAACATCCTCAGAAGATTGCTCATATAGCCTCTAATAATCGCAGGTGGCTTTCCTTTTCATTCTAATATTCTAACTTCATGCACCGGATAAAATCGACAAAATTCCGTCATCAGTGCTCGCTCGTGGGAGTACCGCGGCAAGCATCAATACTGCTCTTTCCCGTTACCACATCGAGGCTTACGACTCTTCTTTAGCGGCCGCCTGGTTACGAGATCGCGCGATTAGAGCTGAAAACGAAATACTCAAAGAAGTCTGAAGGGACACAAAATGACACTCGAGGAGAACGCTCATTCGCGCATCGGCTACGAGTGGATTGCGCTTTCTGTAACGACTATTGGCGTGTTGATGGCGTCGATCGATGGGTCTGCCGTGATCATCGCGCTGCCCACGATCTTAGCGGACCTGCAGGCGAGTTTTATCACCATGATGTGGGTACTCTTGGGGTACCTGCTTATCGTCGCGGCCATTGTACCCGTGGTGGGCAGGCTCGCGGACATACTGGGACGTAAGAACCTCTACAACATCGGCTTTGTCATCTTCACCGGCGGGTCGCTGCTGTGTGGGCTGTCGCTCCCGCAGTTCCACGGCGTTGACTTGTTGGTGTACCGCATGATACAGGGCGTCGGCGGCGCACTGCTCATGACCAACAGCGTTGTGATCGTCACCGACGCCTTTCGCAAGGGGAACATCGGCTTCGCCCTCGGAGTGAACGGGGTCGCGTTTTCCGCGGGGTTCCTCCTCGGCCCGCTTGTGGGCGGCGTGCTCACCACAATTTCGTGGCGACTCGTGTTTCTCGTGAACGTGCCCATTGGCATTTTCGGCACGATT
>Ga0187868_1002968_pt1 | contig 10778 bp, 13 predicted proteins | sample June2016WEW_13_4_FD_133014 | JGI IMG/M metagenome (GOLD analysis project Ga0187868, IMG submission 133014) | Peatland microbial communities from SPRUCE experiment site at the Marcell Experimental Forest, Minnesota, USA - June2016WEW_13_40 | ecosystem: Environmental > Terrestrial > Soil >... | reverse complement strand
GAAAAGACTTGGATTTGGGTTGACGCTGACAAGATGATGCGCGTTTTCATAAATCTTATCAAGAATGCAATTGACGCTATGCCTGAGAAGGGAACACTCGAAATCAGTAGCTGCCAAGCAGAAGACTGCGTAGAGATCACTTTCGCTGACACGGGCACAGGCATATCTGAAGAGACTTTGCATAAGATTTTCACGCCGCTGTTCACCACGAAGGCGCAAGGGATGGGCTTTGGTTTAGCCATATGCAAACGCATCATAGAGGCGCATGGAGGCACTATCACGGTGAAAACAGCCGTGAACAAGGGAACAACGTTCACAATTACGTTGCCCAAAAAGAGCCAACCAGCCAAAAGGGCGAAATCTACAGTGGTTAATATTAATGAATTTGTTTGAAGTGAGAGCCACATTCCTTACATGTGTAAGCTTCAATTGAGAACGCCCTATTTATGAACGATTTGTCAGGCGTCGAAACCTCTTTGCCACAGTTAGGACATTTAGCCAACAGCGTTGCCTTCCACTTCACAAGTAAATATAAGAAAGACATTATGAAGATTTGTTGGCACAAAAGGATACAACAAACGATAAGAAACTAAACTTGGCGAATTTTCACTTATCACCCGATTTTAACAGAAAGATTTATCGCCCATGAAGTTAGCAGAACCCAAAAGAAATTGCCGAAGGTCATTTATGGAAGAACAACTTACTCTTAAGCGGTGAGGGTTTAAACTAAATTTGTGAAACCCGTAAACTTGCAGGCTAAACGAGGGTTTGAAGCCAAGCGCTCCACGTTTCTAATTCCAACTTTTTACACAGTCTGTTTTGGGCTAAAGTCCCAGAAAAATGAAAAAGAGAGTTCCGAAAATCTGATTCAGGATTTCTTACCGGCAAATGCGCGGCTAAATCTTTGTCGTGTTCTTTCGCTCGTCTAGGTCGTTCGAGTTTATGATCGGAGGAAAGTAAAGGGGAGCTGCCGCGCCGTACAAGGCAGTCATCACTTTCTTTGCTGCAGTTTGCAGTTTTTTCACTCTCCGCTCAAGTTCAATGTTAGTCTCACGAAAATCATCGGTAACTGCTACCGCGTAGGCTTCCTCTCTAATTTTGAATGCTTCATCAAGCATGTTTTCCCTCTCTGTTGTTTCCATAATGTTCGCAAAGAGCTCGCCCTCAAGTCTTAAGAGCGCATGTTCTCTCAAGTCAACATAGACTTTTGGCGGCTTGAGCTTGCAGTGCTTCACTTGACCTATCTTACCCTTCGCAGCCATCTTGTCCAAGGCATTCTTGACTTTGATGAAGGAACAACCTGATTCTTGGGCTATGAAATGGACCAGATCATCCTCGGCGGTGCTACCATAGGTTATGACGTATTTGAGTATCCGTTTCTCAATACTTTTTGCTGAATCCATCCTGTCTCTAAAGTAAATTGATCCTATAACAGATTTAAGGATTAACTTAGAAGAGCGCACGGCTGTTCCTAATCGAATATGAAAAACAGTTTTAATCACAGAATTTGCTTAATCCAAAGAATACATATAAAGGTGTAGAGAGAAAATGCCGAAAATCAAATGGAAAAAACCTTACACGGCAGATAGTTGTCGACTTTTATTCGCATTCTTAACTCAAATTTTGTTCTCAGACATTTTTCATTGGGCACCTTTCAGATAATCAATTTTAAATATGAATTTCAGTCAAGGGTAAACTCCCCAGGAGGCTCCAGCCTTTAAAAAACTTACGCTCTTTATTTCAGAAAGTGCGGATTTGCCCACTTTACTACGGCCAACGCGAGAGGATGTTAGGAAGGTAGTTGAAAACCAATACAATGAGATGTGACTTTGGAAGAAACACCAGTAAGTAAATCGTTTCTGGCCTTACCTCCGCCCTTGAGCAGTGTTTGCCCTGCGCTTCCTTTCCCTTGCTTTCAAGGATATTACGTTTGGGCAGAGAAACTCTTCGAGTCACATCGTTGGGAAGAAGCGTTGGTGGCTTACAGTGAATGCTTAAGACTGGATCCCTCAAGCGAAAACGCAATGTACAAACGAGGATTAACTAAGGGGCATCTCCAAAGCATAGAAAGCTCTCTTAGCGACTTAAGCTCCGTCCTGCTGCACCGCATTCTCAAAGAGGCCCACTTCTACAAACAAAACATTTTAGAAGCAAGAAGTCAAGAACCCAAAGAAACTGCAATTCTTCAAGCTATTCCGGAGAGCAACGAATTCTTTGCTGCAATATCAGACTTTCAAGACCTTGGAAAAACCCTCCAGAAAGCCTTTGACAATTTGATAACAGAGCAAGAATATGAACAACTAGAAAATGATCTTTCAGAAATTGACACAGCGATGGCTACAATGATCGGCTCAGACAATTCACAGGAACTCAAACTCGAGGAAAAAAGTGAAAGGAGTGATGGAGTAATCAAGCTTTCTGATGTCCAGGGACTTGAAGTGGTAAAAGAAAAGTTGCGCAATAATGTATTGCTCCCCATGAAAAGACCTGACTTGTTTGCCAAATACAAGAAAAAGCGTGGTTTCGCAATTCTTCTTTACGGTCCACCCGGTTGCGGAAAAACATTGTTGGTTAGAGCTTTGGCAGGCGAAACAGGTTCCAAACTTATCAATGCAAAACTTCACGAACTGATGGACTGTTGGGTCGGAGAGACCGAGAAAAACGTACATAGGCTTTTTGCCGATGCCAGAGCAACGATAAAGAAAGAGCATACTTCAACTATTATTTTTCTTGATGAAGTTGACGCCATTGGAGTAAACAGGCGTTTGGTAGCTCGCGAAAGCCACGGTTCTCATCGGGATGCCCTCAATCAACTACTTATGGAGATTGATGGTGTAGAGAAAAATCCTGAGGGCTTATTCATTATTGCCGCTTCAAATAGGCCTTGGGGAATTGATCCAGCATTGAAGCGTAGCGGCAGAATAGGTGAGTGCATCTACATTCCTGCACCTTTATGCTCAGCTAGAAAGGAATTGTTCCAGTACTATATTGGAAGCTGTGTTGCAGAGAATTTGGATTTTGATAGATTAGCAAAAGATACTGAGGGGTGTTCTGCAGCTGACATAGAAGCGGTGGTTGAAGAGGCTAAGATGCAGCCAATCCTTAGAGAGAATCAAACAGGCATTGAAAGTTCACTGTGTATGAATGATTTTAAGGTTGTACTAGCTGACCCTGTGCTCAGAAAAGGCACGTTGAAGGACTGGTATATCTCGGCTGCGAAGGAGTTATCTCATGAAACAATGGATTCTGAACGCTACAAACCTATGATTGATGACATAAAAAAAGCTGCCCAAAGGAGTAATGCCGGCGCAACTATTACGCCTTCCATATAATTTTCGAAGGTTTTCCTACTCTTTTGTAAGCATTATTTCAATTGTTGAAACCATCCGTGCTCTGGTTTCGCCCTCTCTTGGCGGCATCTCCTCTGTTCCTATCACGATTTTGTGTACTTTCAGGTCTTTTATGAAGCGGTTTCTCGTTATTTCAGCTGCGTCAACAGCTGTAGTTATTGCTTTCCCTCTAGCCTTCAAAGTTATCTCGTTACCATCGCTCGCTGAGAAGCTTGTAATAATCGCCATAACATAGTCCATAGGCATTTTATTTCCAACGAAAACAATTTTTGATTTTTCCGACATTTTCCATCACCATTTAATCATAACGCAACTGCCCTTTACTATGCAACCTTCCTTATAAAGCGATTAAACAACAGACCATATCGCGCCCGCGTTAGTTTTCTCTTCAAGCTTCTTTTGCTTTATTTTCCTTCTTTGGACTATGGCTCTAAATCTTTTTCTAACGTAATTTGTCCTACACTTGTTTGAATGGTACACTTTTTTTGGATCATATGTTTTGAATACGATGCCACAGGGGCAGGTTCTAATGAGAACTTTATTACTTAATCTCTCAAAGTTTTCCATATCACTCTACCCAACAATTCTTACATTCACAAAACTTATGAACAGCCTTATCCACATCATTACACTCATCGACTAAGATAATAAGTCCTTCTTTTCCATTTACTCGCTATTTTTTTAGACTCGTTGTTCATATCTCCATCCCATTAGCATCTAACAGAACAATACCAGAATACTATGAATGTTTTAGCACGCGCTTAACCCCTTTATCAAAAATCTTTCCTTGTCAAACGATAAAAGTACCAGTTCATGCGGGTGGCTTTGTTCTTCTCGTAAAACATCTGTGCAGGCTTGTTCCAATCAAGAACAGTAAATTCGATCCTGCCACAGCCCTCTTGCTTAGCCTTTTTCCTGCAGAAGTCAAACATCTTCTGACCGACTCCTTGCCGTTTGTGCTCCTCTAGAACGAAGATATCTTCAAGGAATAAAGTGGGCAGAGCGAGAAAGCTTGAATAAGTATAGAAGTAAATCACGTAAGCCACGTACTTTTTGCTTATTCTTCCTAGGTACGCCTCGTATTTTGGGGTCTTTGAGAGGCAGTCCTCGCGGAGCCTTCTTTGTGCGTCTTCATTAGGAGGCGTTAATTCCTCGAATTGAGCAAGCTTGACAACGAGAGCCAGAAAATCATTGAAATTCTTAAGCGAGACCTTTTCGATTAAGAGGCTATTCTCATCCTTTTTCATAAGGCGGATGTGATTGTTCATTGCATAAAAATGTTCTCTTCCTTAAGAGCAAGGCGTATGGCTGTTCCAAAGCGCTAAAAACTGATTAACGATGAAGAAAAAAGATGTGATAAAGTGGAAGATGGGAGGCAGACTGTACCTAGATTTTCTGATGGATATACATGATTAAACATAAAACTTCTATTGATTTTACCATATAGGATTTCTGAGCAAGCATTGATTGACCTTGGCTATTTTGTGGAGGATGCTATGTCAATTATGTATCATTAAAAATAAGCATGTTTCAATGAGGAAGGCGGGGAGATTCGAGCGCGTGCGCAAGCCCAAATCTCGCATACCTCAAATTTAAGTGCCAAGTTTTAAATAGTAATTGGGATTACGCAGTTTTATGCAAGTTACTGATTTAATCCGCTACAACCACTTCGTTCGCGAGCTTTATTTTGACGCTATATCTAAATTGCCTTGGGCGCAGGTTGTCGAGGCTCGAGGTTTAAGTTTTGATTCTATGCGCAACGTGTTCTTGCATTTGACACGTGTTGAGGACAGGGTAGTTAACTACGTAATTCTTGAACGGGACAAGGATTGGGTTGGCGTGGATTTTGATGCTTTCAACAACATGGATTCCTTGAAGAATTACATGTTACATGTGAAGGAAAATACTGAAAACTACTTAGCGAATCTTTCAGCTGCAGAGCTAAACAGACAAATCATTTTCCCGTGGAGTGCCACCGCAGAAACAAAAATAAGCATTGAAACAGTCTTAAGCCACATTGTTTTGGAGGACATGATTCATTACGGCGAGTTGTCGGCTGCTTTCTGGCAGATGGGTTTGCAAGCACCTTACATGGGCTTTTGGCAGTATAAACATCAGCACCCTTAGGCTAATCAAAGGAAGGAAAATAACTTATTTCGAAAGGTCAATACTTCAAAGAGTTAAGGTCTATTATTGCGGAGAATTTTGATTAGCTGGAAAAGAATAATTCTGGAAAAAATCCGTGGGGGGAATACTTCCCTCGTCGCCAAATGGTTGAAAGAGAAAAAGTAGAGAGTGGCTGGTAAATCTGATGAAACTAGCGCGCACTGGAGAATATCCAATATTAGCGTTAGGAGTTGCATAATATTCATCATTTACAGCGAGGGCAGAAAGGTTTCTATATCAGAAAAGGTTGGTTGATAAGACCAATGGTTAAGGAGGTTTTTTATGAAAAATTCTTTGGGTGCAAAGACTATTGTTCCCACGACGCCTGTCTGGGTTGTGGGAACTTATGATCGAGAGGGAAAACCAAATGTTATGACTGCTGCTTGGGGAGGAATTTGTTGTTCTCAACCGCCATGTATCTATGTATCTTTGAGAAAAGCTACGTATACCTATAGTAATATTATGGAACGGAAAGCGTTTACTGTGAGTATTCCATCCGAAACCTATGCCAAGGAGGCTGATTATTTTGGCATCACTTCTGGAAAAACGGTGGATAAATTCTTAGCAACAGGGCTTACTCCCGTGAAAAGCGATCTTGTTGATGCACCCTATGTAAAGGAATTTCCTCTGATTATAGAGTGCAAGGTTATTAAAATAATTGAAATTGGGCTACATACAGAGTTCATAGGTGAAATCATGGATGTCAAAGCTGATTCTTCTGTGCTTAATGAAAAGAAACTTCCAGACATTGAAAAAGTGAAACCGATCATCTGGAATCCTGCAGAAATGACATATCATAAAGTTGGGAAACCCGTAGGACAAGCGTTCTCAATTGGAAAAGAGACCTTAACAAAATAATGTCTTACTCAGCCCTCAACAACTACTTTGGATATTCCACTACTAAACTGATCACTAAGCCATTAACTATATTCGCAAAAGATTTACCAGCTCAAATTTCAAGGAAGATTGAAAAGGATACGTGGCTATTGGCACGTTATGATTTGACCTTCTCATATCAGAGCTAAAACAATTCCTGCAATTCCAAGAACTATTGCAATTATTCCGTATGTTTTGTAAGTTTTTTGTTTGTAAACCCAATATCCTAAGATAATAGCTATTATTCCAACTAGACCATATACTAACAATGAAACCAATCCGATAATAATAGCTATCCATGAAATAGTCTTTTCATGTTTCTTCATGAAAGATGTACTGTTGTCAACTTCTATCATTTATTCTCCCCCAATCAAGATTTTGCCGTTTAAGTCTTCCAATCCTTCTTTATTCCAGAGTTTAATTTAACTATTGTTACAATTAAATTGCTTGTTTCTCCCATAATACAAGCTTGTTCCCTTCTAACTAACAATAGATATGCAAACACTGGATGGAGAGGGTCAAAGTCTAAGATGTTCTTTACATAACTGAACCCGCGAAACTAAGAAGTATTAGAATAACTCCAATTATCATGAAAAACAAACCAATAGCCCTATCGCGTCTTCCATATTGATATGACTGTTGATTTGTTTGACCTATTTTACGTCTTGCCCTATTTTCCCAAAGCACATGAATTTGGCATGAAAAACAAAATGGCAAACCTATGATAATTAAAACTACACCCAACGCAAAAAGAACGATTACCATGTTTTTCTTAATAGGAGTCTCACAAATAAAAAAGTTGCTCGCCTGAACCGTACAGCTTTCATAAACTATAAAATGAAAGGCAGACTGTACCTAGACTTTGGTGGATATACATGATAGAATAATCTTGAGTCTTACATAAGAGAAAGATTAAAAAACTAATTAATACGCTCAAGCTAACCAATAAAACGATATTAAACATTAATTGGGTACAGTGATGCTTGTTGACAGATAAATCAACGAGACAAAATAAGAAAAGCAGATTTCCCGTTAAGTTCTGTCCAAAATGCGGTTCAACCGATGTGTTCTGGGCTCAGGGCATGCCTCAACTCTGGTCGTTATGGCAGTGCAAAAACTGCGGCTATCGTGGAGCATTCATTCTTGAAGATGGTAATATTGCCGAAAAGCTTCAAGAAGAATGGAAGGACACACACTTGAAGAGATAGAATCATAGAACGCCAGTCAATCTTCTTAAGAACCTTTTTTGTTAAAGTAAATGGAAAGAAACCCCGTAGCAGATGCTAGAACTCCGGATGCCCATGTCAACAAATTATTATTGAGCCATAGAATGGATATACCAAAAACTAAGAAACTCTAAATTTTTCCCTATCTTACTTCGAAAACAAATCTGTAGCGGTCTTTCCCAACCCTTTTCACTGTAAGAATTGCAAGATAGCCAATCTCGCTAGTGTTTTCGACGTGCGGATCCTTGCAGGGTGTTTTGTCAAAACCCTCGACTTCCACGATTCTAACTGTTCTCACAGAAGACGGCAACCTTGTCAAATCAAATTCTTTTTCGGCATCTTCCCTCGTCAGGATGTGTTTGCTAACCAAAAGATTCTTCTTTATTATTGCATTCACGTCATCCTGCAGTAATGCCTTGTTGACTTTCCGCAAGTCCTCTTTGGTTACAATTTCCATATATCCAGAATTCTCTTCAAACTTAGAAATGATGAATTTTGCATCCAAAAACTTGCGTTCCAGCGTCCTTGCGAGAATGTGCTCGGCGGTTTGAAGTCTCCCTTCGTTTGGTTTCATAACAATTTGTGATGCTAACTTTTATTTAATAACTTTTAGCCCTGCAATACTACAAATACCTGTTGATGAAAAGAATGGATACCATTGTCCTTTCCAAATTTAAAATAAACGAAAACCCTGAAAAAATACAGTAAAAACCATTTTTCACCAATTAAGGAACACGCATGCATGCGAAACCTAACATCCTGCGTCACATAACAATTTGAGCTTTGTTATTGTAACCGTTTTTTATGGATTGATAGGTATCTTCTGATAAAGTAGTTTACGAAGCCTTCTTCGGGTCGCTGCAGAGCTTTGTAGTAGGATTTTCTTTTGCTGTATTCTATTATGAGCATGGGGTAGCCGCTTTTCCATAAAATATAATTCATTAACAGTCTGCCGATTCTGCCGTTGCCATCGCCGAAAGGATGAATTTTCTCAAACATGTAGTGAGCTCTAGCCGCAAGCTCGACGGAATTAAGGTTTGATTTGTTTATGAATGTAATAAGTTGTTTCATTAGGTTTTCTACGTTCTGCCAATCTGGCGCTAAGTAAGGCCCAACTCTAACAAGATAACTTCTAAATCTTCCCGCGATGTCAGGTTCTGTTTCTCTGAAAATGCTTTCATGCCATTTCAACAGAAGTTCATTTGACATATTTTCTTCAGTTCTTAACATTTGTAGGAATGCTACTGCGTGCGATTCCGTTTCGCGAATGTCTTTAATTGGCTTGTTAGGAGCAATTTTATCTTCTAGTATTAACCTCGCTTCCTCAAGCGTTATAGTGGATCCTTCAATGGCGTTGGTGTTATAGGTGAAGGCTATGGCTACTTCCTGCAGGTCTTTTTCTTTGGCTGACTGGGGAACTTTTTTCCATTCTTTCTGAAAATCGTTTCTTATCTTTTCTAGTTTTTCGACCAAGACCTTATGGGATTCATGCATGAGTTTGTTTTTTATTTCTTCAATGTTGGCGGGGATTTTTTTTCCAAGATAGAGTTCTTTTGTAACGACTTTTCCGTCTTTTCTGAAGGAATGCTGCAGATAGAAATACTCTGTTTTACCTTTTCTTCTTTTGATCGTTCGCACAAGAGTTTTTACCATTACAAACTATATAAATATTTCAGATTGGCTCAATATTGTAATGGTAAACTTTTAGTCTGTCCTGATAGACGAGCGCAGCACAAACTCATCAAGCAACTTCTTGTATTCCATTTTCGTCGCACATGTAAGGATAAACGTCGAGGCGCCAAGGACGCATTAGAAATCTACGAGCGAAACCGCGTGTTCGTTGAGGAAAAAGACGGCGCTGGTCGACAAAGACGATTTAGTTGACGCCTTCCGCGAGGGCAGTCTCCGATGGCTTTCCCAATACTTCTTGAAGTCATTCAGGTGTTCTCGATTTTCGAGATGACTATTTAATTATCTAATTTGCCTATCTTAGATTTGCTGTCCAATCATATCTTGAACAAGCCTTTTCCCAACTTTCCGTTATGGTACACCGCTCGATTGTTTAATTTCTCTATTGATTGTTATTTTGCCAATGCGTATGATTGCTTTAACAATTCCACAGTATAAGCCAATTTGCTCTTCCTGCGTAATCTTAATTTCTTTTTCTTCTCCATTTCCATCGTTGAAATACCACTTGTAGGTTTTTTCTGTAATCCACTTTTGAGGATCAATAAGTGTTCTGGGATTTGCTCTTAATCTGATGGTTATTCCATCTTTGCGAAGCATTAGCACTGCAAACCTGTTTCTTAAACCAATCTGTCCCCTGCATAATTGAAAGTCATCTCCACTTAGTTCAGTGGTTAAATCGGAAAACGCATTTGTTATAGAAAGCATCAAGTATTTTACCAAAAGCTTAACCTGGTCATTGTTATCTTCCAACTTCTTTTCCCAACTCACGGGTAATTTCAAAGGTTCACTATTATCTTTCTGCTTAACAGAATTCTGAGCAACTAAAACTGTTTCAGATGTTTTTATTGGAGTGTTCTGTTTCGTTTCTTGCAAAAACCTTTGCAGGTCGGCCTCCGTATTGTAGAGTTCTTTTACGGCATCCATTTTACGTTTCATGATAGCCCATTTGGTCACACCAATCGTTTTGATGACTTCCTCGTTTCTTATTGGGGTACCGTACAGCAACCCGTCATAGGTGAACCTGAAGGCTTGGCAATCCAGTAGATATCTTTCGGAACATTCTTTCCAGCGAACTTTACCTCCATCCTTATTTTGCTCGAGAATGTAACCTAAGAAGCCCTCTTCTTCGTTGCGTAATCTTCGTCAGTCACAACGAAAACAATTTCAGAAACAGTACCACCCTGCACGTTTTCCCAAGTGACGTTGAAGACGCCGAGTTCCCGAACCAACTCTATCGTCCCTTTTGTTGCATTCATCTACCAAACGCCAGCCTTTTCCACATAATCGATTTTCCGTTGCATCTTACCCATGTTTGGTCGCTATAAACGTTACGGTAAACAAAAATACGAGTTAAAAATCAATGTTTGCTGTTTCGGGTTCTGGTAACTTAGCGTCATACGGTTTTTTCTGTTAACTGCCGTCTGATAACTTGTTTGGTTTGGGGTTCATGTGAAAAATCGGTTGATAACTT
>Ga0187868_1002965_pt1 | contig 10785 bp, 8 predicted proteins | sample June2016WEW_13_4_FD_133014 | JGI IMG/M metagenome (GOLD analysis project Ga0187868, IMG submission 133014) | Peatland microbial communities from SPRUCE experiment site at the Marcell Experimental Forest, Minnesota, USA - June2016WEW_13_40 | ecosystem: Environmental > Terrestrial > Soil > Wetlands... | reverse complement strand
TGGATATTGACGGGCACCATGGCAATGGGACGCAGGAGATTTTTCAAGGGGACGAGAAAGTGCTTTACGTTTCGCTACATCAATCGCCCAATTATCCTGGAACTGGGTCTTTCACTGAAGGTACTAGTGTTAATTTTGCTTTGCCAGCAAATTGTGGTGGAAAACATTATTTGGAGACGCTTGACAAAGCCTTGGGAATGGTTGATTTGGGCAGGTTTGAGGTAATTGCGGTTTCCGCTGGTTTCGATATGCATCTGGGAGATTTAGCGTCTTTAGGCTTAATTGAGCAGGATTATTTTGAAATTGGCAAAAGGGTTGCTTTGCTTGAGAAGCCTTCGTTTTTTGTTTTGGAGGGTGGTTATATAGGTGAAAAGGTCGGGTTGGATATTGATATGTTTTTGAGGGGTTACGAAGAAAACCGGTAATTTAGGAAAAATGGTTATTTTTGTTTTTTAGCCATTGCCCTCTTGTTTAAGGCTTCAAGTTTCTCTGTGACTTTTTCAGACCGTTTCTCTGCAACGGCTAACAATGGTTTCCAGTCTTTGTTTTTGACGGTGATTGTTAGTTGGTCGCATTGCGATGGAAGTTTTTCTAGTGCGTCATTGAAAAGTTTTTCTGCCGCTTCGTCTGAATCTACTATTTCCAGTGCTTCTTCTGGGCATGCTTCGACGCATTTTGGTTCGCCTTGGCAGAGGTCGCATGCGATGGATTTTCCAGTGTCACAGTTGATGGTGATTCCTCCATGTTCGCAGGCTTGTACGCACCAGTCGCAGCCTTTACATTTTTTTTCGTTTATGATTAGTAAGCCTGTGTCTTCTGATTGTGAGAGGGCGTTTTCCGGACATGCTTTAACGCATCTGGCGTCTTTACATGCTCGACAGGATAGTGCGAAGTTGAAGAGTGGTGCCATGCGGACAACTCGGATTCTGGACCGCATCGGGTTCCACATAGATTCGCCTTTTTCGACTGTGCAAGCGTACTCGCAGATCCCGCAACCAATGCACTTTCCCGGGTCAACGGATACAAATTTTCTTTTTTGTTCGGTTTTAGCGGATTGCATTTTTAACCAAACCTTTTGGTTTTAGATATTTGTGTGCATCGTTGGCTTTTAACCATTACTTAAGAAAAAAGGTTTTTTGATGAGAAGTCCTTGCAGTTATGAGCCCTAAGGATTGCAACTTCAGCATTTAAATTCTTAATGTCTAAAGCTACAAGTTTCCGAATGTTCATCAAAGGACCTTCATGGTTTTGCATAAAAGTCATTAATCCGTTGTTTGCACAATAACAACCTATTAAGGTGAATATTCAGCCGGCGCCTTTTTAGTTAAGAAACAGTTGTTGTTTGGCTTTGTATTTTCTCATGGCACTGTTGTCTGGGAAAAAAAGCAAAATAATTCTTCTTACTGTTTTTTGTTCAAGTTGTTTTGGGTTGCTTTTTTGGTTTAGGGCTTGAATTGTTTGCAGGTTGCGTACACAGAAGGACAAGGAAGGACAAGGAAGGACAAGGAAGTATTTTGATGTTCTAAAAACCTTAAGAGTCCTTGTTGATTCCGAAAATTCGCCAAGTCTGAAAAAGTCGCGTAAATTCAAATTAGCTTTTGAGCAGTAGCGTTCAAAACCAAATTTCAACCAACTTACACACGGGAAAGTGAATGAGGCTAAATACACGCCTATTAAGTATTTTTAAAAGTTAAACGCTTCAAATTTAACAGCAACTAAAATTTTGAGTTTTATCGTTGAAGCTTCAAATTAAACGACGACACATGGAATATTTATGGATAAAAGTTGATTGAATGGTCGGGGGTAAGCGTTACACTGTCGTTTGAACTGTCACGCGCGTTCGAGCACGAGTTTTTGGAGGCTTGCCCAAACGACGAGGAACCCTAAAGGAGAATTTACGGTGACGATGAGGCAAACGAGTACTTTGAAAAGAGAAAGCGTAGCTAACACGACGAAGGGCCCGAAAACGAGTAATATAGCAATCTTGTTCGGCGGGTTTACCTTAATTTTACTTTAAACCAAGATGACTTTTTACAATAAGGGCACATTATATAGTGCTTGTTCCACACTTTGATGCTGTCTGATCTTTGCTTCGCTCCATCAGAAGTAATTACAACCACATTTCCGGGTGTGTGAACTAAATAAGATTCAACTCCTAAAACGTAGTCAAACTCGCCTTTGCATTCGGGGCAGCTTAAATGTGTGGTGGGCAAATTGCTCTATTCCCGACTCCTTTTCTTTATTCTCTTCGAAAGAAAAGCGTTTTCATTTATAAATTTTGCCGCTAAATCACTATGCGATTTCTAATCAGTAAGTATTTTCTTCTACTAAATATTTTAGCCGTCAACCTCAGTTATCAATGTAAAGAGAAGCAAATGTCATCAATCAAGATAGACTAAACGTGCTTTTAAGGTCAATTTATGATGCCTCAAAATCAAAATGTAAAACAAAACAGTTTATCTACCCGTGATTTTGAGGAAGGGCTTCAAACTCAGATGGATGGTGCGGAGGGTTAGGTTTACATTCACGTTTAAATTTCACGCATTCACAGACTTTGCCGATCTTTTGATGTGGTATCAAAACCGCTTTTTGTTAGTCAAGTCCATTAATCACGCTTGGAAACAAAGCCACCGCTTACGTAGCATCAATCAACTCCACAGACCTCATTAACGTAAGCATCATGTGGCGCTAAAAAGATCGTTTGTATATTTTAAAAAAATGATTGTGGCTAATTTAATCGCCTGTCTTAAAAAGATTAAGATGGGAAACTATTAGTTTGTATGTAAAATAGATCCATCCACGCCTATTTTTTTTGCTCTTAAGCATTTGTTTTCTCTTAAATCCATTTTTCCTAATTAGAACTTTAAAGTAAGCAAGGTCTCCAGACGTGCCAAAAGACATTAGCACCCTTCCGTTGCTGGTTAAATAGTCTTTCACTTTTGCAAGAAAAGTTTGTAGTGTCATATAACCTTCATCCGCCGAGCATATCTCCCATTCATCTCTCGGTTTAGTCCACCTATAAGGAGGATCGAAGATTACTAAATCGAACTTTCCCTCAACATTTTCAAACAGGTTACTTTCCATTACTTTGACCCGAGAAGAAAACCCGTTTAATTGAACATTCATTTTTGCGCAGTCTACTGCAAATGGGTTCACATCAACCGCAGTAACATCTTTTGATTTAGAAGCAGCAAAAATCGCCTGAATACCGCTTCCTGTGCCCATATCCAAAACCTTATCGCTCTCTTTTACCTCCATTAACACAGTTTGAGACAGCAAATGCCATTTCCAAGCTACTGGAGGCGCAAAAACATTTGGCGGCACCATTAATTTAACGCCATGAAAATTGAGCAATATTACTTCTTTAGTTCTAAGATGTTCTTCAAAACATCTATTCTGATGCTTAAGCCGCTTTTTCGTCTCCTCTTCTGATAACATCGATTTATAAGGCATAAATCGAGGTTTAATGCACTAATAAATTTAAGCGTTGCCACTCTCTCGACGTGGTGTCGCTAAAATTTCTGTTTTTTCCCTATAATTATGATGTTTGTACTCTCAAGATCACAAAATTTTGCAAACTCAAAATCCCCATAACTTCTCAAATTCTTAAACCCAGCTTCCAACATTAAAGAAGCGAGTTTGCTTTCCGAAATCGGGTTATAATCTACAGAGTTTACCTCAAATTTTGGAAACCCATCACTTTCAATGTATGAGACAACGTTGAAGGTCACTTTTGAGGGATAAAAATCTAAAACGTAAAAGAACAGTTTCAAGTCTCCGTTCGGTTCTTTATGATGGCGAACTGGAAAAATCCTTTTCTTGTCCCCGATTAGCTTCGGTATGTTTCTTATTTGAATTATCGCCACGCCCTCCTCGCCCAAGACTTGATACATGCTTTCCAGAGCCGATGATACTCCCTTTTCTTCCAATTCAAGGGTTAAGGAGTTACCAACGCAGACCACGCAGTCAAATTTTCGATTGAACATCTCGGGCAGTTTTTTAAAATCCGCTTGAACAAAGTTTACCATCACCCCTGAAGCAACTGCAGTTAACTTTGCGCACTGTACCATTTCAGAACTTAAATCGCAACCTTCAACACGGAAGCCGAACTGTGAAAAAGCGATCGCGTGCTTACCAGTTCCACAGGCGCAGTCAAGAATAGATTTCACTTTGTTTTCATCAAAAATCTTCTTGAAAAAAGGAATAATCCTCTGGTACCTCTCGCTTGAAAGCATAACATCATATTTTGACGCAAACGAATCATAAAACTGCGCTGAATCATTATCCAAATGTTACGCGCCTGTTCTTATTCAACAAGCTTCTATCGTCATAATGCCAATATAAGGTTTCAAATGCGAATTGCAAAAGGAGAACGGACTAGAAAATCAATTTGACTGCACTTCTCACAAATAGCCAGTAAATATGGGTTTGCTTAAGAGGTTTAGGGATTTTAGAGATAGATATCCACTTTCCTGTGGCGCCAGCGCTGATAAGCTACTGTTGAACGACCCTGCTCTGGCGTGTGTGAATTAAAGGATAACCCGTTTTCTGGGAAACAACAACCCATGTGATTAATTTTTAAGTGTTTCTGAGATTTATTTGCTAAAATGGCCAACAATCAAGCTCTAATTCGCAAAAGGGGCAAAGTGCGGAGGGTGGGATTTGAACCCACGAACCCCTGCGGGATAGGAGCCTCAGTCCTACGCCTTTGACCATGCTGGGCGACCTCCGCGATCATGCTTTTTGCTGTTTGAGGCTCTGGTGCGAAATATAGAATTAGTCATGACATTTAAAGACTTTACTTTGCGAACTGAAGTGTTAAAGTGTTGGATTTGTTTATAACTGTGAAAGTTCTGAATAGTTTCTGGGTAGGGGATAGATTTATTTCCCCGATAAATATAACAGTGTTATAATACAGGCGAATTAATTGTGACAAAAATATACAGCAACGTTCTTGAAACCATAGGCAAAACGCCAATAATAAAACTAAACCGGCTAACCCAAGGCACAAACGCCACTGTGGTAGCCAAACTTGAATCAAGAAACCCAGGAGGAAGCGTCAAAGACCGCATATGCCTAAGCATGATAGTTGAAGCAGAAAAACAAGGCTTAATCAAACCAGACACCACCATAATCGAGCCTACAAGCGGCAACACAGGCATCGGCTTAGCCATGGTAGCAGCAGTCAAAAACTACAAACTAATACTCACCATGCCAGAAACCATGAGCATCGAACGCCGCAACCTACTCAAAGCCTACGGCGCACAACTCGTTCTCACACCCGGATCGGAAGGCATGAGCGGTGCAATCAAAAAAGCCGAGGAAATAGCTGCAAAAACACCAAATAGTTTCATTCCACAGCAATTCAAAAACTTAGCCAACCCAAAGGTTCACAGAGAAACCACTGGACCAGAAATCTGGAATGATACAGAGGGTAAAGTTGACATCGTGGTCTCAGGAGTCGGAACAGGCGGAACGATAACCGGCGTAGCACAATACATCAAACCTCTTAAACCCGAGTTTAAAGCCGTGGCAGTTGAACCAGCAGCTTCACCAATTCTTAGCGGCGGTCAGAAAGGACCACATAAAATCCAAGGAATAGGCGCCGGCTTCAAGCCAGACGTACTAAGACTGGATTTAGTGGATGAAATATTCCAAGTAAAGGACGATGACGCTATACAAACCGCACGGCAACTTGTACTAAAAGAAGGATTACTCGTAGGCATATCCTCAGGTGCAGCAACCTTCGCAGCCTTAGAAATAGCTAAACGGTCAGAAAACATTGGCAAACTAATAGTCGTTATTCTCCCAGACACAGGCGAACGCTACCTTAGCACAGCATTATTCCAAGAACCACCAACAAGCACAGCCCCAACGATCTAAACTAAATCCACAAGACGCTTCTCTTATATTCCTCCTTTTCTCATAATGAGGGGAAGGCAACGAAATTGACAGCAAAAGTTGACCAGTCCCGCCCTAAAGAATGCCAGGAATGCGCAGATAAAAATCTGGAAGTTGATTGCTGGAGCTCGGATAGAATGCTGGATGCATTAATGAATAACCATGATAAAGTAGAGCAGGACTGGGTTGAAAAGGGCTTACCAAAACTAGTTGACCAAATGATGGCTAATTACCAAACCTTCGGCGGCATGGACCATCTTGAAGGGCGCGACCTTCCATCAAAAAAAATAGTTACCGAAGTGTTAGAAGATTTATTCACAATTCTTTTCCCAGGCTACTTGGGTAAGGAAGCAATAACGAAAGCCAACATAAAATACCATCTTGGCACCACCTTAACCTCGGTGAACACACGACTTACCGGAGAAGTTGAAAAAAGTCTCAAGTACATTTGCCGAAAAATAAGCGGGTGCCCACAAGATGTGTGCCAAAGGAGAGCCGACGTCGTAGTTAAGGAACTTCTCGAAAAGCTGCCTGAAATAAGATCAATGCTAAGCGGAGATATACAAGCCGCCTACGCTGGAGATCCGGCAGCCGTAAGCACAGAAGAAGTAATCCTAAGTTATCCGTGCGTGCTGGCGATAACAACTTACAGGATAGCCCACGAACTCTACCTGCGTGGAATACCATTGATTCCAAGGATAATGAGTGAGCATGTTCATTCCTTAACGGGTATAGATATTCATCCTGGCGCAAAAATTGGCAAGAACTTCTTCATAGATCATGGCACTGGAGTAGTCATCGGTGAAACCACAGAAATAGGCGACAACGTCAAGCTTTACCAGGGCGTAACCCTAGGCGCGCTGAGTTTTCCGAAAGATGAAAAAGGAAACATTATCAAAGGAAGAAAGAGACACCCGACAGTAGGAAGCAACGTAGTTATCTATTCAGGGGCCACTCTTCTTGGACCAGACGCAATAATCGGCGATAACGTTGTCATAGGAGGAAATGTCTGGATAACCTCACCAGTTGCCTCAAGAACACAAATAACCATCGCTACACCAGAACAAAACTATAAAAAAGAAAACCACCCAGAAAAAACTTGAACTAAAGCAGACGGAAGTTTTCCTTCACCGTAGCCAAAACTACATGAGTGTTTGTTCGCTCAATGAACGGCAAAGATAACAATCGCTTAGTGAAATGCCCAAGGTCCTCTCGACTTTTAAACTTAGCAACAATAATAGCATCCGTCAGGCCTGTCACGTCATAGACACTGCACACATTGGGAATTTTAGCTATTTCATTTTCAGTTTCCACAAGCTTGCCTTTAGAAACCGTAATCTCAGTTACAACTGTCAATTGGTAACCAAGTTTTTCGTGATCTAACAAAACAGAATAGCCTTTGATGAGACCCTCATCTTCCATCTTTTTAATTCTTGATAAAACTGTTCCAACTGATACGCCGACGTTCTTGGCTATTTGCCTGCTTGAAAACCTTGCATCCTCTAAAAGACCTTTAAGAATTTTTAAATCAGTTTCATTTAAGTCCACAGATATCCCCCCTGCACGTTCTTTCAATTAAACCCGATTTTTTGAAACATTATTTTAATTATTATATAATTATATTAATAAAAGTTTAGTTTTTCCCTTCAATCAATGGATGCTAAAGTTATAGGAAAACCATTTCAAGCTTCAAAAACTGCTTAACTTTGACGCGAAACGAATAGCAATCTTAAATTACCAGCTTAAACCCCAATAATTGAGCTACTAAAATGCAAGTAAAATATGATACGATATTGGTACTGGATTTTGGGGGGCAATACTGCCATCTTATAGGCAGAAGAATCAGAGAAAATGGCGTTTACTCAGAAATTGTTGCCCACGACATATCACCTGAAGAGGTTAAGGCTCTAAACGAAAAATTCAACGTTACAGGCTTAATTCTTTCCGGCGGACCCTCAAGCGTCTACGAGCCAAACGCACCGAAACTTAATCCCCACATTTTAGAGGTAAATTTGCCAATTCTAGGTTTATGCTATGGACATCAGTTGTTAGCCCAGTTAAGCAATGGCAAAGTTAAGCAAGCAGCCTGCAAAGAATATGGAATCGCACAAGTAGCCATCGACAAGCCAGTAGGTGTGATGGAAGGCTTAAGTGATAAAGAAAAGGTTTGGATGAGCCACGGCGACACGGTCTTTGCATTACCACCAGATTTTGAGACGTTAGCCCACACGGAAAACTGCCCAGTTGCCGCCTTTAGGCATAAGCAAAAACCAATCTACGGTCTACAGTGGCATCCTGAAGTTATTCACACGGAAAACGGCGCAGCCATGTTGCGCAACTTCATTTTTAAAGTCTGCAAGTGTGAAGCCAACTGGAAAGTCGAAGACATCATCGAAAAAATGGTCAAAGAGATAAAGACCGAAGTTGGCTCAGCCAACGCCATTATAGGCTTAAGCGGAGGCATAGACTCCAGCGTTGCAACCGCACTAGCGGCCAAAGCTTTAGGCGACAAACTCACAGCCGTCTTCGTCGATCATGGGTTCATGCGAGAAGGGGAACCTGAAGCCATCTGTGAAACATTCAAAAAATTCCCTATAAATTTCGTTATGACAAACGCGCAGGACCGCTTCATGCAAAAACTCAAAGGTGTAGCTGACCCTGAAAGGAAACGTAAGGTAATTGGAAAAGAGTTTATTCGGGTTTTTGAGGAAATCGCAGAGAAGACAGGTGCACAATACCTGCTCCAAGGCACCATCTATCCAGACCGAATTGAATCAGGCATCCGAAAGAACTCAGATGTAATAAAATCTCACCACAATGTTGCTGGACTACCAACAAACATAAAATTCAAGAAAATAGTTGAACCCCTCCGTGACCTATACAAAGACGAAGTACGCAAAATAGCCAAAATGCTCAAATTACCAAAGGAACTAGTTAACCGACAACCGTTTCCAGGACCAGGCTTGGCAGTCCGAATAATAGGCGAATTAACTCCAGAGAAAGTGAGCGTTGCCAAAAAAGCCGATGCTATCGTCCGAGAAGAAATTGAGAAAAACGGGTTGGATGAAAATCTGTGGCAATACTTTGCCGTGTTAACTGATACAAAAGCAACAGGCGTGAAAGGAGACTCAAGAGCGTACGGATACGTAGTGGCGGTTCGAGCTGCGGAAAGCCGAGAAGCCATGACCGCAAACTTTGCCCAAATCCCCTTTCCCGTCCTTGAAAAAATTTCAACCAGAATCACAAATGAGATTCCGCAGGTTACCCGCGTAGTTTATGATATTACCCATAAACCGCCTGCAACAATCGAGTGGGAATAAAGCAGCTCCATACTTGTTTATAAAAACGAGTCAATACATTACTTCTCAATAAAGGTGACACTCCTGAAGGCTTTGATTTTAGCAGGCGGCTTCGCAACAAGGCTACGACCGCTAAGTTGCTCTAGGCCTAAAACTCTTTTTCCAATAGTTAACAAGCCATTGCTTGAATGGATTTTTGAAAGACTGGCTAAAAACGGCGTTGATGAAGCCATACTGGCCGTTAACGCGCTAACACAATTTTATATTAAGCAGCAACGACCTTCAAGACATGGTTTGAAAGTAAAGTTTTCAGTTGACCCGCCAAAAATGCCATTAGGGACAGCAGGACCAATAAAAAAAGCTGAAAAACTCTTAGGTCATGATGAACCGTTTATTGTTTTGAATGGTGACATTTTTGCTGATTTAAGTTATAGAGAACTGCTTGAAGCACACATAAAAACGAACGCTTTAGCCACAATTGCACTCTGCAAGGTAGAAGACCCATGCATGTACGGCGTGGCTGAATTAGTAAATGGAAACCTAATTAAGAGGTTCATTGAGAAACCAGCAAAAGATAAAGCGCCAAGCAACCTCATTAACGCAGGAGTCTACGTTCTAAGCCCCCAAATCTTCGATGATATTCCCCCGGGAAGAGCAGTTTCGATAGAGCGAGAAGTTTTTCCCAAATTAGCTGAGGAAGGAAAACTTTACGGGCATTTTGTTAATGGCTTATGGATGGATATAGGCAAACCAGAAGAGTACCTAGAAACAAATAAAATAATACTTGATTCCTTAGTCAACACCGTTAAACATGAAAGGGCAAAAAACTTTGAATTAAGGAACCCTGTTGCCTTCGACAAGGGCGTCCTAATAGCGGAAAAGTCAGTTATCGGACCATACGCTATTTTGGGAAAACACGTTACGGTCGGCAAAAACGCGCAAATAAGTAATTCTGTAATTTTTCCTAATGTTGAAATTGGCGAATTTGTGTCGATAAATGGAGCATTAATCGGCGAAGGAGCGCGAATTGGAAGGCATGTTAAAATTACCAACGGCTGTATAATCGGTGACCACGCAAAAATCAAAGATAACCTACACCTATCAGATGTGCATACTGTCTGTCCAGCAAAAGAAATCTCTGAAAACATTTTAAACCCCAAGACCAACTCTTAAGTAAGCAATGAGATGAAAATTTATGAGCGAAAGAAAACTTTTTGGAACAAACGGTATCAGAGGCCTAGTCAACGTGGAATTGACGCCTGAAATGGCCATAAAAGTTGGCTGCTCAATCGGAACTTTTTTTGGAAGAAAAAATTTACTTATTGGATATGATGCTAGAACCAGCGGGCCCATGCTTACTAAAGCAGTGATTTCTGGTTTAACCGCTACTGGATGCCATGTTTTTTTCGCTGGGATGGCTCCAACGCCCGCGTTGCAATATGCTGTTAAAAACCATAAGATGGACGGTGGCGTAATAATAACTGCTTCACATAATCCGCCTGAATACAACGGCATTAAAGTCATTTGGAGCGATGGCATAGAAACTTCACATGAGCAAGAAGTCGAAATAGAGAACATTTACTTT
>Ga0187868_1002963_pt1 | contig 10792 bp, 8 predicted proteins | sample June2016WEW_13_4_FD_133014 | JGI IMG/M metagenome (GOLD analysis project Ga0187868, IMG submission 133014) | Peatland microbial communities from SPRUCE experiment site at the Marcell Experimental Forest, Minnesota, USA - June2016WEW_13_40 | ecosystem: Environmental > Terrestrial > Soil > Wetlands... | reverse complement strand
TGGTGTGACGACTCTTACTGAAGAAGTGGAAAATCCCAAACGAAACGTCCTGCTGGCCACGGTAATGGTCTGTTTCCTGACGGGAATTTTCGGCGGTCTGGAAGTTTACCTGGGACAGCGCGTGTGGCCTAACTGGCACGAGTTCGTGAATCTCGAGACCGCTTTTATGGACGTCTGCAGGCGTGCGGGCGGCTTCCCGCTTTTTGGAGCGATGGGGGGTATTCTGATTCTGGCAAGCCTGGGGAGCGGCTTGACGGGCGGGCTGGGTGCAGCCCGGCTCTTGTTTGGCATGGGGCGTGATGCAGTACTGCCAAGAAAGTTTTTTGCCCACCTTCACTATGAAACGAATACGCCAACTTACAACATTATCCTCATTGGAGTGGTTGCCTTTGCCGGTGCGGTGGCGCTTAACTACCTTGGGAACGCTTATCAGCACGCTGGGGAGTTATTAAACTTCGGTGCCTTCCTCGCTTTCATGGGCGTGAACCTCACGGTGTTCTGGCAATTCAGCGTGGTCAATCGTAAAAGGCGTCGGTGGCACGTTCTGAGTGACGCTCTCCTGCCTTTGTTCGGGTTTGTCTTCTGTGCGATCATTTGGTGGAACCTCAATATCCTGGCCAAGATTGCTGGTGGGCTCTGGTTTTTGATTGGAGTGGTTTACATTGGTTACAGCACGCGCGGATTTCGGGTGAAACCCAAGATAATTGATTTCCGTGAGCCATGATGAGGAGATTGTCATTATCATCTGCCCGGACCGTGGGGCCAACGAATATTTTCGCGTGATCATTCCTGCGCGCAAAGAAAGTGCCTGTCCAGGTGTGTGGAGACATCATCCGCACCAGGGATCTTCTCCACGGAGACAAAAATGGAGTGCTCTTGGTGCCCGAGGGCGTCGAAGAGAGACTCCCACGGGCGGTCGAGAGGGTACGTAGTCGCGAGCGTCGTTTGATGGACTGGGTTCGTAGTGACCGGTTTTTGCTGGATCAGCTTCGTGACTACGTGATCGAATGACAATGAAAGACATTTTCCACGGTATTCTTCCCGCTGTTGTGACACCCTTGACCTGGGATAATAAGTTCGCCCCCGGGCCGATGGAGTCCCTCCTGGAGCGGCTATACACTGCTGGGGTGCACGGGGTCTACGTGTGTGGCATGACGGGAGAGGGACTCTTGCAATCCGTCGCGATGCGCCAAAGCGTTGCCGAGGTGGCAGTGAAATGTTCTCATCGGGGAAAAGTGGTGGTGGTGCACGTGGGGGCGCCGAAATTATCGGAGGCGCTGCCGCTGGCCCACCATGCGCGGCGCATTGGGGCGCACGCCGTCAGCAGCCTTCCTCCACTGGGCGCCCGCAATTTCGCCGAAATCCGCCAGTACTATCAAAGGCTGGCGGCGGCTTCAGAGCTGCCTTTCCTAGTTTATTACATGCCGGCGGTCTACCCCGGCATTGCCACCATTGAACAGATCCTGGAGCTCTGCCATATTCCCAACGTCATCGGCCTGAAGTTCACTGACTTTGATCTCTACAAGTTACATTCTATCAAGAAGGCAAACTACCTCATTTTTAATGGTCGGGATGAGGTTCTGGTGGCAGGCTTGCTGATGGGCGCCGATGGGGGGATCGGGAGCACTTACAATTTGATTCCCGAATTGTACGTCGAGCTTTACAAACTGGCAGGCCAGCAGAGGTGGGAGGCCGCCCGCCGTTTGCAGGACCGGGCGAACGAACTCATTGACATAATTTTGCGGTTTCCGCTTTTGCCCGCGATCAAGGCCATGCTGGCGTGGTCCGGAATCGATTGCGGGCCGAGTTTCAAGCGGCCCCAAACACTCACCGCTTTTCAGCGCTCGCAACTGCGCAACCTTTTGCTCAAGAGCAGCTTTGCCGGTTATCCGTTCGCGGGGTTGGGCCTCCGATGAAGGACTCGCGTTACGCCTGGCTTGTGGTCGCGATGCTTTGGCTGGTATTTCTTCTGAACTATCTCGACCGGCAAGTCATCTTCTCCCTTTTCCCCTTGCTGCGAACGGGCCTGCGACTGCGGGATTATCAGCTCGGCCTGATTCCCACAGCCCTCCTTTGGGTGTACGCCGCGTGCAGCCCTTTGGGAGGCTTTCTCGGCGATCGCTTTGGACGCAAGCGCATCATTGTTTTGAGCTTGCTGCTATGGTCGCTGATGAGCGCGGCAATCGGCGAAGCCCGGTCTTTCCCCCAACTGCTGGTGGCCGTCGCTTTGATGGGAATTAGTGAGGCGTGTTATTTGCCAGCAGGCTTGGCCCTGATTGCTGATTATCACGGTGAACGCTCGCGGTCGCTGGCGACGGGAATTCATCAGAGCGGTGCCTATGTGGGAATGGTTATCGGAGGAATAGGGGGTGGCTGGATCGGAGAGCACTACGGGTGGCGGCCGGTTTTCTTATTGCTCGGCGCCGGCGGATTGATTTATGCCCTCTTCGTAATGCTGGGGTTGCGGGAGAAGGCAGAGCAACAGTCACTACCGGCGACCAACGGAACCCTCTCCTTTCTGCCAGCAACACGGGAGCTTATCAATCTTCCGGGTTTCTTGACCTTGACATTGGTTTTCTCCGCGATGTCCATGAGCAACTGGGTGCTGTACACGTGGATGCCTTTATATCTCTATGAGAGATTTCATATGAGCCTGAGTCGCGCTGGTTTTTCCGCGACCTTTTATATTCAGATCGGCAGTGTGGCGGGAATCCTCCTGGGCGGCTGGCTTGCGGACTACTTCAGTAGCCGTACACAACGAAGTCGGCTCCTCACTCAGGCTGGAGGCCTGATGGCTGCGGCCCCCTTTCTGTTATTCGTCGGGATCACAAGTTCCAGCGTGCTGCTGCTTCTGGCGCTGGTGGTCTTCGGCGTCGGCAGGGGGGCTTACGACGCCAATTGCATGCCAGTTCTTTGCCAGATTGCCCCCGCGCGGCTACGGTCCACGGGATACGGCCTATTCAACTTCGCCGGGTGCATTGCGGGTGGCATCGTGGCGGCAGCCGCGGGGGCCTTGAAATCAACGATGGGGCTGGGCCCGACAATTCAGGTAACAGGTATGCTGCTGCTTGGGGCGGGATTGTTGTTGCTCAACGTTCGAGTTGCAACCGCGCCTAACATAACATGCCCTAACCCGATGCGACAAAATACTGATGAAGCCACTTCCTAGCCAGGAAATTAAGGGCACATGGGCTACGGTGCTCCTTCCGATAGCTCCCGACGAATCGATCGATTGGTCCTGGCTGGCCGATGAAATCCACATTCTTGTTTCGAGTGGGGTGGATGGCCTCTATTCGAATGGGACGGCTGGTGAATGCTACGCGGAAAGCGAAGAGGATCTCCAGAATGACACAAGTAAAAATCCAAGGCCTATTCAATCTCCAGGGCAAGGTGGCTCTAGTGACCGGTGGCGCACGCAACTTAGGGTTCGACATGGCGAATGCGTTGGCCGAGGCAGGAGCGGACGTCGCGGTGACGAGCCGTAATCTCGAATCGGCGCGGAAGGCGGCCCAGCAGATCGTCAAGGATACCGGCCGCAGGGTCATGGGCTTTGCCTGCGATGTCCGTAATGAAGATCAAGTGGAAAATATGGTTTCCGACGTCTTGAAGAGGTTCGGGAAAATTGACATCCTAGTGTGTAATGCCGGCAATGTGGTGAGCACGCCAGAGAACAAACCTATTGAAGAGCGCCCTCTCTGCGAGTGGGAGTTCACGGTCGATGTCAACATGACGGGAGTTTTCCTTTGTGTCAAGCATGTTGTCGCCAAGGCCATGAAAGCGGCGCGCCAGGGAGTGATCGTCAACATCGGTTCGGTGGCAGGCATGGTGGGGAAGGATCATCGCGTTTACCAGGGAACCCCCATGGGTGGGGTAACCATTGATTACGCCAGCGCCAAGGGAGGCGTTATCAGCATGACCCGAGAAATGGCCTGCTGGCTGGCTCAGTACAACATTCGCGTGAACTGTATCAGCCCCGGCGGATTTTGGCGTCACCAGGACGAGACATTCCATCGGCAGTACAACTACTTGGTGCCGATGGGCCGCATGGGGCAGGATGGAAAGGAAATGAAAGAGGCTGTGGTCTTCCTCGCGTCAGAGGCTTCGTCCTACGTAACAGGGATTAACCTACCAGTGGACGGAGGTATGACAGCGTGGTGAAGACTTGGCAACAACTCAGTGTTCTCATTGCAGGCTGCGGAAGCATCGGTAAGCGTCACACACGGGTGCTTGCCAGGCTCGGCGTGGCGGATCTAAGGGCTTGCGACCCGCTGCCGAACCAGCGTGAGTCTCTGCTCGCGCAGGTTCCATCCGTGCGCCTGTACGACTCTTACGAAACCGGTCTCGCGGACAGGCCCGACGTCGTCCTCATCGGCACACCTCCCAAGCTGCATGTGCCGATGGCGACGGAGGCGATTCGCGCCGGATGTCATGTTTTCTGCGAAAAGCCGCTTTCGGACAGCGCCGATGGCATGGACGATTTAGCCCGCCTCGCTGCCACGCAGAACAGGAAAGTAATGGTAGGGCTCTGCTTCCGTTATCACGACGCGCACCGAAGGGCCAAGCGCTACTTTGATGAAGGACGCATAGGTCGGCTCGTATCGGTGCGGGCACTCATGGGTGAGTGCCTGCCCGAGATCCGGCCGGATTACCGCACTTTGTTTGCCTCTCAGTACAGCGGCGCTTTCGATCTCATGCACGAAATCGACTTGGCCATTTGGTACGCAGGACGAGGCGTCCGACATGTCTCGTGCCTGGCCGACACTTACAGCGACATCGGCATCAGTGCGCCCGATCTCGTCGAGATGCTCATGGACTTTGAGGGTCGTCGGGTAGCGTCCATCCACCTTGACTACTTCCAGCGGCCGCGGCGCCGCATTACGGAACTGATCGGAACCTCCGGTGTCATCACGGTGGAGTTCGCGCGCTGGGAGAGGTGCACCGTATCCCTTTATCAAGCCGCTGCAGGCGAGTGGCAGCACGAAGAGTTAGACACGGACCGGGACGACATGTTCCGAGCGGAAGACAAGGAGTTTCTGGAGGCAGTCGCACAGGACGGGCCAATCGCCTGTAGCATTGCTGAAGCGAGGAAGTCTGTGGAAGTGGTTTTGGCTGCGCAGCGGAGCGCGGCTTCGCCCACGGGCTGCTAACCGGTAGCGAGCTCTTAAGGTGGAGGCAGACATGACAACAATAAGGGGCTTCGGCAGTTTTGCAGGTATCTACATACTTTGCGTGGTGCTGCTCCCCGCCGGAATGGCAGCGCAACAACAGCTTTACAACAGCATTTGGCTTGAGGCAAATTGGCCGCCGAGCGACTTTGAACTCTCGCCCGAACCTGCGCCCGTGCCTTACCTGAAAAGCCCTCCGAAGGTCATCCAGATCGACACGGGCAGGCAATTGTTTGTGGACGATTTCCTAATCGAAGAGACGACCCTCCAACGTACCTACCATCAACCCAAGTATTACGAGGGCAATCCAATTATCAAACCTGATAAAGCATGGGAGATAGAGGGCCCCGCGCCGTTTGCTGGGCCATTCAGTGGCGGCATCTGGTACGATCACCAGGCCAGCTTATTTAAAATGTGGTATACGTGTGGCTACCTAATGTACACCTGCTATGCAACCTCTAAAGACGGCATTCATTGGGAGAAGCCCAATCTCGGTGTTGTGCCCGGGACGAACATCGTCATTGACCACACCAAGGTTGCAAAGGTCATGGTGATCGATCGGCCTTGGGAAGGAAAGGAAAGACGGCCGTTTGATACCAATAGTGTGTGGGTTGATTACAAGGATGATGCCGCGCGCCGGTACAAGATCTTTTACACCGCCTGGTCAAAGGACCATCCGGACGACCCGCGCGACTGGTGCCTTTATTACTGCCACTCGAGCGATGGGATTCACTGGTCAGAGCCGGAAGCGGTGTCTGGCCGCGTGGGGGACCACACGAATGCACATTACAATCCCTTCCGGGATAAATGGGTGATCAACATCCGCTACATGGACCCTCGACAAGGCCGAGCCCGGGCCTATGTGGAGGACAATGATCCAGGCCAAGCCACAAAACTGGCCAATGACACCGTCCCGAGCGGGAGAATCGTTCCATGGCTGGCTGCTGACAAGTACGATCCTCACAATCCCAATGAAGATTTTGCGCGTATCGCGCCGCAGCTTTATCATTTTGATACCGTAGCGTATGAAAGCATGATGCTCGGATTCTTCTCTGTATGGCAGGGCCCCGAGAATGGAGAGTGCGCCAGGCGCCACATTCAGAAGCGCAATGAAGTTCTGCTAGGTTACAGCCGGGATGGATTCCACTATTACCGTCCGGACCGCAGACCCTTCTTTTATGTGACGGAGAAGCCGGGCGCCTGGAACTGGGGGAATTGCCAGTCAGCAACCGGTGCATGCGTGGTGGTCGGGGACAAACTGTACATGTATTTTTCAGCTCGCGACCTTCCCAAAGATAAGGAAAAAATATGGGATGGTTATATGAATACAGGACTTGCCTTTTTGCGCCGCGATGGTTTTGCTTCTATGGACTCCCTTCGCGAGGAGGGCACTTTGACGACACGACCGGTGCAGTTTAATGGGAATCGGCTTTTTGTGAACACCAACGCGCGCCAGGGTGAACTCCGCGTGGAATTGCTTGACTCGGCTGGTACTGTGATCCAACCCTTCACCAAGGATAACTGCCAGCCCGTCAGGGTTGACAAGACTTTACAGATGGTGACGTGGAGTGGAAGCTCGGATCTGTCCCAGCAGGCCGGGAAACCGGTTCGATTCAAGTTTTATCTCCGGTTGGGAGAGCTCTACTCCTTTTGGGTCAGTCCAGATGATTCTGGTGCCAGCCACGGATATGTGGGTTCTGGCGGTCCGGGTTACGCAGGATTCCTCGATGTTGAGGGTGCGAAGGCAGATACCGGGCCCGAGTAATCAGGTGGGCGCTCATTACATTTGGACGTGTTTCGACACGATACCGGTAACGTCGACGGACGATCGGATATTAGACTGCTATGAAGGCTGGCGGCAATGCCTCCATTATCGTGCCGCTCACAGCGCTCTATCCACTCATCGTGGTGTTATCGGGTGGGCCAAATCGAGTTGACAAACACGCCCGGAGACCGACTTTGATTTGTCCGACTGATGCTGTATTTATTTGGTTGCCTGCACCTTTCCGCGTTGTGGAAACCGGGGCGACCAGAACGGAGAGTTATCCCGATGGAGATCAGGCACTACGTGTTGATTGCGTTGGTAACGGCGAACTGCTGTCTCGGCCATCCTCTGAACGCGAAAGGCGCGTCGGCGGAAACCGCCATCACCCTGAGAGACGGCTGGATGATCCAGTCTTCGGCCAACGTGAAGGAAAACGGTGAGGTCCTTTCGACAACCCAATACCAGCCGAAAAACTGGTACCCGGCGAAGGTCCCCACCACGGTTTTGGCTGCCCTGGTTGAGGACAGAGTGTACACCGATCCTTACTTCGGGATGGACCTACGAACCCTCCCCGGCGCTCAATACCCTCGCAGCCCAAGTTTTGTGCATTTTGCCATGTCCCCGGAAAGCCCCTTCCGGAAATCCTGGTGGTACCGGACGGAGTTTCGCAGCCCGGCGAGCGACGAGGGCAGGCGAACCTGGCTACAGATGAACGGGATCAACTACCGGGCGAATGTCTGGCTGAATGGACAGCTCCTTGCCGATTCCGCCCGCGTTGTGGGCATGTTCCGGGCTTATGAGTTTGATGTCACCGGCACGATCGTGCCCGGTTCCGCCAATGTCCTCGCTATAGAGGTCTTCGCGCCCGAGCCCACTGACTTGGCGTACAATTGGGTAAACATCAATCCCTTTCCCCCTGATAAGGACATGGGGATTTGGCGGCCCGTGCGGATTGTGACCAGCGGACCCGTGACGGTGCGCCACCCGCAGGTTATCTCTCATCTGGATATGCCGTCTCTGGCCGCCGCCCACCTGACCATAACCGCCGAGTTGAAGAATGCGACTCAACATGTCATGAAGGGGGTTTTGAAAGGCCAGATCGAGAGCCTTACGATTGCGCAGGAAGTCGAGTTGGGACCCGGGGAATCGAGGATCGCCGTGTTCACGCCTGAGCGCTTTTCTCAGCTCACCATTCCCAGCCCGCGAGTCTGGTGGCCCGCCCAAATGGGCGCCCAGGACCTGTACGACCTTCACCTCCAGTTCGAATCGAACGGCCAGATTTCCGACGCACAGGACGTAAAGTTTGGCATCCGGGAAATTACTTCGGAACTGACTGCTGAGGGCCATCGCGTGTTCCGAATCAATGGCCAGAAGATTCTGATCCGTGGCGCGCTCTGGTGGCCGGACATGATGCTGAGGTCGTCTCCGGAGAGGCAGGAATGGGAGATCAGGTATATCCGGGATCTCAACCTCAATGCTCTGCGCATGGACGGTAAGCTTGAGAACGAGTATTTCCTGGACCTGTGCGATCGATATGGAATCCTACTCCTGCCCGGCTGGTGTTGTGGCGATCGCTGGGAGCGCTGGCAGGACTGGGATGAGGAGAACTACCGGGTTGCAGCGGAGTCATTGCGGGACACCATCCGCTCATTCCGGAATCATCCCAGCCTTTTGGTCTGGCTCAACGGAGATGACAACGCGCCCCCACCCCGAGTGGAGGCGATGTATGTGGGGATTCTGAAGGAACTCAACTGGCCCAATCCTTACTTACCTTCCGCTACCGAAAAGGCCACTGAAGATGTTCCCCAACCGGGTGTCAAGATGACGGGACCTTATGCGTGGGTTCCTCCCTCCTACTGGCTTACCGATAAGGATTACGGTGGAGCGTTCGGGTTCATCACCGAGGGCGGGCCAGGCATCGTCATCCCCCCTATGGAGAGCCTGCGTTTGTTTCTCCCCAAAAGCCATATGTGGCCGGATGATGAATGCTGGATCCTGCATGCCGGAAGCCTTCCGCGTGCGGAATTCGATTTCGCGGATTTCGACCAGGCGCTGACCGCGCGCTTGGGGCGTGCAGACTCCCTGGAGGATTACGTTAAGAAATCCCAATTGATGTCTTATGAAGCCGAGCGCGCCATGTTTGAGGCGTATGGGAGGAACAAGTATCTGTCCACTGGGGTCCTGCAACAAACGCTGAACAGCGCCTGGCCCTCACTGGAGTGGGCCATATACGACTACTACCTCCGGCCAGCGGGTGCGTACTTCGGCACGAAAAAGGCCTGTGAGCCGCTGCACATTCAGTATTCCTATGACGACCGGTCGGTGGTCGTGGTCAATTCTCTCTATCGGGAATTCAAGGGCCTTAAGGCCCGGGCGACCGTGTATGATCTGGGCCTGCGCCCGAAGTTCTCAAAGACCATGACCTTTGATGTGGGCCCCGACGGCACCGCACGGCTATTCCTCGTTCCCGAGGTGCAACACCTGAGCACAACCTATTTTCTGGACCTCCGGATGGAGGACTCGGACGGGAAACCCGTAAGTGCCAACTTCTACTGGCTTTCGACTAAGCCTGATGTTATCGACTGGACCAGGAGGGAGCACCGTCGCACCGCCGCCAAGTCGTTTGCCGACTACACGGGCCTCAGTGAACTGCCGCCCGCCCAGCTCCAGGTCAGCGGCAGAGCTGAGAAAAAGGGTAAAGAGAGAGTGGCCCACCTTACGGTGGAGAACCCGACGAAGCAGCTTGCATTCTTTGTTCGTCTCCGGCTGAAGAAGGGAGTAGACGGCGAGGAGATCCTGCCCATCCTGCTTCAGGATAGTTATATTTCCCTGCTGCCCGGCGAGCGTAAAGAAATTACGGCTACGTACGATGCTTGGGGGGAAACGCCGCCTGCCGTGGAGGTCGAGGGCTGGAACGTACCGCGGCAGTCAGTGCTGTTAGAGGTGATTCGCTGACATCACAGGTAATTGAGAGGTGCGCCTTCACGATTACACTCGCCCCCTGATAGAACCCATGGGCGACAAGCGTTCCTTCGTCTTTGCTTCCAGTTGCAGCATATCCTTGCTGACTCATCGGGAAAACCTGTTATTCTTCCGAGATGCGGCCAGACATGACGCTAACGGGGAGGTGAAATTCCACTTGGCCCTGCGTCACGGTGGGCACGGTCAGCCAAACCCACAGACGCACCAGGAAGAATGGTCTTCGATTTGTCATGTTTCCAACCCTTGTCGACCGTCTCCACAGCTGCTTATTCCATTTCGAGCTATCCACGTTAAGTCGCTCCCGCTCGAGGCGTGCGAATGAGGACCATAACTGCTGCCGTTGCCAGCAACGGCAGCACTCCGGCAGCGATGAAGGCGGGGAGATAAGAATACCTGTCGACGATTGCTCCAGCCGTAAGCGTGAAGAGTGTTCCCATGACTCCAGCGGCGAAGCCACTCAGTCCCGAAACAGACGCGACGACGTCCTGAGGAAAAAGGTCGGACGGAAACGTCAAAGCCATCGTGGAATAACCGGCATATCCCCAGGTGGCCAAGCTAATCAGGGCCAAAGCCCAATAGGCATTAGGCGCACGTGTGACGGGGATCCCGGCGAGCATGGGAATTGTGCAAATGATGCACACCAACTTCCGCGAACGGATCACGGGCATTCCTCTCTTGATGAAGAATCCCGACCCGAAACCGCCCGTGAAATTTCCCAAATCGGCTGCTAGAAAAGGGATCCAGGCAAAGATCCCAATCTGCTTCAGGCTGAAACCCCGCGCGTCGCTCAGATACTGAGGAATCCAGAAGACATAGAACCACCAGATGGGGTCAGAAAAGGCGCGACCGAGAACGATTCCCCAGACATTTGCTTGCCTCA
>Ga0187868_1002953_pt1 | contig 10822 bp, 8 predicted proteins | sample June2016WEW_13_4_FD_133014 | JGI IMG/M metagenome (GOLD analysis project Ga0187868, IMG submission 133014) | Peatland microbial communities from SPRUCE experiment site at the Marcell Experimental Forest, Minnesota, USA - June2016WEW_13_40 | ecosystem: Environmental > Terrestrial > Soil > Wetlands... | reverse complement strand
TGCGACTAAAATCAGCTCATCCTTGCTGGTTTCGTCGACGGAGAGGGGGACGAGCTTCGCCACGGGCAGATTGCGGTCCCGGACGACGATTTCTTCCCCCTGTTTGGCGTAAGTCAGATACCGGCTCAGGGAGTTCTTCAACTCGGCAACATTGACACTGCGCATGCGGTTTCCTCCTGTCATGGCTATTATAGCCATATCGGAAGGAGAAACGACAACGCTTTTTCCCGAACCCGTGGGCCTGTGGGTCGCGTGCCGGCGAAAGGAGCGCACAGGTGCGCGTATTTTGCGTTCCTGTGCGGCTTTTCACTTCGTTTTCGCGACGAGAAACATCGTAACGCAGCTCGAATTTGGGAAGATCCGCGGAGGAATCCGTCGGCTGACGGATACCTCCACGCTACCCCTCCTTTGCCAAAGTCAATTCGGTGGAGATGGCGATTTCGTTGCAAGAAATTCCAGACTTCCCCACGACCCGATGGCGGGAGCTTTTAGGAGCCCTACTCTGGCTTTTACATTGAAAACATGGAATGATGTCGATGGAGAGGTCGTTATGGCCGCCGTGGAGAAAATTGACTGGTCGGACTGTCCACTCGTCGAGGTGAAGCCGGGCGTGCAAAGCGGCGCCCCCGTGCTGCGTGGCACGCGGATGCCGGTGGACGCCATTGTCGACAACTTCGATTATGGGGTCAGCGCCGCAGAAATCGCAGAGCAGTTTGAAATCCCGCCCGAAAGAGTCCAGGCAATTTTAACTTACGCCCAGAGCCACCGCTTTGCGCATCCTGTTTGATAAAAATGTTCCGGTTGGTGTGCGCGGGTTCCTGCCCAACCACGAGGTCCGTACTTTTGTCGAAACGCAATGGCCGGACCAACTGAAAAACGGCGAACTTTTAGCGATGGCAGAACAAGCCGGGTTCGACGTGATGGTTACCTCCGACCAGAACATCACAAAACCTGTCTGGCCGAAGACTCGCTTTGGTCGTCCTCGGATCCAATATCTGGCCGATCGTACGCCAGCACGGCGCAGCGATTGCGGCCAGAGTCGATGGAGCACCGCCGGGAGGGTATGACTTCATCGAAATGCCGCTTCCGCCAAAAGTGCGGCGGAGTACCGGTTGAGGTTGCTAGTGTTGTTGGTCATGACGTGCCGGAATTTCGGCTGATTTTCAGACGTGGCGCTTTCGATCTGGCGCGAAGATTGAACCGGGACCTGCGGAACACTCCAAGAATGCCCGAACTCTTGGGCTCCATCCTTACCCGCGCCGAGAATGCTGCCCTAGGCCTGGCATAGGCCCAGGGCACCCGCCCGTTCACATCGCCATACGCGATCTGCTCGGATGTGCCGCCCGGTGGTTCCGGCCGTATGGTCGGCTTAACTGGCCAATCGTGATGCCCGCTCGACTCCTAACCTGAACAGAATCTTGAGATTAAGGTCGCGTGCACAGATTGGACCAGTTAAACGGAAAATAACCGGCCAAACTGCTTGATTATAGAAGGCTTAAGGTGCAAGCAGATTTGGGCCGGTTATTTTTAGTCATCCGGCCGGAGTTGCGCAGGTCGGTGGAGCGGGCCGAAAGGGCAGGCGAAGTCTGCGAGGATGAGGACAACTTCCGATTGCCAGACCGGACCACTAGGCAAAGATTCGATACTTATGGCACGTGCGAGGCTTGGGGGCACCAGGCAAGTCAATCCAGGATTTTACGGCCATGGCTGCGGGCCGCTTGGTAGAGCCGGCCGCCTGGTATGGTTGGGTAGTGACGCAGGCCAGGGGTCCCATCCATCGCGATGGCTACGATGGCAGGACGGTGTGGCTAACGCAGGCCGGCTGCGGCGCGGGGGCTGACGAGCATCCAGCCATTGAGCACGTCCCGTACCGCTCGCGCCAAATCCCTCGGCGCCTCGACTTTGGTAATGTAGCCACGGGCGCCCGCCGCCAATGCCCGCCGGACGTAGCCGGGCTCCTCGTGCATGGAGCAGACCAGCACCGGAATGTTGCGCGCGCACAACTCCGCTACCAGTTCCAAAGCGTCTTCGGTATGCGGCGAAAGGTCTACCAGCACCACGTCCGGCCTCTCGTGCACGGTGGCATCGAGTGCTTCCGTCACGCCGGAGGCCTCGCGGCACTCGCCCACACCCTCTTCCGCCAGCACCAAAGCGAGTCCCTGGCGGATGGCCGCATGGTTATCCACCAACAGGATTCGTCGCTGCTCACGCGCCGACATAGTTTCCCGATTCCATCGTATGTGATTTCCGTAAAATGCAGATGTCGCGTCCTGCGCCCAGAGCCTTCGTCAACGGGGCGTCCGCCCAGCATGAGAGTACACGGCCCGAGTTGGTCCCCACCCGGCGCCATGTAGCCGGCCAGCCGGGCGAGGAGTTCGTTAAAGAAAATCCCGACATATTGCGTAGTCGGGTCTTAGCGTGTGATGGTCAACGTCCCGTTCACGAACTTAAGGGTGTAGTTGGCCGCACTCAGCATGCCCTGGCTGATTGTGATCGGATATGTTCCCGGCAGAGAACCCTGCTTGGCCGTGGTGCTTTCCTTGGGCGCTCCGCTGAGCACGGATTTTTTGTCGCCGTTAACAAACCCCGTCACCGTGTAAGTGAGTGGCGGCAGCGGCTGGTTGTATCTCGCGAAGGCGTTCGTCGCAGTCACCGTGAGCACCGCTAAGTTGACTGTGATTGAAACCGTGGCTGTCGTGTTGTAGTAATCGCCAGTGTCTGCCGGCGTGAAGGTCGCGCCGAGGGTTTGATTCCCCGCGCCCAGCACCGTCCCGTATCCGGGCTTGTAAACGAAGCTGCCGGCTACAGACGCCCTGGCATTAAGTTGACTGCTGCTCAATGGCGTGCCATACCGGATGGCGGCCGGAGTCGCCCAGGTGACCACGGGAGTCGCCTTGTTCACCATCAGCGTCACTGAGGCGGTGGCGCTCCTGTAGTCGGTCCGGTCTGTTGGCGTGAAGATTACAGTCAGGGTTTGAGTTCCGGCTCTCAGCACGGTTCCTGCCGCGGGCATGTAGGTGAACGTGCCCGGCGTATTCGCCGTGGCAAGGAGCTGGGTGGCACTTAACGCCGCCCCGTAGGTAATGGGCGCCGGCGCGGGCCAGTTGATCAACGGCCTGGCCTGTTGGATCACAAAGGTACCGCGGGCCGCGTTGCTGTTGTAATTGGGGTTGTTCACGGTCGCCGTAACGGCATACTGGCCCACCTTCGTGTCCGGCGCTCCGGCCCATGCGACGCTCAGGCTGGCCGGCGATGTGGTGGCCGTGGGCGTCAGGGCTGAGCCAGTGTACGTCTGGGTAAGGTTGCTCAGGCTTACCCTGGCCGTCGCCGGCTGGATGACAAAATTACCGCTGGCCGAGCCCTGGTAATTCGGGTTATTGACCGTTGCCGTCACCGTGTAGCTCCCGGCATTGGTATCCGGGGCGTTTGTCCAGTTTATGCCCAGGCCCGTTGGGGTGGTGGAGACACCTGGCGTGAGCTGGGCACCGGTGTAGGTCTGCGTCAGGTTGCTCAGCGTCACCGTGCCGGCGGCGTTGATGCCGCCGCCCCCCATGTTATTGATCGTGTACCCATTGGAGATGGTGAGGCCGGAGAAAGCGGCACTCGCGTAGGAGTTCAAGGGACTTACCGAAAATATGGAGCCCACATTATTCTGCGAACCCCCCCCCGAGACAGTGAGGTTACCGGCGCCGGGACCCACCAGATCAAGGTTGCCGCCGATGCTCGGCAGGGCCGAGCTCAGGTTGATGACACCGATCACGCCCGGGGCGAAGGCAATGTCCGCTCCGCCGGAGTAGGAAGTGTTGGCAGCGTTCAGCGCGTCTCGCAAGGAGCATGTGCCGCTGCTGCCGATGGGGCAGTTGGAAAGAGTATCGTTCTGGTCGAGGGTCGTGTTCACGATCAGGTAATTGGTCTGCACCGCGCCCGCGTCCACATAGCTGGTTCCGGAGGGACATGTGGTATCGTCCGCAAAACCGCGCTGGTCGGTAGTGATGGGAATGGTGGTGCCGGGAATAACCGGCAAAAGGGCGGCGCTGCCGGCGCAAATGGCGGCACTCCCTGTGCCTGGCAGGGGAATCATCGTCTCGGTCGCCCCGCCGTACCAGCCGAGCGGCGCCAGGTTGGCGGCGACGCCCACCACGTTGCCGTTGCTGCCATCGGTGGGGCACCCGCCGCCTGCGCACTCTCCGCCCGTGTCACCCGTCAGGAGACTGTTGTTCACCGTCAGGGTGGCGTTCGAGTTGTAGATAGCGCCGCCGCTGGAGGCGGTGTTGCCGGAGAAGGTGCAATTGGTCACCGTCACGGGGCCAAGGTCGTTCTCGATGCCGCCGTCAGTCGCCGAATTGCCAGCGAAGGTGCTGTTCGCCACTGTCGTGTAAATTGCAAGAATCGCACCGCCCTCGGGAGCGGTGTTGCCGGAGAAGGTGCAATTGCTTACCGTCAGTGTGCCGACGCTGTAAAGCCGAATCTCCTCTCTACATCACCGGCCGATTACTTCCATTGAGAACGATCGCGACGGGGTTAAGAATCTTATTCGGATCCGGGCCGCTGCTCGAGCCCGGATTGACATAGTTGCGCTGAATGAGTTTGATGGTCCCGCCGGTCGGCACGAGCTTCGTCGAAATCTCGCGACAATGAGCCAGTCCGGTGCAGTCGCGAGCCACGTAATACACGTAAAACAGGTCGGAATTGTGTTGCAGCGCGCTTGCGAAGCCCGCGGCGCTTCCTTTGAGATCGGTGTCATCGATATTCGCAACGCCGACGAGTTCAGGGAACCAGTTCACCGACAGGCTGGTGTAGGTCGCATTCCCCGTCTCCGTCGAGAGCGTCCCGACCACGGCGATAACCTGGCCGCCGTCGATCTGCCCCGACGCGCTGATCTGGTAATCGGCATCCTGCGAGTCGCCCAGGCAGTCCATCGGACCACGGGGCGCCGAGAAGGGATCATCATAACCAAGGCAGTGCTGCCCGATGAGATCAAGGAACTTGTAGGCGCTGAAAAACGGGAGGAGCGGCGCCTCTGATTCCGATTGTCCCCAGGCCGTGAGGACGGCATCCTGGAGATTCGTGAAGTCTTCGGTCATCTCCGTCGTCGTCTCATCGAAGTTCGCCTTGCGTTCCGCGTATGTCGGTACCGGAAGTGGATTGTTGTACTGCCGCGAACTCACGTCGCGGACGCGGAGGATCGTGAGTGGCAGCTCCTGACGCCACTGCTCACCCGCCGCCTTATCGACCGGCATGGAGTATCGGATGTAAGTGATCAGATCATCCGCCGAGCGGTCCAGTCCCAGCTTTACCAGTTCGGGAGAGACGGGCTCCGTGAAAATGTCGGACGAGGAAGCGCCGGCGCGTACGAGCGCATCGGTCATCTCCGCCGCCATGTGTGCGTCGGACGTGATCACATTGTACGCCGGCCTGTTCCACCGGGCCTGTCCGGTCTGCTGTTCGATGACGACGTTGTTCGTGCTGTTGCCGATGCTCGCCACCAACATCCTCCGCGACGGATCGGGCGAGGCGCCAAACAGGATGCTCTGCAGCAGCGGATCAGTGACTTTCGGGAAGATCGGATCATCCGGGTTGAAGGCAGCCTCTCGCGTGAAGACGTTCGACCCGATCCCGAAATAGCGGGCCGGCGGAGGAAGCTGGGCCACGATGACGAGTGCCTCGCGCGGGTCCAGCCTGTGATTCGCGGACATGCCGTGCCGCGGCTCGTTGAGTATGTGATGGAACCTCGGGTCCACGTACTCGTCATTCCAAAGCGGCACGACCGCGAGCACGTACGGCGCCGTTGGATTGTTGCCGTAGCAATAGCCGAGGGTCTGGAGCGGATACTTGCAGTCGTCCACCCCCCACAGCGTCCAGTAGCCGCGCGCGACGGCAAAGCCGTTCGCCTCGAGGTCGGTGCGGAGCCGTCCGACCGTATGCTCGAGTGCGGTGGGCATCCGATTGATGTTGCTGAGTGGATCGGTTGCGGTGGCGGCAGCGCGATCCTGTGCCCAGGCCAACGACGCGCCAAGACACGATGCTAGGCTGACCCAAGCCAACCCGAGAGCGAGATAACGTTTAATCCTCATTGCAGTTCTCCTTCCTTGCGAAGTTTTCAAGCTATATGGCCGTGCCAGATGAAAGGTGTTCCTGCGTGGATCGAGTATCCCGGCCGGCGCTATGTCCCCTTTCGTCAATCTCTGAACGACGTGCGTTTGGGGCGCGCCATGGCGTCCCCCGGCCTCTCTTCGTCGCAGGCGAGTTTGTTCCCCCAGCCTTGGGTGGCGGAGCAGAAATCAAATTCCTCTCCCGGTTTGGTGATGGAGGAGCCTGGCAGCGAGGTAGCGCAGACCTGCTTTTCAAGGTCTGCGGCTCTTCCAGTGGGTAGCATGACAAGGCCTGCGCACCGACAGAGCAGGTCCGCGCTACATCTGCTTTAACATGAACTGCCATTTTCGTCTCCTCCCATGCATTAAAGTGAAATCGCCTCCCAACAGGACGCTGCCTTCCGCCTGCACCGCGACCGCGTAAACAGGCCCGTTCGGCACTGGGTTAGGAATAGTTGTGGCGCCTAAATTCAAGTTTGTGTCTGCACCAAGACTTGTTCTGACTGTGCACGGGAGAGAATGCTAGTACTGGGCGGGTGTTTTGTATGCAAGGGAATTCCACCACAAGCGTGTGGTGGAATTCCGCTACAGGCCTGTGGTGGACTTTCGCTACGGGTTCAGAGCAGGTTGACCTGTTGGTTGAGGTCTGCGGCACTGGGGCCGCAGAGGATTCGCTATCAGGCGTGCTTCCGAACGTACTCGATGGCGTGGCGCCTTAGTTCGTACATACCGTTCAGGCGAAGCTTCACCTGGATGCGCGAGTAATAGCTTTCCACGGTATGGGCGCTGACGTTAAGGGCAGCGGAGATTTCGAGCAAACCCTCTCCCTGGCCCAGCAATTGGTAGACCTCACGTTCATGGGGACTCAGCTTTGCGACGGCGTCATCGCGCTGAGCACCCGTGTGGCTTTCCGCCAGCGCGCTTGCGGCGTGAGGACTAACAAACCGGCGGGATGCGGCGACCTCGCGAACCGCCTGCACCAGCACCTCGTGAAACTCCCGCTTGGTTACGTATCCCAGCGCCCCGGCGGCGAAAGCACCTTCCACGTGCGGCGCATCGTTGTGCATGGAATACACCAGCACCGGCACCTCGCGCTTGTGCAGATCAGCAATCAGCGCCGTGCCGTCCTCCCGTTCCAGCGAGAGATCGACGATGGCCAAATCGGGATGGCACTTCTGCAGGCGCGCCAGCGCTTCCTGCCGCCCCGCCGCTTCGGCGCAAACTTCCATGCCTTCCGGCGCAAGCAGAAGGGCCAGTCCCTCGCGGACGGCGGGGTGGTCGTCCACCAACAGGATGCGCAAAGATCGGGAATGAGTCATGCGGCCGGCATGCATGGTTCGCCTCCTGCATCACCCCCGGTGCCCGGCTCACGGTGTGAACGCGGCACGCGGCAGGCGACGCGCGTACCGCTACCGCGCACGGGCCCTACGGTGAGTTCACCTCCCAGGATTTGCGCCCGATACCTCATCGTGCGCAGTCCCATGCCTCCATCGGGAGATGCAGCCGGCAGGCCCACTCCGTCGTCTTCCACTTGCAGGGTGAATTCACCGTCAGTGCCACGGAATTCGAGCCTGATGCGGCTGGCTTTTGCGTGCCGCACGGCATTGCTGAGAGCCTCCTGCGCAATACGATACAGGTGTTGGGCCACTTCTGGATCGGCCACGCGGACATCACCCGCCGTCACGCATTCACAACGCACAGCCGCCAGTTCCTGCATGCGCTTGGTCAAGGCGCGAAGGGCGGGCGCGAGCGCCTCCGGTTCCGGTTCCAACGGACAGAGTCCGCGCGCGACATTACGGGCGTCGTCGATGGTGTCCGCCAATAGCGACGAGAGTGGCTCGAAATCCGTGCCCGATACGGTTCCGCCCCGCTCCAATCGTCGCTCCAGAGCCTGACACCGCAAGAGCGCGGCCGTGACCTGCTGGCACACGCCGTCGTGCAAGTCCTGGCCGAGCCGCCGCCGCTCCCTGTCGCCGACGCTGGCAATCTCGCGCTCGAGACGCTGGCGCTCGTGCATCTCGCGTTCCGCCTCCCTTTGGGCCGCGGTGCGTTCCACGACCTCCATTTCCAACGCCGCGTTGGCCCGGTATTGCGCGGCCAGCGAGCTCAATAGGAACCGCACGAAGCGATTCAGCATCACCATCAACGCCACCAGCCATGCCGCCAAGGCGGTTACCTGCTTGGCAGCGACGTAAACGTAAGAGGGATCTATGCCCAGCGTGTGGATCACGCTGGGGCGGGCCCGCAGGAAAGTGGCCGATAGAAAGATCGTGGCGCTGGCCCCGATGGCCACGGCCGCTGGCCGATTGCCCAGGAGCACCAAGACGAGAATCGGAACGGCGACGAGCCCAACCTCGGAATAAGGTCCGAGCGGGTTGGCCAAGCTCATAATGGCTACGCCCAAGTATACGGCGACAAAAAACGCTGATAACCGGGTGCGGTAGTTCACGGTCCTGAAGAGCGCGACGGCTACCATGACAAGGTAGACCGGAAGCGTCACGTCTCTTAGCCACCAAGCCATGGGCGCGCCATACCCGAGCAGCAACAGAATGAGCGCTGGCAGATGAACAACGGCGGCAGCAATCAGCAGGCGATCGGCAGCCTTGCGCCGCCAGGCATCAAGTGCGGTATCCACAGCAACGCTTTCCGGGCGCAGTCCAGGCTCCATAGCATGCTGCTCCATGTACCTAAATCTCTTGCTGGAGGCGGCCGACGTACCTCGCCGCGGGGGAGCGCGGGCGCCACCTCCCGCTCAAGCACTCCCCGGTTGCGGCAGAGTGTAGCAAAGCAGCCGAGGCCTGGCAATTCGTCTAAAGTAATTACTTAGATGGACACCGGAACTGATAGACTCCACGCGCCGGACCGCCTGATAGGAGAGTCCGTTATCGCTGGTACCCGCAATCAAAGGCGTAGGGTTTAATCGAGTGCGAACTCCTGGATGGTTCACTCGGAAACTATCCGATCGCTCACTTTGACCTAGTCGCCGAACCGTAGAAGTGATCTGCGCTGTAATCTTTGAGGGTTTGGCCCGGGGGCGGCCCATTCGAAATGTACAAACTCCAGGGGATGGCACGGCCATCCTGACCGTGACCGCTCACGGGGGGGGACGCCTGTGGCACTTTAAAACGAGTCACAACCTGGATTTCACTGGCGTGGTGCGCCGCAAGGGCAGGGGCGCCCCTCCGGACAAAGACGCGAAGGGAGAGGACCAGTTCTCCCTTCTTCCGGATCCCCCGCGCGCACTTCCGTTGGTCGGCCGTCCTTTTACCCCCGCTTCACGGCGGCGGCGCCAAGGAATTCGGCGGCGCTCCCCAATTCCTCCTCGATGCGGAGCAACTGGTTGTATTTCGCAATGCGGTCGCTGCGGCTGGCGGAGCCTGTCTTGATTTGGCCCGTGCCCATGCCGACGGTGAAATCGGCAATGAATGCATCCTAGGTTTCCCCCGAGCGATGCGAGACGACGGATGTGTAACCGTGGCGTCGTGCAAGCTCGATGGCGCGGATGGTTTCCGTCACCGTGCCAATCTGATTCAGCTTGATCAGAATTGAATTGGCCACGCCCTCTTCAATGCCGCGCGCCAGGCGTTCGGTGTTGGTCACGAAAATATCGTCACCCACGAGCTGAATCTTGCTTCCCAGTTCCTTGGTGAGAATCACCCAGCCCTCCCAATCGTCCTGCGCGAGGCCGTCCTCGAGGTTGACAATTGGATATTGGCGGACCCAGTCGGCGTAGAGCTTGACCATTTCCTCGGATGACTTCTTTGACTTATCGGACTTGAAAAACACATACTTCCCGTCCTGGTACATTTCGCTGGAAGCGGGATCAAGCGAGATCGCAATGTCGTTTCCGGGGGCGTACCCGGCCTTCGAGATGGCTTCGAGCAGGACTTCCACCGCTTCGACATTCGATTTGAGGCTGGGGGCGAAGCCGCCTTCGTCGCCGACGGAGGTGTTGTACCCGCGATCCTTCAGAACTTTCTTGAGAGTGTGGAAAGTCTCTGCGCACATGCGCAGCGCCTCCGCGAAGTTCTCCGCGCCCACCGGCATGATCATGAATTCCTGAAAGTCCACGGTGTTGTCGGCATGAACGCCGCCGTTCAGGACGTTCATCATCGGTACAGGCAGCAGGCGAGCTTGCAGTCCGCCCAAATAGCGATAGAGCGGGACGCCCGCTGAGCGCGCCGAGGCCCGGCAAGCCGCCATGGAGACGGCCAGAATGGCGTTCGCCCCGAGTTTACCTTTGTTGGGGGTGCCGTCGAGCGCGATCATCCGCGCGTCGATTTCCGTCTGATTGCTGGCCTCGTGTCCGCCCAGATCGCGGGCAATCACCGAGTTGATATTGTCCACGGCTTGCAGGACGCCCTTGCCCAAATAGCGCCGCTTGTCGCCGTCGCGTAATTCCACGGCCTCGTGTTCACCCGTTGAAGCGCCCGAGGGAACTGCCGCGCGGCCAAAAGAGCCGTCGCGAAGGACCACGTCGGCTTCCACGGTGGGATTGCCGCGTGAATCCAGAATTTCTCTTCCTATAATGAGATCAATTTGTGCCATGTGAATAATTCCTCAATGCGGATTTGAAAACCTAAGATTGTAACACACTGGAGGTCCGAAACCATCTGCCAAACCGCAGTGACCTGCGATTCAGACAGTGGGGGAGGGCGCGAGGCTGGCGGGAGGCAGGAGCGGCGAGACGAGGGGAATTGGGCGCAGGAATGGGGGCGTGTTGAGACGGG
>Ga0187868_1002948_pt1 | contig 10830 bp, 10 predicted proteins | sample June2016WEW_13_4_FD_133014 | JGI IMG/M metagenome (GOLD analysis project Ga0187868, IMG submission 133014) | Peatland microbial communities from SPRUCE experiment site at the Marcell Experimental Forest, Minnesota, USA - June2016WEW_13_40 | ecosystem: Environmental > Terrestrial > Soil >... | reverse complement strand
TGGCGGCAATCATTTCACTCACACCGCGCGCAAAAACGTGAAGCTCACCTATGTCGTCATGGACAACTGGGTTTATGGCCTGACGAAAAAGCAGACTTCGCCCACGTCGCCGCTCGGTTTCAAGAGCAAGACCGACCAATGGGGCGCGGTGGATTATCCCATCAACCCGATGAAACAGGCCATCGCCGCCGGCGCCACGTTTGTCGCGCGCACCACGTCCACGAATCCAAATCACGTGCTGGCGATGATGGAAGCCGCGATGGACCACGACGGCTTCAGTTTCATTGAATGTCTGAGCGAATGCGTGGAATTTTATGAAGGCGCGTTTGACGCCGCAAATCCCCGCAAAGGCGGCATGTTCAAGGAAATTCCGAAGGACCACGACGCGACCGACGAACAGGCAGCCTACCAGCTCGCCGGCACGGATTTCCCCGGTTACTTTGGAATTTTATACAAAATCAACAAGCCGACCAAAAACGCGAAGGAAGCCGAGATCAATCGCAGCATGATGGAAAAGGTCAAAGGCTTGAAAGACTGGCAGATTCTCCAGAAAAATTTCGACCGGCTGAAATAGCCTCATTTACGATATACGATTTGCGATTGACGCGATCAATGTTGCCTTGCGCGTAAATCGTAAATCGTAAATCCCAATGCCGATTTACGAATTTGCCTGTCCGAAGTGCCGGAGGATTTTCAGCTTCCTGTCGAAGCGCGTGAAGCCCGGCCGCCTCCCCGTCTGTCCCAAATGCGGCAGCCAAAAAATGTCCAGGCAAATCAGCCGGTTCGCCATGACCAAAGGGCTGAAGGAACCGGCGGCGAAAGGTGAAATGGCCGGGGGCGAAGCGCCCCTGCCCGATTTCAACGACCCGCGTGTCGAGCGTGCCATGATGGAAATGGAACGCGACATGGAACATCTGGACGAAAACAACCCGCGGCACATGGCGCACCTGATGAAAAAAATGAAAGACCTCATGCCTCCGGGTTCAGTGCCGAAGGAACTCGACACGGCCATCAAACGTCTCGAAGCCGGCGAAGACCCGGAAAAAATCGAAGCTGACATGGGCGATGTGCTCGGTGATTTCATGGGTGGCCCGGAAGGCGGCGGCAGCGGCGGTTACACGAAGGACAGCGGATTATATGATTATTGAGCTGCGTAGCGGCGTCTCGGCAGAGCGCCGCACTTTCTTTTATGATTTGCGGCGCTCTGCCGAGACGTCGCTACGAAACCATGGCCCACATCCACGAAAAAATTGATTTCACCGTCGCCATTTTTGTCGTTCACGACGGCAAAATTTTGCTCATCCACCATCGCAAGCTGGACAAATGGCTGCCGCTGGGGGGGCACATCGAATTGGACGAAGACCCCGAACAAGCTGCGTTGCGCGAGGCGAAGGAAGAAAGTGGTCTGAACGTGGAATTGCTCGGCGAACGTCCGCCCACGACCGGTCCCGGCACCCGCGCGCTCATCGCGCCGCGCTTTTTGGACATCCACCGCATCAACGAAACCCATGAGCACATTGGCATGATTTATTGGGCGCGGCCCCAGGGCGGCAAGCTGATGCTGGCGACAGGCGAGCATCACGACATCCGCTGGTGTTCCGCCGAAGAATTGGATAAGCTGCAACCGCCGATGTCGGATGCGGTCAAATGGTATTGCCGCAGTGCCATCCGGGAGATTTCCAACCAGTTATGACCATTAAAAAAGGGCTCCGCTTCAAAACCGCCTGTTACACCATCGAGGGAATGAGTTCCTTCGCCACGGTGCTTTTTTTAAACTACCTTTACTTTTTCATGCGGGCGCAGCATGGTTTCAGTGACAAGGACAACCTCGCCTTCGCCGCGCTGCTCGGATTGGCTTACACGTTTGCTTCCTGGCAGGCCGGGCGGTTCGCGCGGCGCTACGGTTATTTCACCGCACTCAAACTCGGGTCCAGCATCATGCTCGTCTCGCTGGCTGTCGGTTCGCAACTCAACTCCGCGCCCGGCCTGATCCTCACCGCGATCATCGTGACCCTCGGCATGTGTCTCATCTGGCCGACGATTGAAGCCCTCGTCAGCGAAGGCGAAACGCCCGAAGGCGTGCCGCGCGCCGTTGGCATTTACAATATCACCTGGGCGGTGACCAATGCGACGGCGTATTTTATCGGCGGCACGTTCATCCAAACGTTCGGCTTTCGAAGCATCTTCTATTTGCCAATCGGGATTGTGCTCATTCAACTTGCCCTGATCTTCTGGCTGCAAAATCACGCAGCCGAACTGGCCCGTCTGGCCGTCAACAAACCGCCCGCCGTGCCCCCGCCACCCGACCCCCACCGGCCATCGCCGGCCAAGGCGAAGGCCTTTCTGCGCATGGCGTGGCTCGCCAACCCGTTCGCCTACATCGCCGTCAACACGCTCATTGCCGTCATTCCCGGCCTCGCCGCGCGGTTGCATCTCTCGCCGATGCTTGCGGGATTCATCTGCTCGCTCTGGTGCTTTGCGCGGCTCGGCACATTTCTCATGCTGTGGTCCTGGACCGGCTGGCATTACCGCTTTCGCTGGCTCGTGACGGCGTTCGGCCTCCTCGTCGTTTCGTTCGCGGCGATTCTCACCGTGCCGAGTCTGGCCGTGTTGCTCGTGGCGCAAATTTTCTTCGGCACGGCCATCGGGCTGATCTATTACTCGTCGTTGTTTTACTCGATGGACGCGAGCGAAATCAAAAGCGAACACGGCGGCATTCACGAAGCCGCCATCGGCGCGGGCAACTTTATCGGTCCGGCGGTCGGCGCGGCGTCGCTGCAATTCCTGCCGCAATATGCCAACAGCGGCGCGGTGGCCGTGAGCGCGCTGCTGCTCTGCGGTTTCGGCGCACTGCTCGTGATTTGGAAAACCGCCCGGTGAAGTTTTTGAACAATAAAGTAACAAAGGAACAAAGATTTTGTGTGGGACATCCTGCCGGGACAACCGTGCAACCCGTAGCAGCGGACGTCAGTCCGCTCAAATTCCTGGTAATGAGCCGATTCACATCGGCTGCTACGAGATTGTTTTTCTCCTTCGTTTCTTGGTTTCTTTGTTGTTAATCTAATTCCCATGTCAGCCGAAAATCAGCAACAACCAACTGAGCGTAAAACGCTGGATGACCGCGCCAAAATGACCGAGCTGGAGCGCATCCGGCACTCCGCCGCCCATGTCATGGCCACCGCCATCGTCAAGCTCTGGCCCGACGCCCAGTTCGCCTCCGGCCCGGCGGTGGAAAACGGTTTTTACTACGACGTCGAACTGGAACATCGCATCTCGCCGGAAGATTTCCCGAAAATCGAGGAAGAGATGAAAAAGGAAATCAAAGCGAACCACGTCTTCGAGAAAATCACCGTCACACGCGAGCAGGCCCTGGAAGATTCCCAGAAAGGCCGGCTGGGCGCGCTCGGCGAGCGTCCGGGCAACCCGAGTAAGTTCAAGATTGGCAATCTCGAAGACATTCCCGAAGGCGAGCCGATCACGTATTACAAGAGCGGCGATTTCATTGACCTGTGCGCCGGGCCGCACGTGATGCGCACCGGCAACATCGGCGCGTACAAGCTCACCACCGTGGCCAGCGCCTACTACAAGGGCGACGAGCGCAACCCGCAGCTCCAGCGCATCTACGGCACCGCGTTCAAGAACAAGACCCAGCTCGACGAATATTTCAAAATGGTCGAGGAGGCCAAACGCCGCGACCACCGCAAAATTGGCCAAGAGATGGGGCTATACGCCATTGACACGGAATTTGTCGGGCCAGGCCTGCCGCTCTGGCTGCCGAAAGGCGCGGCAATTTGTGAGGAACTGGAAAAGCTGGCGAAAGAAACTGAATTTCAGGCCGGCTACGTGCGCGTCAAAACGCCGCACATCGCCAAGGAAAAAATGTATCTCACCAGCGGACACCTGCCGGTGCTTTACGCCGAGTCAATGTTCCCGCCTATGGAATTGAGAGAAGAAGGCAAAGCACAAGTTGAAATTACTGACTCTGCTCGTTCCATCGGAGAAGCAGATAAATCCATGAAAGAAAGTTTGCGGAAGATATTTCCCAGACTAAACGAACGTAATTATACGCTCGAAGAATTTGAAAAAGACTTTTGGCAACAACCACCACAAGTTCGAGTTTTTTTGGAAAAAGCCGGGGTTGCTTCAGTTTTTTCAAAAGTTAAATGGGCTGAATTAGCTGAACCCGAACGCTACTACCTCAAAGCCATGAATTGCCCGCATCATCACCGCATTTTTGCGGCGGAGCCGCGCAGTTATCGCGATTTGCCGTTGCGACTGGCCGAATACGGCACCAATTACCGCTACGAGCAGTCCGGCGAGTTGTTCGGCCTCATGCGCGTGCGGTCGCTGAACATGAACGACGCTCACATCTATTGCACGCCCGAGCAGTTCGCACAGGAGTTCAACGCGGTGAACGATTTGTACCTGAAATATTTCAAGATTTTCGGCATCGAAAAATTCGTCATGCGCTTCAGCACGCATGACCCGGCCCGCCTGACCGGCGACAACGCCAAATTCGTCAACGAACCGGAACTCTGGAAACAAACCGAGGACATGGTCCGCAAGACCCTCATTGAATCGAAGATTCCTTACGTGGAGGTGCCGAACGAGGCGGCGTTTTACGGGCCGAAGATTGACGTGCAGGTCTGGAGCGTGATTGGCCGCGAATTCACGCTGGCCACCAACCAGGTGGACTTCGCCGTGCCCAAACGCTTCGGCCTGGTTTATCGCGACAAGGACAACACGGACAAGACGCCGTTGTGCATCCATCGCGCGCCGCTGGGCACGCACGAGCGGTTCATCGGCTTCCTCATCGAACATTACGCCGGCAACTTCCCGCTCTGGCTGGCGCCCGACCAGGTACGTGTATTGACGTTGAACGACGACGCGGCGCTGGTAAACTACGCGCAACCGATCGTGAACGAACTCCGCGCCAACATGGTCCGGGTGAGCGCCGATTTCGGCACCGACCCCATCAAGGGGAAGATTGCCGAAGCCGAGAAGGCCAAGGTCCACACCATGCTCGTCATCGGTGGCCGTGATGTGGAGTCCGGCAACGTCTCGGTGCGTTTGCACGGCAAAGGCAACGTCGGCGCGAAGCCAAAGGGCGAAGTGGTGGCGGAGATTCTGGCGGCGATCAAGGAGCGGCGGTCATGAATATAAAAATCACATACTATCTCGATGTCATTTCCTCCTGGTGTTACTGGGCGGAACCGGCGTGGCGGGAATTAAAGCAGAAATACGCAAAGTCACCGGTGGAATTCAATTGGGTCATTGCCTTGCTTGATAAATCGGGTTTGCCAAAGTCGCGGGCGCAGGCGGAATGGTTTTTTCGGCGCAGCGGGACGATTATGCGGTCGCCGTTCATGCTGAAGACCGGTTGGATGACCGGATTGGGGGAATATCTCGCGCCCAATTGCGTGGCGGAAGCGGCGAAAGATTTTGGCGTCACCGACGACCGGGTGCGTTTGGCGCTGATGGAAGCAGCCCTGTGCGCAGGGAAAAAAGTGGGCAAATGGGATGTTTCCGTGGCCGTGGCTGCATGGGTTGCCAATTTGGATGCCGCGGCCCTGCTCAAGACGTCGCGGTCGCCGGAAATTGAAAAGCGCGTGCGGACGACGACGGAGGAATTCCACGCCTTGCAGGTGACGCAACGACCGACGTTCGTTTTGAAGAGCAACATTGATGACCGGGCGGTTTTTTCCGGGCTGGTCAAGGCCGGCCCGATTGCAGCCGCAATTGACGCGATGCTGGAGGATGCGGCTGCCTACGCTTCGCATGCCGCACATTTTGGCGCTCCGCCACCGAATTGAACATGAGCTTGAGGCATGGTCAAGGCGACCCGGCGCGAAGCCGGCGGTGATCACAGAACGGCGGATTTGAAGGAAACCGACAATTGATCCATGGGCGATTCCCAGACAGCCAGAAAGTTTTCCATAGCCGGATGTTATGTGGCATTTCTGGCGTTCGCCTGCTTTCTCCTTTTTTACCATTTGGACAATCATCTGTTGTGGGGCGACGAAGGGGAGACGGCAGTTCTGGCAAAGAACGTCGCGCAGTTTGGCGTGCCGAGGACTTTTGACGGGACCAATTATATTCTGCTTCACGGTCGAAGGGATGAGACCCGGGATCATGTCTGGATCTGGTCGCCGTGGTTGCAGGAGTATTTGGCGGCGAGTGCATTCATCGTTTTAGGCCCCACGACCTGGGCGGCCCGTGCGCCGTTTGCGTTGATCGGCTGGTGCAGCCTGGTGGCGCTGGCGCTGATCGCTTACAAAATCTACCGCAGCCATTGGGTGGCGCTGGCCAGCGCGGTGTTGCTGGGCACTTCGGAGGTTTTTCTGCTGCATGCGCGGCAATGCCGTTATTATTCGATTTCAGTTTTTGCGGAAATCCTGCTGGTTTACGGAATCCACCAATTGCTCGCCCAAAACCGGCGGGGCATCTGGCTGGCGGCGTTGGCCCTGGTCCTGCAATTTTACAGCAATTACATCATGGTGGTGGCGAACCTGCCGGGGTTGTTGGTTCTGGCGTGGATGCTCCGCAAACAGGGAAAGTCCGCCGTGCTGGGCGTGAGCGCGGTCCCGGGCATTTTGTTTGTTGCCGCCCTGCCCTGGCTGGTTTATGCGCATCCGTGGGGACAAACCAGCGTGGCTGGCGGGGAAAATTATTTCCGGAAAGCGTGGGAGTACCTGATGGAGTTTCATTTCCATTTTATTCCGCTGTGTTTCCTGCTCCTGCCGCTCCTTGGTTTCATCCCGGCCTGCCGGGATCGGCCAACAACCGGGCCGGAAGTTCCGCGGCGATGGGAGCGGCTTTTGTTGCTCTGGCTGCCGCTGTATTTCGTCACCATCGTGATCACCCCCGGTTTTTATCTGCGTTATCTGCTGCCCCTTTTGCCGGTCGCGTGTCTGCTGGCCGCCGCCTGGATTTTCCGCCACGTCAAATGGCGCGCGCTGGCGGCCCTGGTGGTTGCCGTCCTGGCCTTGAGCAATGCATTCTCCCTGGTCACGGCTTGTCCGTTTCGGGAAGCGCACACGCTGCGGTTTCCCCTGGTGGAATACGGGGAAGGCTTGGCGGCGCCTTACACCGACCGGTTTGCCGACGTGCTCGACTTTTTCAAAAGCCAGGCGCATCCGGGTGAAAAGGTCCTGACCTTCGACCCCGATTTCCCGCTGATGTTTTACACGCAACTGGTCGTCATTGACGGGCACATCATGGGGCCGCCGGAGGGACAGTTGCCGGATTGGATTCTGCCGAACAGTGCCTCGGGTGTCGTGGCGCAGGAGTCGGTTGCATTGCCGGAATTCCTGAGGCCCCATTATGAGATGATCACCATCCCGGTGCATGATTCAGTCCAGGCCGGGAGTGTTCCCGAACCGGACATTTATCAATACCGCAGTGTTCCGGCCCGTGTGCCCTTCACCATCTACAAGTTAAGGCCCGCACCTGACCCTAAACCAACGTCACCAACCCCAAACACACCATGAAAACACTCCTCTGTTCGACCGTGTTCGCCGCTCTCTGTTCCACCCTTTCGGCCCAGGCCCCGGAGGCCGCGCCCGCCGCGCCCGCCGGCACGACGAAACTGCCTTCCACCATTCTTGATTGGGAGAAAATGCAGCCCGTCCCGACCACCAACGGTGTCCGTCGGACACTGTTTGACGCCCCCACCGCTATGCTGGACAAGTTGCATTGCCACATTACCACGCTCAATCCCGGTCAAAACAGCGGGGAACCGCGGCGACATCTGCAAGAGGAAGTCATCATTATCAAGGAAGGCGCGGTGGAAGCGAGTGTGGACGGGCGGACCCAGACTATTGGGCCGGGTTCCGTCATCTTTTTTGCCGCCAACGCTGTCACCCGGCTGCGCAACGCCGGCAACGGCCCGGCCACCTACATGGTCATCTATTATTACACCCCGCTGACGCCCAAAAGCTGACGGCTCCCGGCCAAAGAGCGAAGTGATGGCGGAAATTTTGCTGGCGGTCAAAGAGTGCAAAGCATAATGGATTGTTGCCGCAAGACAACCGGTCGCGCGGCCGTAAATGTTTGAGCGTTCTGAACCATTCTTTGGAAGTCGTCTGCCGGCCGGGATGAACCGGGTGATTTTGTCACTGCTCCTCATCCTGGCGGTGGTAACGGCGATTCGGATCCGCCTTTTGGACATGCCCCTGGAGCGGGACGAGGGGGAATACGCCTACGCGGGCCAGTTGCTGCTCCAAGGCGTTTCGCCATATCAAGCGGCTTACAACGTCACGCTGAAATTGCCCGGCACGTGCGCGGCGTATGCGCTCATCATGGCGGTATTCGGGCAGACGGCGGCCGCCCTTCATGCCGGGGTGATTTTGGTCAACCTCGCCAGTGCCATGTTGGTCTTTGTGCTGGCGCGGCGCATTTACGGAGATGCCGCCGGGGTGGTTGCCGCCGGCACGTATGTCCTGCTCTCCATTGTGCCGGACATATTTGGGTTGGCCGCTCACGCAACCCACTTTGTCATGTTGCTAGCGCTTGCGGGCGTCGTCCTGCTCCAATACCCGGATGACCGCACTTCGGCCGCGCGAATTTTTTCCGCCGGACTGCTCATCGGACTGGCGGTCTTGATGAAACAAACGGGCGCGGCCTTCGGCCTTTTTGCCGCCGGTTGGATTTTGTGGTGCGGGCTTTTGGGCGGTCAGAGGCGGTGGCGACGACTGGCAGCGCGTCTGGGCTGGCTGGCCCTGGGCGGGGTGCTCCCGTTTATCCTGATGTGTTTCATAATCGCGCTCGCCGGGGACGTTCATCAATTTTGGCTATGGACATTTCAATACGCCCGCGAGCATGCCTCAGTCATCACGTTCGCTCAGGGAATAAAAACACTGGTCAGTGTTGTCGTTCCGCTGTTCAAAGCCGCCCCGGGATTGTGGGGCTTGGCGGTACTGGGCCTGATCCTGCTCTTTTGCGAACCGTCCCTGCAACGCGGGCGGGCTTTCGTTGCCGGCTTCGCGATTTTTTCGTGCGTGGCGGTCTGGCCCGGCTGGCGGGGGCATTACTTTATTCAATTGCTGCCTGCCGCGGGCTTGTTGGCAGCGGCGGCATTCCACGGGGCTTCCGGCATCCTTGCCCGGCGCACCTTTGCCCTGCCCCTGGCGACATTGCCTTCCCTGGTTTTTGCTGTGGCCGCCGTCAGTGTGTTGATTCAAGGGAGTGACATTTTCTTTTTACTCAGTCCTGCGCAGGCGAGCCGCGTGATATATGGCACGAATCCCTTTCCCGAGTCGGTGGAGATTGGCCGTTATCTGGCGTCCCACAGTGCCCCCGGGGCGCGGATTGTGGTGCTGGGCTCCGAACCGCAGATATACTTTTACAGCCGGCGTCGTTCCGCCACCGGGTATATTTGCACCTACCCTCTTATGGAGCCACAGTCCCATGCCGTTGAGATGCAAAAGGAGATGATCCGGGAAATTGAAAGGGCCGATCCCGATTATGTGGTGTTTGTTCATGTAAAAGATTCCTGGTTGCAGTATGCGGATTCCAACCCGTTGATCTTTGACTGGTTTGGAAAGTATCAACGGGAGCGCCTGCAACCGGCCGGCTTGGTGGAAATTGCTCCCGACGGCCCGACGGAATACCGCTGGTTTGACCGGCCGGAAACCAACTTGCAAACGTCGGTGAAATCGTGGCTGGCAATTTTCAAGCGCCGCGCTGACAGTGAGCGGGTCCCATTAAAAGCCAATTAATCCTCACCCGCCGCATGGCCGGCAACATCGGGGTCTTCGGAATTCCCCGTTCGAGCTTCTTGCCAGAGGATAAAGAAAAGCCTTCCGCTCAAAGCCTCATTTCAGCGATGGGCGAACAGGCTGTGCATAATTTGTGAATGGAGGTGAACAACTTGCACTTGAATCGGGCGCGGAAGGGCACGACATGTGTAGGAGGGAATTGTAATCCAGAGAGTTAGCAGGGCTTTCCGCTGGCGACCGTGTTTTGGGGGCTCGACTGCCAGCAAGTCTCAAAAAATGAGCATGAGCACGGCAACATTAGTGCAGGAAACACTTTCACTGGAAGGATCCAATCCCTGCCAGTTTTTGGTGTTGTACGAGGATGCGGCCGCTCATGACCTGGCGATGGAGGTTTGCGGCGGGGTGATGGCCCGCTTTGATGTTGAACTGGCGTTTGCCTTCAGTTTTTGGAAGGTCAAAGATTTGAATGATCCGGTATCGGCCCACTGGGCGGCGGAAGCTGTGGCCCGGGCGGACATCATATTGTTTTCCCTGCCGGGTCGTGATCTAACTCCGGAAATCAGCCATTGGCTGGACGCGTGCGCCCAAGTCCGAACGAAGGCGGAAGGGGCTTTGGCTTTGATAATCACGGAACCCCCGGTTGCGGGCCTGGCCGTCGAGTCACTTTTGTCCCGGCTGCAGTATGCCGCTCATCAGCTGCGAATGGACTTTTTGCCGCTGCTACCGCCGCTCCCGGACACGGGCATCGAAGCATCTGCGGCCCCATGGCCGGCGGGGCGGAATGATTTCCGGGAGGAACCCGGCGGCAATCACTGGGGATTAAACGAGTAGGACTGAACCCCTGCGGATTGATTCAAATGAAGGATGGTTTCTTTCCGAGATTTCGCAAGTCCCGCATTGACCCGCTGGTGCGTATCCGCGTTTGACTATTTTCAGGTGATTCACTACTGTCGCCTTCCGTAAAACCAACAACGAAAGTCCGGGAAACTTATGCCGCCGAAAATTGCCGAAAAGCCCGCCGCTGAAACCAAAGCCGCCGCGTCGCACCAGCGCGAACTCGACGCCGCCATTTCCACCATCACCAAGAGTTACGGCGAAGGCAGCATCATGC
>Ga0187868_1002942_pt1 | contig 10840 bp, 10 predicted proteins | sample June2016WEW_13_4_FD_133014 | JGI IMG/M metagenome (GOLD analysis project Ga0187868, IMG submission 133014) | Peatland microbial communities from SPRUCE experiment site at the Marcell Experimental Forest, Minnesota, USA - June2016WEW_13_40 | ecosystem: Environmental > Terrestrial > Soil >... | reverse complement strand
ACCACGAGCAGAGTCAACTCGTCGTCTTGAGGGTAATCACTCAGAATCAGCGCGGGCCGGCCTTTTGCGGCCCGCCCGAAATCCACCCGCCATATTTCACCGGGCAGCGTTCTTTTCATCCTCGGCTTCCATGGCGTCGAGCATTTGGAACCGCTCCAGTGCCCGCTGGTCACACTCAGCCAGGGTGACGGCCTCCTCCTCTGCTTCGATGAGGCAGCGCATGATTTCGCGTCGTGCCTCGTGCGACAGCCTCGGGATTTCAGAGATGATTTCTGCGCTGCTCATATTCAAACGGTAACCAGCGCATAGGAGTCAGTCAACATTTTGCGCCCTTGGAAAAGGGTCAGCCCAGGAGAGCAAGTCCTCATTGCTGACATGTAGCACAGGAGCCTTCCCGCTTGACCCTGCGGGAATCGGTGCCACACCCTTTGAGTTGGACGAGATTCGGGCAATTGTTCACGTCGCATCGTGGGGATTGTCGGATATCGGCGGCGCTCTGCTCCCGATTCGGAATCGGGACTACGTTCTCCTCGCCCGCGCGGCGCCAGCACCGGGCTTCAAGCGGCGCTTGGATCGTCTGTGTAAGTGCCTGCTGATAAATGCTCGAGCCAGTTTAGCTCAGCGGCCGACCGGCGGTTTTGCGAACCGGGCGACCATCCGTTCGAGGGCCTCCAGCCAAAGCGGGTTCTGGTTCAGGCAGGGGATCAGCGTGAATTCCTTGCCGCCGGCCCCGAGAAAAGTCTCGCGCCCGCGCAGGCCCATTTCCTCGAGGGTCTCGAGGCAGTCTGAGACGAAGGCAGGGCAGATCACCGCCAGCCGTTTGATTCCCCGTTGGGGCATCTCGGCCAAAACATGGTCCGTGTATGGCCTCAGCCAGGGGTTCCGGCCCAGGCGCGACTGGAAGGAGACGGAATACTTGCCGGCGGGCACGGCGGCTTTCCGGACAAAAGCGGCGACGGTCTTGAAACATTGCGCCCGGTAACACGTGGCATGGGCCGGGCTGGCCGTCTGGCAACAATTCCCGGCCGCCAGGCAATGACACCCTGTCGGGTCGGACTTGCGGAGGTGCCGCTCCGGCAGCCCGTGAAAACTGAAGAGCAAGTGGTCGAAACCTCCTTTCAGATAATCCGCCGCGCTTCCGGCCAGGGCCGCGATATAATCGGGCTCCTTGTAATAAGGCGGCTGAACTTCCAGCCGCATTGACGGCGCCAGCCGGCCCGCGACCTCCTTGACCCGCTCGACGGCGCTCTCGTAGCTCGACATCGCGTAGTGCGGGAAAAGCGGGATGAGCAACACCTCTTGCGCGCCTTGCCCCGCCAAGGCCCGCACCGCTTCCGGAATCGACGGATGCTGATAGCGCATCGCCAACTCCACCGGCAGAGCCACACGCCGCCGCAGTTCCGCCTGCACATTCCGGCTGGCCACGATGAGCGGCGAGCCGGCCGCCGTCCAGATCTTGTGATAGGCCGCCGCAGAATGTTTCGGGCGCCACGGCAGGATGGCGAAGTGGACAATACAGAAGCGCGCCAGCCAGTTCACGTCCAGCACGCGCCCATCCATCAAGAACTCCCGCAAATAACGCCGCACCGCCGTCACCGACGGCGCGTCGGGCGAACCCAGGTTCACCAGGAGAACGGCTTTTTTCATGTTAGTTGGCTCAGATGCTTCTCAACCCGTTCCGCCACATTGCACCCCGAGACGATCGAATCGCTCAGCGAAATGCCGTCGCGGTAGTGGCCTGCCAGGAACAAGCCCGGCGCCTGCCGCTCAATCTGGCTCATGAGCTCCCGGTAGCGGCCATAGCCCAGGTTGTACTGCGGGATGGCCCGGGGATAAAACACGATGTGCTGAAACGTCGGCTTGCCCTTAACGCCCAGCAACACGCGCAGGTCCTCGCAAGTCAAGGCGGCCAACTCGGACGGCGGCCGCGACGCCAGCTCCGGATAACGCTCGCCGCCGACATAGCTGGTCAGCATCAAATGCCCGGGCGGCGCGCGGTTCGGAAAGAGCGACGAAGAGAAGATCGCGCCCAGGATTTTGAACCCCTCGATTTTCGGAATCAACATGCCATATCCCTGGCAGGGATGGGCCACGTCCTCGCGGCGAAAGCCCAGCACCACACTGGCCACCGGCGGGTAGCGAATCTCCGCAAAAGGGGCGAAGCTCAGCGGGGGCTGCGCCTCGATCGGCATCTCTGCCAGGGCATAAGCCGTGCCGGCGTAAATGACCGCACTGTGCTCGGCGCGCAGCTCCCGCCCGTCCTGGCGCGCCTGGACCGTCCAACCGAGCGGGGCGGGCCGCTCCGTGGGCTGGGGCACACCGGCGCCCAGGGGAACGTTGAGGCTGCTGCCGCCTGAAGGCGGCGCTCCGGTCTTGCTGGCGCCTGGAGGCGGCGCTCCGGCCTGGATGAGCCGGGTCACACTGGCGCCCAGGCGAACCGCCTCCCCAAGGCGCTCGCGCAACGTGTCGGGCAGCACCTGCAAGCCCTCGTCAAAGGAGAACTTCGGCGCCCGGTCCTTGGCCACTTCGCCCCGCCGTTTGCGTTCACGCGCCCCAAAAATCTGCCCCTTGATGAGCGAGCCGTAGCGGGCCTCGAGCTGGCCCAGCTTCGGAAAGGCCTGGAGCACCGACAACTTGCAAGGGTCGCCGGCATAAACCCCGGCCACCAGCGCATCAATCGCCTGGTCGAGAAACTCCCGGCCTAAACGGCGGATGACGAATTCCGCCACGCTCTCCTCCTTGCCGTCGCGGCGGGGCGGCACGAACGGCTCGCACAGGAGGGCCAGCTTGGCCCTGGCGGTGAAAAGCCGGCTCGTAAAAAACCCGAGAGGCGAGCCCGGCATGGCCACCGGCCGCCCATAGCGCACCACGTAGCGCGCCTCTGCCTGCGGCGAGGGGTCAAGCCGCCGCCCGGCCAATCCCGCATCCCGCACCAACTGCCCAATCCTGGGGGAAGTCTCGAGGATCGTGTTCGGTCCGAATTCGGCCAGATACCCTCCCTGGCGGACGGACTCGATAACCCCGCCCACACGGTGGCTCGCCTCATAGACGGTGACAGGCACACCCCGGCGCTGCAAACAGAACCCGGCGGTCAAGCCGGTGATGCCGCCGCCGATAATGGCCACGGAGTTCCCGCTCATATCGTCCGCGAGAACCGGTTCTCCTTGCGTGTCGTGGCATAAGCATCGAAGCGCATGGCGATATTTCGAATCAACAGGCGTCCCAAATCGGTCACCCGCAGGCCCTCGGGCGTTTGGACCAGCAACCCGTCGGCCTCCATATCATCGAGCGAATCGAGTTCATGGGCGAAATGCCCCTTGAAATCGAGCCCCAGCAGCCTGGACATCGCGGCGTAATCCAGGCCCAGGTCGCACATGAGCCGCATGATCGTCACCCGGCGCAGTTTGTCTTCCTCGGTCATGAGATAGCCGCGGCGCGCCGGGAGTTTGCCCGCGTCCAGGGCGGCGTAATAGTCGGGCAACTCCTTGTGGTTCTGCCAGTAAAAGCCCTCGGCCTGGGAGATCGAGGACATGCCAAAGGCGTAAATGTCGGCCCCGCCCCGGGTGCTGTAGCCCTGGAAATTGCGCTGCAAGGTCTTCTGCCTCTGTGCCACGGCCAACTCGTCTCCCGCCAGCGCGAAGTGGTCCATGCCGATATACACATAGCCCTCGGCCGTGAGCTTCTCGATGGTCAGCTTGAGCAGCTCGAGCTTGGTCTCCGGCGTCGGCAGCGTCTCGGCCTTCAGAATCTTCTGGGCGGGCTTCATCCACGGCACGTGAGCATAGTTGAAGACCGCAAAGCGATCCGGTCGCAACGAGAGGGTCTCCTCGAGCGTCTTGACGAAAAGCCCCGGCGTCTGGTAGGGCAGGCCGTAAATCAAATCGAGGTTGATCGAATGAAACCCCGTCTCCCGCATCCACTCGACCACGCGCCGGGTCATCTCGAAGGGCTGGATGCGATGCACCGCCTTTTGCACCGCCGGGTCGTTGTCCTGGACCCCCATGGACGCGCGGTTGAAACCCACCTCGCGCAGGGCCGCCAGGTGGTCGCGCGTCAAGCGCCGCGGGTCCACTTCCACCCCCGCCTCCACCTCCTCGGCCAGCGTGAACCGCGCATGGATCGACTCCCCCAGCGCCCGGATTTCGTCGGGCGCCGAGAAAGTCGGCGTGCCGCCTCCGAAATGGAGCTGGACCACTTTGCGCCCCGGGTTAAGCAGCGGCTTCATCAAATCCATCTCCCGCTCGAGGTAACGCACGTACTCCGCGCTCTTCCTGGGGTCCAGCGTGATCACCGTCGTGCATCCGCAAAACCAGCAGAGCGATTCGCAGAACGGCAAATGAAAATAGAGCGACAAGTCCCGTTGGGTCCGGTTGTTGCCGCCGATTCTCTCGAGCAAGACCTCTGGCGGAATCTCCTCGGTGAAATGCGTTGCTGGCGGATAGGAGGTATAGCGCGGGCCGGGGACGTTGTATTTCTTGATCAGGTCAAGATCGACTTTAAGCATAGCAACAACTTAGCACTACTTTGGCGACCGGTAACTCCGGACAAGTGAAACCAGGCGCTCGATGTTCTCGAGTTTCGCGCCCGGCGGGACCCCGTGGCCCAGGTTAAAAATATGGCCCGGCCGACTACTCACGGCGCGCAGCATCAGGACCGTCTCGGCGGCCATGGCCTCGGGCAGGGCGCAGAGCAGGAGCGGGTCCAAGTTGCCTTGCATGGCGACTTTCGAGGGCAATTGCCTGCCCACCTCCGCCAGGCTCACAGTCCAGTCAAGCCCCAGCACCCGCGCCCCCGTGTCCACCAGGTCTTTCCAGTTGCCATGCGCGCCTTTGGCAAACACGATGACCGGCGCCCGTCCCTTGAGCGAACCGATGATTTGCTTCATCCAACGCGCCGAGGCGCGCCCAAAGGCAGCCGCCGACAAGACGCCGCCCAAACTGTCAAAAATCTGGACTGCATCCACTCCGGCGTCAATTTGCAGTTGGAGGAAATCCGTCACGGCCCGGGTCAGCTTGCCCAGCAACCGCTCGAACAACTCCGGCTCGGAATAAAACAGCGTCTTGGCCCTGGTGTATTCCTTGACCCCGGCGCCCTCCATCATGAAGTTGGCCAGGGTCCAGGGCGAACCCGCAAAACCGAGCAGGGCCGTGCCGTCCCCCAATTGCGACCGGACCAACGGCAGCGTCTGCGCCACATACTGCAGGCGCTCCGTCACCGCAGACTCCTCGAGCCGTTCGATGTCCGCCGCACAGTTGAGCACAAACTCCATCTCGATTCCGCCCTGCTCCCGGAACCGGTAAGGCTGCCCCATCCCCTCGGCCACGACCAGGATGTCGCTGAACAAAATCGCAGCGTCAAAACCAAACCGCCGGACCGGCTGCAAAGTGACCTCCGCAGCCAGTTGCGGCGTCTGCACCAACTCCAGGAAACTATGCTTCTGCTTGAGCGCGCGATACTCAGGCAAGGCGCGGCCCGCCTGCCGCATCAGCCAGATCGGCGGATAGTCCAAGGGCCGGCAGCGGCACGCGGCCAGAAACCGTTGCCGCCCGCTCAAGGGTGCGGGCTCGCGGCGCGCCCCCGCCCCAACCTGGCTCCCTCCTTGCGCCGCAACTCCCGCACTCGCCAAGTTGACAGTTTTGCTCATGAATACCATCCGGCCAGCGGATCGCCCCTTCGAGGCGCGCCCGCTGGTTGATTGCCCTTTTCAGGCCCGCAAAAGATAGCAGGCCGCCCAAGCAGGTCAATGATTGACAGCCCTTCTCCCGGGGATCATCCTCGCCCTCGGATGATAAGTTCACTCTGGGTTAGTATCATCTAAATGCAGTAGAAATCGGATTTAGCCGAAAGTCATGCATGATGCGTTGGAGCATGCAGAATTGGATTGATAGATTGGAACGTTGACCGCCAGCAGTCGGGAAGCTAGCGTGTGTTGCATGACGAAAGTCGAAGAAATCAAGGCCGAGATCGATAAGCTTTCGTTCCAGGAACGCTGTGAACTGAACGCACTGCTGAACCCGCTGGCCGACGATGAGTGGGACAAGCAGATGCGGGCGGACGCACAGGCGGGCAAGCTGGACTGGATGATCCAAGAAGCCGAGCGCTGCGAGCGAGAGAAAACAGCCCGGGAGTTTCCGCGACCCCGGGAATGAGCTCGACGACCTCGCCGGAATTCCGGGAGCGCTTCTACCAGCTGCCAACGGAAGTGCAGCGGTTGGCCGAAAAGAATTACCGGCTCTGGCTTGCTGACCCGCAGCATCCGTCGCTGCACTTCAAGCCATTTAAGCGGCAGCTTTGGTCCGTTCGCGCAGGGCTTCACTATCGGGCGACAGGCGTGTTCGTCGCGCCCGACAGGTTCCGCTGGGTCTGGATTGGCACGCATGAGGAGTACAATAAGCTCTAGAGTCCTTGATGTTCAGCGCCTGCAGCGAGATATTTTCCGTCGTCTTTTGTTACTACGCCGCAGAGTGCGGTTCTCCTCGGGAAATCCTCCTTCCCTCGCCCCTCGACACCCGCCCCCCACTCCGTTTTAATTGACAGCCCTTCTCCCGGGGATCATCCTCGCCCTCGTATGATAGGCGGATCGGCCGATCGGACCGGGGCCTCCTGGAGACAACCATGAAAGAGTTTCTTGATTCTGCCCGCAATGTGGTGAAGAACCGTTACGCGCTGCTCACACCCGGCGGCCTGGCGCACAGCGATTTGCCCGGTTGGGAAAAGGCCCTCTGCCACGTCGCGATCTCCCCTGCGCTGGGCGCGCGCTTTTCCCAGTTGCTCGTCACCCTGCAAAGCGACGGTCTGGGCCAAGGCAACACCGGCCGCAATCAGTTCTGCGTGTACGTCCTCGAAGGCGATGTCAGCCTCCAGTCCGATAATCGCCGGCATCGGCTCGAGCCCGGCAGTTGCGCCTATGTCCCTCCCGGCAAAGACATTCAGATCAAGAGCGGAAGCCCCGCCGCCCGCCTCCTCATCTTCCAGAAGGAATATCAACCGCAGCCCGGCGTTGCCAACCCCGCCTTTTTTGTCACCCAGGAACGCGAGGTCAAGGCCCAACCCTTCCGCGGCAACCCGGCCGTGCGCATCCAGGGCCTCCTGCCTGCCGAGCCCGCCTTCGACATGGCGGTCAACATCCTTACCTTCCAGCCCGGCGCCACCCTGCCCGCAGTCGCAGCCCACATCATGGAACATGGATTGCTCATCCTGCGCGGCCAGGGAATCTTTCGCCTCGCTTCGGAGTGGCTCCCGGTCCAGGCCGGCGACGTGATCTGGACCGCCCCCTATTGTCCCCGGTGGTTTGCCGCCATCGGCGCCGTGCCTGCCAGTTACATCTGTTACCAGGACGTCAATCGCGACCCGATGTGACTCAGCAGGCCAATTCCGCCCGTTTATCGATGAACTGGGCCATGATGCTCACCGCGATCTCCATCACGGTTTGGCAGCGGATTCTCACCCCTGCCGGGCAGGCGACCCGTTGAAGTTCCTCCGCCGTGGCGAGGCCCTCTTGGGCAAAATGCTCGAAGATAGCGCGCGCCTTGCGCGCGCTGCCGATCATGCCCAGAAACCGGAAGGGCTTGTGAATCCAGTTCGCCAGCACCAGGGCATCGTGGCGATGCCCGCGCGTGACGATTAGGCCAAAACTGGGCGCGGAGGGCAGAGGCCAGGCCAGCAACTTCTCCCAGCCCTCCGCGTGCAACGCGGCCTCCGCCGGAAAATGCCGGCTATTGGCCAGCGCGGGCCGGTCGTCGAAAACCGCCACGTCGAAGTCCAGCGCCAGCGCCAGCGGCGCCACCGCCTGGGCGATGTGCCCCGCCCCCGCTATCCACAGCGCGCAGGGCGGAGCCACTTTCTCCTGATAAAGCCATTCCTGGACAAGACCGGGCGGAGAGGTCCCCAGCGAATAATCTGCCCTGACTCCCCATATCCGGGCCCCCTTCGGCTCCGCCAATTCCCTCCAGAACTGCTCTCCGGCCCCTTGGGCATTGGGCAGGATCAGGCCGCTGACCTTTCCTCCGCAGAGCAGCCCGTCATCCCACCCGAAATCATGGTCGAGCACCAACTCGAAGCTCGCCGCCTGGCCGGTTCGCAAGGATTGAAGCGCCCGCCGTTGGATTTCAGCTTCCAGACAGCCTCCCCCCAGAGTGCCCCGTATCCGTCCGTCCCCGTGGAACAGCGCCTTGGCCCCAATCTTCTGCGGGCTGGACCCCTGGGCGCCGGTGATGATGCCCAAAACCACCGGTTCCCCGTCGCGCGCCGCCTCGACCAGCCCCTGGAATACCATGTTTCTCATGCTCGCCTCGCCAACTTGCACTGCGTCGGAGTCTGCCGGTTCCGCGCCCAAAACGCAACTCCCCGCCAGGCCCCCAAATCCTCGCCTAAGAGCTTTTTTGAGGAACCGCGGAATACGCGGTCCCGATTCCGAATCGGGATTCCGCGTATTTAGCGTATTCCGCGGTTATTTATCTTCGCTCGATTGGCATGAGATCTGAGGTGCTTTGAAATCGCTCGAAAGTTTTTCTGAAGATTTTGCTTGTCCTTTGTTGCCTTTTTGCGGAACTTACACTCACCTATGAAAAGGATCATTGCCCTTATAGCACTATTGGGTCTTGTTACGTGCGCGGTCTTGACCGGCTGCAGTGGCGGCGAGAACCAAACCACGCCAGCCGCTGGCGGAACTACAAACGCTCCAGCCAGCACGAACAAATAAGACATCTTCTCCCGATTCATTTTGGGAAGGTGTTCATCACGCCGGGCATGTCTTATGCTCGGCTCTTTTTTTGAGGCCTCGGCTTGGGCGCAACCGGGCTTGACCGGCCGGCGGTCGTCTCCGGAGAGGGCGGGTTGTCAACGCGTCTCATGCCCCAAGGGCCGGCGCGTCATTTTTTTCTCTTTTTTGCTTGCATCCCGCCCCATTTTGCGGTAAGCACGGTACAGAAAGTCAGAATGGTTGTCCTGGCCGGAGTGCTTGTATGCTTGTAAATGGTCTCATTGCTGCATGAATAAGTTTCAACCGACGAGGGTGTCTTGAACCGCCCTTTTCCTTCACGTTCCTCTTCTTCTTCGGGTCCTTTCGTCAGGGTAAACGGCAAAATCCGCGCTCGCGAGGTCCGGCTCATTGGTGACGAGGGCAAACAGCTCGGCGTCATGACGCTGGGCGAGGCCCTCAATCTTGCCCGCGCCAAGGGCGTCGATCTGGTGGAAATCGCCCCGAATGCCGCGCCGCCGGTCTGCCGGTTGGTCGATTACGGCAAGTTCCGTTACGAACAGGCCAAGCGAGAGAAGGAATCAAAAAAACACCAGCACGCAACCCGAGTCAAGGAGGTCCAGTTGAGCTCGAAAATTGATCCCCATGACCTTTCCGTGAAAACCGAGCACGCCATCGATTTCCTGTGCGAAGACATGAAGATCAAGGTGACCCTCAAATTCCGCGGCCGCGAAATGGCCCATACCGAGTATGGCTTCCAGGTGGTCCAAAAGTTCCTGGCGGAGCTCGCCCCTTTTGGGCATCCTGATTTCGAGCCCAAGCTCATCGGGCGGGGGATCAACGTGATGATCAGTCCTTTGCCCCGGAACAAGCGGCCCAGGAACCCGCGCCAGGTCGAGGACGCCGAGCCGCAGCCCGCTGCCGCACTGGCCGAGCCGGAGCCGGATGACCGGCCGCAACCCGCCGTCCCCGTCGAAGTCATCAGACCGCCCCAACCTCGGCCCCAGGCCCCGGTTCCCCAACCGGGCGGTTTTGTCAACAACCCGTTCGCCCAGCTCGAGGTCAGGTAGCCCTTATCTCCCGGATGGATGCCACCCACCAGGCGAGGCGCACATTGGGAATTGCCGTGCTGCTGGCCGCGGTGACGCTCGCCGCCTACTGGCCGGCGCTGAACGGTGATTTCATCCGGCTTGACGACGGCGCCTATGTCGTCCGCAACCCGCAGGTTCGCGCGGGGCTGACCTGGGCGAACGCCGCGTGGGCATTCCGAACCGGCATCCAGGGCAACTGGCACCCGCTGACTTGGCTCTCCCACATGCTCGACGTTGAACTGTTCGGCCTCTGGGCGGGCGGGCACCACCTCGTCAACCTTCTCTTCCACGTCCTCAACAGCCTGCTGCTCTTCCTTTGGCTCAGGCGCGCGACCGGCGCCCTGTGGCGCAGCGCGGTGGTCGGGGCCTTGTTCGCTCTGCACCCGCTGCACGTGGAATCCGTGGCCTGGGTGTCCGAGCGCAAGGACGTGTTGAGCACCTTCTTTTTCCTGCTCATGCTCTGGGCCTATCTCCGCTACGCCGGGGTCCCCTCAAACCGGCGCGTTGCGGCTGCCCTGGAACCTGCCCTCCCCACCACCCCTGCCTCGCCTGCGCCGGCCCGGGTCCTCTCACCGGGCACCCCTCACCCGGCTGCCTGGTACAGCCTGACCCTGCTCCTTTTTGTCCTTGGCCTGCTGAGCAAACCGATGCTGGTGACGGCGCCTTTCGTGCTGCTGCTGCTGGATTGGTGGCCGCTCGAACGCGCGTTTGGCCTTCGGCGGCTGCTTTGGGAGAAGGTCCCCATGTTCTGCCTGTCGTTGGCCTCGAGCGTGGTGACCTACCGGGTTCAGTCTCAGGCCCACACAACCTGGCTGCACCTGCCCGCCGGGGTCCGCCTGGCTAACGCAGTCGCTTCCTATGTGAAGTATCTTGCCAAGACCTTCTGGCCGACCCACCTGGCGGTCTTTTATCCCCATCCGGATCTCGCCTACCCGAAATCGCACCAGTGGCCCGGCTGGCAAATCGGCCTGGCGGCGGCGCTGTTGCTGGCCCTGTCCGTTTGCGCCCTTGCCCGGGCAAGGCGCGCACCCTGGCTGGCGGTGGGGTGGTT
>Ga0187868_1002939_pt1 | contig 10847 bp, 5 predicted proteins | sample June2016WEW_13_4_FD_133014 | JGI IMG/M metagenome (GOLD analysis project Ga0187868, IMG submission 133014) | Peatland microbial communities from SPRUCE experiment site at the Marcell Experimental Forest, Minnesota, USA - June2016WEW_13_40 | ecosystem: Environmental > Terrestrial > Soil > Wetlands... | reverse complement strand
TGCTGTTTCGGTCGGGGCGAACCACAGTGTGGGCCGTGACCTCCTGATAGGTGACGGCACCGTCAACCCCAATGCCATCAGCCCGGCCGACATGATTTATGGGAATAACCTTTACGACTATGCATTCCGCTCGACGCTCCAACCCTATCCTCAATACACCGGTTTCGAACTTTACGGTCAGTACCAGGCGGGCCGCTACCAGCGGGACGCCGGCTATGTCCGTATCGAGAAGCGCGCCTCGTTCGGATTGACGTTCACGGCCTATTATGAATTTTCCAAACAGATGGATGATTATTCCGGCCCTTACGGGAACCAGGATCTCTTTAACCTGGGCAATGACTGGTCGGTGACAACCTACAACACCCCGCAGTATGTGACGCTCAGTTACGTGTATGAATTTCCGTTTGGCCCCAACCAGCCGTTGCTGAATTTCACAGGGATCGGGGCCGCCCTGGTGCGGGGTTGGTCGCTTAGTGGCGACGCTTACTGGAATGACGGAACGCCGCTGGCGCCCCATCCGGAATTCAACAATACCGGTGATATCCTTTCCACCCTCAACGTGAACGTGGTGCCGGGCGTCAACCCGCATGTCTCGAATCCCGGACCGTCGCAATGGTTCAACCCCGCGGCCTTCGATCAGCCCCCGGACTTTACCACGGGGAACGGCTCGCGCACCGTATCGGGCCTGCTGGGGCCGGGCTACAATACTATGGACGTCAGCCTGGGCAAGCGCCTCCCCATTGGCGGTGAACGCGCCTTTGAAATCAACGCCACGGCCCTGGATGTCCTGAATCATGCGAATTGGAACTATCCTGACACGATGATCGGTCCGGCCAGTGCGCCCAATGTCGACGCCGGCAGAATCATTGGCTCTCACGGCGGGCGCGTCATCCAACTTGGACTGAAGTTCACCTTCTGATGCTGCGACCCTATCACTTGGTTCTCGCACTTCTGGCTGCCGCTTCCGTGCTCGGAACGGTCCAGGCGCAAACACCCACAGTTTCCATTCCCGCCTGGGTTGAGGAGGACAATTGTGGTGCGGTTCCGAAGTTCGAAGCCACCTTCAACGGCAAGCCGGCGCCGGTGACCTCGCAGTTGGGCCCGGGCAGCGATCAGATCATGCTGATTGTCCTCGATTTTAACGGCGAAGCTGCGTTGGTGGAGGCCGCGAAGCAAGCGCTGATCGCAGAAATTTCCAAATTGCCCTCCAATGCCTGGGTGGGCCTCCTGCGTGACCAGGACGGATTGCACGTGCTTGCCGACCCCAGCTCCAACCGCCAACCCCTCCTGGACGCCATCAAGGACTTGGGCAGCACGGGCAAGCCCGGTTTGTTTGAAACGGTCAGCGCGGCGTTGGGACTGGCAGACAGCATCATGCGCAAGTCTCCGGTACGAGTTTCTGTTCTGTATATTTCCGATAGCAATATTTATAACTATCGCGAGGATTACACCAATCCGGTGATCAACGGGAGCGATCCCCACGATCTCAGCCGCGTCTTTCCCGATGCTCTGATTCAGGATAAGATTTCCAAGCTGGTGGAAGAGGTCAGTTCGCTGGAAGCGCCCCTGTTTGTGGTCCATATCAGTTACCGCGGGGATACCCTCAACGAATCCTATCGAAATGGCCTGCTGACCCTCGCGGATGCCACGGGCGGCAAGGGGCAGGCGTGCCGCTCGGTCGGGGAAATCCCCGATGCGATCGCCGCGATCTTTGCTCGCATTTCGAGCGCCTGGCGGCTGACTCTGGCCGTGCCTCCAAAGTCTCACAGCAACGGGCAAATCCATCTGAGTGCTCCCTGCAATGGCGAAGACGCGCGGCTTTCCTGGCGCACGCGTCTGCGCCCGAAGGAGGGTTAATGCGGCCCTTGGGTCTACGAATTACTTTTGAACTGGTTTTGGGGGCAGTCCTCGTCGCCTCCCTGTTAATCATCTTGCGACAGGCGCGGCAGATTACCGAATTCCAGCGCCAGCAGGAAGTGGACGAACAGTTCCTGCGCATGCTCCGCGGAGCTATGCAGCAGAAGAACCTGCAAAAAGCTCCCCCCGCCGTGGCCGAGGAGACGCCGCCGGGGAGCGATCATGCCGGCATCGCCAAGAGAGAAGTGGTCATTGAGCGGCTGGACCGCGAACTGGCGGAAACCCGCGCCACCATGACGGACCTCCAGACGCAGCTTTCAACCTCCAATGATCAAAACACCAAAGCCCTGGCGACCGCCCAGGAGAACTTGCAAAAGCAGCAGGCTGATTCCCAGGCGCAACTGGAAGACTTGCAAAAGAAGCTGGACGCCGCCCTCGCGCAGGCGGATATCGCCCGCCAACGCGTCGCGGCGATGGAAGCGGATAACGCCAAGCTGAAGACGGATACCAACGCCGTCACCACCCACGACACCGATGTGGCCCGCATCATGGCCAGCCTCCAGGATCTGGATCGCCGCCGCGAGGGTTATTTGACTTCCATCCTTCGCCGCTACCGGGACATCACCAGCGAATTTCGCGCCATGAGCAGCATGCTGGATACCAGCCACGATCCGAGCTCCGGCGCGTGCAGTGGCGCCGCCCTGAGCCGCATCCAAAATGCCGTGACCTCGGCGGAGGATGACATGCGCCAGGTGAACGAGTTGAACGTCCGTTCACAAAAACTGGAGAAACAGCTCCAACAGCTCCTGAAGAAGTGACCCGCCGGCGCGGGAATTACAACGCCTTCCGTCCGCAGTTTTCAGTAACCCTTCACTCGAGCCTTTGTTCTGGCAGGCATTCCGACCTTTCAACCGTTTGTCTTGCACTTTCGTCTTTGCGGTATTACCCTTTCTGTGGGCGAATTTTCCTTTCGATCAGCAAGCATCTTGCACTTGGCCAATCGTTTTGGCCTCTTCAATTACGTCGGCGGGGCTTTGCAAAGTCAGCGGACGATGCTCTCCTTTCAGGTCATTCGCCGTGCGGCCCGCCAGTGAAAGACCTTTGTCGCGCCAGATGCTCGCTCCGGTCGATGGCCCTCACCCAAGGCTTTAGGGAAATAGGGAAGGCGGCAACCTAAAAGAAGCAACGCAGATTTGATGGAAGGAGAACCCTCGTGGAAAACCAAGGGTCGTACTCCCGGAATACCGATGACACGAAAAGTGCGCGCTTCTTTGGGCGGCAGGGAGGATGCACGCTCCTGCTTGCGACATTTCTGCTGTTCGCCGGTCCGCGGCACCTGCGGGCGGCGATCGGGGCCAGCGCCTCACAGGGCGTATTGAGCTTCAATCCTGCGCCAGTCGGCATTGCGGAGGCCTCAGCGCAACAGCTCACCGCGACCTTTGACGTCTCGGGCTACACTGGCACCTTTACGCCGACGGCAACCCTGCATTACGGCTACGACTATTCCGCGGGAGCCGTCGACTGCACTGGAGGCCCAAGTCCGGAGACCTGCACGGTCACCATCACCTTCCAGCCGACACTGCCGGGCGGGCGCAAGGATGCTCTGTTTCTAATGAACGGCCCCACTCGTCTGGCCACCGTCCTGCTCTATGGCATCGGCCAGGCCCCGCTCGCTCTTGTGCAGCCGGGAGTGGTGAACTCGACTACGCCCTCCACCAACTATCTGTACCAATCGGTGGTCGACGGAAATGGCACGCTGTATGTTTTGGGTTCAAATAGCAACACTGTCATCAGCGTGACCAAAGGCGGAGTCGTCGCTGCGGTCCCCATCACGGGATTGAGCTCCCCACGCACCATTGGCATTGACGGCGCTGGCGTACTCTACATCCACGGCGACACCTACGACAACATCATCGTGACCTACGACACGGTCCAGGCAGTCCAAGGAACATTTGGCCTCCCCGCCACCCAATATTTCGACACTGTCGATGCGGGTAACACTGGCAACGTGTACGCACTCGCCATTGGTACCGGCAACCTCTACACGATCATACCCGGTGGCACATACACTACGACAGCCCTCAGCCCCGCGATTACCCAGCCCTATACCATGACCGTGGACAGCGCTGAGGATGTTTTCATCGGCGGCTACACCATCAACGAGATCACGGCGGGCGGTACGCAAAGCGAGATCAACACCGTCGGCGCGAGCGCTGGCATCGCCGTCGACGCTGCCGACACGGTCTACGCCACCCGGTACACGGGATCCGGAGGCGTTGTCGAGCTCGCGGCTTCCGAGTACGGAACCGAACTGGCGGCGCTGGACACAAGCGCATCGCCCCTAGGTGTCTGTGTCGGTTCTGATGGAACCGTCTTTGTTTCCAACTACAGCACTCTCGATACCGTCGACCGCTCACAGGGCGCGATTGCCTTCGGCGAACAGTTTGTCGGAACCACCAGCACCGCGCAGGACGTGGGCATTTACAATGGCGGCAACGAGTCGTTGACCCTCTCCAACATCGCCCTTACCGGCTCCGCCTTCGCCATGCAGCCCGCTGCAACCAATGGTTGTACCGGCAGCACGGTGCTCGCCCCCGGGGCGCTCTGCCAGGTTGCGGTTACGATGACCGCCCCGCACGCCGGCACATTCTCCGGCACCATCACCTTCACCTCGAATTCCCTGAACACCACCAGTACGGAAAACACCGTGGCGCTTTCCGGATTCGCTTACGGCGTCTACGTCACGGCGTCCCCATCTGCGCTGCCCTTTGGACCGCAGATCACCGGCACCACCAGTGCCGCGCAGATGGTCACCCTCACCAACCAGGGAGACCTCTACTCTGCCGGCATCGGCTCTCCTTCCTCAACCCCCTCTGGCTTCAACGTGGGGATGGGCACGTGCACTTCCTCCGTTGCTGTCGGCTCAAGCTGTCAACTCAGCGTGACTTTCAAACCGACTGCAGTGCAGCCCTACTCCGGCACGGTAACGATCCCGGTCTCGAGCACCGGCGGAGGCTCGTGGCCGTCCGCGACCTTCACCGTTAGCGGTTCGGGAGTGCCCCCGACTCCCACGGCCGGCGTCTCCCCGCAGGGCCTGACCTTCAACAATCAGGGCGTGGGGACGACAAGCGCGCCGCAGCCGGTCACCCTCAGCAACATGGGCGGCGCCGCGCTCGCTATCGCCAACATCGCCGCAAGCTCAAACTTCGGCCAGACCAACAACTGCGGGGGCAGTGTTGCGGCCAGCGGCTCCTGCACGATCAACGTGACCTTCTCACCCACGGCGACCGGCACGCTCACCGGCATGCTCACCATCACGGACAATAACAATGGGGTGACGGGCAGCACGCAGATGGTGAATTTGAGCGGAACCGGGATAAACCCCATTGTGCACTGGCCGGGACCTATCGTTCTGCCTCCGCCACCGTCGGTTCCCGTCCCAGGGCGATCTCCACTGCCTCCCGCCGTCCCGCTGCCGTTGCCCCCGAGCGGAACCGGGACAGAACCCGTTGTGCGCTCGCCGGGTCCTACTATTCTTCCCCTTGCGCCACCGTCGCTCCCGGTCCCGGCCGCGAGCTTCTCGGCCACGCTTTCCGTTGCCGGCAACGCCAGCGGCTCGCCGCACACAGCATTCTTCACCGGAACGGGTGTGAGCTTTGTATCCGATGTCGGTACGGCTACCGCTGCACAGGCGATGACCGTGAACTTCACGACCGCCGGGACCCTCAGTTCCATCCAGGTGTTCACGCTGGGCGCAGCCAATCTGGACTTCACTCAGGCTTCGGGTGGAACCTGCGCGACGGGAACTGCCTACACCGCCGGAGAGTCCTGCACGGTCAACGTCATCTTTACGCCGGAGTACGCGGGAACCCGCGACGGCTCGGTGCTGCTGACCGATGGCAGCGGAAACGTGCTGGGGACTACCTATTTGCCCGGAACCGGACTCGGGCCGCAGATTGTCTTTGGGCCGGGCATCCAGACCAGCCCCGTCACCCTCAACGAAAACTACATTCCCACTGGCGTGGCTGCGGATGGAGCCGGGAACCTCTATTTTGCCACTTCGAACTTCAATTCGGGCACCTATGGAGTATTCAAGCTGCCGAAATCAGGCTCCGGATACGGCCCGCCGGTGGCGATTGGCAGTGGCTATAACAGTCCCCAAGGCGTGGCGGTGGATGGGAGCGGAAATGTCTATGTCGGGGACTATGCCAACTACCGCGTGGTAAAGATTCCGTGGACCGGCAGCGGATATGGAGCGCAGACCACCGTGCCCCTTGATGCGAAGCCATTCCGTGAACCCAGACAGGTTGCAGTCGATTCTCTCGGAAATGTTTACTTCGCCGATTATGGCTACAGTACGGTGGTTGAGGTGCCGTGGACGGGCAGTGGATACGGCACGTTGGTCACTCTGCCCTTTACCGGGTTGAACAGCCCCAATGGCGTTGCCGTGGATGGTGATGGGAACGTCTTCTGTGGCGATTCATACAACCATCGCGTGATCGAGCTGCCATGGACGGTCAGCGGGTATGGCGCGCCGGTTACGGTCGCCACTCTGGCCGCCACAGATCTCGCGTTTTTCCTGGCGATCGATGGGAGCGGAGACATCTATGTTTCCGAACAGTACCAAAATGTAACGGGCGGCGCCGTGCTGCAGATTCCCTGGACCGGAAGCGCCTATGGCGCGCCAGTGAACCTGAACGTTGCGGGATTGGGCTATGCTCCCGAGGGCGTAGCGGTGGACGGGGCTGGGAACGTGGTTGTCGGTGGCGGTGTCAATGGGACCGTATTTCGCCTGGATCGGGCGGACGCGCCGAGCCTGAGCTTTGCCAACACCAACGTCGGCTCGACCAGCAGTGACAGCCCGCGGACCGTAGCGGTGGAGAACATCGGCAATGCGTCCCTGACGTTCTCAACTCCGGGATCGGGCAGCAATCCGAATTATCCGCTCAACTTCCCTGTCAATAGCTCGGACACCGGGCTTTGTGCTCCAGGGACGCCGCTGACCGAGAGTGCAAGCTGCGATGTTTCCGTCAACTTCAAGCCAACCGCCGCGGGCAACCTCACAGGCAACGTGGTGCTGACAAACAATGACCTGAACGGTGCCAATGTTACGCAGTCGATCTCGGTCAACGGCACGGGAACGGGCGCGGCTGCGCCTGTGGCGAGCTTGTCCGCCTCGAGTTTAAGTTTCGGCAATCAGCTCGTGGGCACAACGAGCGCGTCACAGACGGTCACCCTGAACAACACGACGGGCACCGCCGCGCTCACGATCGCCAGCATCGCCGCGAGCGCCAACTTTGGTGTGACCAGTGGCGCTGGCGCCTGCGGGAGCAGTCTCGCGGTCGGCGGCTCCTGCACGATCGACGTGACGTTCACACCCACGGCCACCGGTTCGCTCACCGGCACGCTCACCATCACTGACAATAACAATGGGGTGACGGGCAGCATGCAGACGGTGACCTTGAGCGGAACCGGGATAAACCCCATTGTGCACTGGCCGGGTCCCATCGTTCTGCCTCCGCCACCGTCGGTTCCCGTCCCAGGGCGACCTCCAATGCCTCCCACCGTCCCGCCGACGAGGATCTCGGGCGGAACCGGAACAGAGCCAGTTGTGCGCTCGCCGGGTCCTACCGTTCTTTCACCTCCGCCACCGTCACTACCGGCCCCGGGGCAACCTGCACCGCCTCCCACTGTCCCGCCAACGGGGAACTTGAGCGAAACCGGGAAGAAGGACGGTGTGCGCTCGCCGGGTCTTTCCGAACTTCCACTTTGGCCACCGTCGCACCCTTTCCGGCTCCAACCTGTACTATAAGTGCGGGCGGACAAGGGAGATGAACCAGACGTTGACCTTTACCTGTACACGGGGGCCCTCCGAGATATTTTTTCCTGCCAGGAGGAGAAATAACAGTAACCGCATCGAAGGTCCGCCCGGCGAGCGGCCCCCGCCGAGAAGAGCCAAAACCCAGGCGTGGAAACACGGGCAAGGCCGACGGCCAAACCCCCGCGTGAACACTTCCTCGTATCGGTTATCGGCGAGCGCGAGCACCCAGATGAGGAGGCGCAATTCCGCCGGTCCGAGCCCTCGGACAATCAATCGGGCCGCACACACTCCCCCGCATCGGCTATCGGTAGTGTCAGGCGAGAAGATGAAACAATTTGCCGACTTCGAGAATCACAAATCTCAAATCGCCCGTGATGCTGATACACTCTAGGTTCCTGCCTGATGCCGAGAAGGGCAAGCGCTACATCATGCGAGGGGAGAAGTAATGATAATGGAAAAACTGCACGGGGTTATTCCCGCCATTGGCACGCCGCTTACCGAAGGTGATCGGGTGGACGAGGCTGGACTGCGGCGGCTCACCCGCTATCTCGTGGACGCGGGCGTCAACGGGATTCTGGCGAACGGATCGATGGGGGGATTCGCCTTCATGACCGACGAGGAACAGCTCCGGGCAATCTCCATCGTCGTCGATGAAGTCAAGGGCGCGGTTCCCGTCATGGGGATGTTGGGTGAAACGAGCACCAGCCGCGCCATCATCAAGGGGAGGCAAATCGAGCGGCTGGGGGTCAGCTACATTTCCGTGTTGCCGCCTTTCTACTTTTTTGCGGCCCAGGAACACCTGGTGGCTTACTTCTCGGAGATTGCCGCAGCCGTGGATGTGCCACTCGTCCTCTACGACAACCCGGTGCTGACCAAGAACCACATTCATCCGGAAACGGTCGCCCTGTTGCGCCGCCGCATCCCGAAAATCGTGGGCGTCAAGGAAAGCAACCAGGATTGCGTGAACCTGCAAGCCCTGCTGAATTTGATGCGGGACGACCCGGAGTTCACTGTCCTTACCGGAAGCGAATTCCTGGTGGTGGTGGGATTGCAGATGGGTTGCTCGGGCTTCATCGGAGGGCTCCACAACCTTTGCCCGCACCTTGCCGTGGAGTTGTACAAGGCTTTTTGCGCGGGCCAAATGGAAACCGCTCGCGAGTTGCAGAAGGACCTGGTGGAAACCTGGCAACTCTTCCGCTACGGAAACATTTGGGGCGGATTTGACGAAGCGTTGCGTTATCTGGGAATTGCCCAACGGGCCACCGGCGCGCCTTATGTTTCGAATCTCACGGCGGAGGAGGCCGGCAAAGTCCACGCGATCCTTGATCGCTATGTCCGGCCGTATCTGGGCGCTGCTCAGCTCAAATCTTGAGGAGACAAACCACGTGGCCAAAATTGATTTGCCGGCACTCATCGAGGGCTTGCGGGACTTTGACACGGCATTGCTCGCGAACACACTCGACCACACCGATCCCACTCCCGCGCATGAGTTCTACATGGCCGGGTCGATTCAATCGGTAACGCCCACTCTGGGTCGAACCGTGGGAGTGGCAGTGGTCTGTGAGCTGGATAGTAGCAGCCCAAATGGGCAACCCAGCGTCGATGATTTCTGGCGGCAAATCGACGAAATGCGGAAGATGTCCGTCCCTTCCGTCTGGGTCGTCAAGACCACGGGCGAGCGGCCGGAGCACGAATGTGTTCTGGGTGATGGCATGGCCAAAACTCTTTATGCGGCTGGCTGCGTCGGGGCGGTAACCGACGGCGGCGTACGCGACATCAGTGGTCTTCTCACCGTGCCCTTTGCGGCGTATTGCCGGGGCAAAACCATTCACCATTGTGCCCTGCGGTTCAGAGCCTTGAATGAACCCTTCACGATCGGCGGCATCACCGTGGCTCCGGGCGAAATCATTCACGCCAACGCCGAGGGTGTCATCAAGATTCCCAGGGGAAGCCTGCCCAACCTGATCGACAGCGCGGTTCGAATGCGGGCCTTTGAGCACGACGCCCACGTGGTGCTGCGGCGGACGGATCTTGAACCCGCAACCAAGCGAAGGATGGTCAGCGAGCTTTTACCCAAGTATGGATTCGGTCCCGGGGCGGGAAAGAGCTCGAAATCGAAAATTGGGCGCGGCAAACATCCCAAGTAGACCGTGTTGCAAGGCCGCGGGGCTATGAAACCTCGACGGCCTTTCCACTCTTTGCCGACTCGTAGCAAGCGGCGAGGATTTTTTGGCTCCGCAATCCGACGTCGCCGCCGATGGTGGCCGGACGTCCCTCGAGAATTGCCTGGCCGAATTCCTCAATCTCCGCTTGATAGATGTTCACGGGGTCGGCCGTAATCTCCACTCCCTGCGCCGCCGCCCGCGCTTGTCGGGCGTCATACCCTTGTTGCGAAGGGACAAGGTAAGCCCGCATCTCGCCCGCGCTGGCCTGGCCGATCGTTCCCCTTGCCAGAATGCTTCCGCGGGTGCCGTAGAGTTCCATAAGGTTCTTGCTCCCCTCGTCGGCAATGCAGAAAAAAGCGTCCACCGTAGCCAACGCGCCGTTGGCGAAGAAAAGCGTGGCGACGGCGCTGTCTTCCGGGGCGTAGCTCTGGACCGTGCGGTTCGTAAAACAGCTCACATTCTTTACCGGTCCGAAAAACATTTCGAGCAGGTCGATGCAATGGCCGCCCATGTCCATGAGCGAGCCGCCTCCGCCATGCGCGGGGTCCTGCCGCCAACTGCCCTTCAGAGGCGGGTACCAGCAGGAAAGCTGGGCGCGTCCATATACGGGTTGGCCGAGCTTTCCCTGTTGAATGAGCTTCAGGGCTTTTTGATGCTGCGAATGAAACCGCATCATGAAGCCGCAACCCAATTGCACCCCGGCTTGCCGGCAGGCCACGAGCATTTCTTCGCCCTCGGCGACGGTCATTCCCAGGGGTTTTTCACACAGAACATGCTTCCGCGCTTGCGCGCACTTGAGCACTTGGCCGCAATGTTGGTCCACCGGCGTCGCCACGTAAACGGCGTCAATCGGCGCGCCCAGCAGGTCGTCGAGGAAGCCGGCCGCCTGGGCGTGAAATTGCCCGGCAACCTCGGCGCTGGATTTTGCGCTACTGCTTAGGACCGAAACCAATTCAGCATTTCGGGCGGGAATAATTCCTTCCGGAATGGTTCTACGGCGAGCG
>Ga0187868_1002936_pt1 | contig 10850 bp, 13 predicted proteins | sample June2016WEW_13_4_FD_133014 | JGI IMG/M metagenome (GOLD analysis project Ga0187868, IMG submission 133014) | Peatland microbial communities from SPRUCE experiment site at the Marcell Experimental Forest, Minnesota, USA - June2016WEW_13_40 | ecosystem: Environmental > Terrestrial > Soil >... | reverse complement strand
GGTCAGCAGCTCCATCTCCGTGGTGGACAGGCGCCCCATGGACGACTCCATGACCAGGGTCCCGACCACGTCCTCGGTCTCGAACCGCAGGACGTCCTGAACGGGCGCCCGGTCCGGATTGAGCGACCACACCCCCTTGCGCTGGAGGTTGTTCTCCATGAGGACGACGTCGTCGTCGCGCCACGCCAGTTGCAGACGGACGTGCTCGGGGCGCTCGTCGACCACGGTGAGTGACGCCAGGAGCCCCGGGAGCGCCGCCCGCAACTCATCCCCGATAGGTGTGGGCCCACCCGAATCGGCGGTCCGGCTCATCTGATCGCGACCTCCTGATGGCGACGTTGCTGGGACGAACGGTGCAAGACACTGCGGGGGTAAGGCCGCCACGAACTCTAGACGACCAGACCTCCACGCGCAACTGGGGCACCGGGGGTCTGGGCGGAGCCCAGCCAGCGCCTCACCAACGCCGGCTGGCCGCACCGACACGCGGCCGCGCCCCCCACCGTGTCGACCTACGACCCGGGGCATCCAGCGTATGGGCAGAGCCCTGGCCGCTCGTAAAGCGCGTTCGCCGCCACCGCAAATACCATCGCTGCACAAGATTCGCCGCTCCCGTCCCTCCCTCCCAGCTGATCCTCATGCAAGGCGCGTCCTTCTGGGGCACTGCGGGTATGCCCCGGGTGGTGGGGCCGCCCCACGGTCGGCGCCCTGCCCAATACGATCTCTGCCCCGGATGGACCCCCGACCCGGGGCATTGTGGAGGTAGCGCACCCAGGTCGCAGCCGTCCCGCCAGCCCCAGAGCCGGCCTCGGGCGCGTCCTTCTGGGGCACTCCAGGTATGGACCCGGGTGGGGGAGGGGCCTCAACGCCGGCGCACGCCCAATACGATCTCTGCCCCGGATGGGCCCCCGACCCGGGGCATTGGCGGTATCGCACCAGCGTGTTGCAGCCGCCTCCCGGCTGCGCGGCCGGTCCGAGGTGCGTCCTCATGGGGCACTGCGGGCAGGGGCGGGCGGACGAGGGTCCACCGCCGGCGCGCCCGCTCAATACGATCTCTGCCCCAGATGGCCCGATCGACCCGGGGCACTGCGGGTATCCTGCGTCGAAGCCGCCTCCCCAGTCCTCCTCAATACGATCTCTGCCCCAGATGGCCCCACCACCCCGGGGCACTGCGGGTATCGTCGCGTCACAGCCATCTTCTATGACCCACGTCCAGGCGGTTATCCACAGGGCAACCGACCCATGCGGGGCACCGACCGTATCTCGTCCGGGGCACCGCGCGTCCAAGATCCGGGTCATCCGCCGTCTCGACCCGGGGCAGTGACCGTCGCCCTCTCAGATCGACTCCAGCCCTCTAGACGTTCTTAAGACAATCAAGACATTTCTCGTAGACGCAGTCTTGCCTGTGGACAACCGGCACGGCCGCTTGCCCACAGGCCTACTAAACGATTTCGGCTGAACGCCGATGACATGGGCGCCCAGCTACGTCGTCAACGCCTCGCGAGAACCCGTGTATACAGCCATCGTCTGCCTCGTGTACGTTGAGCAGCGATGGTCAGCCCCGTCCGACCTCGCGTTGCTCTCGCCGTCGACGCTGCCGAGCTGTGGCGCGCAGTGCCGGGCGTGCTGCGAACCCCAACAGTGGCCAGGCGCCTCCACCGCCTCGGCTTCGACGACCTGGAGAGCTACCTCCGAGACCGCTACGTCGACCAGCGCGCCTCCCTTCAGGCCATCGCCCGCGAACTCTCCGCCTGTAGCCGGGAGACCGTGCTCCGGGCGCTCCACGCCTACCAGATTCCCCAGCGCAAGTGGCGAACCCCGCGTCGGTACCGCTCCACGCCCGCGGAGGTCCCACCCCCGCCCTGCGGCCACCTGCCGGACGGCACCCCCTACTACGCGCCGCTTGGCACTCTGGAGTACGACGAGGACCTCCAGCGCGTCCGCTGCCACCTCTGCGCTCGCTGGATGCGCTGGGTCAACCACACCCACCTCGCCACCCACGGCTGGACCCAAGAGGAGTACCTGGAGGCCTTCGGCCTGAGCTGGGGCCGCGCCCTCCACACCCCAGAGCTCGCGGAGCACCGGAGGACCTGGATGCGCGGGGCGCTCGCCACCGACCCACGACTACGGGAGGGGCTGGCGATGGGGCAGGAGAGGGCGCGGCGCGGCCAGCTGGTGGCGCTCAGCCCAAGGAGGCCTCCCCCGCTCGAGACACGTCTCCACGTCAAGGAGGGCCAGCGGAGTGATGCCACGCTGGCTCTACACCGGAAGCGCCGCGAGGCCGCGGTCGCGCGCCAGCTGCGCGAGGAGCAGGAGGACGCAGCGGCGCACGGCTTTGTCGACTTTCCGTCGTACTGGCGGGCCCGGCGAACCGCGGGTTGGACGCTCGTCCAGATCGGGCGGGAGCTGGGCCGCCACGACCCATGGATACGCCTGGCCATGGCCCACGTGGAGGGACGCGCCCACCTCACGCCCGAGGAAGCCGAGCACGCCCACACCACCCGCCGGCGGGCAGCCCTCGCCGCCGCCGAGCAGCGGGCCCGGGAGCTCGGTTTCGCCACCCTGAGCGACTACCTGGTGGAGCGGCGCGGTCGAGGCTGGGGTCAGAAGCGGACCGCCCTCGAGCTGGGCGTCGGCTCCAAGATGGTGCGGGCCGCGCTTCTCCTCTGCGGCCTCGAGCCCATCCCGGTCGTTAGACCGTCCATGCCACGCTCCAGGCGAACCGGCTAGTCACCTCAGTCGATTTGCCAGCGCCGACCTACGCGCTTGTCGTATAGTCGGGTCATGGCATCAGCGGCTGCTGTCGACATCCGCATTCGGGCCACCCACCTGGCGGAGTGGCGAAGGGCGCAGCGGCTGACCCAGCGCGAGCTGGCCCGGCGCCTGGACGTGAGCCAGAACTACATTCCGGCCATGGAGGGGGGCTCGCGTGATCCCGGCCCCGAGATGCGCGCGAGGCTGATGGCGATCCTCGGGGTCGGCTTCTTCGACCTCTTCGAGGTGATCCTGGTGGGCGTCGCCGACGACGAGCTCCACCTCGTGCCGGCGGCGGCGACGCCGGTTGCGTCCGCTGGGATGCAAACGGCAGTCCGGGGGATGCAAACGGCTAACCAGTCGGAGACAGATGCATCTATCAAACCCCGTGGGGCATCTGGTTAGATAGCCCGCGACAAGGGAGGAGGACGAAGTGCACCTAGGCAGACGATGGCGCGCACCATTTGCCGCGTTTGCGCCTCCGTGTAGGGTTCGTGTCGGATTCCTGTACGAATCATGTAGGTCTTACGCGGCATGCCTCCCAATCGCTTGCGACAGAGCAGTGAGGCATGGCAGGATGCGTCGGAGCCGGGCTCCAGAGGCCCGGCGGAGCAAGGGAGGAGCATCGTGAACCGCGCTCGTGGCTGGGTGGCTCCGCAACGCCATCGCCCGCTGCGGCGTCGTCACGTTCCCCAGCTCCTCGCACTGCTCTCTGCTGCGACGGCCCTCGGCCTGGCGGCCTGCGGCTCCACGGTGCAAACCCTGCCCAGACCCATAACCACGAGCAGCCCCACCGTGTCAGCGAGCGCGTCGCCCACCCTCGACGCTACCGATGCCGCCATCATCGCCGCCTACGACTCTTACTGGTCGGCGGTCAACCAGGCTAACGCGGCTACCTCCAGCACGGGGGCGTGGAACGTTCCGGCGCTATCGAGGGCCATGGTCAACCCGCTGCTCGGTCAGTGGCAGGACGAGCTCATGCAGCAGGAAGCGCAGGGCATCTTCGTGCAGGGCAGCCTCACCGCGCAGCGCCCGCGCGTGATCTCCAACACGGCCACCACGGCGGAGGTGTCCGACTGTGTGTCGGATGATGCTCTGGAGTACTACAAGGCAACGGATGGTGGAACCGCGACGCTCGTGCCCAGCCAGCCTGACCTGCCGAGTGGAGGAGACGATGGCGTCACCATCGCTTTCACCCTTGTGTCCGGCTCGTGGATGGCCTCCTCGTCTGTCAGCTTGGAGTATGGAAATTGCACCGGATACTGAGGCGCGCTGCCGGGGCTGCTCTTCTCGCTTTCGCCGTGAGCCTGCTGTTCGCGGCCCGCGCTTCTGAAAGTGGTCCGGTAGTTTCGGCATGGGCCGACACGCTTCCCTCTCCCAGCCCGACGGCGACCTGCAGTGCGGATGGAGGCCCCGGGTGCACTGTCGGCGACCCCACGTCGACGCCGACCCCCGGCACTGGCAGTGCCGGCGATTGCACCTGGAAGCAGGGGATCAGCGCGGTTACCTGGATATATGGTGACACCGCGCCACCCGCCTCGTCGTGGCCCTGGCTGGACGCCGCCGAGTACAACTCGGTCATTGCGTGGATGGACTCCCACGCCCCTCCCGAGGTCGGGACCCCACCGTACCTGTCGATGGGCGTCGTCTTCTGCCCCGACCCTACGGTGGTGGGGGTGTTTACAGTGGGGACCCTGAGCACGCCCCCGACAGCGGCCAACGTGCTCGGCCTGTGGGCCCTCTCACAGGTTTCCTGGACGCCGCCGAGCTTGGGTGCGTCGCCGCCGCTGACCGCCGCCGCGGTAACGAATTTGCCTACGTACGTGTACCTGAATCCCGGCGCGTACCAGGCCACGGGGACGACGGCGACGGTGCCCGGAGGGGCCGTGTCGGCAACGATCGTGGCCACGCCGGTGAAAGTGGTGTGGTCCACCGGGGACGGCGGGAGTGTCACCTGCCCTGGCCCGGGGGTCCCGTACGACGACGCCTGGGGCAACAGCCCAGCGCCCGCGGACAGCGGTGCCTGCACGTACACGTACACGGACACCTCGAACGACCAGCCGGGGGGCACGTATTCCCTCTCCGCCACCGTCTGGTACCACGCGACATGGACCTCCACCGGGGCTGGGGGCGCGGCTGGTGACCTGGGCCTGGTCCCGGGCCCGACGGTGACCGAGCAGATCACCGTCGATCAGATCGCCAGCGTGATCACTTCGGGATAGAGCAGCATGCTGCCCACCCCCCTCAGCGACACACCCCGCGGACGCGCGTCCAGCCGCATCACTCCGCGCCCCTGGCGGCCGCGCCCCTCGCTGCTGGTAGTCGGCCTGGTGCTGGTCCTTGCCTCGGTGGTGGGCGTGGGCGCCCTCATCCACTCGGTGAGCGGTGAGCACGGCATCCTGGTGATGTCCCAGACGGTGCAGGCGGGCCAGGTGATCAGCGCTGGCGACCTCGAGGTGGTGAACGTCTCGGAGGACATGGGTGGCCTCACTGTCATCGACTCCTCTCAGGAGGACGCGGTCGTCGGGCTCCCGGCGGCGACCACCCTGTATGACGGCACACCGCTCGTGGTGGCCGAGCTCGGTCCCGTCCAGCTGCCCAGCGGCGAGAGCGTGATGGCGGTCAACGCCAAGCTCGGCTCGTACCCCCCGAGCATCGCGGCCGGCGATGAGGTCGAGGTCATCGACGACCAGGCCGCGTCGGCATCCACGTCCTCACCGGCACCGCTCGCGAACACGCCCGTCGACGCGGCGGTGGTGGCTGTCGACGACGTGGATGGTGTCATCTCGTTGCAGCTGCCGTCCGCCGAGGCGGCCACGCTGGCGCCGGCGGCGGCGAGTGGCAACCTGGTCCTGCTGCTGGTTTCCGGCGGGGGGAGCTGAGGGGGTGGCGCTGCTGCCTCTCTGCAGCGTCAAGGGCGCCCCCGGTGTCACCACCGCGGCCTGCGCCCTGGGTGCGGTCTGGCCGCGGGAGCGCCCCACGCCGATCGTCGTCGAGTGCGATCCGGCGGGCGGTGACCTGGCCGCGCGCTTCGGTCTCGAGGTCACCCCGGGTGTGGTCAGCCTCACGGTGGCGCTGGAGCGCGAGCCCGACGTCGCGGCCGCGGCCGACCGGAACCCCCTTCTCGAGCACGCTCAGCAGTTGCGCGGCGGCCTCCACGTGGTGGTGGCGCCCACGTCGCCTGAGGAGATGCGGCTGCCGCTCGACCGCCTCGCCGAGGACCTCTCGATCCTGGCCCATGCGGGTTGCGACGTCATCGCCGACTGCGGCCGTCTGGAGAGCTGGGGCGCCCGGGAGCGGACGCCGATCGCGCGGCTGATCCAGCGGGCGGGTGTCGTTGTGATGGTTGTCCGGCCCACCCTGGACGAGATTCAGCACCTCCACGGCTGGCTACCGTCGCTGCATGCGCTGCGCGTGCAGGTGCTGCTCCTACTCTCCCAGCGCGGACCGTATCCGGCCGACGAGGTCGCAGCAGCTCTCGACATCCCGGTGATCGGCACCCTCCCGTTCGATCCGGCGGCTGCCGCGGTGCTCTCGGGCGGTGGCCGGGGGACTCCCGGCCGGACCCTCGCGCTGCTCCGCGCGGCGCGCGGGGTAGCTGACGCGCTGGCCGTCCGGCTGCCGGCGACCGCGCCTGCATTGCCGCCCCAACCTTCCCCCTCGGCGAGCGCTCCGGTTCCGGTGGCGGAGGGAGCCTGATGCCGCTCATCCGCTACATCGGCCGCACCGCATACGAGTACGTGGACCCGCGGCTGCGCGCCGAGCAGAGGGCCGCCGAGGGCGGGCTCAGCGAGAAGAGGGTGCGGGAGCGGGCGGGGGAGCTCCTCGACGAGTGGGTGGCCGCAGCGAACACGCGCCAGGTTGCCGCCGGCCGCCACCCCTTCAACCGTGAGGAGGAGCGAGAGATCCGGGCGATCGTGGTGCGACGCCTCTTCGGCCTGGGTGACCTCGAGCCCCTGCTCGCCGACCCGGATGTCGAGAACGTTTATCTGAACGGCTTCGACAGCGTCTGGGTCGAGTCGCGGTCAAAGGGGATGCAGCGGATGGCGTCGCCGGTCGCGGAGTCCGACGAGGAGCTGATCATCCTGATCCAGCGCCTGGCCGCCCGGGAGAGCAACCAGGAGCGGAGATGGGACACCGCCCAGCCCATCCTGGACCTCACGCTCCGCGATGGGAGCCGCCTCCACGCCGTCCGCGAGGTGGTGCGCCGGCCCACCGTCACCATCCGCCTCCACCGCCTCCTCAAACTGACCCTCGAGGACCTGGTGCAGAGCCAGGTGATCGACCAGCGGGGGGCGGAGCTGCTCCGCGCCGCCATCGCCGCCCGCCAGACGGTCGTCATCTCCGGGGCGACCGGTGCCGGCAAGACCACCACTGCGCTCGCGCTCGCCTCGTGCATCCCTCCCGAGGTGCGCATCGTGACCGTGGAGGACACGTACGAGCTCCATCTCGACCGTGACGTCGACGCCCATCCCAACTGCGTGGCGATGCAGGCACGCCAGGCCAACGTGGAGGGCCGCGGCCGCATCCCGGCTGGCGAGCTCTTCGAGGCCGCGCTGCGCATGGCCCCCGGGGTCCTGATCGTGGGAGAGGTCCGTCGGCCTGAGGAGGTGGAGCCGATGCTGGACGCCACCGGTGCCGGCGATGCGGCGGGCTCGATCAGCACCATCCATGCCCGCAACCCCATCCAGGCGCTCAGCCGCTTCCAGTCGCTGGCCCTGCGGGGGCCGGGTAGGACCCCGATGGAGGCGAGCGCCCACATGATCGCCGACGCCATCGACTTCGTCATCCAGATCACCGCCCGGCGCGACCGCCAGGGGCACCGGCGCCGGCTGATCAGCTCGATCGTCGAGGTCACCGGGGTGCGGGACGGCAGCGTGACCCGCAGCGAGCTGATGCGGGTGGGCCCGGAGGGGCGGGAGTGGGTCAATCCCCTGAGCGACCGCCGGCGTGAGCTGCTCGCCGGCTGCGGATACGACGACTCGGCGTGGTACGCCCGCGCTCAGGAGCGGTACGCCTGATGGACGCCACTCTGCTCAGTGTCGCCCTCGGCGTCTGCCTCGGCCTCGGCCTGCTGGTGGTGTACGCGGCGTTCCGAGGACGCGCGACCCCGCGGACGGCGACACGGCAAAAGCGGCGGCTGGTACCGGATCAGATCGCGCTCCGGATCACCGCCGCGGCCCTCGGCGCCGCGGTGCTGGGACTCGCCACCGGGTGGCCGGTGCTGGCACTCGCCGGCGCGGTGGCCGGCTGGCAGATCCCTCAGATGGTGATCCGGCGCCAGACGGAGCGGCTGCACATGCAGCGCGCCGTCGGCCTGATCGAGTTCATCGAGCTGCTCGCCGACATGCTGGAGGGGAGCGGCCAGGGGCTGGAGGCGGTGGTCAGGTCCGCCGCCCAGGTGGCACCCAGGTCGGTTCGGCGCGAGACCGAGATCCTGGCCGCCGAGCTGGGTGGCCGGGTCAGCATGGCCGAGGCGCTGGCGGCCTTCGCCGGGGTCATGGCGGACCCCATCTGCGACCAGATGGTGATGGCCTTTCGCCTCGGCGAGTCCGAGCAGCTCGGCCGGGTGCTCCGGTCGGTCGCGGCGGGGGGCCGGGCCGAGGTCGACCTGCGGCGCCGGGTCGATGCCAGCCGTTCCGGTGTGCTCTGGACCGGGCGCATGATCATCGGGCTGACCATCGCCATCGCCCTGCTGCTCGCCGTGGTCGACCGCACCTACGTGGCCCCGTATGCGACCCCGGGCGGGCAGCTGCTCCTGCTCGTGGTGGTCGGCATCATGGCCCTCTCGATCTGGGCCATGGACCGGGTGGGGCGGACCCGTCCCCCCCGCCGGCTGCTCGCGCCCCCGGAGACCCCGCAATGATCCCGTGGCTCCTCCCCGCGCTCGGGCTCGGCATCGGCCTCTGGCTGCTGCTCCTCGGCGCCATGCCCGCGCGGACCAGCCTCGCCGAGGGCATGGCCCGGCTGCGTCTCCTCCCCGAGCCGCCGCCGCTCGCGACCCGTCCGATCGCCCAGCCCTCCGCCCTGATCCGGGCCGGGACGCCGCTCGCGGGGGCGCTGCTGCGCCGCTCCGGAGCGCTTGGCCTACGGGTGCTCGGAGGGCTGGTCAGCCCCGAGGACCTCGCCGTCGTGGGGCAGACCCCGGAGCGACGCGTCGCCGAAAAGCTGGCGAGCTGTCTCACCGGCCTGGCCCTGCCGCTCCTGCTCGCCGCCGTGCTGGGCATCGCCGGCGGGGTGCTCCAGACGACCGTCGCCATCCCCCTCGCCATCCCTCTGTGGCTGGCGCTGGTCCTCGGGTTGGGCGGCTTCATCGCCCCCGACCTCGTGGTGCGCAGCAATGCGGTCACCCGCCGCCGCGAGATGGTCGACGATCTCACCGTCTTCGTCCAGACCGTGGCGATGTCCTTGACCGCCAACCGGGGCATCGAGGCGGCCCTCCACGACGGTGCCGGAGCCGGTGACAGCTGGGGGTTCGTGCAGCTCCGCGCCGCCCTCAGCGAGGCCCGCATCGGTCAGGAGCGGCCGTGGGATGCGCTCGGCCGGCTGGGCTCAGAGCTCGGTCTGGACACCCTCGAGGAGCTGGCGGCCCGGGTGGCGCTAGCCGGCCAGGACGGTGCGCGCATCGCCGAGTCCCTGCAGACCTTCAGCGAGACGCTCCGCGGCCGCCGGCTGATCCGGGTCGAGGCCGAGGAGCACGTGGCCAGCGAGCAGATGGCAGCGGTCAGCGTCCTGCCGCTCGTCGGTTTCACCCTGTTCCTGGCGGCACCGGCATTTCTCACGCTCTTGAAGTAACGGATCAAGCGGACAACGACGAGGAAGGAGGCGGCGACATGGTGCGGTTCAGAAGGCAGCCCGCGGCGCAAGGCGGGGTGAGGGGGCGGACGCGGCGTCGCCATGTCGGCGAGCAGGGCGTGGAGATGATCCAGGTCGCGCTCTGGGCGGTGGCGGCACTCGTGATCATGGCCGTCCTGGTGGTGGCCGTCATGGCGTTCGTCAACAGCCGGACCAACTGCCTCAACGACACGACCGTCAGCAGCGCCAGCAACCCCCTGAGCGGCTGCTGAGGCAGCGGCGCGTGACGGGACTGCGGGCGATGCGAGGGCGCCGGGCCGACCGCGGGGTCACCGTGGTCCAGCTCGCCATCGCCATGCCCGTGGTGCTGGTGCTGATCATGTCGGTGATCCAGTACGCGCTCTTCGAGTTCGCCAATCAGGTGGCCGAGGCCGCCGCCACCGAGGGGCTGCAGGCCGCCACCGCATACGGCGTCCCCGACCCGGGTTCGGCCGGAAAGAGCGCCGCTGATGCCACGGTGACCTCCCAGGACCAGTTGCTCCAGCAGCCGAGCGCGTCGGTCACCGTCGACCTCGTCCATCAGACCGTGACGGTGGTGGTGACGGGCACGGCCATGCAGCTGGTTCCCGGCCTCAACCTGCCCGTCAGCATGTCGGCAGCCGGCCCCATCGAGCGACTCCCATGACCAGGGTGTGGTGTCGGCGGTCCGAGCGCACGAGCCGGGTGAAATGCCGCGGAGCCATCGCCATCGAGCTGGTGCTGGTGGCACCCGCGGTGGTCTTCCTGCTCCTGCTCGGTGTGGCCGGAGGGAGGCTGTCCGGAGCCCAGGCGCTGGTGGATGACGCCGCCGTGAGCGGAGCCCGCGCGGCCTCGCTGGCCCCGGGGCCGGCGGAGGCTCTGCCTGCGGCCCTGACCGCGATCGACGATGACCTGCTGACGCCGAGCGCCGACTGTGCTGACTTCAACCCCCAGACGGACGTCACCCTCACGTACGGGCCACAACCGGCGGACACCTTCCAAGCCGGAGGCACCGTCACGGTCACGATCACCTGCGACTTCGCCAACAGCGGGCTCGGCCTCCCCATCGACAACACGGTCACCGAGAGCTCGACCGCCCCCATCGACCCGTATCGGAGCGTGGGCACGTGAGGCCGACACTGCGCCGCCTCCAGCGCGGCAGCCTCACCGTTTTCATGGTGGGCGCGGTGTTCGCGATGCTCCTGGCGATAGGGCTGGGAGTGGACGGATCCCGCGCGCTCCAGGGATTCCTGCGTGCCTCCGGGGAGGCCCAGGAGGCCGCCCGC
>Ga0187868_1002932_pt1 | contig 10857 bp, 10 predicted proteins | sample June2016WEW_13_4_FD_133014 | JGI IMG/M metagenome (GOLD analysis project Ga0187868, IMG submission 133014) | Peatland microbial communities from SPRUCE experiment site at the Marcell Experimental Forest, Minnesota, USA - June2016WEW_13_40 | ecosystem: Environmental > Terrestrial > Soil >... | reverse complement strand
TATACTTCTTTGAGTATTCTAATTCTTTTTTAAAAGCCTCTTCCTCTGTGACATTGGCATCAGATCCCACATTAAACTTTTCATTTATAGCCCAAATCTTAGATAGTCCTTTTTGATTGGCTAACTTCTTCTCTATAGCCTTTATTTCCTCTACATTTTTTAATCTTATGTCTTCAGAACGAGTATCCACTACCTGTGCTTTATCTCCTTTAAATAATAATCTTACTCCATTAGGATCATTTAATCCTTTTGAATAGCTATCCAATATCTTTTCCGTGTGATCTAACCACATTTGGTTTAATTCTTTATCTTTTTCCTCTGATATATTATTTAATTCCAATCCATTTAGATTTTTATCTATACCTTCACAACGAGGTCTACTAAGATCTGAATTACTAACATTTGTATTAAGATCCTTCTCGATATCATTGATCTCTTCCTCACTGAATAAGTAAGATGCCTTTTCCCTGTCTAGTTTGATTTCTTTTTTGGGAGGTTCTACTGTAGATTCTTCTACTTTACCAACTAACTCAACAAGTCTTCCTCTATCCAAAACGCAGTCCACACACTCCTTCAAGACTTCCTCTTCAGTTTTTCCTTCAATAATAGTAGGCTTATAAAAGCTATCTTGAGTCTTCAAATATTCTTCACAATTTAATTCATACAAGCATACACCTGACCCTGTTAAACAACCAGGTCCTGTCCATCCCTTAGCACATAAATGATATTTATTCTCTCTATCTATTATACCATAATTACATTTATTATCACTACCTTCAAATCCTCTAGGACATTTTATAATATTTTTATCTAAATCTAACATTACACAGCTATCAGAACACGGTAATTTTTCTTCTTGCTTCTTATCTTCCACGATACACCTCCAAATTTTATGTTATATATTTTACTATCTTATTATTTTCCCTCTTTAAGCCTCTTTAAAGCCGCCGAAGCCGAAGAAACGCTGTCTCCGCTCTCAACTGTCCTAATCTTCAAATTTATATGTGAATTTCCATCTTCAACTCTAACACTTGGCACATAGATTTCCTGCTGGATAGTATCTTGTGGATCTTCTTCCTTCTTATCCTCTTTAACAGGATTGGGGACCGATACAGTGCCACTAGAAAATTTAGTCAGTAACTCATCTAACTTCTGCAAGGTATCACTAGTATCTTTTGGTATAGAAGTAGGCTTATCCTCTAGTTTCTTCTCAAGAGCCTCTATCTTCTGAGTCAAAAGATTAACTAGATTAGAGTCATTAGATGAAGACTTCTCACTGTCTGAAGGAGAAGACTTCATTTTATCTATCTTAGACTCTAAACTCTTAAGATATTCAAATAAATGGGCATTATAAGCAGTCATATCTACTGGAGGAGCCTGAGGATCAGGAGCAATAGGCTGATTAACAGGAACTGAGTTACTTGTATGAATATTAAACTGTGAGTCCTTCTCTGGCTTCCTATCCAAAACTAATATCTGACCCTTAGCTATAGCTCGTTGTAAGCTTTGACACTTATCGTACTCAGCGTCAGAAAATACTTTTTCTTGTCTGTAGTAGATACAATCAGAAAGTTCGGAAAGGGGGATACGGTCTGGGAACTCAGATCTTACGCGGTACATTTTTTATCTCAATTTTATATGTTATATATGTATTTAAAGGGAGTATTTTTAGATACTCCCTCTTTTATTTATTACTACTTACTTAGAATATCTATCTAAAGCCTTTACAAATCTATCAGAAGCTTCCTTACTCTTAAACTTAGGTACACTCTTCTTCTCTAGTATCTCTTCTTCCTTTGTCTTAGGAGTCTTCTTAGGTTTCTCTACTTCTTCACCTTCTTCTTCAAATTCATCTTCAGGTTGATCTTTAAGAGCCGCAGGATCTGGTTCAGTTTTTTCAGAAGGAGCATTCATTGGGTCTTTTGCATCGGATGGAAATGTATCTCCTTCAGATTCTTCTTGGTCCTTCTTTTCTGCCTGCATCTCTGCTAAGTCTTTCTTAGCTTTATTCTCTAAACGAGCCTGTTCCATTTGCTGGACCGTGTCTTTTTTCTCTGCTTTTTGATTCTGATTCTGCGTATCAACGTCTTCAAAAAGACTATCTACATCTAACTCGTCTTGGTCTGGTTCAGTATTTTTAGTCTCTTCAGTTTGTGGCTCTTTATCTCCCATTTCATTTTCTACTGGAGCCTGATCTTGTTCTGTGGTCTCAGGAGCAGGAGTCTCTGGAGCTGGTAATGTATTATCTGCACTGTCATCTTTTGGAGGAGGATTATCGATTGGATTAGCTGGAGGCTCTTGTGCTGGAGCCTGTATAATAGGAGCATCTCCCTTATCTCCAACTTGATCTGCACCATCAGGGACTTCTTTCTTAGCCTTAGGCTTCTCTTCCTTCTTCTCATCAGGATCACTAAGTGTCTCATCTATGTCTAATATCCCAGGCTCTTCTATGCCTTCTTCAGCAGTCTTCTCATCTGTGTAATACTTTTCAGACTCATCTGATGCTACATATGCCATAGTCCCTTCGCAACCAGGTACGCCACATGCGATGACATCATTCACAGTCACCTTATTCTTTAAAACTACACTCGGATCCTGAGATGCTAACTTAGCACGTCTATCGTTGATCTGAGTAAGAGTAGCTGTGTGATTACACTGAGCACAAATAAAATATGAATTATCTGATGCTTCTTTTTCAAGTTTATCAGCTAACTTCAAAAGATCTTGAGCAGTTTTCTTAAAATCCATATAGAATACCCCTAAGTAAGAGGACGGTTAAAAGATAATATCATCCTACTATAGAATTAAAATTAGTAGGTTATTATAAGAGGACTTTATTATTCTAGTATTACTACTCACAAGGTAAATTAATATCTTCTTTTGTAGCGCGTTCTTCTTCTGCCCCTAATTGCCACGCTGCCTTACAGAATTCATACGCAGATTGCCTCTCTTTTGTCCCATTAATAATCCACCATTTTTCAAAACTCATTTTAACCACCTTTATAACTTCAACTAATGTTTACTATTTATAAACCACACTAATAGTTTCATAACTCATTTATTTTAAATTATTTATGAAACTATATTCTCAAAAGTGACCGTCCTGCCTTGATACTGATACTGCTCAGGAACAGTAGGCTTATTAGGAATAACAGGACTTGCATCGGTAGGTCTAGGCTCTCTGTATGCGTTCCAAGCAGGGGGTACAGAAGTCTCTCCGCCTGTTATAGGTACCTTGTACCTTATGTCTTTCTGAGGCAATTGAAATAACTCAAAATGTTGCTGATATATAGCTCCCCTGGAGCCTTGAGCATTTATGTGATCTATGGAAAATCTATCATTATTCTGTCGGACTATAAAATCACGAGATGTAAGTAAAGGGTAAGGCATCGTCCAACTGCTCCAATTATATCCTACCTTTAGTCCTATATCTCCTAAGTTGACTATTTTATCTGTTTCTGGAGGAGCGACGATTAAATCGTATGGTCCAAAATAGCCCTGCAAAAAAGATGTCCCGTAACAGCGTAAATCGTCCTCTTTAGCCTGCCCAAACTGCTCATCCCAACAAGGACACCTAACTCCACTCCACTTCCTTACAAATAACTTGACCCTCTCTCCGCCCTGCTCCAATATCCATCGATTCCTACGGATCGCCTCAGCCCAAATCCAATCTATTTTTTCTATATCATAAGGACTGAAAGCCTCAACCTCGTTCAAAGGAGTCTCTATCGTAGCATCCGTACAACCTGTCTTATAAGCTACCGTAGTAACTTTATAATATATCTTCCTGAATATATCTGTTTGTATCAAATTATTTACATAAGTATAACTGATCCTTATCTCTCCACCTTTTGACAGATCAGGCAATAGAGGGTCTTCTAATCTATTAGTCTTATTATTGTAAACCTTGTAACTGATTAAAAATATCTCTCCATCCTCACCTACCACCCTAAAAGCTGGCACAGTTATAAATGGATCAGCTGCAGTCCTTTTAATCTCTACCCTAACATGAGATGGATTATTGGCGATAGTCCCATTAGATCCTGGTATCACTATAGGTGTATTAAAAGTCTTGGCGACCCACAACCCATTAGCCGTAGTCCCTGGGATAAGCCTTCCACCCTGCACAGGATCTTCTGTAACATACTGCTCTGTAGTCTGGTCTCGATAGTACGGGATCCCTATCGGAGTTGTGTTTAACGGCGTGTAAGGACCTTCAGGAGAGTCATAAGACTTGTATACGTTAGTCCCTAATACGTAGAGACTGTTATTCTCAGCGTATGTAGCTGGATTGTCCCAACGGACATCGATTATCCCTATAAGATAAGGACTTGTAACTTGGACATTACGAGGAGCTAGAGGTAGAGACGGAGGAGTATCATTACCTGATCGATAGGGTAGCGGGAAATCAGGACGATTGTAGTTGTAAATCATCTAATGAGCCTACCTGAGTAATAAGATATGTTAGGATATCTTGTACTTAGGTAGGTTTATTAGAAGGTTATTTTATGGATTCAGAATAGCCTGTATCTTCTCAATTAAAAATTCATTATTTATCATTTCACCAAATCTTGGATTTGCTCCAGAAGCATGTTGAATAGGAAGAACGTGTACATTCATAGGTTCAATAAAAAGTATGTCTTCAATTGTATCAATATACTCTGTTAATGGTTTTGGAGGCAATATTTTCAAAAAATTATTAAAAAAGTTTTCATAGCTTAATCTTCCCATAAGCAGTAATAATTTAGGCTTAATTAATTTTATTTCCTCTAATAAGAAATTCTGATTAACACAAGTTGATACTTCTTGTTTTGTTGGAAGCCTGTCCCCTTTAATGCCTTTTCCAGGATAACATTGAGCAATCTCAGTATTATAAACTGATATATAATTATTATGTTTTACTAAAGATCCGTTTTGTAGTAATATGTCCCTATGTGGAAAAACAGTCCTATTAAATTTGTTTAGAAATTTTTCTAAGTTTTTTCCAGTATTACCCAATACTCCATTTTCAGTAAAAAAATTAACCCCACTTCGTCTTAACTGACCTTCTGCTAAAGATTGGGAAATTATAAATACATCGCTATTAGTACTGACAGCTTCTAATAGTCTTAGAGATTTTGTAGGATCCATTTGAGAACAGATATGACATGTCTGGATTTTATGATATAATTCATTTAACATGTTTAAAAACTCCTTGTTAGTTACTTTTTGTGTCAATTTTAGTATGTCTAGGATAGGGAAGTTTATCAAATATGTCTTCTTTTAAATTATTTTGTAATCTTTTTTTCAAACCTTTAACTTTTTGTTTTTTAGTAACAGACTTAGTTGAGCTTTCACTCTCATGTGAATTTATTTTAATTACTTTTTTATGTAATTTTTTTAATTGAAAAATATTATCTACTCCATACCTCTCACGAAGTGTTTCAACTATCTTAGCTCTAATAGAAGCAGACTGAGTAGGATAGTGTGAACCTATGTTAATCATATTAGTCTTTTTAGTCTCTTTTTGAGTAGCACGCTCATCTCTGACAATACCAAGCATCATACAAGCATGCCAGCTAATAGCCTTCCATGTTTTGTTAGGAAACTTAGACACAATAAATTCATGAGTATTAGATGGGTATATTTCTCTAAGAAGATTATTCTCTGCTTCTGTCCACCCGCCTTCCCTCTCTCTGGATAGACCAAGCAGCTTAGTTCTACTATAAATAGACTTCCAATCTCTATTAGGAAATTTTGATAGAATTAAACCCTTAGTAGAGTTTTCAAAAAACTCTATAAGTACCTTGTCTTCTTCTGATGTCCATCTAATTTTATTCATAATATGTAATATACTATTTATTATGATACAAACCAAATATTTCTTAAATTTTCTGCCAGACTGATAAGGTTTTAGAAAAATCTAAACTCTTTCTTTTAGATATAGTGAACCAATATATACTCTCTTTCTCTATTAAAAACTTAAACTTAGGAAGAAGTTTTTTAATTTTATCTGGAAGTTCTAAAATAAGATACCCGTCTACTTTAAGAGATCTTTCAGTATACTCGAATACCTTTTTTAAAAAATCAATCCATCTCTCCATACCCGTAAACTTATCAATAGATAGAGGAGTAGAGGTCATAATTAAATCACAGGATACTGGAGCTACTCTCAAATCATAAAAGTCTATATCTAATAGATAGGCATTATTGTCTAAACCATAATATTCTATAATATTAAATAGGCCATCTGATGTCTTAAAATCTGACTCAAACCCACAATAATATCTACTAGCTGATACTGTTCCTAGTAATCTACCTCCCCACTCAGCATTAGGATCTACTATTGTATCTCCTACCTTAGAATATTTCTCTACTATAGCTTTTGCTACACTACAAGGAAAAAATGATACTTCTCCATTAAAAGACACTAAACTATCAAATATAAAATCAGGTAGAATAGTTTTATTTTTATTAAGCGTGTACTCTATGGTATCTTTTAATTTTAAAGGATCATTAAATATTGCTTGAGGAGTTGTTGACTCATGCTCTATTTCAGTCAAATGAGGCATAAAATTTTTAAAAATCCTATTACCTAGATCCAGATGTCTTATGGTATTATCAGTTTTCCATAAGAAGCTAGAATCAAATCTTACTAAATTATCGTATTCTTTCTTAAGATAATCATCATTAATACTAAAATAAGGGAATCCTCTTTTTTGATAATATTCTACAGTCCTATCCATTAAATCTTCAGATCTTTCTGTAACATACTTATTAATTAAACACAGGTCAAAATCATTTTCTACTTTAACATCAAATAATTCCGGTAGATAATGTTTCCAAAAAGACCCTACTTCGGGAGAGTCTGGTAGTTTATCATACATACAGGGTATCAGATACTTAGGATCTACAGGGTCAACTCTGAGCGTATACTTATTATTTTTAATAAAATTTTTAAACCTATACCTATTTTCAAATAATTCTGCTAACTTCTCACTCATGCTTATAGTTAAGTCCCCAAAGTAGGAACCATCGTCCATATAGTAACACGCCCAGCCTAAATCAGTAAGTTCTGAAAATATTTTTTCTAAATTCTTAGAACCATCCTCATTAAGATATTTTACGTATTCTTTAAATCCTAAACAAGATATACCAATTTGCTCCTTTCCTCCAAAATACATCTTATTACCGTCTTTAGACATAGCAAAATGATTTGAAGGGGAAGCTACTACATTTGAAAAACTATTAAATAAAACTTGTCTTTTTAAGTACAAATATGATAATTGCATAACGCTATGTGTTACTACAAATCTACCGTCTGTGTTTATACTCCCGTCTCCCGCTATCCATCCTAGCAGACACTGATGGAAGTCCTCTTCTGATAGTGTAAAATTAGGTTTAGGTAAGCTTATTAAATAATCTCTTAAAAATTCCAAATTTTTAGACCATATTTTCCTATCATCTATAATTTCTAAGTTCTCTTCTTTGAACTTTCGTTTTACTACTGTTTTAGATATCCCTATCTCCTCACATAATTTCCTCATACTGATCTTTGATTCAATTTTACTATCTAGCCAATCTTTATCTATTGAGTCAAATTTTTCACTAACCTTATTAACTTGATATTCCCTTAAACTTACAAGTCCTATCTTCTTAATATAGATTAAAATAATATCATCAGATATGTAAACTCCTAAATCTTTTTTTAATATAGCGCTTATATCAGATATCCTATTCCCTTCCTCTATTAACTTCTTAGCATAATCATAAGGTAGATGATTATATAACCATTCTTCTTTTGAAGGAAACTTACAGTCCAGTCTATTTATTAGATGATATTCTACAACATACGAAGGGACTTCAAAACTATACTGTTCTTTAAGAATTTTACTAATTTCTTCAGCATACATCAATTTATTTACTCTTAAATCTATAGCTACTTTAGTCATTTCTTCTGGCCAAACTATCTCTTCCGCAACCTCTCTTTTATTTTCTAAGAAACCTTTTTTCTTAAGTATACTAACTTGTCTTTTTATCCAACGGGGAGATTCATTTAGCTTATCAGCTAGTTCTTGGCGAGTTAGCGTAGAGTGGTTTTCTATTATGAAAGATAGTTTCTCTACCGATTTTCTATCAGCAGTAATCCCTTTTGCAGAACCTGACATATTAGCTCCTTTTTAAATGTGTACTCTAAATATACTGCATTTAAAAATAAATGTCAAGTTTTTTATTAAAATATCTTATTAAAACCTAATATTAATCCTATATTTATCTAGTTATGTCACAATAAAAACGACTTACTTATATGCAAAAGTCAATATAAACAAAATTTATATTGACTTTTATAACATGAGTAAAATCAATAACTTAACTCCATCCTCCTCTAGCTCCAGAACTCCAGTTTCTACGTGACTGAGTGCCGGGACGTGAAAATGGACCAAGGGCTGAACTTATGCCTATCCCGTATCTGGGCTGGTTTAAGCCTTTAATTATCTTTATTGATCGTTTAATTAGTTCTCTTGATTGGTCCCACTCCTGCATAAACTTATCTTGCATAGATTGATAACTAGACACCTTATCTTGTAAATTTAAAGATACTCCTGATATACTATAATCAAAAGAATTAATTGCCCACGTCATTGCAGCAGAGCTGCAGGCCGCAGCAGCTGCTCTTGTAATTATAGCTGATCTCCATCTATCCGGCAAATTATCAAGAGTTACACCTGTAACAGGAGGACTAGAATTCAAATCATCTATAGCAAAAAGTAAAAATTCATAAAGCTCAACATCCTCCCATATATATCCAAAAACTTGAGTCTGGGTTTGCATGAACTTTTCAGATGATGGAGGTCTAAAAGTATTATGAGCTAATATCCCTGATTTTAAGACAAAATTCTCATTATCTTCTACTGTTAAATCATACATGTAATTTTCTGAAGGAACTTGAAGATTACTTAAAATTTTTTTATTTATTACCTTTTCTCCATCCACACAGACTATATCTTCACCTACTTTAAAATCTCCTGTTTTATATTCTTGTATACTAGAACCAAAATCTTTAAACAAACTGTGATCTCCTGTAGCTGTACATGAAGCATACCCTATAGATATCCTAAACTGATTTTTATGCTGTACATCATGCTTAGTTACATCTAAAACCTTTTTCCATTCAACTCTCTTATCTTTACTTACAGATTTGACTAATAGGTCTCCAGATAAAAAAGCTTTATAAATATTTTTCTTATTATCTACTTCATATTCACTTTTAATTGTATTATACAACTCTTCCATAGTAGTCGTATATATCTCTTGTCCTACTTTTACATCTATTTTTTCACTTCCTAAAATTGAAAAATTTCTATCGGGATTATAATCTCTTAAAACAATCCTCAACCTCTTAACTAGCACATCCTGTTTATTAGTCTGAGCTATAGAAGTTTGAACATTGACTCCAACAACAGTAAACTCTTGAACTACTTCAATTAAAGGTGTGATAGGAGTCTCATTAAAATGCCATCTGATTATCCAATCCCCTATATTCGCATCCAACGGGATCGTATAATTAGCATAATACTGACCCGTCCCTGAAGTAGCCGGGATCAGATCAGGGACCCCCATTAGAACCTCCATCCCTGTCGTATAGTCGAAGATCGAGTAACGGACGTAATAAGGGTCCACCGGGACTCCAGACGGGTTCCTGATGATTATTTTGAGGTCTGAAGCCTGTAGTTGGTATCCAGGTTGAAAAGCTACTGACATTTATGCCAACCTTTCAAAATCTTAGTCAAAAGTATCTTCATTAAATGAATCTATATAGTCCATTACAACTTTCTGGTACTTACTAGCAAACTTACTATATGCCATTTCAGCTTCTTGAGTCCCCTTATAGGGATCCCCAATAGTAGGTTTAGTGAGCCTAAGTTGACTAGGTTTATTGAGACTAGGAGCTTCTTTCTTACCGAAGAAATCTTTATTATTCAAGATGGACATATAATTAGTTTCTTTGATCGCTATATTAAACTCATTATAAAGGTCTTCTGCTGTAACTGTCTTATTTTTGAATCTATTAATAAGTTTGGTTTTAACTTGTGGAGACATTTGTCTAAAGACATTTTTAAGCGTATTAGTCTTAGTGATATCAAGGTCTTCTGGGGTATACTGACCTCTATCAGCAGAATACAGGAAAGCCATTATCTTAGGCATAGTGGGAGCTTCTCCTCCTCTTGAGACCAGACCTACGATATATTTGATAGCATCTAAAGAGACCTCTTCACCGCCTATTATATTAAAAACTGGAGTATTTCTATTTTCCCACAGGTATCTAGAAGCTTCTTCTACATTATTACCGTATTTAGAAATAAGTATTTTATAGGCTTCCTGTGCTTTTTCTAGGACACCAGCGATTACTGTACGGAGTAGGAGTCTAAAAGTAGAGGAAGAGTAAGATTCTGGCATAGGAAGCTTATCCTGTTTAAAATTAAATAGATTATCTCTAGGAAGTAAAATTATTAGAAGATTATAAAGTGAACAGATTTGACTTTATTTCTATAAAATAGTATATTATAAATATGATATATTCTGAAAAGGAACTTGATGATTTAGATCTTATCCTATTATCTTTAAATAGACGTTGTATTACATTTGATATGTTTTACGGTCCCTGTAAAAAGATTATTTATGAGTACAGCTTAAAAGAATTAATCCCTTACCTAAATACAGACTATGAACCTCTAGTTTATTGGAGATACAGTCTTGGGAGAGATTAAAACCTTATGAAAAAACCTAAAAAGTATAATATACAGGAACTAAAAAACTTACAAGAAATATGCTATACAATGCTATGGAATTATACTCCTATTTCTGATATATATCTTA
>Ga0187868_1002927_pt1 | contig 10866 bp, 13 predicted proteins | sample June2016WEW_13_4_FD_133014 | JGI IMG/M metagenome (GOLD analysis project Ga0187868, IMG submission 133014) | Peatland microbial communities from SPRUCE experiment site at the Marcell Experimental Forest, Minnesota, USA - June2016WEW_13_40 | ecosystem: Environmental > Terrestrial > Soil >... | reverse complement strand
TCCCTCTCCCCGCTTGGGCGGGGCGAGGGAATGTTTGAGCAGGTCGTGATTTCCCCGGCAGCCGAAGTGCGCGAAAAATTCAAGCGCGTCAAGCCGTTAAAAGAAATTTCCGTCACCCAGCGCGGTTGGACAGTAGCGGCTTTCGGGAGAAAGCCGCCATCTTGGAGTTTCTGGACATATTTGCGGCGCTCTGCCGAGACGCCGCTACGTCCGCCGCCTCGGCAAGACGGAGTTCACGACCGCCGACGCCTACGCCTTCACCCGCGAACTGGAAATGCTCCATCCTGATAATCGGCACGTGCGGGATAAGATCCGCCAGCAGCTTCAAGTGTTGCGCGACCTCGGTTTGCTGTTACACATCGAGCGCGGTGTCTGGCGTCTGCCGTGATGGAAACCGTTCCCAATGTTAATAACTTTTTGTTGACGTTGTAATATGGAGGATTAAAATCGCCTCAAATTGGATTTGAGTTATGCGTTGTGGCAATGAAAGGGTTGCGTGTGACTCGTGCTTGTGGTGGGGCGGGAGGCGGGTGGCTTTTCTCATCTCTGGTGTTTTTTCTACCGGCGGTTCGCTTTCAATTTGCGCCGTCGCGTTCGACCAGACCGGCTCCGGCATTCAGGAAGCTCGAATATAAACCGTATTGCGAAAGGAAAACCAACCATGCGACGGCAAATCAATGTTTTTGCGAAAGGGATCGCAATTCTTCCATTAATCTGGCTCTGCGGCTGCGAGAGTCCAAGAGCCCTCAAACATGACTACGCGGACTATTCCGAGGTGTATGGGGATTCGAGCAACAGGCAGTTGTTGTTGAATCTCGTTCGGCTGTCAAAGGACGAGCCTGTCTATTTCATCCAACTGGGTTCGATCAGTTCCCAGTATCAATTCACCACTTCGGTCGGATTCACGCCTTCCTATGTGTTTCGGCATACCCCCGCCAGCCTGGGAGGCAGTTTAAGCGCCGGTGTCACGGAAACCCCAATATTTCAATTTCTTCCACTCACTGGCACCAATTTTGTCCAAGCCATCCTGACCCCCATTTCGGACAAGGTCTATATGACATTCTATGATCAGAACTGGCCGGCGGACTGGGTGGCCCGAACAATGGTTGCGTCAGTCCAACATGAAATAAAAAATCCTACAACCACGAATTCTGAAACACACATCGTCCCCGGCAGCACGAATTTTGAATTCTGGGTCAACGATCCAAATGATCCGACCTACCCAAAGTTCCTGGAGTTTTGTGCCAATTTATACAACGCACAGCTTTGCCATGCGTTGATTGTTGATACGGTCGGCACTAAAGCCGCGGTTTATAGCAGCACAAACGCGAGGTTAACCGACGTCGTCAGCGCCGTCCAATTAGCAGGAATGTCTGTGGACTGTGATACAAACACAGGTAGAATCACTGTGACGTACACTGAGAAAAGCCCCAAATTTGTGACAAATAATGTCCTGGATGTCACCAATTACTCGCAGTACAAAGCCGTGTTTGCCAATGGAACAGAGACCAATTTTACGTACGATTATCAGGGTCCAGTTGAAAAACTCACCAATGCACTGGCTCTTGCGAAAGAAGTTCTTGATGGAAATATAATACTCAAGATGCGGACCTTTGAGGCGGCTATGTATTGTGTCGCAAAGCAGGAAGTCTGTTTCAAAAAGTTGGAGACCAACAATTACCTTTCCAACATCACCTTTAAGAATGATGGGTATGGCCCTTATGCCATTGTAACCCGTGCCGATACCGATCATAGCACATTTAAAGTCAGACCAACTATGAAGCTCACGTATGGCGACAATGAACTTTCCCCTCATGCAAAACTGGTCGAAGTTAATTACGATAATGTCCTCTATTCGGTCGGTGACGCGGAAGGAACAATCCAAAACAGGACCGTTTTTACCATGCTCAGCTATCTGTTTTCGCAGACCGCCATTAGCACCCAAAACCTGCCCGTCCAGCAACTGATTCGGGTGCAATAGAAATCTGAATTCACGACCGGCGGGATTCGGCGCGACAAGGCGGCTTCTGGTATCAGCTCAAAGGCCAGCAATCGCGCCTCGGGACTGACTCGCTCGCGTCCGCTCGCTCGGCCCTCGCGGGCCTTCGTCCCGCAATGCGGGACAAATTCTTTTCGCCATTTCCCAAATGGCTCAAATCCATCACGGACGGCGCGTATGCGGCGATGATGAACGCCATCCGCCACGACGAGACGCCGAACTTCTATTTCATGCAGTACGAAACTGAAGAATCCTTCCGCAGATGACGCAGATTGCCGCAGATAAGACCGAATCGGCGAAAATCGGTGAAATCTGCGGACAACTTTCCTGCGGGGCGCGGTCTCTGGCGCCGGCCGTGAGTTGGTAGGGTTACACCCCATAGCTTGGGACCAACCGCTGGCGTAATTATGTGACTGTAAAACAACAAACCAAATAAAAAACATACTTATGAAAAAACTTATCATCCCCTGTCTAGCCGTTGCCGCCCTTGTGTTACTATCCGGCTGCTCCAGTGCGCCCACCACGCACAGCACGACCACCACCTCGCAACAAACCACGGTGCCCGCGCCCGTCACCACCACCACCACGGACACATCATCCCAAACCAAATAGGATTCGGCCTTTCGTAGTGGTACGCGCGATGCGGGATTGCCGCTGTGCATCGTCCGCCTTCGCTTTGCTTCGGCGCGACCAGGCAGCAGCGTCGGGTGCCCTTGCGTTTAAACCCGCCTTGCCGTTGTCCACCGGTTGGTCAATTCGGAGGGGCGAGCTCCGCGAGACCCAAACATTTCGGACAAGATGGGGCGTCGTGGAACTCCGCCCTCCGACAGTTTCACGACCGCCGATGTTTATGCGTTTGAGCGGGAGTTGGCGGAATTGCATCCGCTCTTGTATTCTTTGGAATGCAAGGGTGGATGCGGGGCCTTTGGTTGGGAGGCAGATTTCATTTTATTTAGCTGGTCATATTGAGACTGTGTGGGGTGAAGACCCCATAGTGCCCGAGCAGCGGTGTGTTATCTTAACGGCGTGAATATATTAGTACTCATGCTTGTTATGCTTCTCTTGTTCGGCGGTGGCGGGTTTTACGTTGGAGGTCCTGTCATCGGTGCCAGCGTACTTGGCCTGATTCTGGGGCTATGCTTCTTTGTGTATTTAGTGGGCGGATTCCGTACAAAAAGCTAACCGGATAGCTAAGGTATCAATTGGCAGTTTGCGATTTCGTTCGCTCCAACTTCCGGGGCAACCAATGTCAAATGCGCTCTTCCTAAAGGTCCGCGGTCATGTGCGCCTTTAAGATAACAGGCTTGGCCAGCTTTTGCATCGAGAGTTATGGAAAATATTGACTTTGGCGCCATGAGCCCAGTGTCGAAAGCCGTAAATTCTATCCTGCCTGGTTCAGTCAAATATGCGCAATATCCGCCTTGCCTCAGTGTTGTTACAAGTTTGCCATTTGCATTTACGGGAAATCGTATTCCTACATCCGCGCCATAAAATTTAGGACTATAGACACGATAAATGTAGATTACCGCCTTGTCCGCCGGGATGGTCTCCCCCGGTTTGAAACTTGGGCCAAGTATTGATCCCGCTGGTGGGGCCGCTGTTGATCCCGCTGTTGATCCCGCCGTTGGTGCCGCTGTTGGGGCCTCAGATCCCGAGCCTATTAGTTCCGTTGGTCTTTGGTTGTAAACCTTCCCCCAATCAGCAATGAGCTTGCCCTCCGGACTCTTTGATTGCAGCACGCCCAGATACTGGCCCGTCTTGATTTGATCCAGCGTCTTTTTATTCCATCTCCAAGGGCTTTCTCCGTCATAAAGAACAGTGTTTGCCGCTAGCGACACGGTCTGTGATTGTCCCGCGTCGGTTTTGATCTCAATGGTCCGTTCGGAAGCGTTCACGGCAGTGATGGTTCCCTGTGTTAGGACTCGATCGCTGGCGCAGCCCGACAATCCGAGGCACAGAGCCAGCAGCAGCGTGGCGCGGCCGGGTTGATTGGCAATGGTTGGTTTTATTTTATTTTGCGTTTAACTGAAAAGGCAATGCAGCCTAAAATGCGTGCAAGCAAATTCAAGTTAAAAACAAAAACGGCCCCTGAGTATTGACACAAAACGGTATTGAAGCGGGTTGTTCGTTTACCAAACTGATCCGTCTTCGCTACGCTTCCGTCTTCGCGCTGCTCCCGTCTTCACTGAGTTACGCCGCGGCAAGTCGCCGGGACAAGTCGGCGTGACAAGGCGGGTTTTGGTTTCAACTCAAAAGCCAGAAATCGCGCCTTGGGACTGACTCGCTCGCGCCCACTCGCTCGGCCCTCGCGGGCCTTCGTCCCGCAATGCGGGACAAATTCTTTTCGCCATTTCCCAAATGGCTCAAATCCATCACGGACGGCGCCATCCTGAAGGCTGAAGGCTGAGGGCTAAAGGCTGAAGTAAAAACGAAAACCAAATCAACGCCATCCAGACCGACCGGACGCTGAATTTCTATTTCATGCACCCGCCTTCGTTGCGCTACGGCGCGGCAAGATAATTTGTCATCCAACGGCCCGTCCCCAGCTTCGCCTTCCCGCCCTCCGCCATCATCAAACGTCCTCCGCTTTCGCCCACAGCCCGGCGGGCCGGCTGGGTTGGTTGCAACATCGCTTTGAACCGGGTCCCCGCCGAAGCGCGGATCGCGATCGTTCTCCCCCGTAGCAGCGGACGTGAGTCCGCTCCATCTTCTTCGGGAGCAAACCGGGAAAGTCAGAGCCGACTCACGTCGGCTGCTACCATCATCATTCCGCCGGAGGAAGTCCGCGAAAAGTTCCTTCGCGTCAAACCGTTAAAAGAAATTTCCGTCACCCAACGCGGCTGGACGCTGGATGTGCTGAACATTTTGCGACGGCTGGTTTCCGTCTTCGCAACGCTTCGACGCGACGAGTCGGAGGGGCGGGCTCCGCGAGACCAAAACCCGGTGAAGATAGGGCGTCGTGGAACTCCGCCCTCCGATAGTTTCACGACCGCCGACGCCGACGCCTTCACCCGCGAGTTGGAAAAACTCCTCCGACAACCGGCATGTGCGGGACAAGATTCGCCAACAATTGCAGGTGTTGCGAGACATGGGTTTGTTATTGCACCTTGGTCGTGGCGAATGGAGATTGCCTTAGCTCCGTCAGGAGTGGAATCTTTGTAGCTGAACGATTCCAATGGTTATCCCCAGCCCCGTCGGGGCGATATATTCCGTTCGGTTTCCCAGACGATGTCGCTCCTGACGGAGCTTGGATTTGATTCCACCATGCAACTACAACGATGCCGCGCCTACGGCGCTGAGAAATAGCTGCATATCGGGCGCGGCGTCTGGCGTCTGCCGTGAATTGTTTCCGACAGAATGCACAGGATTTACAGGATATTTTTCCCAACCCTGTTCATCATTCCTGTCAAAATGCTGTGTGGTTCATCGTCTTTGCGTTAAGTCCGGTTTTCAGCGTCCGTCAAGCGCGACGTTTGACAAGCTGGTTCGGTCATTTCTTTGCCGTTCGCCGGCGTTTGGGCCGCAACACGTGTTTTATCGCCTCAAGCAACTCCTCGGGTAAAAATGGTTTTTGCAGCACCTCCGTTGCCCCGAGCCGCTGGGCAACCGACAACAGAGGCAGAGCCAATGAATTTCCCGACATCGCAATAATCGGGAAATCTGGAAACTGTTGCTTGAGCGCTTTTATCGTTTCCAGCCCCTCCCGGTTGGGCATGAACAGATCGACCAGCGCCAGATCAACCGGCGTGGAATGGTATTGCCGCATGCCTTCCAACCCATCGGCGGCTAAAACCACTTCGTGACCGGCTGATTCAAGGATTTCTGCGATGAGAATCCTCGTATCCGCCTCGTCATCCATTACCAATACTCGTGACATGTTCAGGGGATTACATTTCCCCCCAATTACTAATACGGATGCAAAAGCGAAATCTTTCAAGACAGCGTTCAAATGCTGCTGGAACTTCCGCTTCCGTGCAGGGTCGGCGCGGCAAGGCGGCCCCCGGGTCAACTCAAAAGCCAGCGCCATGCCGAAGGCTGAAGTAAAAACGAAAGTCGGCGGCAAAGAACGCGGCTGGACACTGGATGTGTTGAACATCGTTCATCGCCTCGTTTCGGAGGAGCGAGCTCTGCGAGCCCCTGACTTCTCGGACAAGATGGGCGTCGTGGAACTCCACCCTCCGACACATTCACCACCGCCGATGTCATGCTTTTGAGCGCGAACTGGAAAAACTCCATTCCGACAACCCCGTAAATAACACAGTTACACGGGGCAGGTCGGCATGTGCGCGATAAAATCAGGCAGCAATTGCAGGTGTTGCGCGATGCCGGCTTTTTAATTCACGTCAACCGCAGCGAATGGCGGTTGAAATAAAAAAGCAGGCCCGGTATGCCGAGCCTGCCACTTTGCAGAAGTCTGGTCAGTTGCGGAACATTGTAAGGTTGTTTGTGTCTTCGTGGGGCGGATGTCCATGCGGCGGCTCGTCGGGCGGTGGCGGCGGTGGGACGACCTGTGTCGGGGGTTCCGCTGGGACAGGTGGTTGCACGGGTGGTGCTGATGGGATAGTCGGTTGACTGGGTGTTATCGGGGGGATGACTGGTTGGATGGGGGGTGTCGGCGGGACAATCGGATGCACGGGAGGCACCGGTTCAGTGAATTGCATTGGAACAACAGGCACTTCAGGATTTAGTTGTGCGGTGTCGTTGCCAACTACACCCAAAGTCATGCTTCGGCCAGACAATGACGTGGCCAGCACGAAGATGACGACGAAACTTTTTATTGAATTTATTGTGTTCATATTAATCCTCGTTTCATTGATTTGGACTGCTTAAAGGCAAGTCCGGTCAGTTGTGGAACACCGTATAATTGTTTGTTTCGGGCGGTTGCTGCGTGTCGGGTCCCTCGGGTGGTTGCGCGTGATTTGGCGGTGGGACGACCTGTGTCGGGGGTTCCGCTGGGACAGGTGGTTGCACGGGTGGCGCTGATGGGACAATCGGTTGGCTGGGTGTCACCGGCGGGGCGATAGGTTGTGTGGGGGGTGGGATGACTGGTTGCACAGGTTTGTCAGGGCCTTCAGGAATTTGTTGTGAGGGAGCCCCACCAATTACTCCTGAAGCCATACCTTGACCAGACAGTGACGCAGCCAATACAAAAAAGGCTGCAAACTTTTGCATGGAATTTTTTATGTTCATATTAATTCTCCGGTTCCTTGAGTTGGACTGCTTTGTCATCCTTAATTGTATAGACTGAAATTTCCGACCATCCCAATTTCCTGGTTTTGCCGGTGCTGAGGTACGTGTAGATGCGAAAAGTTTCGACATTTGTCGGCAGCATAAATTCAAAATAATCATAATCCACCTCGCTTGGCAGAATATGATCATTCAATGGGCTTTCGCGGTAAGTCAGCATAATGGGCCAGTGAACACGGTCATCATTTGTATCCAGCACGGGTTGGTAATTCCCAGCCGCGGGTTTATCTGCGACACCTTAAGCCTCGCCGCCGTCAGGTCGAGTGGTCGTTGGCCCACATTTTCGACTTTTACCTCCAGACAACCCCACCACACGTTGCTATTTGCGCCATTCACCTTCACTAAACTAAGTTTGTGGGAACACTTCGCTTTGCCAGCAGCTTCTCCCTGAAAGAAAAACCACCAGCCAGCGGCAATAATGGCGCCACTCGTCAGGATGCTTTGAATGGCATCAAGATATATTTTCCACTTTGGATCGTCTGCTTTATGGCCGGGCATGGGCTGTTCCTTTGTGGAACCTCTGTTTCACTATTTTGTCAACAATTTGTCCAGGGCAGCGTTGGCCGCCTGTTGATTTGTTTGTGCGTTGCTGCCGGTTTGTTGGGCCAGGCCCATCAAGGCATACTACGCAGCAAAGGGACCAATCTTTCATAATACGAAGGCAACGGCGACTGACTGTTTATCCAATAAACGGGTCATAAACGGGTCACTCACTATTGACACAAACGCGACACAAACGGGTATCAACCCAAAATGGGGAGCGCGACCGTCCCGGTCACCGGTCGCAACGTCCCGTTGCGAACATTTCCAAAACGCGTTCGGCGGGACGCCGACCGCCGCGCGCGAGACGCACGCGCTCCCTGCAATCGCGCATTGGCAATCAAATCAGCGTATGTGGCTGAGGCGGCACGTATTTCCCGGCGTAGTCCCTCAGCCGCATATATCAATCGTCCTTGGCCAGGTTGTGCTTGTTACACGGGATAAAAAATCCAGAATCAATGCACACATAATCGGAAAACGGCACAACATGACAGGATTTGCGGCAGCGTTAATGACAGGCCTGGTTGGTTGCGCGTTGCTGTTGGCTTCAGTCAAAAGCCCGGCTGCCGCTGTGCGCCTCACCAATTCGCCGCCATACACGAATCAAATCACGGGCGGCGCAAAGTCTTTCCGGCTGAACCAGACGGTGGACGCCACCACGCTGCATAAAAAAGTTCTCGTCGGTTATCAGGGCTGGTTTCGCGCGGCGGGCGACGGTGATGCCCGATGGGATCATTGGAACCGCGATTGGCTCACGCCGCCCCGAACGAACAAGCTGGACTGGATCACGTTTGAGATGTGGCCGGACGTGAGCGATTACTCCAACAAATATCCGGTGGCCGGTTTCACCTGTCCGGGCGGCGCGCCGGCGTATTTGTTCAGCGCGCAGGACCGGAGCACGGTGGATTTGCACTTCGACTGGATGCAGGAATACGGCATTGACGGCGTGGTGGTGCAGCGATTTGTCATACAGACTCCACCGGACAACATCCAGAGTTGGAAGACAAATGTGCTGCTTCACGTGCGAGCTGCCGCCAACCGCACGGGCCGCGTGTTCATGATTGAATACGACATGAGCGGCGCCAACACGAACACGCTCTTCAGCCAGTTGACCAATGACTGGATTTATCTAGTGGACAATCTGCACATCACGCAAGACCCGCGCTACCTGCATCACAATGGCAAACCGGTGCTGATGATTTTTGGATTTTATCCCGAACGCTTTTCCGGCACGGCGCTTCCCAGACAAATCATCGCGTGGTTCAAAACCAATGCGACGTACGGCGTGACGCTCATTGGCAGCGGGTGGTGGGATTGGCGCGCCAGCGCGACCGGCGACTGGACGAATGTGTATCGCAGCTTCCACGGCTATTGCCCATGGAACACGGGAAATTATTATAATGCCGGCACAACCAAATTCGCCTCAACCGCTTATTGGGCGCAGGATCTGGCAGCGGCGACGAACGCGGGGATGTTTTATTTGCCGCAGGTTTATCCCGGATTCAGTTGGGACAACCTCAAACACCTGCCACCGGGCACTTCCAAAATCCCACGACTCGGTGGCGATTTTCTCTGGAAACAATTCACCGCCGTCGCGAATCTCGGCGTGGACATGTGCTATGTGGGCATGTTCGACGAAGTGGACGAAGGCACGGCCATTTTCAAGGTCAGCAACACGCCGCCGGGGCCGGGCTGTTTTGTGACCTACGAAGGACGGCCGGCCGATTGGTATCTGCGCCTCACTGCCGAAGGCACAAAAGTTATCAGCGGCGAACGCCCGAACAGCCAGAGCATTCCGATTTCACCATAGTGCGAAGTCCACGAAAGATTCCGCCGCGTCAAACCGTTGAAAGAAATCACGGCAGGGCGGCGTTGCGGCGCCGCCCCAATTTTAGGGCAGAGCGGCAGTTCTGCCCCACCATGCTGGACGCTGGACGGGTTGAACATTTTGCGACGGCTCGTTTCCGTCTTCGCAACGCTTCGACGCGACGAGTCGGAGGGGCGAGCTCTGCGAGACCCTAATTCAGGGAAGATGGGGCGTCATGGAACTCCGCCCTCCGATAGTTTCACGACCGCTGATGTTTATGCCTGCAGCCCCAATGGGCGGCTTCCGAGTGAAGCCCGGCTTGTCAAAAAATCTGCCGGGTTGCGTCCGACCATCACGCGCGCATTACGCGATCTCCAAACCGAGGGACCGATTGAACGGCGCGCTGAATTTGTCGTCGCCCATCAGAAGAAACTCTAATAAAACATGAAAAGCCACTTTGGTGGCTGGTACGGCGCGCCGGATTTGTCGTCGTACATCTCCGCCTCAAGCACGATGAGCTTACCCTCTGGACTCTTTGAACACAAGACGTCCAGATACTTTCCCGACTTGATTTGATCCAGCGTCGTCATATCCGGCTGGAGGTGATTTCCTTTTTTAGCGAGCTTGGTGGTTTCGACCACCGACAGGGTCAGCGATTCTCCCTTGTCGGTTTTGATCTGAATGGTCTGGTCGGAAGTGTTCACGGCAGTGATTGTTCCCCGTGATCGGACCTGACCATTGGGTGGTCCGCTGACGCAGCCCGACAAGCCGAGGCACAGAGCCATCAACAACACGCCGAGTCCGGGTTGATTTGCAATGGTTGGTTTCATTTGATTTTGCCTTTAACTGAAAAGGCCATGCAGCCCAGGATGCCTGCAAGGAAATACAAGTTAAAAACATAAATGAAAACGGGTCACCCATTAGCGTGAGCGGCCCTGAGTATTGACACATATTGACACAAGCGGGTATCAGATCAAATTGGGGAGCGCGACCGTCCCGGTCGCTGTTGACAACGTCCCGTTGCGAACATTTTACACACCGAGCGTTCGGCGGGACGCCGGACGCCGCGCGCGAGACGCACGCGCTCCCCCTCCGCCATCATCGGTAGGGCGGTTGCGGCCGCGCCGCCCAAATTCGGGCTGCGGAGCACCGCACTCGTGTCCAGCTAATTGACCGCAGAGCCGCACGACAACCTTAATTTTGTTGAAGATCGTGAACGTGGGGATTGTTACGAACATGGGCGTTGGAGTGGGATGTTTTAGGGTTCCTCAGC
>Ga0187868_1002925_pt1 | contig 10871 bp, 10 predicted proteins | sample June2016WEW_13_4_FD_133014 | JGI IMG/M metagenome (GOLD analysis project Ga0187868, IMG submission 133014) | Peatland microbial communities from SPRUCE experiment site at the Marcell Experimental Forest, Minnesota, USA - June2016WEW_13_40 | ecosystem: Environmental > Terrestrial > Soil >... | reverse complement strand
ACAGTTTTTGCGCGGACTTGCCAATGGGAATAAAACGGCTAAGCTGGGAAAAGTATGTTTTCGCTGACGGCCTACATCGAAGCGGCGCTCGAACTGGCGCACTACGACAAGCTGGAAGACGGCACCTTTGCCGGGGAAATACCCAAGCTGCCGGGCGTGGCTGCTTTCGGGAAAACGCTCCGCGCGTGCGAACAGGAGCTGCGCTCGACGCTGGAGGATTGGATTCTCGTCGGTCTGCGGCTCGGCCACAAACTGCCCACGCTGGCGGGCATTGATCTCAACCCACATCTGCCTTCTGCCTTTTAGCGTCTCCGCCCGCCCTCGGCGGCAGTGTCCGGATGCGCCCGGCCTGAATGCCCATGCGATTTTTTGCTGGCGCGGGCCCCGCGCCCGGTCCTAAATAGCCGCATGTCAATCCGAACCACTGCTCATCCAATTTCAAGAGCAACCCAATCCCGGCGTGAGTTTCTTGGACGCCTGGGCGCCGTGGCGGCCCTTGGGGCGGCCGGAGGCGCATCGCTGCCCTCGAGTCTGGCGGGCGAGCCTGCCTCTGCCGCAGGCCAGAAAACCCTGGTCGGCTCCAATATCTACGGTTGGGGCCAGTACGCCCAGCGCGACAACAAAAAGCTGGACGTGGCCGAGGTCATCTCCGCTCTCCGGGACACGGGCTACGATTACCTGGAGAGTTTTATGGACGCGGCCCGCCCGGAAGAAAACGCCAGCTTCGCCGATCAGCTCCGGGCCAAGGGCCTGCAACCCGTCAGCCTCTATACAGGCGCCCGCCTCCACGAGGCCAGCCAGGCCCCTCAAGTGGTCGCCAGGCTCCTCGCCGCCGCCAAGGTCTGCCGTCAGGCCGGCTTCGCCGTCATCAGTTGCAACCCCGATCCCATCGGACGTGAAAAGACCGAGGAAGAACTCAAGACCCAGGCCGCAGCCCTCGATGAGTTTGGCGAGGGCCTCAACGCCCTTGGACTCAAGCTCGGCGTGCATAATCACACCCCCGAGATGGCCAGCCACGCCCGCGAGTTCCACTACAATTTCGACCATACAAAACCAGGCGCGGTCGGTTTCTGCTTCGACGTCCATTGGGTCTGGAGGGGCGGCATCCAACCCCTCGACGCCCTCAACCAATATGGCCCGCGCGTCGTCACCTGGCACCTCCGCCAAAGCCGCCAAGGCATCTGGTGGGAGGACCTTGATACCGGCGACATTGACTACGCCGCCGTGGCCCAATACGCCAAGGCCAATCAACTGGCCCGCCGCTTTTCCGTCGAACTGGCCCTTGAAAACGGCACCAAAATCACCCGCTCAGCCCTCGAGAACCACCGCCGAAGCAGGGAGTTTGTGCGCAAGGTCTTCGAAAGCTGATTCGGCCGCCTGGGGCTGGGCGTAAATCTGTTCAAATTTCAACATATCCACCAAGGTTGCCTATGATAACAAAGCTGATAAAGACGTTCTCCCTCTCCGGCTACTCTTCGTTGGCCTGCGCAATCGTCTGGTGCGCGGCTCGGGCCGCCGCCTCCGAAGCGAACCTCGCGCTTGTCGCCACGCCCTCGAGTTCCTACACCTCCGGCGACACCACCACAGCCGCCCTCAACAATGACTTCACGCCCCGCAGTTCCCGCGATGCCCGCCACGGCTCCTACGGCAACTGGCCGCGCACCGGCACCCAGTGGGTCCAGTACGACTGGAGCCAGCCCATCAGCACCAAACAGATCGACATCTACTGGTGGGACGACCGCCAGGGCGTGCGCCTCCCCAAGGCCTGCAGGCTTAAATACTGGGACGGAACGGACTTCATTCCGGTTCCAAACGCCTCCGGGCTCGGCGTGGCGGCCGACAAGTTCAACGCCACCGCCTTCGATGAAGTCACCACCTCCAAGCTGCGCCTGGAGATCGATTCGGACGGGACATTCTCCACGGGCCTGCTCGAGTGGAAAGTTTATGACTCCGGAAAATCCCCCGACTTCCCGCCGACGGTCGCCGCCGGCATTGACCGCGTGGTCATGTTGGGCGGGAAAACCTATCTGCGCGGCCAGGTCAGATCGCTCAAGCCCGACGCGGCTGCCGCGCCGGCAACCTGGAGCAAGGAGTCCGGGCCTGGCGATGCGCAGTTTGAAAACCCCAACGCCCTCGAAACCAGCGCGACCTTCACCCAGCCGGGACGCTACGTCCTCAAGTTGTCGGCCGGCCAGGGCAAGTTGCTTTCCGCCTCGACGCTCAAAGTCATGGTGGAACCTCCGCCGGCGTCCGAGCGGTTTGACGTGGTCTATACCAGGCCCTACAAGATTGACAGCCCGCTCTGGAGCAAGCGCGCCCGGGCCCTCATCATGAACTGGATTCCCCATTGCATCGAGTTCATCAACCGCACCAACCTGGCGCAAGGCCAGGGGGGCATCGACAACTTCATCGAGGCCGCCAAGGCCTTGCGCGGCCAACCCCATGCCCGGCACAAAGGCTACGTCTTTGCCAACGCCTGGGTCCATCAAACCGTCGAGTCCATCTGCCTGGCCCTCATGGTCGACGCCCAGGGCGACCCCCAAGTCGCCACGGCCCAGGAGGCCATGCGGACGACGCTCGAAGATTGGATTCCAAAAATCCTCGCCGCGCAGGAGCCGGACGGCTACCTCCAAACCGCCTACACACTCTCCGACCGCCAACGCTGGCCCGCCCGTTGGAACCCGCCCCAGCGCGGCAACCACGAGGGCTACGTGGCCGGCTACTTCCTCGAATCGGCCATCAACCACTACACCCTCACCGATGGCAAGGACAGGCGCCTCTATGACGCCGCCAAAAAACTCGCCGACTGCTGGGTGGCCAACCTTGGCCCAGGCAAGAAAGAGTGGTTCGACGGTCACCAGGAAATGGAGCAGGCCCTCGTCCGCTTCGGCCGCTTCGTCAACGACATCGAAGGCCGGGGCCGCGGCGACCCCTACATCCGGCTTGCCAGGTTCCTCCTCGATTGCCGCCGCAACGGCGCCGAGTACGACCAGACCCACCTCCCGGTCCAACAGCAGTACGAAGCCGTCGGCCATGCCGTCCGCGCCATGTACTGCTACTCCGCCATGGCCGACGTCGCCGCCGAAACGCGGGACCTGGATTACCAAAGCGCCGTCCTCTCGCTCTGGGACAACCTGGTGAACAAAAAATACTATCTCACCGGCGGCATCGGCAGCGGCGAAACCGCAGAAGGCTTCGGCCCCAATTATTCCCTGCCCAACAATGCCTACTGCGAGGCCTGCTCGAGCTGCGGCCTGGTCTTCTTCCAATACAAGCTCAACCTGGCCTATCACGACGCCAGGTTTGCCGATCTCTATGAGGAAACCCTCTACAACGCCCTCCTCGGGTCCCTCGACCTGGACGGCAAGAACTTTTACTATGACAACCCCCTGGTCTCTTCCCGGCCCCGTTATCCCTGGCACGTCTGTCCCTGCTGCGTCGGCAACATCCCCCGCACTTTGCTCATGATTCCCACCTGGACCTACGTCAAGAGCCAGGACGCCATCGCCGTCAACCTGTTCATCGGCAGCACCATCAATGTCCAAGGCGTCGCCGGCACCGATGTCCAGATGGTGCAAAAGACCGACTACCCCTGGAGCGGAACCGTTTCCATCACCCTCAACCCCAAGCAGGCGAGCGAATTTTCCCTCTGCATCCGCGTCCCCAACCGCACGACCAGCCGGCTCTACACGCCCGCCCCCGAAGTCAGCGGCCTCAAATCATTGACCCTCAACGGAAAACCCCTCGCCCCAACAATCCAAAACGGCTACGCCGTCATCGCCCGGCGTTGGGAGGCAGGCGACCGGGTCGACCTCGAACTGCCCCTGGCAGTCCAGCGCGTGAAGGCTAACCCACTCGTCGCCGCCGATCACGGCCGCGTCGCCCTCCGCTGCGGCCCCCTCATTTACAATGTCGAACGCGCCGACCAGCCGGACCTTGACCTCGCCCTCGGTCCCGAACCCCTCACCGCCCAGTGGCGCGGCGACTTGCTGGACGGCGTCCTGGCCATCAAAGGCAAATGGCGCGACGGCAGCCCATTGCTGGCCGTCCCCAATTACGCCCGCAACAACCGCATTCCCGCCGCCGGCGGCCCGGCTTCGCGCGTTTGGATCAAGGATGAATAAAGGGCAGATTGCCGTCGACAATGACCCGGCAACCGCGGTAAAGTGAGCCCGACACTAATCCTGGACGAAAAACGCACTTTGTTATGCCAAAGCTTCTTGTCAATCCCAGCTCTCCGGTTGTGTGGGAAATCCAACTCAAACCTGGGCCCAATCGCCTCGGGCGCGGCGAGGCCAATGACTTCACACTCACCGACCCTGCCGTTTCCGGGTCCCACTGCGAGATCCGCGTGACCGCCCAATCGGTCGTCATCAAGGACCTCGGTTCCACCAATGGCACGTTTGTCAACCGCGCTCTCGTGCGGGAGGCGCTGCTGCACGAGGGCGACCGCATTCACCTGGGCGCAGTCGAGATGATCTTTGCTGCCGAAAAAGCGGCAGCCCCGACCCAGGCCAAGACCGAAGCGCTCCCTGTGCCCCCGCCTTCTCAGCCCCGGAAGGTCGTGGTGGCGCGGGTTGTGGCGGGCCCCGCCTCGGCGCCCGCTGTCGTTGCCCCACCGCCAACCGCGCCCCGGCCCGTGGCCTGATTCGTAATCACTGAGGTTGGCCGGGCAAGCGAAAGACCGCGTAGCGAATCCGTTGCGCATCCAGGACGATGTTCCCGGGGCTGCCCAGCGTGCCGACGGCGGGGCCATCGTCCAACTCCGTGTTCATCGTTCGCCAGTGCCAGAGTTCGGCATGGCCGTCGGCGAAGGAAAAAACGCACCCTTGCACATGCCGCCCACCCGAGGGGCAATTCCCCAGGTATTGGGGGTAGTCGACCGCGTAGTTGATCGAAAGAAACCCGTCGTCGATGGAATTGATTGGCAATGTCCCTCCCTGGGCAGAAGACCCCATAGCGGGCCGGCCTGGGAGGTGAGAAAGTAGAGTGACTGTAGTACGCCATTATATATGCAAATACATTCGTCCCGCTTCGGTTCTCACACGCCACCCGTGTCCTGGCTGCGCTCTCTCCCCGGATTTGCCGCCTGCCTTTTGGGGGCGCTTCTTGCGTCCGCTTTGGCCGGCTGTCAGTCGGGTCCGGAACGGGCCGCGGCCGGCAACGCCGGCGCAGCCATCGCTTCCCCCGGAGGCCAGGTCTCCGGCTCCGGCCAGTCGGGGACGGATGATTACCGGAAGGTGCTGGCCGATCCCGGACCGTTCTAAAAATCGAGCTTCTCTCCTTTGGGGGTCAGGCTCCTGAGGTATTCCACGAGGTCGTCGAGTTCGCCTTGGGCGATTTTGCCGCGCCAGGCAGGCATGTAGAGAGGAGCCGGGGGCTTGCGCGTGTCCAGGGAGACGATTTCCCGCTGGCCGTCCAGGATGCGCTTTCGGAGTTCCTCTTTGGTGTAGCCTTCGGAGACGTACTTGAGGCCGGGGACCTGTTGGGCGGTCTTGGCGTTCGGATTGGGGATGCCGCCCTGGGCCTCGAGGCCGTGGCACCCAGCGCAACCGAACTTCCTGAAAACGCCCTTGCCGCGCTCGATAGGAGTCATCGTGGCGGGAGTCTTGAGAAAGCCGATGACGTTCGTATCTGACCATGAAAGGAGGAATTGAGTCAGGGCCCGGGTCTCCTGCTCGGAAAGGTAAAACTGGGGCATGATTGTGCCCGGAGAGATTGCCTGCGGGTTTTTGAAGTGGGCCATGAGCCATTGCGGGTCATGGCGTTTGGCGACCTGGTCCAGCGGCGGGCCGAGCTTGCCGCCTTTGCCTGCGAGGCTGTGGCAACTGGGGCAACCCCTTTCCTCATAGAGCCGGCGGCCGGCCAAAGTGCCGGGGAGGGTCTTCATCGAGACATAGTATGCGCTCAAGGGTTCGCCCGTAAAACTCATGACGTAGAGGGTCAGGGCCTGGAGGTCGGCATCGCCGGCCCCGATGGGAGGCATGGCGGAGCCCGGGGTGACGGCGGCGGGGTTTTTGAAGTGTTTGAGCAGCCATTCCGGGCTGCGCGTGGCGCCGACACGGTCGAGTTCCGGGCCGATGACGCCGCCGGAGCCGTGGAGCTTATGGCAGCCGATACAGCCGCTGTCCTCGAAGACGGCCTGGCCCCGGGCCAGTTGGGGGGCGTCCGGGATGTCGCTGGGCAGGTGACATTTGGCGCAGGCGGACTGGATGTATTTGAGCTCGATCATTGGCCTGTCCCAATGCTCGACCTGGCCGTGGGCAGCCTGGCGCGTCGTGGCGCGGCCCTGGCCCTGGTGGCAGATGGTGCAGCCGAACTTCTCGAAGGGGTGCCGGTCGTGGTTGGGGTGGTAAGCCAGGGGTTGAGGCAGGCCGCCGTAGCTGGGATCTTCAACGGCGGCATGGCAAGTGGCGCAGCGATCCACCCGCTCGGGTTCCGTCAAGACATACTGGTGAATTTCTACCGGGAGCCGGGCGGCCTGCGCGCGTTGGTCTGGGGTGGCGGCTCGGGCGATTTCCTGTTTGATATAGCGGCGTTGCCATTCTTTCCACTCCCGGAACTGATCCTTATAGAACGCCGCCACCACCAGGCCCCCAACCAGCAGGCCCAATACCGTGAACCACGGATACAATCGGCGGACGCTAGAATCGTTCATAAGTGCGATTTCTCTTCGCGCTCAAGGCCCGTCGGTTGCGGCCGGCGCCGGTTTCCAGGGAACCTGAAACGACCAGTTTGGGCCGCGAAAAACCGTGCCAATGACAGTCAGCACCACTGCAGTGGCCAGGCAAAAGGTGAAGACCCCGATGGCGAGCTTGCGCTGGCGGGAAAACCAGACGCCGACGCCCCTGCGCCTGCTATCCAGGTACGGCAGGAGCAGGAGCGCCAAGACAATCAGCCCCGGCACGACGACCCCGCCCCAGAAGGCCGAATAGGATACCAACTCCTGCAATCCCAGGAAATACCAGGGGGCTTTGGCGGGATTGGGCGGATGAACGGGATTGGCCATTTCCTCGAGGGGCGCGTTGAAGGCGATGGACAGGACCAGGACGACGGCCACGGTGGCCAGGAAGAGGAGGATCTCGCGGAAAATGAGGTTCGGCCAGGCGAACACTTCCTCCTCGGGCTTGATGCCGACCATCGGAGTGGTGCCGCGAGCCAGTTCCATCAGGCCGTAGGTCTTGGTGAGAGGCAGTTGGGCGGGCTGGAGTTCTTCCCGGAGGACCGCGGGTTCTGCAGGGCTGGCCAAACCGCCATCTTTGCGAACGCGCCAGAGGTGGACGGCAATGAACAGGATGGCCGCGCACGGCAAGACCACGACGTGCAAGACATAGAACCGGATGAGGGCCGACTCGCCAACGATATGGCCGCCCAGAAACATGAACTGGAGCTTCTTGCCGATGACCGGGGCGTACCCGGCGATATTGGTGCCGACGGTGATGGCCCAGAAGGCCAGTTGATCCCAGGGCAAGAGGTAGCCGGTGAACGATAAGGCCAGCGTCATCAGGAACAGGCACACCCCGAGCACCCAATTGAACTCGCGCGGGGGCTTATAGGCGGCTGTATAAAAGACCCGGCACAGGTGCAGCACCACACTGAGCACCATCAGATGCGCAGCCCACCGGTGCATGTTCCGCAGGACCTGGCCGGCGGTGACCACGAATTCCAGGTCTTTCATGTCCTGGTAGGCGCGCGTGGTCGAAGGCACGTAGTAGAACATGAGCAGCACGCCTGTAACGCTCAGGATGAGGAAGAGGTAGAGAGAAATGAGACCCAGGCCAAGCGTCGTGCGGAACTTGAGCGTGCGGAGGTTGACCTTGGCGGGTTGGAAGTGCAGGAAGAAACTCGAAATGGCCGCCTGGGCGCGCTCCAGGTTGCTTCCGGGCAAGCCAACCCGAAAGACCGAGCGGCCCAACCGCGTGCCCTGGAATGATTTCCACAATCGTTCAAGCATATCACACCACGAGGTACTGGTCGGGCCTCACCTGCTGCGCAGTGTCGATGACCAGCCGGCCATCCCGCGAAAGGCTCAACATGAACCAGGAGAGCGGGCTTGGCGCCGGGCCGCTGACGACCGACCCGCTTTGGTTGAACACTGTTCCATGACAGGGACAGTGAAAACCTTTGGCGGCCAGGTTGACCGTGCAACCCAAATGGGTGCAGATCGCCGAGACGGCGCGAAAACTGTTGCCCTTGCGAAACAGAAAGACGCGCAGGTTGGGCAGGAACGTCGGACCTTCCGGATAATCGTCGGGCTTGAGGGCCTTGAACCGGCGGTCGGGTTCGTAAAGGACGTTGGGAACCAGGAAGCGCCCGGCGGCGGCCATCGACGCGGCCAGCGCAAAGGCCGCGGCGCACCAGCCAAAAAAAAGGGAGAGGAACGTCCGGCGTTTGAGCGGGACATCGGCAGGCGGCGTCATGAGCAAAGTATAAGTTTAGATTTCACGCTGGCACCCACTCGACCTTTTCCATAGTGATCGCCCCGGTAGGGCAGCGCACCGCGCACAGGCCGCAGCGGATGCAGCGGGTCTCGTCTTTGATGATGCCGGCCTGTTCGCCGGCTTGAGGGATGTGGCCATAACGGGCGAGCAGCGCGGCCTGCAAGCGCTCATCGCCCCGCATCGCCAGGACATCGACCAGGCGCAGGCAATTCTCCGGGCAGATATCCGCGCAGGCCCCGCAGAGGATGCATTTGTCCCCATCGAAGACCGGGCCGACATGGCACTTGAGGCACCGCAGACCCTGGGCCACTGCGTTTGGCTCAGGGTAGGCCAACTCAACTTCCGCGATGCCGATGCGGCGATCCAGGGGCAAGACCGGAGGGGAACGCCGCGGCAGCTTCTCATAATCGGCCGGCATCCGGTAGGACTCGGTGGGATAGATCGTGACGCGGGTTTTGCGGGGCGGCTCAGGCGTCCGGCCGGTGAGGTGCTTGGCTATCGAGCGGGCGGCGCGCTGGCCTTCGGCCACGGCCGTGATGATGATCCTGGGCCCGAAGGCGAGGTCTCCGCCGGCAAACACATCCGGGCGCGAGGTTGCCAGCGTCTGCGGATCGGTCTGCAATGTGCCTCGCGGCGTGAGCTTCAGGTTGTCTGCAGGGTCAATCCAGGACAGGTCGGCGGCCTGGCCGATTGCCAGCACGACGGTGTCACACTCGACGGTGCTCTCGCTGCCCTCGATGAATTGGGGATTGAACCGGCGGTTCTCATCGAAAACGCGGCTGCAGCGAACCAGTTCGATGCCGCCGACTTTGCCGGGTTCGCCCGCCAGGATGCGCTTGGGGCCAAAGCGGGTATGGAGCCGGATGCCTTCCCGTTCGGCCTCCTCGATTTCCTCGCGCGCCGCCGGGATTTCGTCGAGGCTCTCCAGGCAGTACATCTGGACCTCGGGCACGCCCTTGCGGATGGCTTCGCGCGCCACGTCCAGCGCCAGGCGCACCTCGTCGGAGGTCTCGGGCTCGCGCGCGGTCAACTGTTCGAGGGCCGAGGCGGCCTGGTGGAGCGCGGAGCGCAATTCGGCCTCGCTCATCCCGGCAAACTGCTCGGCCTGGCGCACGACCGAGCGCGCCACGTCGAAGGCAACATTGCCGCCGCCGATGACCACGACCTTGCGGCCAAGGGAAACGCGAAAACCCAGATTGATGTTGAGAAGAAACTCGATGGCTCGCAACACGCCGTCCAGTTGCACGCCTTCGATGGCCAACTCGCGGCTCTTGTGGGCGCCGATGCCCAGGAATATCGCCTCGTAGCCCTGTCGCTTGAGGTCCGAGAGTGTAAAGTCGCGCCCCAACCGGCTCTGCAGCCGAATCTGGACCCCGAGCGATTCAATGGCCCGGATCTCGGCCCGGATAATCTCGCGAGGCAATCGGTACTCGGGAACCCCCAGCACCAACATCCCGCCCGCCACGTCGTGCGCCTCGAAAACGGTCGGGGAAAAACCCATCAAGGCCAGTTCGTGCGCGCACGACAAACCGGCAGGACCGGCGCCAACCACCGCAACCTTGCGCCCGCCCCCAAACCGTTCGCGGTCCCCGGCGCGCAGACCGGGATAGACGCGGCCAAGGTCGAAGCGATCCGATTCGACGCCGTATCGTTCGCAGACGAACCGTTTCAGGGCGCGGATCGAGATGGCCGAATCCAGGGCGCCGCGCCGGCATTTGGCCTCGCAGGGCGCCGCGCATACCCGCCCGCAAATCGAGGCGAAGGGGTTGGGCGCGCGGGCGATGATGTAGGCGTCCTCATAACGGGCCTCGGCAATCGCTTGCACGTACGCCCCTGAATCCGTGCGGACCGGACACCCCTCCCGGCAGAGGACCTGCCGCGTGAAATAGTTCACGTCCGGCAGTTCGATAGGATAAGTGCTCACCATGGTTTGCTCGCCCCGGTCCCGGAGTGGAACTACTTGTCGTACTTGTCGTGGACTTCTTTGATTTTGTCCTCGGCCGCCTTTTTTTCTTCGGGGGAAGCCTTGCTGAGTTTCTCCTCGACCATCGCCTTCTTGCGCGCGCTCGAGTCGTAAACCAGGAAGTCGTAAATCTTCTTGCCCTCGCCGGCGCTGATGCCGCTGCCGGGCTTGCGCATCATGCGCTTGATATAGCGCGACCACTCGTCTGGCAGCGCATAGTCCGAATTGATCGGGCGGCTCAGCCGGTGGCATTGCGAGCATTTCTGGGAGAAGACCTCGTAGTCGTCCTTGATCCCATCCGGGTATTTGGAGGTGTCGATTGTGGCATGGCCCTTTTCGAACCGCTCGACCCGGGCCTTGGTGGCCGCGTCTAGGTTGTCATCGGCGGCCGTGGCGCGCTCGATCGCGGCCGCCCCGGCGGCGAGCGTGAGAATCAGGGCAGCGATGGTTTTGTTTTTGATGCTATT